>Ga0209777_10005404_pt1 | contig 14732 bp, 11 predicted proteins | sample FrelakmetHBP12HB_FD_187147 | JGI IMG/M metagenome (GOLD analysis project Ga0209777, IMG submission 187147) | Freshwater lake sediment microbial communities from the University of Notre Dame, USA, for methane emissions studies -HBP12 HB (SPAdes)... | ecosystem: Environmental > Aquatic >... | reverse complement strand
TCCTGTTGACTTTAGAAAGATCATGTACTCCATCAACAACTTCAGCAACGTAAATAGCCAAATCCTCAAAGCTATCCGGAATATTCCTATGAATTCTGGGTTCCGCAAATGGTTTTGCAACTGTCATCATCATGCTAACATCCCTGCTTTCCGGATCTATATCGTTGTCGTATTCAGTGGGGATGTGCGCGCCAAATTCGTAAGTTGCAAGAACTGCGTTCTCCCAAGCTTCCGAAAGAGTTTCACCCCACACATAACCAGACGGGATTTCATTTTGTGCGAGATTTTCTTTTGGCAGGAAAAAAGCCTTACCCTCTAAATGATTTCTAATAAATTCACTCGACATTTGTCACACTTTTTATCAGTTTGGTAGGTGTGGTGTCAATACGCAAAGAGCTATGAAGTTTGCTCAACCGGTTGTGTCTCTTTTGAAATCTTGGGATTTCTCCAGCTTGCATATTTACATTCCGGGTAGCGGCTGCAGCCGAAGAATTTTCGCCCTTTACCCGTCTTTTTAATAATCACGTCTCCGGATTTGCACTCAGGGCACTTTATTCCGATCTTTTCCAAATATTTTTCCGTATGTTTACATTCGGGGAAACGCGAGCAGGAAATAAATTTGCCAAACCTTCCTGTTCGTACAACAAGTTCACCTGTTTCACAGTCTGGACATTTTTCCCCAAGTTTTTCGACCTCAATCTTCACCCTCTTGGCGTTTTTCTCTACACTTCCCAACTTCTTCTCAAACGGTGCGTAAAAAGTTTTTATTACTTTAACCCAAAGTAGTTTTCCATCGGCAACTTTATCCAACCCGTCTTCCATTTCGGCTGTGAAGGCGTATTCAAAAACATCCGGAAAATTCGCAATTAGAAAATCGTTGACCGCAAAACCTACACTGGTCGGAATAAATTGTTTATTCTCATTCTTCTCAACATAATTTCTGATTTGAATTGTAGAAATTGTTGGCGCATAGGTCGAAGGACGTCCTATTCCAAGCTTTTCCAAAGTTTTAATCAAAGAGGCTTCGTTAAATCTTGCAGGAGGTTGCGTGAACTTTTGTTCACTCCAATTTTTTACCAAATCCAGTTTTTCACCGATTGAAACTTCAGGAAGAACAACTGCTCCTTCGGTGTCCAATTTGGCTGGAATAACGCGTCTCCAACCGTCAAATTTCATCATCTGCCCGGACGCGCGAAGTAGGTAACCCCCGGCAGAAACATCAATTATTGTTTCATCGTAGACGGAGGCCGTCATTTGGCAAGCCACAAATCTTGCCCAAATTAATTTATAGAGCGTCTCTTCATCTCTGGCCCATTTATCATCTGTGACCTCAAATTTATAATTTACATTTGTCGGGCGGATCGCCTCATGGGCTTCCTGAGCAACTTTCGATTGAGTTTTGTATATTCTCGGAGAAGCCGGTAAATACTTTTCCCCAAATTCCTTGCCGATATAGTTTCGAAGAGCATTAACGGCAGCAATTGAAAGGTTGAAGGAGTCGGTTCTGTGGTATGTAATAAGGCCCTCTTCATAAAGTTTTTGGGCCACCGACATTGTGCGCTTTGAGGACCAGCCAAAAATTCTGGCAGCCGCTTGAGTCATTGTTGAAGTTGTAAACGGAGGAAAAGGACTTTTTATAACCTCCCTTTTTCTGACATCAGAAACCGTATATTTTGCTTTCGAGAGATCCGTGGTAAGCTTATCGGCAGTTTCTTTATTTTTTACATCCTGATTCATCAGTTGGACTGTAAATTCTTTTTGGTTTTTTAGTTCTTTAACTATTGAGAAAATTTCCCAGTACTCTTCTGATTTAAAGGCTTCGATTTCTCTTTCTCTTTCAACAATAAGACGGACCGCAACCGATTGAACGCGTCCCGCCGAAAGCCCGCGCCTTACTTTTTTCCAAAGAAGCGGAGAAAGTTTGTAACCCACAAGCCGATCCAGCACTCTTCTGGCAATTTGGGCATCCACCAAATTTTTATCTATATCGCGGGGGCTTGCAATCGCCTCTTCGACCGCCTCTTTTGTAATTTCATGAAAGGCTACTCGCTTAGTTTTAGCACCGGCTCTTAGAATCTCCGAAACATGTTGGGCTATTGCTTCCCCTTCTCGGTCAGGATCGGTCGCCAGATATATTATTTTTGCCTTTTTGCCTTCCGATCTGATTTTCTTAATTGTGTCGGCGTTCTTGGGAACCTCGATAAAATCCGGCTTAAAATCGTGCTCTATATCGATTCCAAGTTGACTTTTGGGAAGATCCTTAAGATGACCCATTGTGGCTTCCACCACGAATTTATCCCCGAGAAATTTCCCGAGTGTCCGCGCCTTCGTTGGTGACTCGACAATTACTAAATCCATATTAAATTTTTCTGTACATTCCTTTGCCCAAATTTCTTACCATCCCTTTCATTTCCATGATTGTCAGTCTAGCAGAAATTTCGGGAGTTTTCCCGCCCGATATTCTAACAAGTTCGTCAAGATGTAGAGGTTCGTTCTCCAATAATTCGAGTAAATTAGTTTCTTCCTTCGAATCGGGTGCTATTTTTTGGATTTTCTCCTTATCTACTTTTATCTGCAAGTCCAGTTCGTCCAAAACATCTTTCACCGAGGTTGCCATTTTTGCGCCATTTTTAAGTAAGAAAAGGGGTGCCACCGAAAGTGGTGAAGTAATTTGTCCGGGGATTGCAAATACAGTTCTTCCCTGTTCCGCCGCATGACCAGCCGTTAAAAGTGTCCCACTTTTTTCAGCACCTTCAACCACGATAACAGCATCGGAAAGACCTGAAACTATTCTATTTCTGACAGCAAAATTGATAGGGAGCGCCGGGTAGCCCAAGGGATACTCACTTACAATTGCCCCGCCACTTTTTATTATTTCGGTAGCAAGATTTGTGTTTTCGGGGGGATAGATTGTATCAAGTCCATTTCCCAAAACCGCAACGGTTTTTCCGCCAACCGAAAGGCAGGCACGGTGTGCAGCCGTATCAACCCCCCGTGCAAGTCCCGAAATAATTGTCACACCAAGATTCCCCAACTCCGATGAAAATTTTTCGGAGACCTCCCGCCCGTATGAAGTCATTCTGCGTGTGCCGACGATTGCCACAGAACTTGTCCTTAAACAGTCTAAAGTTCCTTTGTAATACAAAACCAATGGCGCACCGTCCAAGCCTTTTAGATTTTCGGGAAAACCTTTATCAATAATTGTAGTCACACCGATATCTAAGTCACGAAGTCTGGCAAAATATTTTTCAATATCAAAATTTTTTCTGAAATCCAGAAATTCGGAAACTCTTTTTTCCGACAGACCTACTTTTAATAATTCCTCTTTTGAACTTGTCCAAATTTTTTTTGCCTTTTCAAAATATGATAGAAGAAGTTTAACTCTGGCAGGCCCAAAATAATTAAAGGTATAGACAGCGGTTAAATATTGGCTTTCTGTCATTAAACTACTATAACCAATATTTCAGAGCTTTGCATATTAAATTCACTATTAATTACTTTGGGAGGCGAAGTAATAATCGGCAATTTTTCTTGCGATGGGACCGGCAACGGAGGAACCCTCACCTCCCCTTTCCACAAGAACAGTCATCACTACTTGAGGATTGTCGGCAGGGGCAAACAATGTAAACCACGCATGCGGAGTTCCATCGGTCCCAACTTCCGCCGTTCCGGTTTTACAGGCAACTGACAAACCATTATGTTTCCCTGCAAAGTCAAAAAAAGTAAACGCCGTGCCACCTCCGGAACATGCACCCACCATTCCCTTTTTCACTAAATCCAAATTTTCCTTTTTAACTCCGATCTGTCTGCATTTATAATGTGGGATTTGTGATTTGGGATTTCCTGACTCCGTCATAAAAAAATGCGGCGGGCATATTAAGCCACCGTCTGCTATCGCCGAGATGTAGGTGTTAACTTCGATTGGAGTCAAGCTTACATCACCTTGACCGATCGCCATGTGATAAGTATTACCCAAAAACCACGATTCATTCCTTGTCTCTTTCTTCCACTCGGGAGTCGGTACTAAACCCGCTGCTTCCCCGGGAATATCAATTCCGGTTACCCTGTCCAAGCTAAAGCTCTTTGCCCATTTAGCAATAGCATCCGGTCCAACCATTTGTCCAATCGTATAAAAAAAGGTATCTGTAGAACGGGCAATGGCCTTAACCAAACTAATCAACCCTTCCGTTCTGCCATACTCGGTAAAATACCAGTTAGTATAAGAATAATTATTAATAGTTATCACGCCGGGATCGTTGTAGCGGAAATTTTTATCAATCAACCCTTCCTGTAATGCCGCAAGGGCAACAATGGGTTTAAAAACCGAGCCGGGGTGATATGTACCACTTACAACCCGATCGAAAAAAGGCAAACCCGGATCTTTAAGTAAACTACCGATTTCCTGACTGTTATTTTTATCTACAAAAAGATTCGGGTCAAAAGTCGGGTAAGAGTAAAATGCCAAGATCGCGCCTGTCGGATCGGTAACAATTGCCGCACCTTTTTTGTCTTTCATGTCACTAGCCACTTCCAATTGAAGTCTGTAATCAACGGTTGTTATTAAATCGCGGCCGGGAATCGGCTCACGCCGACCCAAGATCCTGACTTCACTCCCCGAGGTATTGACTTCAATCAGCTCTTCACCCGGAGTTCCCAGCAAACTGCATTCATATGCCTCTTCCAAACCGGTTTTCCCTGTAAGCATATCCAGCGTCCTTGGGCCTTTTTCGGGACAACCCGGGTTAATCTTGCCAACCTGATCAGGACTGATTTGAGCGAGGTATCCTAGCGCATGGGAAAATTTATCTCCCATAGGATAGACTCGCTTATAATCGGTGATAATTTCATCGCGCGTAGCATTTGTCAGATCGTCAGTTACCTGGAAACCACCGTTTGATATAAATTCAATCCTCTTTTTAATTTCAACATTCGTGGCCAGTTCTTCCCCACCACGCGCCAATATTCTTCCGCGGGGCGCGGGGATAGAAATATGGCGGATTCTATTTTCCTGGGATAGTGTCCGGTAATATTCACCCTTAATAATTTGAACTTCAAAAAGTTTTGCAAAAAGAATTAAGAAAAGAAGAATCAGAGTTCCCCTTAAAAACCAGGAAAGCCAACTTTGAGAATTTTGTGAAGACAAAGAATTCATCAAGCTATTCTAACACTTGTGAATTAATTGAAAATCGAGAATTGTTTATAATCCTTTTGTCACCCTCATTCTTTTCAGAAAACCGTTATCCTCCAAACAGACCCCACAACCGCGGACAACACAGGTCAAGGGGTCATCTGCTATCCAAACCGGCATTTTGGTAGCCTCCGAAATTACTTTATCAATTCCCCCGATTAAGGATCCACCGCCACAAATAGTAATTCCACGTTCCATAATATCGCTCGTCAGTTCCGGCGGAGTTTCCTCCAAAGTATCAACGATATTACCAACAATTTCCTGTAAAATGGGACTTAAGGCTTCCTGAATCTCACCACTTGAGAGTTTTACAGACTTCGGAAGTCCGGCTTCCAAATCCCGCCCACGCACAACCGCAAACTTGGTATTTTTACCATTACCTTCTTTTGATGGCCCGGCGGATCCGATTGATATTTTCACCGCCTCCGCCGTTGGTTGCCCCAAAAGAAGCGAGTATTTAAGCCTGACATAATTGATTATTGCCTCGTCCATTTCGTCTCCCGCAATGCGGACACTTCTACCCAACACTATTCCGCCAAGTGAAATTACCGCCATTTCACTTGTTCCACCCCCGATGTCCACAATGAAAGTTCCTTCCGGGCCTTCTATCGGAAGATGCGCTCCGATAGCAGCAGCCATAGGTTCTTCGATCAAATTTGCTTCCCGCGCACCCGCGTCCAAAGCGGCATCCGCCACCGCCCTTCTTTCAACTTCGGTTACCCCCGAGGGAATTCCTATCACAACCCTGGGACGTGGAATTTTCGGAATGGCACTTCCAGATTCGTGAACTTTTTTTATATAATATTTAAGCATCGCCGCGGTTGCGTCAAAATCGGATATAACTCCGTCCCGAAGCGGCCGGATTACTTCTATAGTTGCAGGGGCTCTGCCCGTCATCTTTTTAGCGGAGGCACCTATTGCCAAAATTTCCTTTGATTTTTTTTGTCTTGCAACAGCAGACGGCTCACGAATCACAATTCCTTTACCCCGCACATAGACGAGCGTATTGGCAGTTCCCAAATCAATTCCCACGTCATGAGAAAAAAGTCCGAGGAATCTGTCAATAGGGTTAATAAATTTCATATTAATTTACACCGCAACGCAGTATACCTATTTAAGCAAAACTTGCAAAGGGTTTTTAAAAAAATATTTATGTTACAATCTTATTTGTGAAAGTACTTGAAAAAATAATATTTTGGCTTTTTTGCATCCTTCTTTTTTTGGTTCCGCTGATTTTATGGCCTTACACCTCTGAGGTTTTTGAATTCAATAAGATAGTTGTCGTCTACATTTTAACAACCTTAATAACGGCAACATGGATTATCGAAATGATTTACGAGAAGAAGTTCCTGTTTCGTCGCACAATATTAGATACCCCTCTTTTGGTCTTTCTCGGGTCACAGCTTATTTCCACTCTATTTTCAATCGATCCTTTAACCTCTGTCTTAGGATATTACTCAAGGTTTAACGGCGGGCTTGCCTCGATTATCTGCTATTCCCTACTCTATTGGGCTTTTGTAAGCAATATTGACTCCAAAAAAACCTGGAAATTGATCTATATAACACTTTCCTCTGCAGCCTTGGTCGCATTTTACGGAGTTCTGGAACATTTCGGGATTGATAAGAAAATCTGGGTTCAGGATGTTGCCTCCCGCGTTTTTTCAACTTTAGGTCAGCCCAATTGGCTGGCAGCCTGGCTGATTGCCTTAATGCCGGTTACCTGGAGCTTAATCTTAAAAACCGGCATCAAACTGAAAAATTACAAATTCTGGATTTATCTTTCACTTTCAATTCTTCTTTTCTGGACAATGATATTCACAAAATCGCGCTCAGGATACTTAGGGTTCGCGGTGGCTTTTATTATTTTCTGGGGATTTACCGTTTGGCAAAAACGGCACGAAATTAAAATATTACTTTCACCTTTTACCGCTATCGGTATCGGCATCGCAGCCGTCTGTCTCATTAGCGGAACCGAGTGGACACCCAGTATTAATAACTTAATACACAAATCTGCAAATAAACAAATTGTGGCTACACAAACAGGAGTAACAGCGCTCGAAACAAGCGGAACGGAATCCGGCACAATAAGGTCAATCGTCTGGAAAGGGGCAGTCCAGATCTGGCTGCACTACCCGATCTTTGGAACAGGAGTTGAGACTTTTGCTTATTCCTACTATTTGTACCGGCCGGCCGAGCACAACATGACAAGCGAATGGAATTTTATTTACAACAAAGCTCACAATGAATACCTTAATTTTGCCGCAAATAGCGGAACTGTCGGACTCCTGGCTTATCTAGCCCTGATTGGATTCGCGATATACCAAATAATTAAAGGTGACAAATCACAAGAACCAAATCACAAACAAGCAACAAATTACAATTTAGAAATTGGAATTTTGTCTGGCTACACCAGCATTTTGGTCACCAATTTCTTCGGCTTCTCCGTGGTCCCAATCCAGCTTGAGTTCTTCCTGTTCCCCGCAATTGCAATCGCCATTGCCAACGACCAACCAACAATATCCGGCAGCCAGCCTAAAAAACCTGATGGCATCCAAAAACTCTTTTTGTTAATTGTTGTCAGTTGTGAGTTAATTGTTATATTTGCCTGCGGCAAATATTGGAATGCCGACCGTCTTTATGCACTGGGCAAGGGCTATAACTCTATAAACAAACCCGATGTTGCAGCCGGATACCTGGTTAAAGCAATAAAACTCAGGCCCAACCAGGCCGTTTTTTACAGCGACCTTTCATCATCCTATACAAATCTAGCCTTGGTTTTCAATCAACAAAAGCAAACAGATCAAGCCGATCAGTTTTCAAATTTGGCGATCACTGAAATTAATAAGGCCGTAACTCTTTCCCCGGCAAACGTAAATCTTAAAAGAACCAAATTTGGAATATATATCATGCTTTCAACAATTAATCCCAATTACTTAACGGATGCCAGAGACACTTTAGTTTTAGCCATAAAACAGGCTCCGACCGATGCTAAACTTTTTTACAACCTCGGATTGGTTTACGCCCGGACCGGCCAAGCCGACGAGGCGCTCGCAACCCTGAAAAGGACAATCGACCTCAAACCTGATTATAAAGATGCGCGCTTGGCCTATGCCTACCTGCTAATAAATCAGAAACAATATCCGGAGGCCAAAGCCCAGCTCGACTACATTCTGGCCAAAATCGACCCCACCGACTCCCTGACCAAACAAGCTCTGGAAAGTATAAAGTGAGCCGATTTTTTGGTATAATTCGGTCATGATCCGAAAAATATTACCTTCGGGAGACCCAACCTTGCGGCAAAAATCAAAGCCGGTTGCAAAAGTCGATAAAAAGATTCTGAAATTAATTCAGGACTTGAAGGATACCCTTAGCGTCCAAAAAGACCCTGAGGGTGTCGGTCTGGCCGCTCCTCAAATAGGCAAAAACCTAAGAGTTTTTGTGGCAAATTACAAGGGGTTTGAAAGAGTAGTCGTTAATCCTGAAATCATAAAAATAAGCAATAAGCAGAGCTTGCCATCTGGTGGCAAGAGAAAGTCGAAAAAGGAAATTCTGGAGGGATGCTTGTCGCTCCCCTACTACTACGGACCTCTAAAGCGAGCAGCTAAAATCACGGTTAAATATCTAAACGAAAGCGGAGGGGAAATTACCGAAACTTTCGAGGGCTTTAATGCCCAAATAATTATGCATGAAATTGACCACCTTGAAGGAATACTCTTCGTTGATCATCTTTTGAAAGAAAAAAAACCTTTGTATAAAGTACAAGGCGATGAATGGGAGGAAGTGGAACTTATATGAAGATTGTCTTTTTGGGAACACCCGATTACGTTTTGCCGATTTTGACCGCCATCCACAAGAAATTTGTTACCGGCCCCGGGAAATCGCCGATTATTGCTGTTGTAACTCAATCCCCCAAGCCCGTCGGCAGAAAACAAATAATTACCTACTCCCCGATCGACCATTGGGCCCATGAACACACAGTTCCGATTCATTATTCCGCAAGCGAGCTGGCTGTCGATTCAGTCGAGGCAGATATCGGAATTCTCGCATCTTACGGAGAAATAATCAGTAAAGACGTAATTAATTTGTTTCCTCACGGAATTCTTGTAATCCACCCGTCGCTTTTACCAAAATACCGGGGTGCTTCCCCCATCCCCGAAACAATAAAGTCAGGCGAAACGGTAACGGGGGTAACTATTTTCAAGATGGATGAAAAAGTCGATCACGGGCCAATCGTCTCCCAATTTAAGGAAGACGTTTTTCCAAACGATACAACGGAAACACTTAGAGCCAGGCTTTTTGAAAGGTCGGCAGTAGTTTTAGTTGAACTTTTGCAGCCATATCTCAGAGGCAAAATTACACCAAAAGTTCAAGACGATTCAGAAGCCACTTATACAAAAATAATGACAAGGGAAGACGGGCATATCTATCTGAATAAAAAATCCCCTGATGAAGCCGAAAGGTTCGTTAGAGCCATGCAGCCTTGGCCTGTGGCGTGGACTACTCTTCGTTTATCACCAACCGACACAGTGGTCCGAAAGATAAAAATCCATAAAGCCCATATCGATGAAGGTAAATTGGTTTTGGATGAAGTCCAACTCGAAGGCAAAGATAAAGTTTCCTGGAAACAATTTAAAGAAGGTTACAATGAGGCCGCTTTTGTCACGGAGGGCTGAATTTTTTTAATCTTTCCTTCTTTTCTAAATCTGGAAACACAACTGGTACAAAGCTTCATCTGTGTCCTTTTGCCATTCACAAACACGGCAATCTTTTGAAGATTGGGTTTGAAAATCTTTAGAGTCTTTTGAGCTCTTTTCTTCCACCTTTTTCCAGCAACGCCACGGCCGTGTGTGCTTTGCCGACCGTAAACTATTGCCTTTCCGCAGTTGTCGCAAACATATGCCATGGGGTCGATTATACTATATAATTAGCTCTGACCTCAATGGATATTTTATTTATCGTCATAGCTGTTGCCTTCGCTATAATCATCCATGAAGTAGCGCACGGTTACGTGGCCGACAGGCTCGGCGATCCGACCGCAAGGCTTTCGGGCAGGCTAACTCTTAACCCGATTCCTCACATTGATATTATTGGAACAATTATTGTACCTATACTTTTTCTTCTCTCACCCTTCCACTTCGCCTTTGGTTGGGCCAAACCTGTACCTGTCGACCCATATAATCTAAAAAATCCTAAAAAGGATTTACTTTTGATTTCTTTAGCGGGTCCCGCGACCAATATAGTTTTTGCCATTATATTGTCTGTTTTTTTGAGAATCCTCATTGCGATTTTCCCCGGAGAAACTTCTTTCGAGCTTCTTTCCGGCTTATTTGGAAGTCTAATCGGAACAAATATTATGCTTGCAGTTTTTAATCTAATCCCTATTCACCCACTCGACGGCGGAAAGATTTTAATCGGTATTTTACCCGACAAAGAATCCCATGAAGCGGATATATTCTTAAATAGATTTGGCCTGATTCTACTCCTCTTCTTAATCTTACCGATTTTCGGAGGCAATTCACTGATCTCACCCGTCATAAGCCCGGTAATCAACTTTTTTTTGCGTATTCTAATCCCCGGCTTTTCCACTATTTGATAGTTTTTCACAATTGACTTTCATGCTAGAATAATATTGACCCTGTCGAGAAGGGATCGGTTTAAATTTCCTGATCAAGTCAATTTTGCTTGGGAGGGCGGAGTCCGACCGAGGTCTTTGTGCCGAGGAAGGCAGCTCACCCACCTGGATATTCCAGGAATGCTACCGAACCTTTTGAGGCAGGGTCTTTTTGTGGGTACTAAGGTCAGGATTTTGTGCCAAGTCTAGGATTCGAACCTAGGTAGCCTTGCGGCGCTTGTTCTACAGACAAGTGCGATTGTCCACTCCGCCAACTTGGCTAATTACTTAAAAGCTTAGACCCCATTATACCAATATCAGTCATGATTTGTTTATGCAACTTCATATCAGAATATCTAATATGAATCAATCCAAATGGCATTTTATCAGTTTTATTCTCATTTATATTTTTCTGAATGTAAGGCTTTGTAAATTTATTTTTGGAAATATCCAATTTCTTCGACCAGAATTCAATTAACTCACCCGCATCTTGATTCGAAAAGCAATAGATATAGACTCTAAATTTATCTTCATTTACATTGTATATACCTCTCAACATTTTAAGGAAGATCAAAAGCATCTTTTCGTCGCTGTTTGCAAAATCCACTGTATATTTACTTGCTTTTGAGCCTTCGGCCCAATAAAGCATTAATCCTGCTATCAAAAGTTTTTTCTGTTCGCTACTTAAGACTCTCAATTTGTTAAAAGTTAAAGGCTTCTTGTAAAATTGAATTCTCAGAGTCTCAGCAGGAGTCCTTCTTTTAAGTCCACTCCGTCTCATAAAACTTATAACTCGCCAAACAGAAATATTGTATTTCCGAGCAATTTCACTGGAACTCAATCCAGTCTTATTATATAACTTTGAAACCGCCTCTTTATCAAGCATGGTAGATTTATGATATATTTACCTTGACGAACAGTCAATATCAAAACCTACTTTGATTTGGTATAATTCACTTTGTGCCGGGGTAGCTCAATGGTGGAGCAAGCGATTTGTAATCGTTAGGTTGAAGGTTCGAATCCTTTCCCCGGCTCAAATACTCAAATATGAAGACCTCCTTTTTTGATTACACCCTTCCCAAAAACCTTATCGCCAACTTCCCTGCTCACCCACGCGATAGTTCACACCTAATGGTAATTGACCGAAAAACAGGCATAATCAGTCATCACAAATTTTATGAAATCGTGAATTTTTTGGTTCCTAACGACGTCTTAGTTCTAAATAAGACCAAAGTTTTTCCTGCAAGAATTTTTGCTAAAAAAGTTTCCGGTGGAAATGTAGAACTACTATTCATTAAGGAGGTCAAACCCGGTGTTTGGACTGCGTTGACTCACCCCGGAATAAAGCCCGGTACAAATATCGCTCTTGGAAAATTATTGTTTAACTCAATTGGTCAGAAAGGTATGACGGCAATAATCGACACACACTTAAATAAGAGTAAAATGATGGGAATCTTGGCTAAATACGGCCGCACTCCGCTTCCTCCGTATATCCATAACGAAGAACCTGAGTCGGAGCTCAGGTTAAAATACCAAACGGTTTATGCAAAAACAGTTGGTTCGGTGGCCGCGCCCACCGCTGGTTTTCATTTCACTAAAGGTCTTCTGGCCAAGCTAAAGAAAAAGGGTGTTCAAGTCGAATACGTCACTCTCCATGTGGGTTTGGGGACTTTTGCCCCGGTTAAAACCAAAAGCTTAGAAGAACACAAAATGCACGAGGAAGAATTTTATGTCGATAAAAAAACATTCGATAGACTAAACAGGGCTAAAAAATCGGGAAAAAGAATAGTTTCGGTCGGAACTACTTCTACCCGTGTCCTTGAGACCATTTCGAAAGATAAATTATCGGGTTCGACCAATATTTTTATCTACCCGCCTTACAAATTTAAATTTCTCGACGCATTAATCACCAATTTTCATCTCCCATCTTCCACGCTTTTGGCCTTGGTTTCGGCTTTTGTTTCATATCCAAATACTAAAGATAAATTCAAAGATTTTAACTCATCCGTTATGGGCAAGGCCTACTGTGAAGCCATCAAAAATAAATACCGCTTCTATTCCTTCGGCGACGCCTGTTTCATCAAGTAGTTTAACTTGATATAATTGACTTCGCGCCTGGGTAGCTTAGTGGTAAGCGAAGCTTGGCCACTTCTCTACCCGGTTTATGTGATTCGCCTGGGTAGCTCAGTGGTAGAGCACGTACTTGGTAAGTACGGGGTCGTGGGTTCAATCCCCACCTCAGGCTCCTACTTTTACTTCACTTGGCTTCATGTTAGAATATCCGGTATGGCTAAAAAAGGGGCTCGCGAAAATGTTGCTTTAATTTGTTCCGTTTGTAAAAATCAAAACTACTTAACAGACAGGAATAAGGTTAACATGGACACAAAGGGTAAAGGCAAACTTGGCCTCAAAAAGTACTGCAGATTCTGCAGGAAAGTACAGTTACAAAAAGAGTCTTCTAAACTGAAGTAATTGTTATTTTCCCTTTTCGCCTTCCCCTCCCAAAAACGCCGGATTATTCATTGGGGCCACGGGCTTTCCGGACGACACCGCCCGGCTTCCTGCTCCTTCAAAATGAGTTAAGGCAATCTCTTCCGTGGATCTTTTAACAGGACCTTCGTGGTGGGTATTGAGGGCGCCACCTGTACCAAGGATCATCCTGCCTTGAGTATTGGTTAATCTTGGTGCTACCACAATTCCAATATATCAAACTGTTTCCGTCTAAGCAATATTAAAGAAGTCCTGAAGAAAAGGTCTTTCTGGAGAGGGTTTCATCGTTTATTTTATTTACAAGCATCTGCGCAGTTGCAGAAATCTATGCTCGTAAAAAACGAATCCACCCTCTCCCAGGTCGCAAGGATTATACAATTAACCCACTCGTCTGCGTCTTCCCGATCCGAACAATCCTTCACCCCTACTGGGGCAAAGCGAATGCAAACCTGGAGGCGGGTTGAGCACTTTTACAAGTCCGATCTTGTGATTAGGCAAAAGCCTGTACTGATACTCAGAGCAATCATTCTCTCCATGAACGATTTGGTGAATACGTCTTAGGTTTGGATCGTTTCGATCCGCACCCAGAGCCAATACGGCTCCAACTGTAAGATCTACTGGCATTCTAACCTCCTTGAAAATAACAATGTGCAAGGCTTGCGACCTATAGTGGAGTATATCAGAACCTATCTAATTATTCAAATAAGACCGGTCTGGGGTATAATATCCTGGTAGGCTGATATTGTCGTAGGCCGATAGGTAAATGGTATACCGGTGGTCTCCAAAACCATCATTGGGGGTTCGATTCCCTCTCGGCCTGCAAAATAGCTTCATAAGACAACCCTTTCTATTCCGGCTGTTCTATTATTAAAGACTTCGGATTATTTTCCAGGAATTTTATTAATTCGATGGTTAAGAAAATTATACTTTTGAACTGCAAAGACCGTTTTTCGCGAAACGCATCACTACCTTGCTCCAACTTCGTTTGTTCCGGAGGATGCCGGTAAGGAACGGTAACACTCTTTACTTTATATCCCTCCTTCAAAGCGGTAATTATCGGCAGAAAGGTTGAGTTTGCCCAGTCTTCCGGGTCAACATTTTTATATAATTTAGTCCCGGATTTGGCAAGTTGATATCTTGTCAAAAAAATATCCAAGATACCCGGATCATTTCTGAAAAATTTCGGGCCGAACCACACATCCAGATCCTCACTTTCTTGTGGCATAAGCCCGCGCTTTTTCAAAATCCTGTTCCATAGACTGTTTGCACGCTTTTCCGACTTGACCTGATAGTCCGGGTATGTCAAAAGTGAATCTTCATTTCTTTTAGGAACCACTATGTCCGCCTCTCCCCTAATAATTGGTAATATGGCTTCCGGAAGACAATCCTCAATAACAGACACTTTTTCGGGTTCGAGCCAACAAATGATTTTGAGTCTGGAAG
>Ga0209777_10005403_pt1 | contig 14733 bp, 13 predicted proteins | sample FrelakmetHBP12HB_FD_187147 | JGI IMG/M metagenome (GOLD analysis project Ga0209777, IMG submission 187147) | Freshwater lake sediment microbial communities from the University of Notre Dame, USA, for methane emissions studies -HBP12 HB (SPAdes)... | ecosystem: Environmental > Aquatic >... | reverse complement strand
CGGAAATCTGCATGGGGTAAGTTATGCCGAAAGTCTTAGGAATGGCTTCGCCAGCAATTAAAAGTACTACGGAAGTAAAAATGATAGAGACCCATTCTCCACTGGCTCCCAATAAACCAATGAATAATGACGCCGCCAAAACGGAAATGGTAATATTGACCATTTCATTACTAGCGACGATGGTGATTAAAAGCCGTTGGGGATTTTCCAGTAATTTGTTGACCATATCCCCAAAAGGATAACGGTCTGATTTCATCTTGTGCAGATGCAAATCGGTAAGGGAAAACAGTGATGTTTCCGACGAAGAAAAAAAACCGGAAAATAAAAAAAGAACAAATATTAGTACTATATCAAAGCTCAATTCGAAATCTCCATCCGCCTTAATTGCTTCATTATAGTTACTAATTTACCAGATTGAGTTAAAAAAAGATACTCCCATTCCTTGATTGTCATCACATCTTGCAAGACGAAGAAAGTTTTTCTAAAACCTGATCCTTCTATTTGACTAAAAATATTTTTTCCGTTATTTAGGTGTCCTGATCATATTAGCTAAACCTAGGAGATTAAAGAATGCCCAATATATTACTTGTTGGAAACGGCGCGCGCGAACACGCCCTGGCCGAAGCGATTGCACGCTCTGAACAAAAACCAAGCTTATTTTCTTTTATGAAGACAAACAATCCGGGAATCGCTTCTCTTTCGGAAAAGATTAAGTTGGGCACTTATTCCGATCTTGACGCGATTACAGGTTTCGCCGCGGAAAAAAAAATCGAGTTTGCCGTCATCGGCCCGGAAGATCCGCTCAATAACGGTGTTGTGGACGCTCTGTCCCAAATCGGCATCCCGGCAGTTGGGCCGACTAAAAGCCTGGCCAGATTGGAAACCTCCAAATCTTTCACCCGTAATCTTGTCAGCAAATATAATATCCCCGGCAATCCGCAATTCAAAGTATTTAAAGCAATTGATAGCGTGAAATCTTTTTTAAACCAACTCGAAGGCATTGTCATCAAGCCGGACGGATTGACCGGTGGCAAAGGCGTGCTGGTTCAGGGTGATCATTTCGCGACAAAAGAAGAGGCTCTCAAATTGTGCATCCAGATTCTGAAAGAAAGCTCATCCCTGATCGTCGAAGAAAAATTCGACGGTGAAGAATTTTCCCTGCAATGCCTGTGCGACGGCAAAACAGTGGTTGCCACACCGCTGGTGCAAGATCACAAAAGACGATTTGATGGTGACCACGGCCCTAATACCGGCGGCATGGGTTCTTATTCCCTGCCCGATCATTCCATGCCTTTTTTAAAACCAAAGGATATGCAGGACGGTCTGGAGATCACTCGCCAGGTCGCAGCGGCGCTATTAAAAGAAACGGGCAGCCCTTACAAAGGCATAATGTATGGCGGATTTATCGCCACAAAAAAAGGCGTGAAGCTTCTGGAATACAATGCCCGCTTTGGCGATCCGGAGGCCATGAATATTTTGCCTCTTTTAAAAACTGATTTTGTGGAAATATGCCGCCACATTATTGCCGGAACGCTGGATAAACTCAAAATTGAATTTGAGCAAAAGGCAACCGTCTGCAAATATGTCGTGCCGAAAGGTTACGGACTCCCCGCCGATCATCCCGATGCGGCATCATCACGCGCGAAAATTGAAGTGGGTGACGTGGGAAAGGCCAGACTTTACTATTCGTCAGTGGATAAAAAAGAAGATGGTTTGTATTTGAGTTCGTCGCGGGCCATCGGCATCGTGGGCATTGCGGACACATTGGAAGAAGCCCGCAAAATCGCCGAGGAAGGCGTGAAAGCCGTCTCGGGACCGGTTACCTATCGTACCGATATCGGTACAGATGCTCTCATACAGAAGCGTATCGATCACATGAAGAAGATACGAAAAGAATAAATCATCAATACCGCGTCACGTGATGTTCAGCCAAACCGAATAAATTCGCAATCGTATATATCCGATTGTTATCATCCTTGAATCTACCGTTGTACATGCCGAACGGCTGGTGAAAGTCGGAAACGATAAATCCGGCATTTATTTTTTCGGCTCTCTGGCCGGATGGCGTAAATAACAGTTCCAGACATTCGTCTGTTGTCTTGATTTCCCACGGGCGCAAGACGTCTTTCTCAAATTTAAAGCGCGCCGCTTTAAGGCAATAAATTTTCCCGTCAATCCACATGCAGTTTTCATTGAAATCTTCATCATCGGTTATCATGTTCTGGCAGAGATTGAAGGCTAGAAGCTCTCCGTATTCATTGTAACCAGCCGCTGTCGCCCATTTCCAGAAACTGGAATAAGGGTAATATGTTTTTTGTTCATCCATCAAAGCGACGTCCTGCTTTCGATTGATTACAATCTCCTTCGCTCCCAGCATAATTGATCCTTCAGCCGGCGCTGCTACCTTGTGCGTGTAAAATGGTCTGAATGAAGTAACAGGAGAGATCTGAACAAGAGGTTCAATCGTACTCAAGTCTTCGAAAATTTTAATTTCTCCTTTTACGGTGGGCAGATCTTTCTTACCGTCAATATCAATGACTATCTTGTGGAAACCATCGTTGAGCCGGTTCTCAAAACGCAAAAGGTAACCTTTTTTCCTGAATTCACAACTATCATTGTAGACCTGTCCGGCAATGCGCGCCGCACCGCCCGGCAACTGAACACTGTGCTCAAAACGTTTATTTGCCATCCTGTCATAGGCATAAAAAAACGAGACACCCATAAATTTTGCGTCAAAGATAACCATGCCGAAATAATGGGTGGGTGTGATGATGCCGAAATGCTGCCATTCCTTGAGGCGGAATTTCTTCCAGAAAGCGGGAACTTTAAATGAAGAAGAATACAGCGGCGCATCGAGAATATTCACGTTACGAAAAGGCGTACGGAAAGTCCCGAAGTTAATCACCCCGTCTTTCTCCGCCATCTTTTCAGGAGTTGCTGTTACTTGTCTCATAAAACCTGCCCCCCATACAAAGTCGTTACTGATTAGCTTTAAGCCTTTGACGCTTTCGGCAGCTTAGGAAAATTTTCATCCAAACTCGCATCCCATTTTTCGATCATTAGATTGATGTTTCCCATAAGCTCTGAAATATCGCCTTCGATTTTTACAGAGATGATTTTATCGCCCTGAGCAATCTGATTGACAACTTTCTGGTCGGCATCGCTTATCACTTCGCCAAACACAGTATGCTTGCCATCCAGCCAGGGCGTCGCCACATGAGTGATAAAAAACTGGCTGCCGTTGGTCTGCGGTCCTGAGTTCGCCATCGAAAAAATGCCTGGTTTGCTGTGACACAACTCTTTGACAAATTCATCCTGGAATTTGTATCCGGGCCCACCGCGGCCATCACCGAAAGGACATCCGCCCTGAATCATGAAGTCGGGAATCACCCGATGAAATTTCAAGCCATTGTAATAACCACGATTGGCCAGGTTTACGAAATTCCCGACGGTAACCGGCGTCTGTTCGGCAAAAAGTTTTAAATTAATTGTTCCTTTATCTGTTTCAATAATAGCCTTTAAATCATTTTTCATTTTAATCTCCATATTCTTTCATTAAGGGCACGAACTTTATGAATTATGTAAAGATTACCTATTAATAAGTCAAGACAAAAACACTCTTGCAATTAAAGTTCCCTGTTCGGCCGAGTCTTTTTGACTCGACCATTTTGCAACCAATTAAAAAAATGGACAAAAAACTTAAACCCTTAAGGGCGTCCCCTTCTGTTTCTTTGGAAAAATACTGATCAAACATGTATTAAAACTGAGAACAGAAAAGAACAAATGAAGTCATGCCAGACGATATGTTCCTGTAGGGTTATATGTCCTGTGCTTCTTCCGAATCGTTGAAAAAGCACAGGACTTTTTTAAAATTTATTTGGCTGCTTTTTTATATTTATCCTTTTTGACCATCATCTTCATACCCATCAAAGTGTTGTAGGGGATATCTTTGCTCTTCATATTGGCGAGGGATTTTGGCAAAGAACCACCTGGATTACTCTTTACAGTATAAATAACCTTTGTGTGATCTTGATTGATAGGTGTCAAAACCCATTGGCCACTAATTTCCGGCATTCTGACATTGCCTTTTCCGATCGGCACAGAAGGATCATTCGTTTCATGAAATTCAAAGGTAATCTTTCCGGTCTTTTCATCTTTCTTTTCAGTAACTATACAAAGCGCCTCTCTGTCTGATACCGGCCATGGCGCCTTTGTTACATTAAATTGCACAGAAGTATGTTCATCGATTTTGTGGATTTCTCTATTCTCTTTGCAATCCGCCATCCATTGTGTTGCTGCAGGTATGTCCTTTAGCACCGCAACAACGACATCGATAGATGCATCAATATCAGTCGAACCCATAAATTCATCGAAATCCGAACCTGCAACAGGCCTTGTTGAAACGTCAATGCCGTCTTTCTGTATCGCCAGTTTCCAATCACTCGCTGCCATGATACCGGCAGGCATCGCCACCAAAAAACTCAGAACGACTGAATAAACCACAATAATACTCAATTTTTTTTTCATCTTTCCCTTCCTTTCTTTAGTAAGAATAAATTTGATAAGAATTTCTTTTTGCCAGGTGAAGTATAAGAAATGAATTCTTATATGTCAAAGAAATTTTGACCAACAGATAAAAGAATAAAGGAAATAGATGATAATTTAGGAATAGCAAGTTTTATCAACGCTTAACTCATTGCGATGTTTCCGGGTGTGGAGTATATAAACCACTATGATGAAGGATGCCGATAAAATCAAAAGTCCTCTGGGTCGCCAATTATTGGCCTGGTACAGGCGAAATCAACGCTCTCTTCCCTGGCGCAAAACAAATGATCCTTACCGTATCTGGATTTCGGAAATCATGCTCCAGCAAACTCAAGTTGATACTGTGATTCCTTACTATCATCGTTTCCTGAAAGCTTTTCCCACCGTTTCCTCGCTCGCTCGCGCCCCCTTGCAGAATGTGCTCAAGGTCTGGGAAAACCTAGGTTATTATTCGCGGGCCAGAAATATTCACACTGCCTCCCGAATGATTGTAGAGAAGTTCGATGGCCGGATTCCCGATAATTTGGAAGCGCTGCAAACATTACCCGGCATCGGCCAATATACAGCCGGTGCAATCTTAAGCATTGCTTATGGACAGGCGATTCCCGCCGTTGACGGAAATGTCCGCCGGATTTTATGCCGTCTTTTTTCCATTCGCAAACCTGTAGATGACACACGGGAGCAAAAGCAATTGCAGAAGCTTGCCGCTTCTCTGATACCTACCAAACATCCCGGCGATTTCAACCAGGCCCTGATGGATCTGGGAGCAACGATCTGTAAAACCAAAAATCCCGACTGTTCCCGTTGTCCCGTAGCCTGCCATTGTCAGGCGCGGCTTCATGATTTACAAAACGTTCTTCCGATAACCCGGAAGGCACCCGCAATCCCTCATCGGCAAGCGGCAGCCGCCATTATCCGTAATTCAAAAGGCATGTTGCTGGTTGTTCAGCGGCCAACATCAGGTTTGCTGGCCTCTTTGTGGAAACTGCCCGGCGGCTTTATTAAATCAGGTGAAGACACGGAAAACAGTTTGAGGCGCAGCGTGAAAGAAGAACTGGGCATTTCCATCCAACCAGGAAAACATCTGGCCTCGGTCAATCATGCCTACACACACTTCCGCATAACCCTTCAGGCATATGAATGCAATTTGCTGAAAGGCGACCCCAAACCGCTTGGGTGCCAAAATTGGCGATGGGCATCGCTCACTGATTTAAAGAAGTTACCTATGTCGAAAGTTGACAGAATGATTCTGAAATCAATTTTATGATGCCATCTTGCAGGGCATGAAGGGAGTTTACACAATCCGGGAACCTGCTTTTCAACTATCCTTTAAAATTTCCGCCGTCAATTGACGATGCCAGTTCACATCCCTCCACATTGCGGGAAAATGCGGCTGGCAGAAATTGCTGGTACAGATCCCAGTCCAACCCTTCTCGATGGCCATGTGCACCGCTTCATGACAGACATCTTTGATCCAGTACCAGACCTTCTCTTTTTCATTCAGGTGTCCGCCACCGTACATGGTGGAAGCCCAGCCTTCCGTGGTGACAAGCGGCTTTCCTTCCTTATGCGCCCACGACGAAATCCGTTCCATGTAGAGTTCCAGCCTTCTTCTCCAGAATTTTCTGAAAACCGGATGGAGAACGCTCGCAGCAGCCGCATGCATATGATTGGCGAAAGGAAATTGAGCTGTTGAAAGCAGTCCAATTGATGGAACGCCGAAAGATAAAGTGTCTGTGAGCCAAAGATGGGGCTCGATCAGATCGAAATTCTTTATATTGATCAGGTGTTCCTTCCGGGGAAGGCACATGCACGAAAAGGTAAACCGGAAATCGAATTCTTTTTTCAACTCGGGGATGGTTTTGTCTATGTATGATTGGACTGTGCCGACAGTTTTTTTCGACCAGGGCAGGAAATACGCCAGGGAGTTCCAGGTTGGAGTACGAAAAATTGTTTCACATGCTCCGTAGGCCCAGCCCATGAAAGGGAATTCATTACAGAGATCTACCCAATCGATTATATCGGCAAATCCTTCTTTCTGAATAAAGCGGAGGGTCGACCGCCAGACACGCACATAATCCGAAGGCGTCCTCACCCTCGACCTCAGACACATCGTATCCGGTGTAAACCAGGTGGAGAGTCCCACGCGAAGATTTCTTTTTCTGCATTTTTCAAGGAAGCTGATTAGGGGACGCCTGAGATCAGTGGTTATCGAAATAGAATTTCCCCATTGCTTGGAATAGGTTTGCGGCAGCACCGTGAATTCATCCCTGCGCGACTGGTCCTCTTCGAGAAACGACAGATAATGGGGAAAGGGATCGATGCGCAGCGAATTATAGCCGCGTTCGCAGAATTCATCCAGCACTCTGTCGAAATCAGCAAACTCTGCTTCATGTCCGAACCGTCGAGTGAGCCAGGTGAAATCCCACATGGACACTGCCAGTTTTCTCAATGGGACTGTTTCCAAAAGCAACCCCCTTGGCGTGTTTCTTAATGATGGAACACGCGCCGTTATTTCCCGGCGCTGTCGTATTCCGCCGAGGCCAGTTTAATGCAAACCGCCAGCACTTCAATGGCTTTTTCCAGTTCGGCAACCGGCGGCCGGGTCGGTGAAATCCGGATATTGGCATCGTTGGGGTCTTTGCCGAAAGGAAACGTCGCGCCCGCCGGTGTGATGGCAACGCCTGCCTCTTTGCAGAGCGCGACGGCTCGCTTGGCGACCGGTTTTGCCGTGTCCAGGCTTATGAAATAACCGCCTGCCGGGTTACTCCAGGCGGCGAGATCTGTTGCGCCAATTTCTTTCGAGAGCACTTTTTGAGTGATGTCGAATTTGGGTTTCAGCAGTTTGGCATGTTCCTTCATGAGGCCGGCAACTCCGCCCGGATAAGCGCTGAGGAATTTCACATGGCGCAATTGCTCCACCTTGTTGGGCCCGATGAACATGGTCCCGAAGAGTTTGGAAATATACGCCAGGTTGGCTATGCTTGTCGCCATGAAACCCAGCCCTGCGCCGGAAAATGTAATTTTGGATGTGGAACTGAAAAGATAGACCCTGTTGGGGTTTCCTGCTTCCTCGCAGGCGCGCAGCAGATTTTTCGGCTTTCCGGGATTGTCAACCAGATGGTGGACAACATAGGCATCGTCAGCAAAAATGGTAAAATCCGGCACGGCTGTTTTCATGGAGGCCAGTCTTTTCACGGTGTCGTCGGAAACCGTGTCTCCGCTGGGATTGGAATAGGTGGGAACAAAAAGAATTCCCTTGACGGCGGAGTCCGCCGCAGCTTTTTCTACTTCGGCCATATCCGGCCCGTCTTTCGTCATTTTGACCTGGATCATCTCAAATCCCATTTCGGAAAGGAGCAAAAAATGCCGGTCGTAACCGGGCACGGTGACGATCATCTTCGGCTTATCGGTTTTATACCAGGGCGCGGGGCTTCTGACCACACCGCGCAGAAGCGCCCACATCAGAACCTGGGAGAGGATTTGCAGGCTGGCATTGTTGCCGACCATCGTTTCCTCCGCTTTCGCGCCAAGAATGCCGGAAAATAATTCACGCGCTTCCGGCAGGCCCAAAACGCCTCCGGGATAATTGCGGATATCGAAACCGCTTGGGGTTTTGATGTCCTTTTCCGTTACAATGCCGAGCAGGGCATTCGACAGATCAAAATTATCATCTCCGGGCTGGCCGCGTTCAATATTCAATTTCAAACCAAGCCCTTTGAGGGATTCATAACGCAACTGCAAGTCTTTCAAGCTTTCCATAGGCAACTCTCCTATAATTATTTATGCGTTTAGTGGTGGAACAGGCGCAGGCCGCAAAAGGCCATGGCAATGCCGTATTGGTTGCAGGTGTCAATCACCTGCTGGTCGCGGATGGAGCCGCCGGCTTCGACAATGGCGGTCACGCCGCTGCGGTGCGCGCGCTCAATGTTGTCGCCGAAGGGGAAGAACGCGTCGCTGCCTAAGCATACGCCGGTGACCTTGTTCAGCCACTTTTTCTTTTGAGCTTTGGTTAAAGGTTTCGGCTGACAGGTAAAGGTTTCGGCCCAAACATCGTCGCCGATAACGTCTTCCGGTGTTTCGCCCAGGTAAACGTCGATGGCGTTGTCACGATTGGGTTTGGCAACATCGTCGCGGAAAGGCAGATTCAGCACCTTGGGCATATGGCGCATCTGCCAGTTGTCGGCCTTTTGACCGGCGAGACGGGTGCAGTGGATGCGGCTCTGCTGGCCTGCGCCCACGCCGATAACCTGGCCGTCCTGCACGTAGCACACGCTGTTGGACTGCGTGTATTTCAGGGTGATGAGCGCAAGCACGAGGTCGCGTTTCTGCGTGTCGGTCAGGGTCTTGTTTTCAGTCACCATGTTTTCCAGCATGCGGTTGTCGATCTTCAGATCGTTGCGTCCCTGCTCGAAGGTAATGCCATACACCTGCTTGTGCTCCAGAGAAACGGGCACGTAGTTGGTGTCGATGACAACCACGTTGTAGTTGCCGCCCTTCTTGGATTTTAGAATTTCCAGCGCTTCCGGCTCATAGCCCGAGGCAATGATTCCATCGGTGACTTCAGACTTGATGATCTTTGCCGTGGGCACGTCGCATACATCGGACAGCGCAATCCAGTCGCCGAAGCTGCTCATGCGGTCGGCGCCGCGGGCACGCGCGTAGGCGCAGGCAAGCGGTGAAAGCTTCATTTTTGGATTGATGTGATACATCTTGCGCAGAACTCTGTCCAGAGGATAGCCAAGTGCGGCTCCGGCAGGGGAAACATGTTTAAAGGAGGCCGCGGCAACCATGCCGGTATTCTCTTTGAGTTCTTTCACCAGCTGCCAGCTGTTGAGCGCATCCAAAAAGTTGATGTAGCCGGGCTTGCCGTTTAATACCTGAACAGGCAGATTGCTGCCGTCCGCCATGAAGATCCGGGCCGGCTTTTGGTTGGGGTTGCAGCCGTATTTGAGTTCGATTTCGTTCATTGATTATCCCTCCACCGTTTTGTATTTGTTGATGATGACGTCCTCGTAATCCTGTGTTGCCAGGTCGATGGCGCGCACAAACAGGCTCACCTTGTTGTCCTCGTTCAGGGCTTCCCACAGCTTGCCTGCATATTCATTGGGGTCTTCCTCGTCTATGACGACGCGCAAAGGTTCGCCCGCAAAACTGGGAATTGGTGTGCCGTTGCACTTGTAGGTGCTGATAAAGTGTCCCTCGCCGGCTAGTGGTTCTGAATAATCGAAAGTAAAACGCTGCACGCTCTTCTCATTGCCGTCGCAACTCTTTAAAATGCTCAGCTTATAGTCCCCGATGCACATATCCACCACGCCGGAAACGCGGGGTGTCCAGTTGGGGCTGTCGTCCTCAAAGGTACGGGTCGCGAGCGCTGCTTCAAAGCAATAACCAGGAAAATCGTTACAGGCGATAAAATCATAGATGGTATTGGTCTGGTCACCGTTGGTCGCAATCGTCGTGTTATCCAGAGTCAGGATGGGATTGTAAATAATCAGGTGCGGGTCTGTCATTTTGGAAGGATCGGCCGCCATAGTGCGGATACCTCCTTCAATAGGGTCAAACACACGATTACGGCTGTTGACGCTACGACCCATGATAAAGTAGGCAATCATGGCTTTTTTGCCGCCGGGTGTTTTCCCGATGCATATGCCGCGGCCCGGATACTCGTTCCCTGCCAGATATTCGTATAAGTTTGCTTTCATTATTACATCTCTCCTCGATTATGTGTATGGAAACAATTTTTTGCTGCGGAAGTATATGAAGAGAAGTTAAGTATGTCAACTGGATTTGGTTTAAATATTAATTTTCATAATAAAAAGTAATGTGCTGTTTGGCTAAACTAAAGAAATCTTTGATGGAAAAGGTATCGATTCGTTTTAAAGATGTCACTGATCCCACTACGCCCCTGACAACTACGTTGGCGGGATAATTCGACTAACAGATATTACCGCACTTCGTTTATAATATCTAAGTCTCATTACTTCGCTTCGGGGATATCCCATTATGTGCCCTAAATAGAACTTGACCTGACAGTGAGTGTCAAGATAATTGATAACTTCCTGTAATGTTGTTTTTCTTATTTTCCCGATTCATACAACCTTTCAATCGGAAATAATTAAAAAAATAATGGATAGAATAATAAAATATTACCTATAATTACAAGAACATCATAGCTTGTTACTATTGTACTGGAACGATTTTCACAATAGGTCTATTTCCTATTCACATCCTTTCTTCAAACTTCTCTTTAATTTTCTGAGTGATAAAAATACTGCCAAAGGACAAGGCAAATAGTGCTGCCGATATTAAAATGTTTAAAACTAATGTAAAAAGCATAAAACTAAGAAAGACAGCATATGTTTTCGAAAGGTACATTGCAAACTCTATGGATAAATTGCCCATGAAAGAGCTAAAGAAATTGAACATAAATAAAATTATTACTAAAGTGATTAAGCCACCGGCAGCATTTCTGATATCGGGAGGACTCAATGTTATGTGACTGCCAATTACAAAGGCAAAATAGATGAAAACATAGAATCTCCAGCTAGTGAGTAATTGGGGATTAAAGAGACTTTGAATGACAGACCAAACCATGCTTAATGTTTTCTGCCCAATAAGTAGAATTCCAGACCAAGAAAACAAGGCATCAGACGCTAATTCTATGTTATGGATAGCGTTAAAAACGGAAGCCTCTAACATATAGAGTGACATCACATAGATTACAGCGGTGCCAAACCAAATCGGTCCAGTTCCAATAAAAAAGTTACCAACTCGGTGATATAAGTTATTAGGATCATATGAATGCTCAACATATCCCCATGTCCCATCATACCTATCTATCTTGAAAAGGGATATGCTTGTAATTCGATGTCCAAATACTATACAAAAAAAGCATGCCCTAGTTCATGAACTATAGTACCCGGAGCACCAAACCAATCTAGAAAATTACTCTTAATAACCCTCCGTTGAATCTTACGTACAAAAATTGCAAAATAGTGCATTATGAAAGCAAGAAATAATGCCGGTACCAAAAGAATTAGCAGTTGCTCAGATGTAATCAAAATTACTTGCCAAAGATACTTACCAATTATTAATAGAATATCTCCCATTCTGCCTTCCTAAAGTGATTTACCTCATTTATACCTATCAGTAATCCTCAATTCTGACAACCGCCACTGAGACTAAGTAGGTGAAAGAAATAATTCCACTGGTTCGGAAATCAAATTTTTATTTCTTTCTTCCTGTAATGTTGTTTTTCTCGGTTTCCCAATTCATACAACCTTTCAATCTAAAATAATCACAAAACTGCTGAACTCTAACTTAACTTGTGATACAAGTATTAGGAGGCAGGTCAATGCTACTTGTTGAAGTATAAATATTTTCAGAAGACGGTCATGCTTTGTATGTAGGGCGCACAAATAACATGCGAAAAAGGTTCCAATACTAAACGCGGAATAATCACAATCAGGCTACATTTGCTTTTCTTCTAGCCAGAGCACAAACAGGTAATAAGAAAGTAACCTACAAAAAAGAGGGCTCTTGTGATGATTTGTTGAGCCAATATGTTTTTCGTTCGGTTTTTTAAAAGTGCACGTGAACGTATCAAAAGAATGTATGTTCAATTTATTGAAGAGCTGAATCCTATCAGGCAAGCTCTGCTTGAGATCTTTGCTTTTTTACAAGCAAAAGCAAAATATAATGATTTTGATAATCATTAAAAAAGGCGAACAAGCACATCCGGGCGGACGCGGCAGAGCCGCGCCGCTGAAACATAGCATTATATATCTATATATCCGAAACAAGGAGAGGTGATTATGGAAGAAAAAAATCTCATACTTGCTGTTGATGTAGGTACCACTGAAACTAAAGCGGTGCTTGTAAGCCCTGACGGATACATAGATTCCGATCAGTCAACGTGCAGCCTTTCGTATCCGGACAAGTCGTGCGTTGAGCAATCTCCAAAGGAAATATCGGATGCAATTTATAACTCCACCAGAAATGTTTTAGCGGCACATCCCGATCTGGTCGGAAGGCTTGCCGGCCTTGTGTTCACAAGCCAGATGCAAAACACAGTTCCGGTGGGTAAGGACGGGAAACCCCTCATGAACATGCTATCCTGGATGGATGAGCGCGCAGCCTGTTTCACCCAGGAAGAGATGTTCAAGGGACTTATCAAGATTGAGGGCTATCCCATCATGAAGCTTCTCAAATTCATGAGAATAACCGGTGGCGCGCCCGGAAAAACAGGGAAGGATACCGTATGCAAGCTCGCCTGGATGAAAAAATACAAGCCCGATTTGTATCATGCCGTCCATAAATTTCTTGACGCAAAGGATTATGCCATTTTTCTTGCCACCGGCAATTATGTGACTTCGTACGACATGGCAAACGTCACCTGGCTCATGGATACGCGGAATAAGAATCAGGGGAAGTGGACCTGGTCGGAAGATATCCATAAAATGTACGGACTCGATTCACGCAAAATGCCGGAGCTTAAACACTCAACGGCAATTGCAGGCTATGTCACGGCGGATTTTTCTGCAAAAACCGGTGTACCGGTGGGTCTTCCCGTGGTGACGGGTGCCGGTGACCTTCTGGCCTCGGCGATCGGCTCCGGTGCCATTGAGATGGGGCATATGCACGTTAATATCGGCACAGCCGGTTGGGTTGCCACACACCACCCTGGGACGGCTATCGATACCAAACATTACATTGGAGCAATTGTGTCAGGGATTCCCGGCAGGTTCCTTTTGATCAGCAAGCAGGAAACCCTGGGCGCGGCCCTGGACTGGCTCAGGGGCATGCTGTATCCCGCCGAGTTGACGCAAGGAAAATCAACCGCTGAAATATATAAGATGATGGATAAGGAAGCAACAAAATCACCCGCGGGAGCGAACCATGTCATTCTGACGCCATGGCTATTCGGGGAGCGATCACCCATCAATAATCCATTCCTGCGCGGTCAGATATTCAACATCAGCATGAATACCAAACGGGCTGATCTCTGCCGGTCGGCAATGGAAGGGGTTGCCTTTAACATCCGCTGGGGTATGGACTTCGTGGAAAAGATGTCATTGAAAAAAAGCAAACCGACCACGGATGAAGTCCGATTAATCGGCGGCGCTTCAAAAAGCGATGTGTGGTGTCAGATCTTCGCCGACGTCTTGCAGAAACCGATTCTGCAGATGATGAATCCCCAGATGGCGTCCGCCCAAGGTGCCGCGACCATCGCGATGGTCTCCTTCGGAATTTACAAGAATTTTAGTGAGATTGGCAGGATGCTGAAAAAAGGGAACCTCTATAAGCCGAATCCGGACAATAAGATCATGTATGACAAAATTTATAAACACTATCAAGCGTTATATAAAAATAACAAAGGCGCTTTTAAAGAACTCAATCATTAAGGAGTATTTTTATGAAACGTTTCATGGATGACTACAAGAACGAATCATTCGATATTCTCGTAATCGGAGGCGGTATTACCGGCGCCGCTGTTGCCTATGATGCCGCGAGCAGGGGACTGAGCGTTGCGCTTGTGGAAAAAAGCGATTTTGGCGGGGCGACATCCGCCGCAACTTCCAAAGTAATCCATGGCGGCTTGCGATACCTGAAAACCTTCGAATTCGGACTTGTGCGCGAGTCTCTCCATGAACGCAGGATTCTTGGGAATATAGCCCCTAACTATGTCTATCCCATTCCATTCATGTTCGTCAATCCGACATTTGTCATGAAGATAGGTCTTTTCGTTTACGATCTGCTCGCGTTCGATAAAAAATTTACCTGGGACAAAAGCAAAAAAATCCCCAATCACTATCCTCTGTCCATAGAAGAAGTTATCGAGAAGGTGCCGAATGCAAAGCGCGAAGGCTTGAAGGGAGCCATGGTCTATTATGATAGCCTCAGTATTTTTCCCGAACGGTTGACGCTTGCATTTTTAAAATCAGCCATTCATTATGGAGCTAAAGTTTCCAACTATACCAAGGTGGAAGATTTTTTCATTACTGAAGGGAATAAAGTTTCCGGCATCGTGGTGCGGGATCTTGTGAACAATAGATCGCACACCATCAAAGGAAAACTTACCGTCAACTGCACCGGACCCTGGGCGGACATAGTCCTCAAGTTGGCAAAAAAGGGTGATTCGCATGATAAGATCCGCCGCTCCGAAGGGATCCACCTGATTGTGAA
>Ga0209777_10005402_pt1 | contig 14736 bp, 13 predicted proteins | sample FrelakmetHBP12HB_FD_187147 | JGI IMG/M metagenome (GOLD analysis project Ga0209777, IMG submission 187147) | Freshwater lake sediment microbial communities from the University of Notre Dame, USA, for methane emissions studies -HBP12 HB (SPAdes)... | ecosystem: Environmental > Aquatic >... | reverse complement strand
CATCAATTCGGAGTGAGTCTATTAGACAATGCCAACAGGCTCCGAGGAGGCATTTATTGTATGGCTACCAATTGGAGGTATTGGATCTCTTAATCTCAGCCTCAAAGCGATCCATCCCTCGATAACGGAAACAAGCTCCTTGCGACAATCCTCAAAGGTCTTGCCTGTTGCCCATACGCCGGGAAGATCTGGCACATGAGCATAGTAAGGCTCAGGCTCATCATCTTCCATTATCTCATATTCGGCACGCTCTAAAGCCGCCTGGATGTATTCTGCAAACATGCTACGATCCTATTGTCCTGATGGGATTTAACATTTATCGATCGATCTCTTATAACCTTAAATCTGTGATGGCTGGTATAGCCTTCAATTGACTGAAATTTCATAATTTGGGGCTCCTAACTCTGTTCCAAGCCTACAATCATTATTTTCAGTCGTTTCCTATCAAGCCTGCCCGGCGTTGAGGGCGCCCCGTTTGCCCCCGCGCGTAACACCCGCGCGCGGTCTCCCGGCAGAGAAAGGAATAGTAGCTGATAAAATCAATTCATTGCTTCGAAGAATATGAACCAGAACAATCAACTGCTTTGCTTCCAAAAAGTGGGCAACAAAGTAAAATGCAATTGTCCGGAGGGCAATTCCTTGAAGAAACAAGGATTGAAAAATGAAAACTTTATCCCTGCCTCATGGTCTCTTCTATCCCTGACTCCAGCGACCACTTCGCTTCGAAGCCCAAGTGCTCTTTCATCTTGCTTGTATCCGCAAGCGTGTCCTTCACATAATTTTTGATTGGGTTTGCCTTGTATTCCGGCTTGAGGCTTGTCCCCAGCTTTTTGTTCAGAAGGTCGACCACGTTGTTGAAGCTATAGGACTTCCCAGTGCCGAGGTTAAATATGCCCGTTCCTCTCCCGGCAGCTATGACCATGGCGGCCGTCACATCCTTAACAAATGTGAAGTCTCGCGTCTGCGTCCCGTCGCCAAAGACGACCGGTGCCTTTCCCTCCTGCATAGTCCACAGGAACTGCGATATCATATTGGCATAAGATCCTTTGGCCGACTCACCTGGCCCGTAGACCGAGAAGAAGCGCAACGCTGCATAGTCAATGCCGAAAAGCCGGTTATACAGCTCTGCTATCCTTTCAATGGCCAGGCGGGCTTCCGTGTAATAATCAGTGACAAGAATGGACGCCGTCTCTTTATGAGGAGTGGGAAGGCCGTTGTAGAGGGAGGAAGAAGAGGCAAACACCACTTTGCAGGTTTCGCTTTTTTTGGCCAGCTCCATTGTAGCAATCATGCCGTTAATTGCTTCTCCCACCAGAAGAGGGTTGGCCTTGTACATGGGCGATGAGGAAGGAATCCCCAGGTGAAATATCACATCCGGGCGGAGGTCTAGTGTCTGGCAGTCATTGCATGATCCTTTTATTACTTTGATACGTTTCCTCACTTTTTTGAGGTTGTCCATGCTTCCCGTATGGAAATTATCAAGGACTGTTACCTCGTAATTGTCTACAATTGCCTCAATCAGGTTAGAGCCTATGAACCCTGCTCCGCCCGTCACCAATGCCTTCATCATTTCTTTATGCCTCAATAAAAAATTTATCCGAGCCTGTTGTTCGAGGCTCAGAGCTTCACGAATATCTGCATGGCCTCTTGCGGCTTCTTCAGAGCCAGCAAGACATGCATCTTCCCAATCAAGGCCTGAGCAAAGGCGGGATCGATCTGCAGAGCTGCGTCGTAGGCCTGTTGAGCCTCTGAATACTTTCCGGCGGCTTCCATGGCCATTCCCTTGGCGACATATGCCTGCTTGAACTTGGGATCAATAGTCAAGGTCTGGTCAAAGAGCTTTCCTGCATCTGCATAGCTTCCCAGAACCATTAGAGAGACCCCTTTCTTGTAAAGAGCATCCTTGTACTGGGGGTCCAGGGCCAGAGCACCATCATACTTGGCTATAGACTCGTTGTACATTCCTCGCAGCTGGAGGAGATTTCCCTCTCTTAGCCAGTTGGTTTTTGTCTTGTTATCAAACTCTGTGGCTTTAGCGGCAGCAATAGACGCATTGGCATAGCTCTTTATCGCAGTATAGTCCTCGGTGATTCCCGACCAGGCAGCCACCTTTTTTCCGTCTATCTGCAGAGCGGAGTTGTAGGACTGAATTGATACATTGTAGTTTTTAAGAGCTCTCTCGGTGTCTCCCTTATGAACCCAGGCGTCTATGTAGCCCGGATCCTGGGTGATAGCCTTATCGAAATAGGCAAGAGCATCCGTATAATTCTTGGATGCGTAGAGCTTTGATCCCTTCCAGTCGAAATATTCTGTCTCTTCTGCCAAACATATGGCACTCAATAGAAATATGCACACTAATATACCAAATATTTTCAGATTCATTCCTCCATAGTTAGCTCTTTCTTGATTTCCTTGTTGCAGTTCGTCTTTATAGAACTTTCCTGAGCATAAAAAAAATGATAGGCCACAAAAATGCTTTAGATCGAATAGACGGGGACAGAAACTCTGCCAATATTCTTCAGGGCTTTTGCTGCACTCAATCGTACATTGTCATCCTTATCGAGGGCCATTGCCGCGAGCAAGGGCCCTCTGGCTTTGATATCGTTCAATTCCCCCAGCGCCCAGGCCGCATCCGCCCGTATATCGCTTCCGGCATTAGGATCCTGCAGAATCTGGAGAAACGGCTGCAGGGCACGGCTTTCGTTTATCTTGGCGAGCGCAATTACGGCATTGTGTCTTACATTGCCATCACCATTTTGGAAAGCCGATAGCAGAGGATCCGTGCTTCTCTGGTCTCCGATTTCTCCCAGCACCACTGCCACACCTGCCCGAGTAGTGTTGTCGCCATCTCTTAGCGCCGAAATCAGTGCTTCTCCTCCGGGCTTGCCAATTTCCACAAGGGCTCTTCCGGCTTTGCCACGAACATTGACTTCAGGATCCCGGAGGTGCTTTATCAATGGAGTGATAGCTCGATTGTCGCGGAGTCTGCCAAGAGATTCCGCTGCCCCGGCCCGCACGCCTGCATCTGTATCTTCCAGCACCCCAATTAAAGGCGGCACAGCTTTCACGTCGCCCAAGTTTCCAAGCGCGTCTATTGCACCCATCCGCCTGCTTATATTGCCGTCAGCCAGGATTCGTATAAGTAAGTCTGCCGAGCCTGCGCCTGCAACGGATCTTATGGCCCATCCCGCTTCCTCTCTAAGGCTCCGGTTGCCATCCCCCATGGCCGAGACGAGAGGGTCCAGTGATCTCGGATCCTTGATCTGTCCTAATGACGCCATCGCCCAATAGCGCACAGTGCTATTATTGCAAACCAATTCAGAAATCAACGGCTGTGTGCCTCTGCTATCATTGATCAATCCCAGATCCATCGCTGACTCCCACTTGACAAGATCATTCTTATCCTTCAGAGCAGCAATCAGCGGATCTACTGCCGGCTTGCCGATCTTCGTCAGCGCCAGAGACGCCCACTCTCGCACATTGCGGTCGCTGTCATAAAGAGCCTGGATCAATGGTCCCACCGCAGCTGGATCGCCCCTTTTTCCAAGCGCCCAGGCGGCTTCACTCCTGACCTTGGCATCCTTATGGGTGAGGTTCTGGATGATATCCGCCGTGGATTTGCCGCCGGGCGACTGGCCTGTGACAAGGCCTGCCAGGGCCAACATCAACAATATGGTCAGTATAAAACCAAAGATCCTGCCCGTTTTCAGAATGACCATCTCTCTTTTGCCTCTCGCGATCAATTGAGCAATTCACATCCTCAAGAAGATATCTACCGCCTCTTTTTGATTGCCGGACTCAATCATAGCGTGTACCTTATTCGTCAGAGCCAGAGTCCATTTTGGATCTATCTCCAAGGCTCTATCGTATGCAGCAATTGCCAATTCATATTTTCCCTGTGCTTCCAGGGCCTGGCCTTTGGCATTGTATGCATACATATACTTATCATCAGAGGCAATGACCTGATCAAGGAGCTCTATGGCTTGATCTGTGTCATTAACTGCCAGCTCCGATATCGCTTTTCGATAGATAGCATCTTTGTACTTCGGGTCGAGAGCTATAGCCTGATCAAAGTCCGATCGGGCTCTAACAAAGTCTCCCCTTAACTGAAGCAGCGTCCCATTTTTGAACCAATAACCTTTGTTCTTGGGGTCAAGTCTGGTGAGCACTGCTGCGGCTGCGGAGGCATTGACATAGTCCTTGCCGGCGGAATATGAGTCCGATAATCCTGACCAGGCTGGTTGGTTCTTGCTGTCCGAAGCGATGGCTCGATTGTATGATAAGAGTGAGGCGTTATAATGCCGAAGAGCTTTTTGAGCATTTCCCTTATGGACCCAGGCATCGATGTAACTGGTGTTTTGATCGATTGACTTATTGAAGTAGTCCATGGCCTCGCTGTAGTTCCCGGTTGAATAGAGCTTGCTTCCCATACTGTCGTAATTCTTTGATGCATCTATGCAGGTACCAGAGTCGCTCATAATGAATATGCTCAAAATGAGAACATATAGTAATAAATGGTCCCGTTTCAAATCAGTCCCTTCCATAGCTTTCGACCGGGTTCTCATAAGTTATTTGTCATACCTTGAAAAGCTTCCGCTATTCAGCCATCTCCTCTTATCATTCTTGTGACTATCGTCAACTATGAAACTCGATAAAATCGAGGTCTGATCAATTCAGCGGATGGCTTGTCATGCCGTTTGTGTATGCCAACAGGCTATCTTAGGTTCTAAAGTCTTTTTCTTAGCCCAACACCACGCTGGAATTTAAAGGCTTTGTTTACACATCATGCTCCCTGGTAGTGGCAGCATGTGCTCCTTTTTGCTCATGTTCCAGACGGAAGACTAGACCAATTGTTTTGCAGAAATGAGTTTGAATTTGAATATCTCAGTAAGAATTTTGGTTCCTCGGGTTCGGACTTACGCAGCCATCCCGATGGACGCGGTGATTGCTCAATATTGCTCAATCATGGAGGCGACCTTTCCCCGGGATTGACAGCCTCTCCCGGAGTCAGCTGTTCCACCGTCTCACGGTCTCGCCCGACAGTTTGAAGAAGATTGTCTGAATATTCACTCCCGGGTTCGATCAATTGTGTCAGATAAGTTAGTCATAACCGGGGGAGCAGGTTTCATAGGCTCCAACCTGGCCGAGGCGCTGTCTCAAGAGAATGAGGTAGTAGTTATCGATGATCTCTCCACAGGCAAGCACCAAAATCTTGCCCGTCTTGATGTTCACTTTATCAGAGGCAGCATTACCGATCCGGATCTCCTGGAGGAGGCCTTCCAGGGAGCCGACTGCGTCTTTCACCAGGGAGCAATTGCCTCAGTCAAAAAGAGCGTTGAGAACCCTTCCCGGACCAATTTGGTGGGCATTGATGGGACTCTTAACGTTCTCGTTGCCGCCAGAGATGCAGGTGTCCGGCGAGTGGTTCAAGCCTCCTCGGCTGCAGTCTATGGAAGCTCGCCGGAACTCCCTAAAACAGAGGATATGCGGCCATTTCCAGAGTCGCCCTATGCCGTCACCAAGCTTGCGGCCGAGCATTATGCCCGGGTCTTCCAGGAACTCTACGGCCTGGAGACCGTGTCTTTGCGTTACTTCAACGTCTTTGGCCCCAAACAGGACCCAACCTCCGAATATTCTGGGGTGATATCCAGGTTCATCTCTGCTCTTCTTAATAATGAGCAGCCTGTGATCTATGGCGATGGCGAGCAGACTCGTGATTTCGTCTATGTTTCAGATGTGGTGAAGGCAAATGTCCTGTCCAGCCGCAGCGCCACTGGTGTTTAGTACTCCCGAATTGATGAGGATAGAGAAGGAATTGAAGGTCGTGGCAGGTCCATTGCTGGATCTTCCATTAACTACCAGGCGCTTTCCTGATGGTGCACCGCAGCCCGCCGTAAGGTTGAATTGAATCTTGAGTGACTGGCCGTTTCCCAAGGCCCAGCTAGAATTGGTCCAATTAAGATAATGACCGAAGACGATCGCCGGCTCTTGCAGGGAGTGGTTGCCCACGGGAAATGCGATATGAGTGCTTCCCGGGTTGTAGGCGAATCCGCCCGGCATGGTGACATTGAGGGAGATATTATTGGCCATATTGCCGGAGCTATTGGCGTAGACCTGGAAGGTTGTGTTTTCACAGATGTCTGCTTCAGAAGGTGTAAGGGCGTTAAGCCGCAAAGATGCCATGACATTGGGAATAGCTAGCAGCAAAACGAGGAATAGAGATATTGCTTTTAAGCCCGTTATTGCGGAAGGTCCGGGCTTAACGCGTGCCGCAACTGCTTTTCCAATGTTTTTATATTTCTTTTGTGATCTGAAGTCACAATCATATCTCCCTTTTCCCGACATATGTTGGGATGGATACTTATCAATTACTTCAGTCATATTTTAATACCTTAAATAGGTTCGAGTATTAAAGTATAAATAGTTTTTTACTTAGAAAATATTTTTAAATCCAATCATCCTGATCTTGAGAATACTTCGAAAAAGGAAAAAGGCAACATTAGGCCGCAGATACAGATCTGCGGCTTGAGAGTGCTAGTGTCCTGAACATGTGGGACAGGGAACGTCTCCCGGAAGTTTCGCAGCCAGGCTGCTATTTTCGGTGGCGGCGGAGTTAGCGGCTTCACCTCTTGGGGAGTCTTCCACTTTGACGCCAGGGTAGACAATCGGGTGTATCGTATTGGGGTAATCGTTCACGGTCACGCATTTCTGGTTGCTGACGGAGCACGTCGTGAAGTTGCCGTTAGGTGTGACCACTTCTCCGCAGACTGTCGCAAAGTTGCAGACTTTGCATGTGCAGTTGTCACAGTCGCTGCAGGCAAGAGTCACCCGGGCGGAATCAAATTCCTCATCTAAACCAGCAGGCACCAGAACATACGTCTTCACCACCCCTAACATGGAGTCCGTGACTGTAATGTTAGCTGTCTGGTTTGCGAAGATTATATGGTAGTGATAGATTACATCATTGCCGTCCTGCGAAAGTATGGACTTGGTTAGGTTCAAATACTTGCCATCACACCTGATCTTCAAGAGCATTTCATAGCTTGAGAGAAGATTCGCTTGTCTGCGAATGAGATCCTCGTAACTATTCAGGAATCCTATCCAGGCCGTTTTCTCAGTCTGATTTTCCTCAATCATCTGCTGGAAGTGCAGCCAGTCCTCGAATTTTGTGTAAAGAACGACTTCATACTTCAATCTTGCTTCAAAACGATCCAAAAGCTCCTTCTGTTGAGCAGAATTCAGAGCGCAGAAACCTCTCTTAAGGAGTGCTTCATTGCTGGATAAAATCGTGGACTCTCTTCGAATAAGGTCTTCGAAGCTCTGGGACAGGCTTATTTTTTCTGTTTCGGAAAGGGTGGACCAGTTGTAGCTCACCAGGTCTTCAAAGCTGGACAATCCCTGCTGTTCTCTATTGGCCAGGTCGTCGAAGCTGTCCAGGAACTTATAGTGATAATTATATTCCGTATCCTGCAATGTGGAGTTATCTAGAAGATTCTCAAAACTTCCAATGAGTGTGGTTTGGCTCCTGAGGAGCTCCTCATAGCTCTTCATAGAATCGTAAGTTGCTGCCGTGCCAAATCCCGTCAAAACAAACGCCGTGATCAGAATTCCGATCAATGCGACTTTGAACCCTACCTTATATTTCACTATTCTCACTCCGAATATTTATTCCTTAATATGTCGAAAAGAGTTTTATCTATATATATTTTTCGAAAGAATTTTTTATCCATTCGCATAAGTAAGTGCTTTTTATCGGGTCCATGAGGTCAAATATTGAGATATGAATTGCAGAATATGGTCGAAGTTAACCACTATGAAGAAACTTTATTAATAAATTTATTAAGAAATAATTTTTTGCTGAGGCTTTCGCAGTTCCTGAAATTATCGGCCTCAAATTTGGATCAAGAATATAACAGACTCATCTTCTGAAGTCCATAATTCCAAAAATATGTTTAATATTCTAGCCAGTTTATGAAACATTTAAATTCATGAACGTTATTGGCATTATTATTCGCCTGTAATAGGAGTATTAGTGGTATGAATCTGACACAAAGCCTAAGAGTTGGCATTATAGTTTGTCTTATATTGATTGCATTTTCCATTAGCGGTTTGGGCAGTGTGTCAGAAGACTCGGATCAACAAAAAATCGGTTATCAGTCCAATTACACTCTGGATGAGAATGTGCGCGAATTATACTCCAGCGAAATTTTATTAGAAAATCAATCCCGTCAGCTTGAATCTCGGGAGATAGATACCTTAAATCCGCAGTCGATGTTCGATTGTGTCAGGTCTCTGAGCAACTATGAGAGCCGGCTGAGAGATCGAGCAGTGAGACTGGCAAACATCGAAGCTCAGTTGAAAGAGGAATGGCCTGAATGGAATGTCGAAGAGAGAATCAATAAAACCAAATGCCTTGAAGATTTGTTAAGGCGCCAGGCTGTCCTTCTTTATGATTTTCAATTCCATCTGAAAAGAAATTACTGCCGGTTCCCTCTCTCAGACCGGAAGAAGTTCTTGCATAGTTTTGAGGATTTACTGGATCGAGAAGCAAAGCTCCTGGTGGGATTCGAGGGTTTTCTGCACCAGTTACAGAATGTGCAAGACAAATATCAGATAGATTTTTTGTCGAGCTTTGAGGATCTGATCCGCAGACAAGCCGTACTCCTTAATATATATAAGGATCTTTTGAAAACGAAGTGCAATGAATTAGAAATATACAAATATGTCATAAGATGTGGCGAGATTAGATGCGGCCAGATGGTCACATACAATTACGTAATAAAAAATATCTGTAATCTTTCTGTTGAAGATATTGAGATTATAGACGACCGCCTGGGAGTTATAGTTGAAGGGATTTCCTTGAAGCCTTACGAAAAGAAGGTCTTTGCAAAATCCACGGTCTTGATTTATCAACCAGGTGCATTGGTATGCAATACAGCCAGTGTGTTTGGAGTCGATTCCGATGGTTTCAACGTTTCCAATACCAGCAACCCAGTTTGCGTTACAATAGCGGAGCCTCTTACTAATCACAATCTCGATTCCATAAACTTGGGGAACCAGAAAACGGTGGCTATCGCCTCCGATTCCGCAATAGCTGAAAATTCTATAACAATTAAGAAGAACCAGAACGGGAAACGCGGCTCGAATGATGATTCCGCTAATCGAGATATAATTGGTGTAGGAGATCAGCTGGCAGGTGCTTATCAGAGTTCAAAAGCATCAAATAATATTAGAATAATCTCCAATAAGGGATAATATTAATATCACAAAATTTGTTATATTTTTAATCATCTGCACTTTTGTCGATCAAAGATTCAATCTTTTGTATCTTATTCATACTTTCTATTATGCAAAAGTGGTTGATCAATATTCTTTTCTGGCAAACCTACTTAACCTTACATGTAGTATATGCTCAATCATGGCAGGAATCTTTGAGCGGCTGGTAAGGCCTCAGATGAGGGCCGAGAAATGCGATCCAAATGCGATGGAGCTCCAGACGGCCAAGGAGATCCTGGCAGAGGTCTTCGGGGTCAAGCTCTCACATGTGAATGAGAGATTTTGAGTCGCTTTGAAGCCGCCGGCAATGAAGATCTTGGGGGCGAAGAAAATGAGCCGTGGCCGCAAGAATTCGGTCTATCAGAACGAAATCCATTTTAATTCTATTTTAAAATCCAGCATTGGTCACAAAGGGATACAAGCACCCGTAAGAAAGGCATTTCCGGGAGCTTCTTGGCAGATATCGCTGACTGAAGTCAGCGAGAGTTTCGACGTGCTACGACTACCATCGGTGGCAGCCTCGACAATAAGGATTGGATAACTGGTAATAGGTATTTATCCTTGGATGGGTGAGTAGAATCAGCATACAGGGCCACTGCGAATTTACAGCAATCGCGGCACGCTACCAGGAAAACCATAGGTTTCTCTAAGAAGACTGCGGAATTGGATAATCAAATGACCCTATATTTCGCAAACTTCAACTGCTGCCGAAAGCACCGCGCTCTAAAATATAGAACTGATAAGGGGATAACAAAGTTCAATTATCCTGCGAAACAGGCCAGATTAATCGATCATGTTTGGAGCTTGCAGGAACTCTTGACTTTCCCATATCATAAAATTCAAACCAATTAGGGAGTCACGACCAGGAAAAGCGTCGCAAAAAAATTCTTTAGCAGGCGTTGCCGGCTATCTAGAAATAGCTCTGGTAGCTATTGCTCATAAGTCTAACAACAGGTAACCAAAAAGGATTAGTCCCATAAGTTCACATTCGATCTTCGATGCACAGAAATCCAGTGAGAAGCTAAAATGAAGTCGATCATAATCAAAGGCGCCCGCGAGCACAACCTGAAGAATATCACCGTCGAACTCCCTCGAGACCGTTTCATCGTCATCACAGGCGTTTCGGGCTCGGGCAAATCTACACTGGCATTCGACACCATATATGCCGAAGGCCAGCGCCGCTATGTTGAATCGCTGTCAGCCTATGCCCGCCAGTTCCTGGGGCAGATGGACAAGCCGGATGTCGATAGCATTGAAGGGCTCTCCCCGGCCATATCCATAGAGCAGAAGACGACCTCCAAGAATCCGCGCAGCACGGTAGGAACGGTAACTGAGATCTTCGACTACTTGCGGCTGCTCTTTGCCCGCATCGGCATTCCCCACTGCCCGATTCATGGCATCCGCATTGAATCACAGTCGCCTGAGCGGATTGCAGACAGTATCCTCAGCGAGAGCGGGAGCCTGGGCCAGGTCACAGTTCTCGCTCCAATAGTCCGGCAAAAGAAGGGAACCTATGGCCAGCTTCTGAAAGATCTGAATACAGAGGGCTTCGCCCGGGTGCGGGTGAACGGAGTCTTCCGGAGGACTGACGAGGAGACTGAGCTCGACCGATACAAGAAGCATGACATCGAGATAGTCATGGACCGGCTGGATCCATTTGAAGATAGATCGCGGCTTGTGGAAGCCATTGAGAACGCTCTCAAGAGGGCCGATGGCCTCGTAATCGTACTGGATGCAAAGGGGCATGAGCGCCTCTACTCTGCAAAGATGGCCTGTCCCGTCTGCGGCATGGCCTTCGAGGAGCTGCAGCCACGCATGTTCTCCTTCAACAGCCCCTTTGGAGCCTGCGAATCCTGCAATGGTCTTGGCATTCGCATGGAATTTGATCCGGACTTGATCATACCCGACAAGGAGCTATGCATCGCAGACGGGGCAGTGGCCCTTTACCGCAATGTCATCGATGGCTGGCGCGGCCAGCACCTGGCTGCAGTCGCCAAGCACTTCGGCTTCGACATCTTCATGCCCATGAAAAATTTGAAAGAAGAGCAGTATAATGCCCTTATGTACGGCTCGGGAGAAAGCATCCAATTCAACATGAGCATGAAGAATGGAGACACCTACTGGTCGCACAATTCGAAGTGGGAGGGCTTGATTCCGCAAAGCCTGAGGCTTTATGGCCAGACGAATTCCGAATACCGGCGAGAGGAGCTGGAGAAGTTTATGCGAGTCCTGCCCTGTCCGGCGTGCAACGGACGGAGGCTCAAGGAGAAGGTGCTGGCTGTTAATATTGCGGGAAAGTCCATTATAGATGTGACCGACTTTTCCATCAACGATTCCATAGCGTTCTTCGAAAATTTGGATAGCCAGCTCACTCTAAAGGAGCAGGAGATAGCCCGCCAGATAATGAAGGAGATCAGATCTCGCCTCGGATTTTTGGAGCACGTGGGTCTCGGCTACCTCACGCTATCTCGAAATGCGGGCACCCTTTCCGGAGGAGAGGCGCAACGCATCCGCCTGGCCACTCAGATCGGCTCGAACCTGACTGGCGTTCTCTATGTGCTGGATGAGCCCTCCATAGGCCTTCACCAGCGAGACAACGCCCGTCTGATCGAGACTCTGAAAAAGCTTCGGGAACTCGGAAATACGCTCATAGTAGTGGAGCATGATGAGGAAACCATCCGCAATGCAGATCATGTGCTGGATATTGGGCCGGGGGCAGGAATCCACGGGGGCTATGTGGTGGCCGAGGGCACCCCCGAGGAGATTGAGAAGAACCCAGCGTCGCTGACTGGCCTTTACCTATCTGGAAAGAAGACCATCGAGGTCCCTGCCAGACGGAGAAAAAGCAGCTCCTTTATCCGCCTAATAGGATGCCGGGAGAACAATCTGAAGAACATCGACGTGGCGATACCCATCGGGGTCCTGACGGCCGTCACAGGAGTCTCGGGATCGGGCAAGTCCACTCTGATCTACGATACGCTCTACCGGGCTCTGATGAAGAAGATCTACAGGTCAAGCGAGGCTCCGGGGGAATACGATGAGCTTCTATTCGATTCTGATATCGACAAAGTCATAGTTATAGATCAGAGCCCGATCGGAAGGACGCCTCGCTCCAATCCTGCGACTTATACCAAAGTTTTTGACCCCATCAGGCAAGCCTTTGCCGAGACTAAAGAGGCCCGAGTTCGAGGTTACAAGGGCGGACGCTTCTCCTTCAATGTGCAGGGCGGCAGGTGCGAGGCGTGCCATGGGGACGGGCTTATCAAGATCGAGATGAACTTTCTGCCGGATATTTACATTGAATGCGAGGAATGCAAAGGCACCCGCTACAACCGCGAGACCCTGGATGTCAAGTATAAGGGCAAGTCTATCGCCCAGGTCCTGGATATGACGGTTGAGGAGGCGCGGGACCATTTCCAAAATGTTCCATGCATTCGCGGCAAGCTCGATACATTGCAAGGAGTCGGCCTGGGGTACATCAAGCTGGGCCAGAGCTCGACGACTCTCTCCGGAGGCGAGGCCCAGAGGATCAAGCTCACCCGGGAGCTGGCCAAGAGGGGAACAGGCCGGACAATCTATCTCCTGGACGAGCCGACCACAGGATTGCACTTCGAGGATGTGAAGAAGCTGATCTCGGTGCTGGACGACCTGGTAGCCAAGGGTAACACCGTGGTTGTCATCGAGCATAACCTCGATGTAATCAAGTCGGCTGACTATGTAATCGACATGGGACCCGAGGGCGGGAACGCGGGCGGGCAGATTGTGGCCACAGGCACACCCGAGGAGGTGGCTGAGGTGATTGAGAGCTATACAGGTTGTTTCTTAAAAGGAAGGCTCTCTAAGGGCACTTCCTGTTCCGGCAAATCAACGACCCGGCGAAAAAAGGTTGTATGTGGGGCGGCCGGAATATAATCAAGCCGCACATCTTTCACTTTTTCCTTAAAGACCGATTTTGTGGAAGATTTTACAAAGTCAGGACGATTTCGATTAGATAATTCCTTTGGCTCTTAATGCGGCTTTAACTTCGGCTATATCGTTTTTCATTTCAATGATTTCATTGTCTCGGACCTTATCGATCTTCCTGTTCATATCCTTGACCTCAACAAGAAGCTCATTCCCATTTTGGGCAATATCCTTGACCTCCAGGAGAACTTCATCCTGTTTTTGAAGCATGCGATCCATTTTGCCGCCCAGGTTTTTATCCATTTGGTCTATCTTGCTGCCGAGGTTATCATTTACTTCATCCATTTTGCCGCTGAGATTGTCCATCTTACCGCTGAGATTATCTATCTTGCCACCCAGGTTTTCATTCACTTCATCCATCTTGCCGCTGAGATTGTCTATCTTGCTGCCGAGGTTTTCATTTACCTCATCCATCTTACCGCTGAGATTGTCTATCTTGCTGCCGAGGTTTTCATTTACCTCATCCATCTTACTGCTGAGATTGTCTATCTTGCCGCCCAGATTTGAGTTCATATCAACCAGGGTCGTATTTACTTCCTTAATGGCAACAAGCATCGAATTCATGACTTCTATGCCCTTATCAAGCCGAGAGTCAGTCTCTCCTTCGTCCACTAATTTGCCAAATTTGGCAAACTCGCCGCCTGCTGGGTTATATGCTTTCTCTACATTAGAGACCTGAATAAGAGTGTTCTTGATTTCGATGGCATGCTCAAACCATTTGAGTTTTTCGTCGTCTCCTTCTGCGATAATCTTAACTCTGCCATCGTCAAGATTCTCGATCATTCCTTTGAGGCCGAAGGCTCTGGCAATATCAATAATTCTCTTGCGATAGCCTACTTTCTGCACATTGCCCGAGACATAGGCCGTGAGCCTGTTCATACATAGTTCATCTTTAGCTCTTCATATTTGGTCTTATCTGTTGTCGCATCTTTTGTTTGAAGCAAAAATTGAGTTTATTATTATACTTTTAATAGAATTCAATATCATTCGGGATCCGGGCGAAAAGAAGAGCGAGATGCTCCGGCGCTCTGGCACGGGCGCGCGAGAATGAGAGTACTCGACAGTATGGTCAGAGTAGATCCCGCAGCTTCCACATCATCAAATCCCTCCATAGCTCCTGACATGCTCCCAGGCCCTGTGCCCTTCCGGGAATCGATCTCTTTTGGAGTAGATCGATGCATCCATCCGACCGTAAAGCCTGCGATCTTCGCCCACCGGGCAGACCTTGATGCAGATTCCGCAGGGAGAGATGCCCTGACGGTTCAGCTCATTGCTATGCTCAGCGCAGCTCTTCTTGTCGGTCAATCCCAGAGAATAGTCCTTCTCGTCCAGAGCATTAGCCGGGCACATTTTTACGCAGCGCATGCATCTGGTGCAGAGCTGATCTTCCTGGATTCGATCAGGCTCCAGTTCTGCCGTCGTGAAAACGGAGCCGAAGCGTACCCGCGGTCCAAACTCTGGCGTAAGAAGCATATTGTTCACCCCGAAGTTGCCGAG
>Ga0209777_10005401_pt1 | contig 14738 bp, 12 predicted proteins | sample FrelakmetHBP12HB_FD_187147 | JGI IMG/M metagenome (GOLD analysis project Ga0209777, IMG submission 187147) | Freshwater lake sediment microbial communities from the University of Notre Dame, USA, for methane emissions studies -HBP12 HB (SPAdes)... | ecosystem: Environmental > Aquatic >... | reverse complement strand
ATTTGTAAATAAATAAATTTAGACACAACACAAAAACCCGCAAAACATTGGTTTATAACTGTTAACGATTTTTTTTAGGGACTAACTGTCAAAGTCGGGAGAAATAATTCTGGGCAATCAGTTCGAATCGATCAAAAGCCTCTTGAAAGACCCCGCACATAAAGGCGGGGTCTCTTCGTTAGAGGATGAAGCAATCCGTTTTTTAAGTTGATGTAACTCCTCCTGCAGAGCGGCCGGAAACTTACGGCCAAAAAGCCGAAAATAACACTCTAGCTCTTGTACTTCCTTCTGCCATTCATTCCGATCGATCGCCAACAAAGCCTCGATAGGACACGAGAGGCCGGACAAGTCCATCGAACCCGGGCGAGGAATCATTCCTACGGGAGTTCGAACAGCATGATCACTGCCGGACACTCGTTCGAAGATCCATTTCAAAACTCGAATATTTTCGCCAAAGCCCGGCCACAAAAATTGTCCGTCGCTTCCTTTACGAAACCAATTGACGGCATACATACGCGGAGAAAGCCCGTTTTGAAATCGATGACCCATCTCGAGCCAATGAGAAAAATAATCACCCATGTGATAGCCACAAAAAGGCAGCATCGCAAATGGGTCGTGACGCAGATGTCCCGTCTTTCCTCCCGCGGCGGCCGTGGTCTCCGAAGAGATGCCGGCGCCGAGAAACACACCATGATTCCAATCGAATGCTTCCATGACGAGAGGCATGACGCTGCTGCGCCGCCCCCCGAAAATAATCGCTGCAATGGGAACGCCCAAAGGATCTTCCGCGGATGAACTGTAGATAGGACACTGCTTTGCAGAAACAGTAAAGCGGGAATTCGGATGAGCAGCGCATTTTCCGCTTTCCGGATCCCACAGCGAACCGTAACCGGATGTCATGTTTTTTGGAGGCGGGGTTCCCATCTTCTCCCACCAAACATCCCCGCACTCGGTGAGCGCAACATTGGTAAAGATCGTATTGCGCTCGATCGTTTTCAGAGCAATGGGATTGGTTTGCATCGAAGTTCCGAGGGCAACGCCAAAAAAACCGGCCTCCGGATTGATCGCGTAGAGGCGTCCGTCCGACCCAAAATGCATCCAGGCAATATCATCGCCCACGCATTCCACTTTCCATCCCGCCAATGCAGGCGTCAGCATGGCCAAATTAGTCTTGCCGCACGCGCTGGGAAAAGCGGCGGCAATGTAGATCTTCCGGCCTTGGGGAGAAATGAGGCCGAGAATCAACATGTGTTCTGCGAGCCACCCTTCTTTGCGCCCCAATGCCGAAGCGATGCGAAGGGCAAAACACTTTTTACCAAGCAAAGCATTCCCTCCATAGCCGCTGCCGTAGGAAAAAATGCTCCCTTCTTCAGGAAAATGAGCGATCACACGCTTAGCCGGATTACAAGGCCACGAAACGTCTTTTTCTCCTTCAGAGAGCGGCCGGCCAACGGAATGCAAACAAGGAATAAATGGACCTAAACCCAGATGTTTCAATGCAACAGTGCCCATGCGCGTCATGATCTGCATGTTCAAAACAACATAAGGGGAATCGGTAATCTCGACGCCCACGCGCGCATAAAGAGAGCCAGGTGGTCCCATGCAATAGGGAATGACATACATCGTCCTTCCCCGCATCGAGTTGGCAAAAAGAGCTCGCAGCTCTTTTTTCATGAGAACAGGATCTTGCCAGTTGTTTGTTGGCCCCGCATCATCTTTGCTATGAGAACAGATAAATGTATTCTCTTCGACACGAGCGACATCGTCCGGATGGGAATGGCACCAAAAGCTGTGAGGCCGTTTTTTCAAAGGAACAAGTATTCCATTCGCCGCCATCTGCGCGGCAATATGGTCAAATTCTTCCTCGCTGCCATCGCAGAAATAAACACTCGATGGCTGACAAAGAGAGATCTGATCTTCAATCCATCTGTGGAGTTCCCTGTTTTGGGTCCACTCTGAAAGAGAAAGATTCATTTAGAAAGACTTTTTCTTCTTATATTTGTCGAGATATTCCAGCGCCTTGCCGGTACCAAGACAGACTGCAAGTAAAGGATTCGGCGCGACAAAGACAGGAAGACCAGTTTCCTTGATCAGCGCTTTATCGAGACCCTTCATCAAGGCTCCACCACCGGCAAGAACCATGCCTCGATCAACCAGATCGGCGGCTAATTCAGGCGGGCACTTTTCAAGGGTGAGCTTAACGCTTTCGATGATCTGCAGAATAGGCTCGGCCAAACATTCGCGAATTTCAACGGAATTGATACGTTTGGTGATCGGCAAACCAGCCACCTGATCGCGTCCGCGCACTTCCATCTCAAGTTCGTTATTGCCCAGCGGATAAGCAGAGCCAATCGTTATTTTAATCTCTTCCGCTGTCCGTGGGCCGATCATCAAATTATAGGTACGGCGCATATAATTCATGATGCAATCATCAAACTCATCGCCCGCAATCCGTAGAGAGCGCGACTCGACAATTCCACCAAGCGAGATAATTGCGATTTCCGTAGTACCGCCGCCGATGTCGATGATCATATTACCCGATGGCTCGTGAACCGGCAGATCCACTCCGATCGCCGCCGCCATGGGCTCTTCAATGAGTATTACTTCCTGAGCGCCTGCATGAAGCGCCGAATCTTCCACCGCACGTTTCTCTACACCGGTAATGCCCGAAGGAACGGCGATGAGGATGCGGGGGCGAAAAAGACTGCGGGCCGGGGTAACGCGCTTAAGAAGAGCTTTAATCATTCCCTCAGCAATCTCAAAATCGGCAATAACGCCATCCTTCATCGGACGCACGGCATGAATTTTTCGCGGGGTTTTACCGAGCATCGCCTTGGCCTTATGGCCCACAGCGAGAACCTCGTTTGTCAATGAATCCACCGCAACAACGGATGGTTCCGCTAAAACAATCCCTTTGCCGCGAACGAAGACCAAGGTGTTCGCAGTTCCTAAGTCGATCCCGATATCACTCGAGAAAAACCCGGAGAATCTGTGAATTTTTTTTAGTGCGCCATCTTTTGCCTGTTCCAGCCAATGCTGCACATTTACGTAGCTCGAATTACCCATATTTTTGCTCAAGTCTGCAGAAGTTCTAAAACATCTTCCCAAGTCAATTTCGAAATGGCCTCATCATCGCAGGAGACAACTTTCTTGACCAACCCTTTTTTGCGTCTTTGCATCTCGACGATTTTTTCTTCGATCGTTCCCAGAGTAATCAATTTATAAGCCGAGACAGAATTTTTCTGACCAATCCGGTGAACGCGGTCTGTGGCTTGGTTTTCCACTGCGGGATTCCACCACATATCATAATGAATGACCGTATCAGCGCCTGTCAAATTAAGACCCGTGCCCCCGGCTTTCAATGAAACAAGAAATACAGGAATCTGGGCGTTTTCATTGAATTCTTTGACAATTTCAAGGCGATTTTTTGACGTTCCATCCAAGTAACTGAATGGTATGCCGCGCTGTTCAAAATCCTCACGCATGATGTGCAGCATGCGCGTATATTGGCTGAAAATGACCGTCTTGTGTTTGCTTTCGACAAGCGTTTGCAGCAATTCAAGAAGCATATCATATTTCGATGAATCGCCCGGATCGGCTTTTTCCTTAGCGAAAATAGCCGGATGACAGCAAATCTGCTTCAAACGCGTCAATGTGGCCAGCACATGAATCTGAACTTTGTCAAATCCATCGCGCTCAACCATCTTCACCAATTCATTGCGAGCGGATTCGGCATAGGACTTATAAAGATCCTGCTGCACTTCAGAAAGCTGGCAGTGATAGACGATTTCAGATACGGCAGGCAAATCTTTCAATACGTCGATTTTCATGCGGCGCAAGATAAAGGGAGACACCTTGCGGCGCAAATATTCGATATTTTGCGAATGCTGCTGACCGCTGATGCGAATATATTTTTCAACAAATCGATCAAAGCTACTTAAAAATCCGGGCATCAGAAAATCCATCAAGCTCCATAACTCATCAAGGGAATTTTCAATTGGCGTTCCCGTTAAAATCAACCGGTGAGCCGCAGGAATCATTTTGACGGATTTGGCGTTGCGCGTTCCTCGATTTTTGATGTGCTGGGCTTCATCCAGTATCGAATAGGCAAACTGACTCTGGCTGTAAGTCTCGATATCTTTTTGAAGCAAGGTATAGGAAGTAATGATGACGTCGCTTTCGTTAATTTTAGCTAAAAGCTTTTTTCGTGCATTAGGAGTGCCATCAATCACCATCGCCTTCAGCTTGGGATTGAATTTGTGCAGCTCTTCTTTCCAATTATAGAGAAGCGATGTAGGACAAATTATAAGAGTGTGAGAGCCTTTATTTTTGTTATGATGCTGAGTAATTGCAACGATCGCTTGAAGCGTTTTACCAAGCCCCATATCATCGGCAAGAATACCATTGAGATACATCAAGCGCAACCGCTCCAGCCAATGAACCCCTTCGACCTGATAGGGGCGAAGTTCCGCAATAATTTCTTTCGGAATGGGCGAAGACTCAAAATGCGTTTCGCCGAGCATCTGGCTACGGATTTCAAGCAATTTAGGCGTCATCTCAAATTCGACGGGCAACCCATCAAAAGCCTTGGGATCAATTGTCGCCAAATTCCAAAGGGGTCGTTTTTCCAATAAATTATCGATCTTTTTGATCCCGAGTTCTTCGAAAAGCTGCACCAGTTTGCTCATTTTCTCCAAATCGACGACCAAAATTTTGGAAAAACGCGATTTAGACATCTGGCGGGCAGCATCGATTTCTATATAGGATCGCTTGGCTCCGATGCATTCCCATAAAAGATCGATTTTTACTCCCTTCAGCGTACCGTTGACTTTGAGATCAAGATCGTAATATCCGATAGTCTCGCTAGCATTCAAACAGATTTTGAAGGTTGTCTCGTCATAAATAAATTGATCGAGCAAATTCTGTGGACATTCAAACTGAACGCGATGTTGGTTGCGCGGAATCGTCCCCGTCATAAAATCAACGATCTTTTTTTCCGTCTTGGCAACAAACGTGGATGTTTGCGGATTATAGACAAAATCCTGAAAAATCTCCTCAGCGATGGCTCGCTCTTCAACCAAATTGCGAGCCACGATTCCGTCTTTCGAGACAAATGACATTAAATCGTCGTAATTGATCATGGACGAAATCGAAGAAATTTCGTGACCATCGTAGGAGAAAAAGAGGGAAGCTTCCAACTCGCCGTCAAGATAGGACAAACTGCAGCGGGCTCCCAGTTTGCCTGCGTATGGCAAGGTGACAAACTGTTCAATGATCTCCGCATTCGCCACTTCTGCAAAACGGCGCAGTTCATGTAAGGCATTTTCCACGAACGTGCCAAAAAGAGGCTCGGGGATCGTCATTTCCGAGATCATCGAAAGATTGAGCAAATGCCTGCGCTTGATCTGAGAAGAAAAGCGATAATAGGTGTCTTGATAGAGCATGCCGGGCTGAGCGCATTCAAAGAGCATGGCCTCCTCTGCATTGATCACCTTCGAATCAATAACCAATTTCGGACGAAGGAGGATTTTCGCAGCGGGGGGCTCAATATATTCCAAACAAAACCGTAAGATCACATTGGTCGGCGAATATTTCAAAGGCGTTTCCAAAGAGCCCAAAAATAAATGCGGCAAAACGGGCAGCTCCTCTTCCGAGTCCTGAAAACCCCGAGGTCCCGCCGTTTGCGTGGCAATCTCATATGTTTTAGAGAGCATTAAACCAAAAACTTCAGAGTCGAGATGAGCCGCTCGATGGGCTCGATCGCCCGCCGCGGCATCGCTGAGACGCGCATGATCCAGAATGATCTGCAATAGATCCGAACCGCTCTTTTCAAAACTTTTTATTGAGAAAAAGAGCTTTCGCCCCCCGACATACACGGGCTCTTCATAGCGCACGGAAGAGAGAAAACTTTTTAAATGAGAAATTTGGAGGGGTTTGGAGCGGTGCGGCAACCGCAAAGCGAGCTGAAATTCAATTTTATTTTTTTTGTCGGTTTGAAATGACTGAGGATTCAAAATGATCGCCAACTCAGCCGTTGCCAATTCACACTCTTCTTTTGGCAAGAAAAAAGGCGAATTCGACAGGATCTCTGAAGAGATTTCATATTCTTGCAGCACCTGCTTTTGATAGCGGGCGTCTTGCTTGACTACCTCTTTGCACTCTGCCTTCTTAATCGTATCGAGAAGTTCTTGCTTTTGCGCGTTGTCAAAATGGTCGCTTTTTGAAATATCCGATTCTTTCGAAAATTCAACGATAAGAGAATCGATTTTTTCTTCGAGATGGAAGATAAGCGCAGCGAGATGGACACAATCAAAGCGGCAGGGGCAATCGCAGTTGGTATGCACCGCTTGCGATTCAAAACGATCGATTTCGATCTCACTCTCATACGTGTTATCGAAATTTCCCAATATCTTCGCACTAAATCGAATCAATTCAGGATCGAGACGAATAATTTTAGCCGAGATAATTTTATTTTTATCATGCAAAGCACGCCCTTCCTTCAGAATAGCCGATGAAAAGTCTTGCTTCAGTTTACGGAAGTTCAGCATGCCTTTCTCCAAGGTCGAGAACGCCAAAGAATGCGTTTTACATATTTTTTAATAGTCATGCAACCAAAAAAAAATTTTACTGAAGAATTCTGCGGACTATCCTTGATCATAAAAATCCGATACCCTAACATTCTTTCCTTTGAAGTAGAATATACGCTAATTGCGGGTGTAGCTCAGTGGTAGAGCATCACGTTGCCAACGTGAGGGTCGTGAGTTCGAGCCTCATCACCCGCTATCTTTATATATATCTGGATCCGTCAGCCAAAGTGAGGTTTCGACATGTCAGAACAACTAACACGCGAAGAGCAGCAAACGAGCGTCACAGCCATCGTTCATCGAAAGCCGGCCTGCCATATCGAACTTGAAGTCAAGGCATCCCCCGCCCTTGTTTTGGCGGCTCGCAAAGAAGCGATCAAAAAGATCGGCAAAGAGGTCACGTTCCCCGGTTTTCGAAAAGGGCATGCTCCGGAAGAAGTGGTCGTAAAAAAATATGGTTCAGCAATCGAAAGCGAATGGCATAAATCAATTGCCGATGCGGCATTTAACGCAGCCCAAATGCAGGTACGAGTCTCCTTGCTGCCACATACATCCGTAACGTTTGATCTCAAAAAACATTCCCTCGAAGAGGGGGCGGAATTAATCTTCTCTTTCGATACGGAACCGGAAGTCCCGACAGTCGATCCCAAGCAATTCCAGGCCAAACTCGTAAAGAGAGATGAGGTGAGCGACAAGCAGATTGATGAAGCAATCCATCAATCCAGATTTTATTTTGCCCAGTGGCATCCCATTACCGACCGTGGCGTACAGGAAGGCGATTATATCATGATCGATTTGCATACGATCGAAGATGAACCGCAAAAAGTGTTCGATCATGTTCGCTTTCAGGTGATGAAAGAGCGCATGGCCGATTGGATGAAACAACTCGTCATCGGAGCGAAATCGGGCGATATTTTAGAGGGAGTCAGCGAACCCGATGCAGATGCGAATGAACAAGAAAAAGCAGAATTCAAGCCAAAGAAAATTCGTTTAACCATTCACCAAGTCGAGGAACCCACTCTTCCCGAAATGGAAGATTTCGCTCATAAAATGGGTGTAAAAGACATTCCTGCGATGCGAGAGGCCGTCCGCGCAGCACTTGCACGAAACATCGAAGAAAAAATACAAACGCAGCTAAACGATCAGGTTAACGAATTTCTCATCGACCGATATACGTTTGAACTTCCCCTTTCGCTTATTGAGACAGAAAAAAATCATCGAATGAAACAACTTCATACTAATCCAAAGTTCAAAGAGCCGTATGATCGCATGTCTCAAGCCGAGAAAAAAAAGGTTGAGGAAAATATTTATAATGAATCGGTGCAAGCCGTTCGTCTGTTTTATCTGACCCGGCAGATCGTGCGCGACGCTAAAATCACCGTAACACACGCGGAAGTGCAGCAAGAAGCCGCTCGTTCTGCGAATGCGTTTGGACAAACAGTCGATCCCGAGCACCTATCAAAAGAGGTTTTTGCGCTCGCTTTGTCGAAAATTCTATTAGCTAAAGCGCAAAATTATATCCTTGAAAATGGCGTGCCCCCTGCGCCGGCTCCTGACGAAAGTGGCCCTGTTAATGAAATCGAAGGTCAAAAATAGACTAAGTCGGGTATAAGTTAATAATTGGATCCCAGTTTAATAGACCGGAGGTTTTTACATGTCTTTAACTCCCTACGTAATCGAAGATACAGGGCGTGGCGAACGCTCAATGGATATTTATTCGCGCCTTCTAAAAGATCGTATTATTTTTATCGGAACCGACATTAGCGACTCCGTCGCGAACGTAGTCGTAGCGCAGCTTCTTTTTTTAAAAATGGAAGACCCCAAAAAAGACATTAATCTCTACATCAACTCATCGGGCGGTCATATCACGTCGGGGCTTGCAATTGTCGACACAATGCTTTTTTTGGGTTGCGACATTAACACCTATTGCATCGGCCAAGCCGTTGCCATGGCTGCAATGCTTCTGGCTGCCGGATCTAAAGGCAAGCGCTTTGCTTTACCTCATAGCCGCATCATGCTTCATCAGCCATACGGCGGCATTATGGGTACTTCGGAAGACATTGCACTCCAAGCACGCGAAATTTTGAATTTGAAAAAAATTACCTCCTCGCTGATTTCGCGCTTTACAGGACAAAGTATTGAGAAAGTCATCGAAGATTCAGAGCGTGATTTTTACATGGATCCTGAAGCAGCGCTAAAATACGGGTTGGTCGATCATATCGCTCGACCGCCGGAAAAGGGCACTGATCCCTTGACGAAAAACCAAGTCATTAATACTACAGTTTAGGGTCTATGGGAAAAAAGCCATCGAACGACGCTCCAACAAGCTGTTCATTTTGCGGACGGACAGAAGATCTCGTTGAGAAACTTATTTCGGGACCTAACGTCCATATCTGCGACAAATGCGTAACGCTTTGCGCGGACATCATTAAAAAAAAACCCGTAACCTATGAAATCAAGCTCCTCAAACCAAAAGAAATTAAAGCGCATCTCGATGAATACGTAATTGGGCAGGATCTTGCGAAAAAAACGATCTCTGTCGCCGTCTACAATCACTATAAAAGAATTCGTTCTCTTTCCCGACAGAACAGCGTCGAATATAGTAAATCCAACGTAATGCTGATGGGTCCCACCGGTTCCGGCAAAACACTCCTTGCCCGTACATTGGCGATGATTTTGGATGTTCCTTTTGCGATTTCGGATGCAACAACACTCACCGAAGCGGGTTATGTCGGCGAAGACGTAGAAAACATCATTTTGCGTCTCTTGCAAGCGGCTGATTATGATGTTGGCAAAGCTGAGCAAGGGATTATATATGTCGATGAAATCGACAAAATTCGCAAAACAACATCAAACGTATCAATTACGCGAGACGTCTCCGGAGAGGGTGTTCAGCAAGCTCTCCTCAAGATCGTTGAAGGAACGGTAGCAAACGTTCCTCCTAAAGGCGGCCGCAAACATCCCAACCAGGAATATATCCGCGTCAATACACAAAACATTTTGTTTATTGTTGGAGGCGCCTTTAATCATCTCGATAAAATTGTTGCCAAACGATTGGGGAAGAGCACCATTGGATTCGACGCCGCCACCAAACGCCGTTTCGATGCAGAGGAAACCAACTACCTTCTGTCTAAAGTCGAGCCTGAAGATTTGATTCAATTTGGGATGATTCCTGAATTTGTTGGGCGCTTTAACAGTTTGGCCAATTGTAATGAACTAACCGTAGAAGATTTGGTCAATATTCTTACCAAACCAAAAAATGCGATCATTAAACAATATCAAGCACTTTTTCAAGAAGAAAACGTCAAGTTAGAGTTTTCTGAAACAGCTCTCATCGCCATGGCTGAAAAAGCCAGGCAAACGGGCACTGGCGCCCGGGCCTTGCGCATGATCGCTGAAAATATGCTTCGCGACTTGATGTTTGAAGTTCCCTCTGATCCGACGATTCGTGAAATCATGGTCGACAAAGAATGCTTCGTTGACAATCGACCACCTCGCATCATTCGCGATATGAAGCCTTAGGGAGATGCTAGGAAACTCGCTTTGCTTTATTATTCTTCTATATTTCCAAGACGACTCAATTTCAGAAAAATTTCTCGAACTATTTCTAAAATTTTACTAATAAGCTTGCAAATTTTATTTAAAAAGAAGTTATATAAGAAACAGCATAATTTGATTGCCTGAATCTGATAATTACTTACGAATAAATATTGACAACCAAACGTCTAATCTCAAACTTAAATTAAAAAAAGCATTATATGAAAAAAGCTATTATAACAGGTGTCGGAGGGCAGGACGGTTCCTACCTTGCTGAATTATTATTGAATAAAGGCTATGAAGTTCACGGACTAATAAGAAACCTTAGTAATCAAAAAACAATTTGGCTACAAAACATTATTGATAACAAAAATCTTTACCTTCATGACGGCAACATAAACAAAACAACAGACATTAAGGACTTAATTCATAATATAAATCCGCAAGAAATTTATAACCTGGCTGCAGAAAGCGACGCTCAAGTATCTTTTATAGAACCCGAAGAGACTTCAAATACCATCGCCTTTGGGCCTGTAAGAATTCTTGAATCAATTAAAATTTTAAACAAAATTAATGAAATTAAATTTTACCAAGCCGGATCGGCTGAAATGTTTGGTCATGCACAAGAAATTCCTCAGAGTGAGACGACCCCCTTTCACCCTCTCAGCCCCTATGGTTGTGCAAAAGTATACGCTTATTGGATGGCAAGAACGTATAGGGAAAAATATGGAATGTATGCAGTTAATGGGATTTTATTTAATCACGAATCTCCGAGACGCAGGATTGAATTTGTAACAAAAAAGATAACCAACGCTTTATATAATATTTCTATAAATAAAGAGAGCGAACTGATTCTAGGAAATTTAAATGCAAAAAGAGACTGGGGGCATGCAATCGACTTTGTTGAGGCCATGTGGTTAATGCTCCAACAGAATAGTGCGGATGATTACGTAATAGCTACAGGAGTTCAACACACGGTAAAAGAATTTGCTGAGAAATGCTGTAAGATTTTTGGAATCGATCTGGAATGGCAAGGTGAAGAAATTAATGAGGTAGGAATAAACAAGGAAACAGGTAAGACAATAATAAAAGTTTCATCAGAATTATTTAGGCCATTGGAAATGAGATCTTTATCAGCAAATTGTTCACGCGCTGAATATGTCCTTGGATGGAAACCAAGAATTTCATTCGATGAACTAATAATAGATATGTGTAATTTTGAAAAAAATATGAGTAACCATGGAAACAATTGCTAATCTTATCGACAAACTAACTGTTGTAAATATAAGAATTTGGATGGCTGAAGACATTAAAAGAGAGCCCGCCGCCACTGACACCCAGTTAGCTCAAGCAACCAGACTAACTAATATATGTAACCAACAGAGAAATGACCTCATTCAAGAAATTGACGAACAAATAAATAATATGATAATCACAAAACAACCACAAAAATTATACAAGCAAGGAAAAACTAAATTATACGGAAAAAGTAACTAAATTATAAAACAAACACTCTAAAACATAAAAAACTATAAAAGGATTAAAATGAAAGAATTTTTTTCATTAGGAAAACTATATGTTTCCGATTTTCTATCAGTTAATGAATTTCCTCGATGCGGAAAAGTCGAAATGAAAATGATGTTCGATGAAGCAACATCAGAAGTAAGGCTTGAAAAGGCCGCTCCGAAAGATGTAATGTATGGCAAGTACTGGTATCGATCAGGCATTAATCAAACAATGCGCACTGAATTGAAAAGTATTGTTAATTCCATTTGTAGTTTGATCAAATTAGAGAACAAGGATGTATGGTTAGACATCGCCTGCAATGACGGAACACTTCTCAGTTTTGTGCCAAAGGAGTGCCTTCGCGTTGGAGTCGATCCCGTTGAAGATAGTTATGTCAAAGAATCGCGTCGCCACGCAGATCAAATTATCCAAGATTATTTTTCCGCTGAGGCATATAAAAAGTCTGAACATGGAGCAAGAAAGGCAAAAATCGTTACAGTTATCGCCATGTTCTATGACCTGGAAGATCCATCAAAATTTCTTTCTGATGTTTATAGCGTCATGGAAAATGATGGATTAATGGTTGTTCAGATGAGTTACTCACCACTGATGATTGATCAGATGGCTTTTGATAATATTTGCCACGAACACATTTACTACTATACATTAACATCTATAAAAAATCTTTTTGAAAAGAACAAATTTAAAATCGTAGACTGTCAACTAAATGACATTAATGGTGGCTCATTTAGAGTATATGCGATGAAGGACTCAGGAAATCTTAAAAAGTTTAGCACCCAGCCAAACCGCGACGTTTGTAATTTTAGGGTAAACTCATTACTGGCATATGAAAACAGCAACAATTACAACACGCCGGAAATTTGGGCTACTTTTTATGAAAATCTTCAGAAATTAAAGCAACAGACATACGATTTTATTTATAATGAAAAATCAAAAGGTAAAAAAATCTGGGGTTATGGAGCGTCAACCAAAGGAAATACATTATTGCAGTATTTCAATCTTGACCATACTCTGATTGATGGAATAGCCGAAAGAAGTCCATATAAATACGGTTTAAAAACTGTCGGCACAAATATTCCTATCTTTTCAGAAGAAGAAATGCGCAAAGCAAACCCAGATTATTTATTAGTTCTTCCATGGCATTTTATTAATGAATTTATCGAACGCGAGCAGGAATATTTGCGCAACGGCGGAAAATTTATTGTTCCCTGTCCAAATTTCGAAATCATAGGTGGATAGATGAGTTTTAATATATATTTTTTTAACAATTATCACAAAGGCGATCAATTTCATTCAAAATGGTTTATTAAAGACATTATCAATCAAATACCTGAATTTAATTACACCTTAATGCATCATCACGGCCCAAAATTGTTGTTAGACTTGCCAGCTAAATACCAACCTTTACTTCCCTTCGAGAGTTTTTTACACCCAGGATTAACACATCATATTGAAAATAATAACATTTACTTTAATGCATGGATTGGATGTCTTCCAAACAGAACTAGCATGAAACTTACGGAATATCATCGTTTATTTTCAATAATATATAAACTCATCGCCACTGAAACAAAGAAAAGCCTAACACTAAAAGATCCTGAGTATTACATACCCGAAATTAACTTTAATTATTTTGATATTCCATCAAAATATCATGTTGATTATTTTAATTCTATAATTTTTGTTAACGGATCTGTTCATTCAGGTCAGTCGAATTTAGGAAATAATAAAATTGATCAAATCGTATCTGCATTAACGGAAGAATTTAAAGATAAAAAATTTATTTTAACCTCTCCATCAAACGTACCAGCAAAAAACATTGTTTATACGTCTAATATAATTAATACAAATGATTGCGATTTAAATGAAATCAGTTGGCTTGCTGAAAAATGCAAATTTATCGTTGCAAGAAACACTGGTCCCTTTGCTTTTATGCAAACAAAGAATGTGTTAAATGATAAAGAAAAAACAATCATTTCATTCGGAAATTTTGAACCTGACTGCTATGCAAAAGATCTTAACATTCCATGTAGTTATAATTTCTTTATAGACAAAAACATAAACACATTAATAGACAATATTATAATCTCAATAAAACTTGGTCGTTGCAAAACAAGCTAGAAAGTTCAAAAACAGTTTATCAAATCTAAAAAACATGACAAACTATATTTGAAAATCAATTCATCTTCTATACCGCTCGTGATTCGAAAATCGGTTTATGCCGACGCAGCATAAACCGATTTTCGAATCACGAGCGGTATAACGTCTGAGATCTTTATATTTTTTATCCGCGTATTTTGCGTCTCCGCGCATTATACTGCCGTCAGCCTGAACATTTGATTTTTCATCAAACATCTTTTGCGCTCCAAGGATCCTCGATCTCGCCCTCAAAAATCAAATGTTCAGGCTAACAGCAGTATAATTGTTCTCACAAATTTTCTATGGTTGCTCGCTACGAAATTTGTCACCCTTTTACCCCTCGGGTTAATAATAAACCAGAGTGTTCGCGTTTTTTCAGGAAAAATAACTAATTATTTCCAATCGTGAAAAGCACAGGAATTCATTAACGAATGTTTCTTACAGTTGTTTATATATGTAAGTACTGTAGACCGTTTTCCTTCACCGCATCGTACACCACTAAAACAATGATTAATTTCTCTCGTAATATAATAGTAATCAGAGAAAAATTTTTCTACGAAGTTTCCGAATATTTCTCCATCAGCTGGAAATCGATTACCATCAATAATCTTATATGCCGCTTCAAGCATATCTTCAACTGAGTGATAATTATCATAAATTTTCTTAACTATCGTTTTATTATACATCGTGTAATCAATAATATAAGAGTCACCATCTGTAACCTTATTTATACCAAACATTTCATTACTAAACCTAAAATAAGGACTGTCTCGATTAAAGTTGTTACCTTGGTTTGAAGTTGTTTTAAATAATTTCGGCTTCCCTTGGTCATCGAATAAATTAATTTGTTTTAAAAAAAACACATCCGACTGAACATCAAGAGGGAATTGCAAAACTAGCAAAAGGGAAGGTTTTTTCGGGGATTTGTTTGGCTAAGTCTAGCTAATCCCA
>Ga0209777_10005400_pt1 | contig 14739 bp, 12 predicted proteins | sample FrelakmetHBP12HB_FD_187147 | JGI IMG/M metagenome (GOLD analysis project Ga0209777, IMG submission 187147) | Freshwater lake sediment microbial communities from the University of Notre Dame, USA, for methane emissions studies -HBP12 HB (SPAdes)... | ecosystem: Environmental > Aquatic >... | reverse complement strand
CCGAAGAACTCGGTTATCGCCTGGGTCTCGAGGCCTCCGCCCAAAAGGTCGTCGAGCTGCTTGGAGCTCGTGGTCAGCTTTTTCATCTTGCCCCGGCGCTCGAAGACGATATCTCCGGTCTCGAAGCCGCCTATGTCGGCCTCCGCTCTTGCCGCTATAATGATCTTCTTAGCGGTAGCCACACCTATGTCCGCCGCTTCGGCCAACGCCGTCTCCGCGGCAACGGCTATCGACATAACGTCGAGGTAGCCTGCCTCGCGGAGCTTGTCCGCGATGGCCTTGCCAACTCCTTGTATATTCTCAATGTCTATCTCTGCTGCCATTTATTACACCATCCGGTCTGTTAGTAGGTGGATGTATCTCCAGACAGAACATAGTGAGGGGGGCATATATAAATCCTAGGGAGGGTCCAGTGAAACTAATGCCCAAAAAGTGGCTATAAAAACGTATTATTCTAGGACCAAAAAAAGACCGTATCGACGATAGAAATTGATATTACCCACCTCATAGAACACTAAATAATACTTTCGGTTTAGTTTCACTTTTTTCCATTTGTAATAGTAATATTAAAGATATGAGATATTGATACATTAACTGCACCCGGGTGGTCCGTATGCCAAAGATAATCGTTAATATCGTCAGATGGCGAGAGGATGGCGCAAAGGCCTTTCAGCATACCGGGAAGACCTTCCAGGTGGACAAAGAGGACCTGGGCCTGGTCAAAGAACATACCGAAACGGTCAAGATCGAATCCGAGTTCCCCTTAGAGATCACCGAAAGGAGTTACACGACGCCAGAGGGGAAGACCATCCGCAACATCTCGATGCGCCACGAGCTTTTAGGATTGATATCCGATTATTATCTCTATAATGACCTTGGCGCCAAGGAAACGAAATAAAGTAAACTTTTATAGCGGGTCTTCGATACAAGTCGGGCAATTTGGGATGCATTCATGACAGCTAGGGTCATCGATGGGAAGAAAATAGCCGCCGATATACGCTCCTCTATCAAATCGGAGATCGAGAAGCGGGCCCTCCGGCTCAAGATATTCTCGGTGTTCGTCGGGTCCTCCGATGCGTCCGAGGTCTATATCGGACAGAAGAGAAAGGCCTGCGACGAGGTCGGCATTGGTTTCAATGTAATGGCCTTACCTGAAAAAACGACAGAAAAGGCCCTTTTCGAGAGACTTCGCGAGCTCAACGAGGACAAGAAGGTCAACGGGATACTTGTCGAGCTTCCCCTGCCAAAGCACATCAATCCTGTTAAGGTCGCGGATTCCATCCGGCCCAACAAAGATATCGACGGGATGAACCCATACAACTTTGGCAAGCTCCTTTTAGGCGATAAGGGCCTTGCTCCTTCGACCCCTTCCGCCGTGATGGAGATACTTGAGCGTGAGAAAGTGAAGCTAGAAGGGACCGATGTCACGATCGTCAGTCACAGCAATATCGTCGGAAAGCCCCTTGCCATGATGCTCCTTCACAAGAACGCTTCCTTGCGGGTCTCTCATGTCTTCACGAAGAAATTGAAAGATTATACCAAAGATGCTGAGGTCCTGATAACCGCTGCCGGTGTACCCGGACTTATCACGGCAGACCTTGTCAAAGAAGGCGCGACCGTCATAGACGTCGCCATGAACCGCGTCGAAGGAAAGCTTTGCGGCGATGTTGCCTTCGAAGAGGTCTCTAAGAAAGCTGGGGCCATCACGCCTGTGCCTGGTGGGGTGGGACCAGTCACTGTTGCAATGCTATTGAAGAACGTCCTTTTGGCCCACACCCTGCAAGATAGGATCGTGTAAGCTGATGGTCGCGACCCTTTTGCAACTTGCAAAGAAAGGCAAGATGTCCCCTGTCGTGAAACGCGTGGCAAAGATAGAAGGCATTAGCGCGAGGGTGCTATTGAAGAAACTCGCTTTGGGACGAATTGTAATAATGCAACGAAAAGGGAAACCACCCGTCGGTTTCGGTGAAGGCCTAAAGACAAAGGTCAATGCGAACATCGGTACGTCGGCGGAATCCGTGGACCCTAACAGTGAGGTCCAGAAAGCAAGAATGGCTGAGAAATATGGGGCCGACACGGTCACTGACCTCTCGATGGGCGGACCTATCGATAATATTCGCAATAAGATCGCCAAGAATACGAATACTCCACTCACGACAGTACCTATCTATCAAACGGTCATTGAGAAAGGGTCTTTTAAAGGTATGACCGAACGGGATCTTATAGACATGGTCCGGAAACACGTCAAGGAAGGAATATCCTCCGTTGTAATTCATGCGGGTTTTACAAAAGACATGCTCGAAAAGCTTCGTGGTCAAAGGCGTATCCTGGGAATGGTCTCCAAAGGCGGTTCCTTCACCTCGGCTTGGATGTTAAAGACTGGTAAGGAGAACCCTTTCCTGATGAACTTCGATGAGATATGCAAGATCTTGGCCGAACGAGATGTCGTGCTTTCATTAGGGAATACAATGAGAAGCGGATGCACCCATGATTTCATGGATGCCCCTCAGAGAAAGGAGATCGAATTGAACGCCAAATTGGCAAAGAGGGCCAATAAGTTCGGTGTTCAGGTCATTATCGAAGGGATGGGCGGGCATGTGAGCCCGGACAGGATCCCTGAGTATGTCAGGATATACAAAAAGACCACTGGGTTCAGGCCCTTGTTCGTAGCAGGACCTATGCCAATTGAGATAGGTGTCGGGCACGACCATATTTCAGGAGCGATAGGTGGAGCTATAGCTGCAGGGGCTGGGGCGGATTATCTTTGCTACATCACTCCGTCGGAACATCTATCCTTGCCGAACCTAGAACAGGTTCGAGAGGGAATTGTCGCCTTCAAGATCGCGGCCCATGTGGGTGATACCTTGAAGTTCGGACCGCGACCACAAGATAAAAAGCTAGCACGATTGCGCAAGGTCCGTGACTGGGAAGGCCAGTTCGAATTGGCAATCGATGGGGATAGGGCCAGGGAGATACATCCCCAAACTAAGTCGAGAACTTGCTCGATGTGCGGGAAGTTCTGTGCGATCGCAATCATGGAAGAATATTTGAAATAATGTTGGTTTTTATTATTTATCTTTTAATATGTATACTACATACATTTAAAATAAGGTTATTAGAATTTTTGCCATATTTTACGATTTCATTTGACCAACAATCCTCAAATACTAATCAATCTGATTATAATTGCTGACAATCCCAGATACAACAAAAGATTGTCTGGATGTCGGTGATAATATGTCAAATATCAAAACTCGTGTTGATCAGTGGACTGCTCTTTTTATGACATTGTTATTCGTCATTAGTATCATTCTGCCGTTCATTGGAACTAGTGCGGGAAAGACCACTTCGAGGGATGATAACCGTTCATCTCAATTAGATTGGCCAAGTCCATGGCACGATTCGCAAAACAGCAATTATCTTTATGCCAGGTCCGCCCATTATGCCAACCCAATCTGGGAAAAAAAGCTCGGAGATATCAATGCCACCTCTGCCGTCATTGCGGGTAATGAAATATATGTTGGGACTCCGAATAAAATCTTAATCTCTTTTAACCTTACGGCTGGAAGAGAACGGTGGAACATATCAAATGGACTGGCTTTCAATACCCTTTCGCCCATAGTTGGGGACACTTTTGTCTATTCCTTGCAGGAACATACGCTTTTTGCATATTATAGGTCGAATGGTACTTTGGCTTGGAGAATAGATGGTTTCAACAAGCCTATCCAACCAATGATTTCGAGCCTAGGGCTAGTTATCGTCGATTTCAGCCAGATTCGAATCTACGGACTTATGAATGGAAATCTTATAAGAACGATACCGTTTGATAATTTTGTCGAAAAGGGATGTGCGATAGATGGGAATAAGCTCTTCATCTATAATTCGACAATAACTGGTTTTGATTTAACCACTGGGGCTGTTATATGGAGCGCGCCACATACCACAAACTATAGAATAGTTATCGTCACCGGGCATCTACTTATCGAAGAAAATAATTATCTGGTCTCCCTCAATGAGATCAATGGTGATGTTGAATGGAGGTATTCGATAGGCACTTATTTCGAAATATCCTCTGATGGGTCCAGTATTTTCCTTACGAACCAATCCTCTATCTTATCTTTGGATGCAAAAAAAGGAACTGTTAACTGGGAAACCGCCATCAGCAACGGACTTTCCTCAATTGGAAATACTGTCGTTGTAAGGGATGATAGATTGTATATGGAAACTTTATATGTTGCTTTGCGAAATGAAACGGATTCCTCAAAAGGAAAGATCTGGGCGATAGATGCAGAGACCGGCGAACTTAGATGGAAGTACACCCTAAGCAATGATTATCTATGGACGATGTCTGCAGCGACAAATTATCTCGTTCTTGTAAACAAATTCATTAAAGTCGTTGGTAACACAAATACTAACACGATTGGCCCTGTCGTACTTCCATATAGTTATGGCAATGCTAATACGCCCAGCTCTGGTAACCTCTCTATTCCTGGTCGCGCAAGGGATTCCGATATTTATGGAATTCCAATGAATGAAAGCTCAGGTAAAGGCATTGTAATGTTGGATCTGATCGTCAAAAAAGATAATAATTTACCAATCCTATATTTTGATCAGATGTTCTATGAACCCCCTAATTCCTCATTTTCCTTTGATTGGATAATTGACACTACCAAATTACCAAATCTGGACCCTCAAGTAGATCATTCGCGCTATAAAGCAACGATAACTGCCTATGATGCGGATGGTTTTTCAGAATTCTCAGAATATAATTTCACCGTGAAAAATTCAGGTAATCAGCCAGTTGTCCCCACATATTCGATTAATTACCCAGTTTCCGGGGAGATCTTAAATGGGACCATAATGATCAAGGGAAGTTCTCCAATTGGTTGGACCACCTCTTTGACGATAGATGGCGGTCCTGATGAGAATATCACGATCACATCCACGAAGAACGATTGGGAATTCCAGTGGGATACAACTGAATTCGTGAATGGGACCCACACTTTATATGCCGTACCTGGGTCTGGACCACACTTTACATACTATAAAACCGCCAAAGTTACCGTTAATATATTCAATCCGAGGCCATTTATTTCCTTGTCTTTGCCTAAAGATCAGGACGGGGACTATCTTTTAGATGCCGGTGAGAAAGTTAAGTTCAATCCACCCGTAATCTCTCTTTTCGATAATACGACATCGACTTATCAATGGTCCTTCGGTGATAAATCCACTAGTCATGATTCGTCTCCTGAACATAGTTTTAGAAAGAGCGGCCTATATATTGTAAAACTCGAGCTGATAAATGGCACAAATTCAATAAACCTTCAGACGAACATCAAGGTGTCAAAGCCAAAGGAACCCATAGGTACAACACATGTCTCTACTACGACCATCACTGGAATAGCGCTTGTTTCATTGACCGTTATTATCGGTGTTATCATTCTAGCTAACACAGAAATAATGATGTGTGGAATGCTACCGTTCATGGTCGGGCTTTATTCCCGGATAACGAAAAATGAAGTTCTGGATCATTATACCCGCGGACGTATAATGGGTTATTTGCAAGCCAATCCGGGCGAGCATTATCTGTCGATAAAGGAGGAACTAGATTTGAACAATGGTTCCTTGGCATATCATCTTAAAGTCTTGGAGCGCGAAGGATACATCAAGTCCACACGTGACGGGATTTATAAGAGATTCTACCCGATGAAGACCAAGGTCCAAAGACCGATAAGCTTGGAGGAACAAGTTTTAGGAACCCTTCGAAGATCCCCGGGGATCAACCAGAAGGAAATTGCTGCGAAAGTCAGCAATAATCATGCCACTGTTCACCGTATCCTACATAAAATGGAGAAGGCCGGTATAGTCAAGATAATCCGAGATGGTCGCGAGATGCGGTGTTATCTTGCCGAAGAATTTAATGAAGGTCTTGGGGTCTGAAATTAGGTCTTTGATCCAAGAACTAACAGCAGGACCCTCTCGAAATCCGTTCCTTTCAGATCGTTTACTACATGGAAGAATCTATCGACATCATGCCCTTTATTACGGTAGATATTTGCCTGGACGACTCGATCAAAAGTATCCGCTTCAAGAACAAGCTTTGCTTCAGGGCTCGTTCCAGCTAGCATTTCCTTCCAGAGGTTCAAAAGTTCCTTTTGTTTATCCTTAGGGATCGAGACAAGCAGGTTCTTTAGCGCTTTCTCTTCCTTTGCTAATTTATCTTTTTTTGCGATTCCATCGTATGGCGTGATGTCCCCGACGACAGATTCGGCAAGGTCGTGGATAAGCGCCATGGTCAAGGCCTTCTTGAGGTCGATGTCCTTTCTTTCTAAGGCCGCAAAAAGCACGCAAAGTGCCACGGAACATGTGTGGTCGGCCACGCTCTCGGCATCCTGGATGCCAGAATCCACCCAGCCTTTCCGTCTGACCTCTTTGAGCTTCTCGATAGCTAGAACAAGTTCCTTATCCATGGGACCCACCGCGTATCTATAAGTCTAAGTGGGAAAAGAAAGTTCCTATGTTACACATGAAACGGACCTCGACGACAAGAGCAATATTCATATGAACCAATCCCATTTCCGGTTGGTGAACTTGCTTGTCAATAAAGCGGGCTCTCGTAAGCGTCCATGACAAGGCCGGGCTCGTCGATTTCTGCAAAGGCCTCATTGAGCTCAACATCGAGATAGTATCGAGCGGAGGCACTGCAGAGGCCCTGAAGAAAGCGGGTATCAAAGTAACCTTAGTCTCCGAGATCACGGGCTTTCCGGAGATCCTGGACGGGCGCGTCAAGACCTTGCATCCGAATATCCACGGAGCACTTCTAGCCCTTCGCGGCAACAAGGCTCACATGGAAACCCTTGCCAAGCACAAGATCACCCCTATCGATATGGTCGTTGTCAACCTCTATCCTTTTGAGGCTACCGTCGCCAAAGGGGCCGATATGGCCGAAGCCATGGAGAACATGGACATCGGCGGCCCCTCTATGATAAGGTCTGCAGCAAAGAACCATAAGTTCGTAGTCGTAATCGTCTCACCAAGCCAGTACGCGCCTATCCTCGAGATGTTACGGAAAAAAGGTGACGTAACCGAGGAAATGCGCGGCGAACTAGCCCGTGAAGCTCTTTTGCATACTTCCTCTTATGATATCGCTATCCACGAATACCTTTCCGAGAAATACAAATCTCAGGATAAGTTCCCCAAGACCGTAGTGGCCCGGTACGAGAAGGTCCAGGAATGCCGCTACGGTGAGAATGCCCATCAGTGCGGTGCGTTCTACCGGCTCTATGGCGCCGATCGAGGGCTGCTCAAAGCCAAACAGCTCCACGGTAAGGAACTGTCCTTCAATAATTTCCTTGACATGAACGATGCCCTCAGGATCGTCGTTGATTTCAAGGATCCGACCGTAGCCGTCATGAAGCACGCGAACCCTTGCGGTGTCGCAACACGAAAGAACATACTGGACGCTTACAAGGTCGCCTTTGATGTCGACTCAAAGTCCGCCTACGGCGGTGTCGTCGGTCTGAACAGGACGGTCGATAAAGATACCGCAGAGGAGATTGGCAAGGTCTTCATAGAGGTCGTAATAGCCCCCGGATACACCAAGGACGCTCTCGAGATACTTACCAAAAAGAAGAACATCAGGCTCATGGAGATACCCGAGAACGCTGTCGACTGGGACGAGCTCGACATGAAGAAGGTCTTTGGCGGTGTCTTGTATCAGACCTATGACCATAAAGAGGTCACGAAAGCCGACCTGAAGGTCATCTCAAAGCGGCACCCAACAGAGCAAGAATACCACGACCTTCTGTTCGCATGGAAGATAGTTCGCAACGTCAAATCCAATGCGATCGTCCTCGTCAAAGGCGATACAACGGTGGGCATCGGCGCTGGCCAGATGAGCCGCGTCGACAGCGCCGAGATAGCGGTCAAGAAATCCGGGGGTAAGAGCGTCGGGGCCGTCATGGCCTCGGACGCCTTCTTCCCCTTCAGGGATGCGCTCGATGTTGGCGGTAAGGCCGGGGTGACGGCTGTCATCCACCCGGGTGGTTCGATACGCGACCAAGAGGTCATCGACGCAGCCAACGAGTACAATATCGCAATGGTCTATACAGGTATCCGTGCCTTCAGGCATTAAAGAGGGATGGTCTATGCTTAACCTGGGCGTCCTGGTATCCGGAAGGGGTTCTGACCTTCAGTCTATAATCGATGCGATCAAAGAAGGTTACCTGACCGAAGCGAAGATCGTCGTCGTCATTAGCAATAAAGCGGATTCTTATGCCTTGGAACGGGCCGAGAAGGCGAAGATCCCTGCGATCTTCATCGAGTTCAGGAAACGCCAGAGGCTCGACTTCGATAAAGACATGATCGAGGTCCTCAATAAATACAAGGTCGACCTCGTCGTGATGGCAGGGTTCATGAGGCTCGTTACACCCGAGTTCGTTGCCGCTTTCAAGGGCCGAATAATCAACATCCATCCTGCGTTGCTCCCGTCCTTCCCTGGGACCCACGGTCATCGCGATGCCCTAGCCTGGGGCGTGAAGGTCTCGGGATGCACGATACATTTTCTGGACGAACAGATGGACCACGGGCCGATCATAATACAAAAGGCCGTCGAGGTGCTTCAAAACGATACCGAAGAGACCTTGTCCGAAAGGATACTAGTACACGAGCATGACCAGCTGCCCAAGGCCATCAAGCTCTACGCAAAAGGATTACTAGATGTTCGCGACCGGAAGGTCTTCATCAAAAAAGAGATCCCAGGCTTCAAGGAATGGCTGGCCTCGAAGAAGAAGAAATGAAGCCCTTCATTTGAAATGCATATAATCTGTCGTTATCAGCACTCCGTTATAGAACGCGTGAGCGATCATCGGGGACAGCAAGGATCCTGTTTTATAGTATAGAAAGGCAAAGATGATCCCGGCGATCAGAACCACAGTCGTTCCAAAGATATCATACCCATGGACCGCAGCAAAGAAGATCGACGAGAACGCAAGCGAAAGCACGAAAGAATCCTTAAAGCCACGGTTTTCGAGCCATTTCTTGACCCCTCCGAAAGCGACCCCCCTGAAAAAGAACTCCTCTGAGATAGGGGCCACGATCGAACCACCAATGATCAGCAGGATATAGTCCGTCAAGTTGTTGAGCTGGCCTCCGGGAACGCTTCCCGTCCCGCTGTAATTGATGAGCTTGGTCACTGCAAGTATAACGGCGGCATAGCCAATTCCGGCGACAAGGCCCAGGCCCACCCTGTTGACGGCATCCTTCAAAGACATTGAAGAAAGCCCAAGCTCGACCCAGGTGAGGGCCTTGTTGCGGAAATAAATGAAATAGGGCGTCAGGATGAGTATCAGGTCCTGGATAACTAGAAGTGTAAGCACCATGGATGGCGTCGTGAGGGCCGAGATTATATCGGCTGCGCTCCCGGACCCGATTATCACGAAGAAGGCCACAGGTATCGAGAACACCAGCGCCAGCAGTATGACCAGTATGAAGACCCCGATGACGAACAAGGGATTTAGGAACCTCAGAATGTCCGGAGGTCTGGGTGGATAATACGGATAAGGCCCATAGGGGTAAGGTCCGGGCGGCGGATAATATCCCGGTGGCGGGTAATTGTAACCAGGCGGCGGGTACGGATAAGGCGGTGGATACATGACAGGCGGTGGCGGCCCTTGTGCCCTTGGAGGGGCCCATTGCCCTTGCCCGGGCTTCTCGGGCGGTGGATAGACCGGATACGGTTGGCCCGTCAAGATCTCAGCTCCAGTTCACAAGGATGTTCTCCCTGTTGAAGACCTTCACATTGAGATACAACAAAGTGGAGTCGACAAGCCCGATAACGAGGGCCATCAAGAGAAGAACGATGGGTCCCAAGGTCGCAGCACCTGTGACGGGCACGATGAAGAAGAAGATGAGCGGAAGCACGACCAAGGAACCCAACTGCTGGGCGGCCCTGATATCATTGACCTTCGACGAAATAAAGACATTTGCGACGATACTTAGCAGGCACACAAGGGGCGCGAGCATGAACACCCCTATCAATAGGATAGGCTCAAACGCGATGTTGAAGCCCAGTATCGGCACGGAGATGAAGCCCATTATCAATGAGAACACGCCGAACGCAATAAAAGTTGTAAGGATGGTTGGAATGAACGATGCAAGGATCTTGCCCGCTAGAAGTTCCAGGTCGGTAATGGGCGTCGCAAGTACCGGCTCGAGGCTCTTGTTCTTCTTCTCGCCGATTATGCTATAGGACGATATTATCGTCGGTGTCGCGGAGGGGATGAGCACGAACATCATGAGCACCATGCTCACAAGATAGCTGATGAGGTCGCGCGCTGTGAGGGCATTCGGGTCCTTGAGGTTCGCGATCTTGTTATTGTAAGCGGTCACATCGGTCGTAACAGTGACGTTACGACCCCACGAATCCCTCAAGTCACCTTCACCGAGCGAGGTGTTCTCCAAATAGGAATAGTAGATCTGACCGTGAGAGATAGTAACGTTCTCTAGACGGCAATCACGGAGAATGACATAATCCAGCGTGGAGTTCTCGATCCAGGACCCGTTGAGGATGAGATACGACGCGTCGATGCTCCTGATGTGATAGTTCTTGAGCATCAGGGTCTCGTTCTGGCTCAGCTCTTTTTTGAGCTGGTTGTACCCGCTCTGATTGAGGTCGTGGGCGATGTCCAGATTGGGCGGACCGCCCGGCGTGACCGGCCCGAAGCTGATGCCACCGACCAAAAGGATCGGGGCAAGTATCGTCAGGGGCATGATTATCGCGAAAACTATCGGGAAGGTCGCCAAAGTATAGAGGATGTACTTGTTCTTCTTGAACTCCATGAAATCCTTACGGACTATTGCAAAAACGAAATCCCACTTCATGCCGGCGCACCCCCTTTGGGCATTTGTGGTGGGACGGGGGGCACTGGCGCATTGTTCAGCGGGGCCGCTCCATGGCCCATCTCGTCTATCCTTCTTCCCATTATTTTGAGGTAGACCTCTTCGAGGTTGTAGGTCCTCTCGGAAACGAATTTTATGTTCGCGCCCTCTGCGATGAGCCTTGCGATTATCTCGGGGTTCCGAAGCTCCGGATCATCGAGATCTATGTGCAGCTTGTTGTTCTCATAGGTGGCCTTTAAAACACCTTTAATCCCCTCGACAATACTTGAAAGCTCCTTGGTCTTATCCTCGAGGCCAGGCTTCATTGTTAGGTCAATTACCGTTCGCCGTCCAAAGTGCTTCAGGGCCAGTTGCCTGGGGGTGCCAACATCGATGAGCCGCCCGTTGAAAATCGCCACACGGTCGCAGATGCGCTCCGCCTCGGATAGGTTGTGCGTCGTGATGAAGATGGTCTTGCCCTCGGATTTAAGGTGCATGATGAAGTCGCGGACCGTTTTGGCCATCAAGGGGTCCAAGGCCGCCGTTGGTTCGTCGAGGAATATGAACTTGGGCTCATGGACAAGGGCCCTGGCAATGGCGACCTTTTGCGCCATGCCCTTGGAAAAAGTAACGACCTGGTCATTGCGCCGGTCCCAGATATCCAGTAGTTTGAGGAGCACCTCGATGTTCTTTGCCCTCCGGGGCTCGTCGAGCCCATGGAGCCTTCCGAAGAAGTCCAGGATCTGGCTCGGTGTCAGGGATTCGTGGAGACCGGGGACCTCAGGAAGAAGGCCTATCATATCCCGGATCTTAGTGGCCTCGGCCGGATTGGTGACAGAAAGACCGTCCAAAAAGGCCTGGCCCGAGGTCGGCTGCATGAGGCAGCAGAGCATCCTTACCGTCGTGGTCTTGCCAGCGCCGTTGGGCCCTATGAAACCGAAGACCTCGCCGTCGGGGACCTCGAGGTCGAGCCCGTAGACGGCCGTTTTCTTGCCAAAGGCCCTGGTCAGCCCCTTCGTGACTATCATGCGGATCCTGTCTTTCCGGCCTAATAAGGAATTCTATTTAATATAAATAGGCATCCTCGGGAGGTCCCCGGGCATATCGAAGAACCTTCTTGTTCATCTAGTGTTCATTTGCGTCCTTTCGGCAAAAACCTTTCCATGCCTTTCAACAAGTTCTCTATCTCGGTAGGAAGATCTATATCCGCTCTAAGGGAAAAGGATATCAAGGTCAAATCCGATAGGCTCTCATCCCAAATAGAGGATTTTGGGACAGAGGTGTAGATATGCCAAGTTTCAGATGTGTTGATCTGGGAATGAACTGTAAGTTCGAGGCCAAGGCCGGTTCGAAACAGGAGCTCATGAAGCTCATCGGTGAGCATGCAAAGACCGCGCACAAGATGAACCAGATCGACCCAGCCATGGTCGCAAAGATCGACAAGGCCATTAAACCATAAATCAAAGATAATATTTTTTTTTTTTTTTACGCTTCCCCAAAAGACTTATCCTTCAGATGTATTACTGCAATGCCCCAATGATGAGGAAAGCGCCCCACACTGACTGCTGTAATTGGTGATGAATGATGGGCGAGCTGAGGGGTTAAAAATCTTTTAAAGCGTATTTCAGAACAAGGGGCTCGCGCCGTTGTTCTCGGCAAGATAGTATGCATAGGTCCCAAAGATATCGCCGAAATAGGCTTCGGATTCTGTATTGATGTGGTTGATGTTATCTAGGTGGGTGTGGTATTCGTCGCAGCCCGAGCCTGCGCCGAAGGAGACCTTTTTGTCTAACGGTAAGAAGCTCGCCTGGTCCGAGCCCGAGTTCATTCCACCAACGGAGATGTCCATCGTGTACTTCTCGAACCGGGAATCCTTGGACTTGTATATCGAAGCTATCTCTTTGTAGTGCGATACGGCGCTATCGTCGTTGGAACCGATCCATCCACCGTAGCCGCGGGTAAGATCTATGTTGGTCATATCGGCGTTCTCGTAGAAGATCATGTTGTCCTTGATATCCTGAGAATGAGCGGCCACGTAAGCATTGGACCCTAGCAGTCCTTCCTCCTCGCCGCCAAAGAAGGCGAACTTGATGGTCCGCTTCGGCCGCTCTTGCGCCATGGTGCGGGCCGTCTCAAGGACGGTCACTGTTCCGGAGGTATTGTCCACCTGGCCGGGGCCGTTGTTGACAGTATCATCGTGGGCCCCCATCATGACGAACTTGTCCGATTTCTCGCGGCCTTCGACCTCTCCTAGGGTCACACGGACCTTGACATTGCCATGGGGGACATCGAAATTGAGGCGCAGCTTCGAACCGTTCTTTGCATCTGCTACGACCGCATCGCCCATGGCCCTGTTCATCATAAAGAAGGGCATACTAGGCGCGTACTGCTCGCCCTTGTCTAGATAGACACCCTTGAAGATAGCAAGGTATCCATCGGTTGGGCCATACTCGTGATTATTTATGGCAAAGCATGCAAGGTTATTGTCGCGGGCGATCCTGTAGAGCACGGTGTTGTTCTTCGTGTGAGAATCAGAGGTCAGGATCCCGCATTTTCCCGCCGCGCTCTTCCAGGTGCTGTTGGAGGTCCCGTTGCCCAGATCGACGACCGGTAGGTCATCTTTGAAATTGGCCCACGGATGCGAGCCAGAGAAACCCTGGACGACATATTCTATCCTGTTCTCATAGGTCTTGACCGTTCCCGTGGGCTTGGGTAAGTTACCGCCAGGACCGTAAGGAACCGTTGACACATCGGCCTTATTTATCGTGAAGAGATAGATCTCGAACTCTTCGATATGGACGTTCTTGACGCCGGCGGAGGTCAGCTGGGACGCGATGTACTGCGCGCCTTTGAGCTCGGCATCTGTCCCGGTCATGCGAGGCCCCAGGTTCTGGAACCATTGCTGGTCCTTGTAGGCCCTGTCGGCATCGAAACTGATGAGATGGTATTTCGGTTGAAAGAAGGATTTTCCAGGGGCGGTGAGGGTTGCTGCTCCGATGAGTATCAGGATGACAAGGATGACCAAGGCGGCCTTGCCGACCGTGGGGATCTTGGCCCAGCCTTTCTTGATTGGATTGGCCTTGGGCTCCTTGCTAAGTTCAGTAACCTCTATCGGGGCCTCTTCGTCCATCGTAATAACATATACTAGTTCAATGTATTTATTATTTCTAATATGATCACTTAACTAGAAAATCCCTTAAAATCAGAACCTCAGGCCCTACTTCTGTTTCTTTACGCGCCGCCTTATGATGGCAACTATAACGACGGTGCCTAGCAGTGGAACTACCATGTCCTTGAACTCCGGTGCATGCAGCGGATAGCCGCTATTGAGGTCGATCTGGTTCTGCACCTTGAGGTCCGGGTGCCCTGGAGGAAGGGTCCTGTTGCCGCTTCCCGAGAGGACCTCGTTGAGCGTGTCGGTGTGCATCTCCCAGTCGGTCATCCTAACAACGGCCTGGAAGCCCTTGACGCCGATGTTGAGGCTCGTGGAACTTACGGAGCACTCGACCCTTGTGGCATCATTGGCCGAGGATATCGTGTTGACCTTTGTCCATGACCATGTGCCCTGGTTGGCGCCATTGAACTTCTCGTACTGGGCCCTGTTGATGGAACCGCCCACGCCCATTATCTCGAGCAGGTAGTCCGCCCCGATGGTCTCGATCTTGTAGCCCGTGGTCGCATTATTGTCGCTATCGATGAAGATGTAAGCGACATCGGCGCCATACACGATTGGGAGCGGTGGCTGTGGCCCGCCCGGGCCTGCCGGACCTGTCTGGGGCCTGACCAGGGCCCTGGGCGCGTCGGTGCCCATCAAGACCTTGCCGTCCACGCGGAAGTAGAAGAACACTGAGGACGCATCGT
>Ga0209777_10005399_pt1 | contig 14740 bp, 12 predicted proteins | sample FrelakmetHBP12HB_FD_187147 | JGI IMG/M metagenome (GOLD analysis project Ga0209777, IMG submission 187147) | Freshwater lake sediment microbial communities from the University of Notre Dame, USA, for methane emissions studies -HBP12 HB (SPAdes)... | ecosystem: Environmental > Aquatic >... | reverse complement strand
GGTTTTATTGATAATTGTAGTTCTACTTCAATCTAGTAAAGGCGGCGGATTAGCCGGTTCGTTTGGTGGTTCAGGACAATTTGGAACTGTTTTTGGAACAAGAAGAACTGCAGATTTTCTAAGCCGTGCAACTTGGTGGTTGGGCGGTGCGCTTATGATCTTGGCCATAATTATTAATTTATTCTTTCTGCCAGGTCAAACATCAGTATCGCAACAGAACAGTATAATTCAAGGCGGAAAACAGCAGGCAGTTCCATCAGCACCCGCACTTCCTCAGCAGCGCTCTACAACAACGCCGGCTCAAAAATAAATTTTGAAGGTAAACCCCACAAACAGGGCTTACTTTTCTGTAAAAGACTATGAACACAACTCAAATATCCTTCCTTAATATTAAATTGGTACTTAGATGAAAAAACAATCTGAACCTGTAAAGGCATATAATAATTTGGACTTCTTAAATTCCGCAGATGGACGCACGATTAGGATGCTATCTGAATTTTACGAACCGCGTGCACGCTTTAGAAAAAATAAAATTGTTGATACAATTGTTTTTTTTGGTTCGGCAAGAATTCTATCCAGAAAAGATGCTTTGAAACTATTGAATCAAGCTAAAAAAGAAAAATCATCTATCTCAAAGAAAAAATTTGAACACGCGCTAAGACTTTTAGAAATGTCTCAATACTATGAAGATGCAGTTGAGCTTTCAAAAAAATTAACAGAGTGGTCTATGGCTCTGCCTGTTGACGAAAAAAGATTTATAATTTGCAGCGGCGGCGGTCCAGGTATTATGGAAGCGGCAAACAAAGGCGCAAAACTTGCAGGCGGTCATTCAATTGGTTTGAATATAAGTATTCCTTATGAGCAGTTTGTAAATAAATATGTTGATCCTGAGTTAGCATTTGAATTTCATTATTTCTTTATGAGAAAGTTCTGGTTTGTTTACTTGGCTAAAGCATTAGTAGCTTTCCCCGGCGGGTTTGGAACGATGGATGAACTGATGGAAGTTACAACGTTACTTCAAACACACAAAGTTACAAAACCAATTAAGATTGTTATTTACGGAGAAAATTATTGGCGCGAAATAATTGATTTTGATGCGCTGATTGAGCATGGAATGATTAATAAAGAAGATAAAAAAATATTTGATTTTGCCAGCACAGTAGATGAAGCATTTGAAAAAATTACGACACACTTCAAAAAACATTACTTGAATAATCACAATAATCATAAATAAAAAACCCCCGAAACAGTCGGGGGTCTTTTATTACGAACCTTTTCGGTCCCGTATCAATTGTTCGCGCGAAGCTCTTCTTTTTGCCTTAATACCTTCCATTCTCTTTTCAATAGACGGTTTAACAAAGAAAGTTCTTTTCTTAAACTCTTTTAGAATGCCCGAACGTTCATACTTTTTCTTAAAACGCTTTAGCGCTTTATCAATATTCTCGTTCTCTTGAACGGTAATACCAACCAACTTATATCACCTGCCTTATTGTTGTAAAATTTTGCGCACCAAACCTAAAGATTTAAATAAACAGAATCAAATATGATTAAATGCTAATTTAGAATTTAGACGAGTGCTAGATGGCTCGCTTGTGTTATTAATGGTTAGTAAGAAATCACTTTGATGATTTTCTTTTTTTTATAAAACCTTTATCATTAGCATAATCATAAAGTTGAACATAAAGCATTTTGCGGGCACGGTGTAATCTTGATCGGACTGTTCCAACAGGAACATCAACGAAGTCGGCAATCTCATCGTAGTTAAATCCCTCAATATCGCTTAGGATTATTACTGTTCTGAAATCCTCAGGCAAGTCGGAAATAGCTTTGGTAATTTCGTCATCGAGGAGATTGCTAAAGGCATCCTGTTCATAATGTTTGAATTCAATCTCATTAGCTTTTATATTTTCGTAGAAATTTTGAACATCATCATAATCAACTTTATCAGGCTCCTTAGTTGTTTTACGGTAATCGTTAATAAAAGAATTTTTTAAGATTCTAAACAACCAGGCTTTACAATTTGTACCTTTCTCAAATTTATCAAAGAAGCGGAATGCTTTCATGAAAGTTTCCTGAACAAGATCATCGGCATCGTCTTCGTCTCCGCTCAGTCGAAGAGCAAAATTATAGACAGAGGTCATGCAAGGAATGGCTTCCTTTTCAAAATCTGCGTAACGCTGCTGAAGTTCTTTATCGTTCAGTATATTTGTTCTGGCACGCATCCTTGTTTTTACAAAAGAAATTTTGTTATACTAAAAGTAATTAATTAAAAACCGATTTTATACTTGGTTAATTATTTATGTTATGTTGTATAAATCCGTTTACTATTTCTTTTTTGACTTTGCCATTTTTTATGAGTATAAATTCTGCGGGTTCATCAACAGCAAGAATATTTTCTGAACGAACTTCGTATCCGCTCATGTCATAATCTTCGATCCCGTGGAAAATGGAAAGATCGCCAAGGTCTGCAATTGTACTTTTATAATAAAACTTACTTGAATTTACATCGAGGCATTTTTCTCTATTAATACCAATATCCACAGTAAAATTTTTTCCATTGTGGTTTAGTGTTAGATTCCTTAGAAGCAAATCAAAAAGAAGTTCTTCATTTTCGGGAATATCGAAATACTTTTTGTAATCTATGTTTTCGTAATCTTTTTCTGCAATTGATTTGAAAGCGGAAAGTAAGGCGATGAAGTTCAACTTGCGGACATAATCTTTTTTCATATCATTTTTGTAAAAGCCGGACTCAATCAAAATTACGCTGACACCTTTTTTTGTGAAATTATCACCGAACGCGCGCGGTTCAAAATCCTCGTTGTATCTTGCAATATTTTGCGGAATAAAAAGTGAAAGCGTTTCGTAAATTTTTAAGATTACCTGCATGCTTTGTTCGCGGACGTAATTAATGCTCTTAACAAAATTCATCGGAGGCGCCAATAACGAAATTGCCGCAGTGTTATTTGTCCGTCCGACAGTGTAGTAGCTGTTTTGATCGTGCAGGTTAAACGCAAAATCCGGATCAACTTTATCCGCATAGCGCCAGAGAATTTTTGATTCATTCGATTCTATACGCAATGCATCGCGGTTGATATCAATATTGAAAGCGTTTTCACGCTGAAATTTTTCTGCGCCGTCAGGATTGAGCATCGGAATAAAATGAAATGTAATCTTTTTCAAAAGGTTAGTTCTTAGGTTGTCGAACGAATCATTAGCGCAGAAAAAATTCAGAAGATCAAAAATTGTGGCAGTGGCAGTCGGTTCATCTCCGTGCATCTGAGACCAAGCCAATATTTTTGTTTCACCTTCACCCAGTACAACAGAAAATATTTCCTTACCTTCAACGGATTCGTCAAGCTTCTCAACGCGCAGCAAATTTTTTCTTTTCTGCTCATCTAATAAATTTGTTATTTCAGAATGTTTGATGAATTCCGTACTGAGCCGCTGTTCACGGTATTTTTCGTACTCACTAAAAAGGTTATTAAATAGTTCGTTGGATTTCAAATCTCACTCCGTTATTTTCGTTTATTGAATTTGAAACAATTTTGATTCATCGTCGAAAATAATTTAAGAAATATTTTAGATACACGGAGGAATTTATGGCTACAGATACATTAAAAATTGGCTCAAAAGCACCGGATTTTAATCTGCCGGCAACAGACGGAAAAACTTATTCATTAAATTCTTTTGCAGAGAAGAAAGCTCTGATTGTAATCTTCAGTTGTAATCACTGCCCGTATGTTCAAGCATATGAAGACAGAATAATTGAAATACAGAAAGATTATGCAAAGGATGTTCAGATTGTTGCAATCAGTTCTAATGAAGATGAAAACTATCCCGAAGATTCTTTTGAAAATATGAAAGCACGTGCCGGGCAGAAAAAATTTAATTTTCCGTATCTGCATGATGAAACTCAGAATGTTGCAAAAGCATACGATGCAACCCACACTCCCGAGATTTTTCTGTTCGATAAAGAAAGAAAATTAGTTTTTCATGGAAAGATTGATGATAACTGGCAGGAACCGCACAATGCTAAGAGCAAATATTTGCGAAATGCGCTCGATGAACTCTTGAGCGGGCAAGAAATTTCTGTACCTGAAACTTTTACTATTGGCTGTACAATTAAATGGAGGAAGTAATCATTTTAAGTTATGAATGTTGAGTTATGAGTTGCAGTGATTAATCTCCTTCCAGAAATGTCATTTGAGGAAGATTGGCTTTGGAGTCTTGCTTAAGCGCTTGCGAGTGAACTCTATCTATAAATTGTTTTGCATGATTTAGGTCGGTTGTGCGGAAAAGAAACAGCACTTCGTTTTGATCATCTGCGTTTTGCCAAAGGTGTTCTAAATATAAACCTTCTTTAGCGTGTTCTGCCGCATCTTTTGTCAGTATATCTTTTATGATTTCCAGTTTTACATTTTTAAGTCTTGCAAGCAAATGGGCCATTTTATTTTACTCCTGTCAAATTAACCAACTCAGCACAAATAAATTTTTATGATCCCATTGAATTCGTTGAAGACTGAGAATAGTGTGTTTATTATTTGTTACTATAAGCTACATATCCAATCACAAATAGAAACGAGTTGCTTATCAACGGTTAAGTTTGCTGCATTAGTCAAAATCTTTGATTCAAGTTTGGTATATATTTCTTGTGCCATGCTTTTTTCAATTGCAGCTCCAATAAAAAACGTATATGGACTAACTTTATTTTCAACAAAAGAAGAACGAATCCTATCCAAAGCAGTATTTGCAGTTTTCCAATGTTCATCGGCACCCGCAGGATCAATTCCACCCTTCAATTCACCAAGTGCAATATATTTGTCAGGTGTATTTTGAATGGACACACTATTGTTATTATTGAATTCTGAAAATTCTCCATTGAATAAACATAGGTCGACATTTTTCGAAATGAACGGCGGAGTGAGATTTAGAAGAAGAGTTCTATTATTCCTTTTTATTTGCCAATACAATCCCTTTGTGTTTTCTTCAATCGTAATATCAGAATGAATTCCATCGATCCAAGATTTTGATTGTTTATGAAGATATTTAAATGGGATACCTTTTAATGCAAGAGTTGATATTAAGCTTCGAATTAATTTCTTCTCACCGAGGCTGCCTGCAAGATTGCGCATAATACCACCGAGAGCATCACCTTTCGTTAATAAAAATCTATATACGAGTTCGTCAACAAAATCTTTTCCAGCGGGCTCTAAAAAATTTTTTATTAAGTCAGAAATTGCTTCTGTTTTATCGTTATCCATTAAATAACCAAGTGCTTTTTCACTTAAACCAGAAGCGGTTAACAAAGAAGGATAAATGTCTGTAAGTTTCAATAATTCTTTCGGCTTTTTTGCTTTAGCCGCAAGTATTCTTAAACTTTTCGCTTCTTCAATAAATGGAGTGCCTTTAATATTCTTTTCAAACGCAATTGCTATAAAACCCTTTCTTGTTGCTTCATGAGTGGTAACTAAATCTTCCCATTTTTTAATGTGTTCATTATAAGGCATATTATTTTTCCCAGATATAGACGCATTTTCGGAGTTCAGAACGACCGTGTTCTCCCATTTGTTGACTACTATTTCCTTTACCTATAGGTAAAGTCCATATTTTTTTTATTTTGAAACCGACTTTCTCAGCAAAATCTGAAAGAACTAGATCAACTGGAATTTCTTCGCCGCCATAACGGACATTATCATTAACCATTGTAACAACACCACCCTTTTTCAATAACCGATAAAGTTCATAAATAATAAAAAGCATTTCGTAAAAATAGTTCTTCACCATTCTTGGAATATTTGAATTGTTGAGATTGCCTTGCTCATTGAGGTGTGTAAGTGTATAATTTATTTCACACATTGCCGGGTGAGAAAAGTATAAATTGTTAATAAAACTAAAATCGGAAAGTCTGCCTAAGTTGGAATATAGATTCTTCAGGTAATCCAATTTATCTTTATTCTCAACAGTGCAGGACAGCATTGTTTGACGAAGGTTTTTTATATCCTCATCATTTTTATTAAGGAAGATTAGCTCAAGCGCATAAGTTCGAGTATAATCATATCTATTACAATATGGAGGCGATGTTAAAACAAAATTAAATGTATCACTCTTTAAAGTTGGTAAGATCTCCAATGATGAACCTTGTAAAAGATTTGGATCGTAAATTTTTATATCAGGTATTTCTTTGGTAAATAATTCTAAGTTAAAATTAGGAGTGAGGTCATCTAACATTTCTCCTAATTTATCATTAACTGTTTTTTGGAAATCAAATATATCCCCTTTATTAAAATCCGCATTGCCATAAGAACGATTAGCGCGAGAATCCCAACGTAAATATTGACCGTCTTTTCTTGTAAAACTAATCTCTTCTAGAACAGAAAAAGCAGCAAATTCTATAAGCAATCTTGCACTTTTATTCTGTACCCTTTCAACAGCGTTTAAGTAACGATTCAATTTTTCTTCGTTGTAATCGGGGAAAGCACCTCGTGTTATTGAAATATGATTTATGTACTTATTACATTGTGTCGTTACATTAAATAATTCCCAGAAGTTATCCACTTCAATTTTGAAATCGTCACAGGAAATTTTTTCAGCTGCTAATCTTGCTTGTATATTGTAAGCCCCAATCGGAAGTAGTTCAATTCCGGTAGTATCCCAACCTTTTTCTCTAGCCGCAAATAAAGTAGCGCCGGAACCTGCGAAAGGATCTAATATGTGTCCGATAGATGGGTGATATTTCTCTAAATAGTATTCAATTAACTTTTTAGAAAAACCTTCCTTGTATTTAAACCATCTATAAAATGGTTCTTTTTTATTTGCTTGAAAACTAACTATGGTTCGGTCAAGGTCATAGTCTGTTTCAATAATATCTTTGAATTTATCAAATAGTTTTTCTCGTTCATTTGGGAAAAGAAGACTTTTCTTTACATGGCTTAAATTTGGTTCAAACATAATTTGTCCTAATACAATCATATCTTTTCTATAAATTTAACATTAATTTATTAAAACAACTTTATGATTTACAAAGTAAATAAGCAGGATAATTATTAATTACACCGTTATTCATCTTTCTATCACCTAATTAGATAATTTAACCGAGAAGTTAAATCTATATTCTTTGTTCTCATTCAAAAACAAAGTACCCCTATTAAAGATGGTGTTTGGCACTGCTTCAAATTAGGTTAAAAGGTAATTGTTGTCAATACTTAGTTTGCAGTTAGCAGTACGCAGTTGGCAGTTTTTATTGAATACTGTAAACTGCATACTTGATTATCTTATTCAAACCTTTGCAGTTCTTTCATCGGCTGAGGTGATATCGCAAAGCAGTAAAGCGGGTAAAGTGTGATTATTGTTTTCATCATTTCCGGAATTATTTCGCTCGAGTAAAGTTTTTTCAGACTTGGTTTTTTCTTCTTATGAAGAATTATCCATTCAATTTCTTCTAGCTTTGAGTAATGTTTTTCCGCATTAAACTTTCCAACGATTTCTTCATCTTCTTTTTTTAATTCATACAAACTGAAGTTATCATTTATATTATAACGGCTGCAGACGGAAATAATTTCCTTCTTGAACTTGGATAAGTTTTGTCTGAAATAAAGATTTTCACCTTTTGTGTTGTTGATGAACAATCCTATCTGATAATCATCCGGTTCGAAGTAGAGAAAAAATTCGCTGTCTAATTTAAATTTGCCAAAGTGAATTAATAAAAATGCTCTGTACGGTTCACCTTTTGCAAAACGCATATCTTTGTTAAGTCGCATAATTGTTTCGTTAAACTTTGGTTCAGTTCTAATAGCGGGGTTAATCTGATTTAGGAATGGTGCAAGATCGGAAATAAATGCTTTAGCTGGTTCAACTAAAAATTTTTGGTAGCGCTCTTTGTTTTTATGAAACCATTCGACGGAATTATTTTTATCAAGACCTCTAAGAAATTTAAAAAGTTCTTCACTAAAACCAGTGAACGAAGAATCTTTCGGTTTCTCTGACAAGCCGGACTTCAATACATTATTCCGATGTTAAGCGTTAGATAAAACTCGCCAAAGTCTTTTAAGAATTGGCCTGTAAGACTTTCAACCCCATCACCGAAAATATGAGTTAAATAATACCGAACATTCAAACCGATCAAGTTGTTTTTATTCACACCCATATTTGCGCCAAAACCAATATAAGCGCCTGCGGCATAATGAGCTTGTGCATATTTGAATGCGCTGAAATATTCTTGATCGTAAGGTGTTGATACAACCATTGACGGTCCTATCCCAAAGCTGATGTAAGGACGAAGATTGTCCGTAAGCGATTCGGAGAACATTCTGTATTGAACTCCCATATTTAACGGGAGTAAAAATGAGCGGTTAACTTTATTTGGTGAAAATGTATTTCCATAAATATCAATATAACTAACCTCTCTGGAATCTTTCACTTCGGAAATTGAAAAATCAACAAAGCCGGTTAGGTTTTGAGCTAAAGCTCTCCGGTAAAAAGTACCAAGACCAAAGCCGCCGTCTCCGAACATAACATCAATACCCCAGCTGTTGTTCGGGAAAATTTCATTTGGTTTTTCTGGCGCAAGCTCGCCGATCTTTTGTGCGCTTGATAATCCGAACGGTATTAAAAGCAGAAGAATCATTAACACTTTCATCTTATATTTCCTTTTGCTAAGCTTCTATTGAAAGATATTGAATATATGTAAAAAAATAACCGGATAAATTTATTCACCATTAAGAACGATTTATTTACATCTATTAAACAAACGAAACTACAGTCAGGTTCAATAAAATGCCGCTAAATTTAGAATTAAAAATTAAAGTTGATTCACACTCACAATTTATTCCAACTCTCAAAAAAGCCGGCGCAGAAGATAAAGGAACTCTAATTCAGAAAGATATCTACTTCAAAGTTAGCAAAGGTTTGTTAAAGCTGCGTATAGAAAATAATACCTATACTTTGATACAATATAAGCGTAATGAAAAAGGCAAACGTTGGAGCGATTATGAATTGCTAAAGTTGGAAGGGAAAAATCCCGTGAAATATTTGAACGAACTTTTTGCTATAGAAACTATAGTTGAAAAGAAGAGAAGATGTTTTTTATATGATAATACGCGCATTCATCTTGATGATGTGAAAGGATTAGGAAAATTTCTTGAACTGGAAACGTTATATATATCAAGCCGGTTTGATGCAGAGAAAAGATTTAGTGAAGTTATCAAATTATTAAAGCTGGATTTGTCGAAACAGATTCATGCTTCCTACAAAAATCTTCTGCAGGGGAAATGATACTCACAAAAGAAAATATTGCCTCCGTTAATATCGAACAACTGATAAATAAAAAGATTGAAACAAACCAACTCCGCGGACTTTTATTGATCGTGCCGACTAACCGTAAGGCGCGCAATCTCAAAAAGGAAATCATCTCAAAGATTCCGTTACGCGCAACATCGGGATTAAACATTGAAACGATCGGAACGATCTCAACAAAACTTTTGCAGAGAACAAAACCGTTTAAGCAGTTGAGCGAAGCTGCTGCAACAGTTTTTATCAAGCAGAGCGCCGATGAAATAGCTCTAAAATATTTTTCTGTTTATAAATCCGAAATTCCATTCGGTACATTGGATAGAATAAAAAATGTAATCTCGGAGTACAAGCGGAATGGAATTACGCCCGGTGTTCTGCGTAATGAAGCTGAAAAATTGGAAGGTTCTGAAAAGTTAAAAGCTCTGGATATTGCAGACATCTTTGAAAAATATCAGAACAGGTGTCTTGCGCTGAATGCTTTCGAAATCGGCGACGTATATGCAGAGCTGAATATTTTACCGCTGAAAGATATTGTTGCTAACTTTCGCAAACTTTATCCTGAAGTTGATTTAATAATAATTGACGGGTTCAGTGAGTTTTCAAATCCGGAAATAGAAATAATAAACAAACTCGCAAGCATCGGGAATTCAAAACTTTTCCTGAACTTCGATTACAATTCAACTAACAAATTTATTTTTTCTCACCTTGATAAATGTTATGATATGTTGGGCAGTTTTGGTTTTATCAAGATTGAAGATTCCAATTCGGGTGAGGCAAATGAATTCACAAACATTTTGCGGAATAAATTATTCAAAACGAAAAATCCCGCTTCAAAATTTGACTACACAAAAAGCATTTCCAGAATTACCGCTCATGATAGAGAAAACGAGGTTGAATTAATCGCCCGAGAAATAAAAAAAATTATCGTAGACGAAAAAACCGAACAGCATAAAATTTGTGTTGTCTTCAATCTCATTCAGAACTATTCGCCGATCATCAGAGACGTTTTCGAGAAAAATGGATTGGCTTTCAATTTAACAGACCGCACACCTCTCGATAATTCCAATCCGGTTACAGCAATTGTAAATTTTTTAGAGATAATTGAAAGCGATTTTTATTTTAAGAACATTTTCCGCGCTCTGAGCAGCGGTTTTAATGATACGACCGGAATTGATGTATCTAATCTTTACAGAATTTCATCGGAGTTGAAGATTGTTGCCGGAAAAGAAAATTGGATAAACAGATTGAACGATGCGATTGCTAATCTTGTGTATACCGGCGATGAAGATGAAGAAGGAAATGCAAAACGAGACAATTATATAAAAGCTCAGAACGACATAAAAACAATTGCGGAACTGTTAAGACCCTTTGAAGAAAAACTTGTGGTCGGAGAATTTCATAAACGGTTTCAAGATTTTATCGTGAAAACCAAGCTACCGTTTAAGTTACTCGATATCGAAATAGACCGCGAGAAAAATGTCCGCGCATTTACCTTATTTGTTGAAACCATTGCCGAGATATTTGATTTGCTAAAAGCTGAATTTGGTGAAGGAAAAAAATTCTCAATCAATTTTTTCATGAATCAAATCCGAACTGTGTGCAACTGGGCGCGTTTCAATGTAAAAGAGAAATCCAATTACGGCGTGCAGGTTACAACTCTGGAAGAAATCCGCGGCTTAAACTTCGATTATCTGTTCATCGGCGGATTATGCGACGGCGATCTGCCGACACGCTACACACCGGAAATATTTTTCTCCGGTTCATTCAAAACTCAAGCACAAATGCATCAAACAGAAGAACGTTACCGTTTTTATCAAGCGCTTTGTACGTGGAATAAAAGACTTTACTTAACATATCCGCAAACAGAAGGCGGAAGGGAAATGGTTAGCTCGACCTTTCTCAAAGATTTCGAAGAACTTTTCTCTGTTTCATCAATAGACGAAAGTAATTACAGCGACACAATTTTTTCTATTGAAGAATTGCAAACTTTTATCGGGAAGAATGGAATTGAATCTGTAAGAAATATTCTGGATAGCGATTTAAAGATTGATCTGGAAAAAATTTCTAAGGCGCTTAAGGTTGAAAAAATCAGAAGCGACGATCCGTTTGCAGAATCGTATTACACAGGCACCTTGATTACAGATAAATCGAAAAACGGAACATTAGAACTTACGGCGCGGCTGGAATCTTTTTCGGATAAACAATATTCCATCTCCCAGCTTGAAACTTATGCGAAATGTCCTTTCAAATTTTTTATTGAACGGGTTCTTAATATTGAAACAATCGAAGAGCCGACTGAAGATATAGAAGCGATTGAAATGGGCAGACTGCTTCATTCAATCCTTTTTGAATTTTATGCAACGCTGAGAGATAAAAAATTAATATTGTCCGACTGCGAGGATGCAACGTTTAATAAAGCAGAGAAATTAATTTTTGAAATTGCAGAAAGACATCTTGAAAAAACTGCATTCAAATCGCCGTTAACATTTTATGAGAAAGAAAAAATCCTTGGTCTTAACGGGAATAGAAAGGAATCCATTCTTTATCGTTTTCTCGAAGCAGAAAGAAAATGTACGGACGAATTTTTGCCGATGTTCTTTGAGGTTAGTTTCGGACGAATGAAGGAAAACATTTCCGGTTTAACCGCTGAGAATGATAAATTATTGAGTAATGCTGAGCCTGTAAAAATAGACGGCATCAAACTGCGGGGTAAGATAGACAGAATCGAAGTGAATAAGGAAAACAAGTTATTCAACATTGTTGATTACAAACTCGGCGGTGCAAAACCGTCCTTCGATGATCTTAAGAATGGAATTTCACTTCAGCTTCCGGTTTATCTTTTTGCCGCAAGCGAATTACTCAGCAAAAAATTCAAAGGAAAATTTACACCGAACGAAATGTTTATCTATTCCTTAAAATATGCAGTTGATGATTTTGGGAAGAAACAGGTAAAGTCAAAAGGCAATAAAGGTGATGAAATTCAGTCTGTAGAACAATTGATTCAAAAAACAATTGAACATGTTAAGAATTACATCAAGCAAATTACCGAAGGTAAATTTTATCTTTCTCCGCACGAAGACCGCGAGAAAATTGTCTGCCGTTACTGTCAATTCAGAACCGTTTGCAGGATTGATGAAGCTGTAACAAAATAAATTTTTGATTACGAAATTTTATGCTGGTTCTATTTTTCTTATTATCAAATAAATTTGTATTGTTAATAAGAAAACTTCTTGTGGTTTCTGCTGTGTAGTATGATTTATGAAATTTACAGATGAGTTAGAATAAATTTCATGAAATATTTTGCTACTCTTTTTCTGATACTTTTCCAATTATCTAATTTCCAATTCTCTTTGCAAGCGCAGAGACTTGCCAATAAAATCCCACATCCAAAACCTTCATGGAATCTAGTCAAATCTCCATCAACGGAATGGTTTTACTATATAAAAATGTTTTCAAAAAATAGTGGATTCACAATAGGAAAGAATTTTTTTGAGTATGACGGTGTTAAATGGAAAAAATCGCAGATTGCTCAAACACTTGAAGGAATTAATCAAGCAGTGTTTTTTAGTAAGAGCAGCGTTTGGTGTACAACAAAAAATAATACGTATCAGTCAGAGCTTTTTTATTATAACGGAAAGTCATGGCGTAAGAAAGAGCATCCTTTTTCAAACACTATTACAATTTTCAACATTAACGAGAAAGGAGTGGGTTGGTATGGGGGATTCAGAGAACTTGCTTATAATGACGGAAAGAGGTGGAAGTTTATTGAATATCCTAATAACTATAGTGCAGTTAAAAGTATTTACGGGGATAATAATAATGTTTGGATCAATACAATAGATAAAAAGTTATTTTTTTACGATGGGATAAAATGGAAACAATTTCTGTCCAATGAAAGAGTAAATTTTATTCAATTTAAAAATATCTCAGACGGATTTGTTTTAACCGATACAAAGTTATACCGTTTCTTAAATTCCAAATGGACCATTCATTCAACCAGTGAACTATTAGATGCTATTGGTAAACTTTCATTTTTACCAAACAAAGAAATTTGGGGAATTGGTATTGCAGGCAAAGTTGTTCTTTATAAAAATGGAAATTGGTTTAAGATTCCAACACCAACAAATGAAAATCTTCTTGATATTCAAATGCTATCCGAAAAAGATGGTTGGATTGTAGGTGTTAATGGAACACTTTTGCATTATTCATTGAATCAAATCCCATTCGAACCGATGATCAAATTTCCGCTTGTGCTATTTCGTTTGATGGCAATAGAATCTGAGATTAATGATGAATACAGCGTTGCTATTGATGATATTGACAATGACGGATTGAAGGATATTTATACAGTATGTTTGTACAAACCTAACCGGCTTTTCATAAACAACACGAAATATGATGAAGCTAATCGAGCTCATAACTATTCTTTTGAGGAAGAAGCTACGAATAGGGATGCTACAGGAATAACAGGTGAATCGAACAGTATTTCAGTAAATAAGACGCAGCTTGGAGTCGGTTTAGCAGATATAAATAATGATGGAAGTATGGATTTGTACATCACAAATCTTGCGGGGAATAATTCATTGTTCATCAATAACGGAAGTGGGTATTTCAGGAATGTTTCGGATCAAAAAAACCGGGCAACCTTAAATTACAATAGAACAAATGCGGCAATTTTCGGCGATGTTGATAATGACGGTGATCTTGATTTATTTATTACGAACGAAGAGGGATCGAACAGATTATTTTTAAATAACGGCAACGGATACTTCACCGACATAACTGAATCATCGGGATTAATTTCCGACGGCGGAGGTATGTGTGCAGCTTTCGGAGATATTGATGGAGACGGAAAGATTGATCTCTGCGTGACAAATTGGGCTAAGCAAAACCGCTTGTATAAAAATGTCAGCAATTCGAAAGACGGTGTGAAGTTTATTGATATCACAGAAGAAGCCGGCATAGGCGGTGAAGTTTATACAAAAAGTAACGCAGTTGTTTTTGCCGATTACGATAATGACGGAAACCTAGATCTTTTTATTGCGAATAGAAAAAGTCCCAACAAATTATACCATAATAACGGTAAAGGAATTTTTGAAGATGTTTCTGAAAGAGTAATTGGTAAGGACACTATGTTAAGTTACGGTGCTTGCTTTGCCGATCTTGATCAGGACGGATACGTGGATTTGTTCGTATCAAATGTTGGAGAAAATGTTTTGTATAAAAATATCAAAGGTGAAAAGTTTGTTAAAGTTGATTTTCCGAAATCTGTGCCTGTCGTTGCAGTTTCTGAATACAATACTGGTGCTGCATGCGGTGATATTGATAACGATGGCGATGTTGATTTTTATGTATGCAATTTTATTAACGGCGAGAGCAAGCTGTACATAAACAATCTTAACAAAAAAAATTATATAACTCTTGACATAAAAGGGTCAATAAGTAACAGAGA
>Ga0209777_10005398_pt1 | contig 14742 bp, 12 predicted proteins | sample FrelakmetHBP12HB_FD_187147 | JGI IMG/M metagenome (GOLD analysis project Ga0209777, IMG submission 187147) | Freshwater lake sediment microbial communities from the University of Notre Dame, USA, for methane emissions studies -HBP12 HB (SPAdes)... | ecosystem: Environmental > Aquatic >... | reverse complement strand
GGACTCACTACATCGCCTGGTTCATCCGTTACTGGTGGCGACCCATGTAATATATGGTGGAGGGTCGGCAGCACTGCGATTCTCGATACAACTACTGCGTTCAGAGGAAACATTCTTGCGCTTACGTCTATCAATATGCTTACTAATGCAACCTTGAATGGCAGGGCTTTGGCGCGCAACGGCGCCGTTACATTGGATCATAACACTATTACCAACGCAACATGCGCAGTTTCGGGAGGAGGCATTCTTCATGTCGTTAAGAATGTAGAAAATAAATATGATGGTGACGCGACGGCTGATGACTTTACTTTATATGTAAAACGTTCTGGAACTAACGTTGCGGGAAGTCCAGCGGCTGGAACTGCGTCACCCGGAACTTCTTATTCGCTTGCTGCAGGCAAATATGTTGTAAGCGAAGATGAGGATAGCGATTATGATCGAACTTTTAGCGGGGCTTGCGATTCGAAAGGGAATGTAACTATTAGCAATGGTGACGACAAGACTTGCACAATCACTAACAACGACAAAAGCGGTGTCAGTCATCACCACCATCATCACAAAAAGAAAACTACTCCGAAACTACCAAATACGGGAATTGCTCCTCAAGAGAACAGCTTTCTTGGGAATATCATCTCCTATCTACTGTCATTAATATAAAGTATTGGTAATATAGCTTGGCCTAGAGCCAGGAAAGGCCCCGCTTTGGCGAGGCCTTTATGCTATAATCTAATATATGCCATCGAAAATGCCATTTAAAAGAAAACTGTTAATAGCTATTCTTGCAGGAGTTGCAATTTGCTCTTCGTTTGTTTTTTTTAGAAATTTCAAGAAAGCAAATCAGAACGATTCTGCAGTGCCCATTAAAAATATCGATAATTCTTCTGAACAGGAAGATATTAATTTTGAACCGCCGGTGCGTCTCAAAATCCCGGGGATTAATGTTGATGCGCCTCTTCGGCCGGTGGGTCTTGATTCTGCTGGAGCGATGGAGGCACCAAAGGGGCCGGACGATGTGGTATGGTTTGAGCCTGGACCGTATCCCGGAGAGGAAGGCAGCGCTGTTATTGCCGGACATTATGGCCATTGGAAAAATGGAAGCGGGTCAGTATTTGATAATTTAAATAAATTAAGCAAAGGTGATAAAATATACATTGAAGATGGAAAAGGCGCGACCATCACTTTTGTGGTACGTGAAAGCCGAAGCTATGATCCAAATGCGGATGCGGGAGATGTGTTTGATTCAAATGACGGAAAATCGCATCTCAATCTTATTACTTGTGAAGGAATTTGGAATAAAGATTCTAAAAGTTATTCCCAGAGGCGGGTAGTTTTTGCAGACAAAGAATAAGAAAGGTTTTTAAAATGAAAAAGTATAAAATAAAAATATTTAGTAATATTTCAGTAGTATCCTTACTGACTTTTTCTTTTATGCTCTTTTCATTTATTTTTATCGATCCAAATTTTGCGCTCGCGGCGACAGCACCGAATCTTGGTACGGCGAATAGTTTTGCTGTTCTGGCCGGATCAGGGATTACTAGTACCAATCCTCCGCAAGTTATTGTTGGGGACGCTGGCTCAAATCCAACCGTATCAAACGGTTTAACGGGGGCAGAAGTAACCGGGACGAATTACACAGCGGCCAATGCGGCCGTAATTGCAGCCAAAGTTGATCTAGCTAGCGCCTATGCCGATGCTTCTACTCAGCCACAGTCAGGTGCTGATATAGCCACAGATCTTGCTGCACAAAATCTAGCGCCCGGGGTATATCATGCTGCTTCTGGTACGTTTACGATATCGGGGGCGGGAACTTTGACGCTTAATGGCGGTGGTGATCCAAACGCAGTTTTTATCTTCAAGGCAGATACTACTCTAATTACCGGAGTAGCTAGTTCGGTTGTCCTTACCAATGGCGCTCAGGCTCGCAATGTTTTTTGGACTGTCGGCACCTCGGCGACCCTCCTTAATACTACCTTTGCTGGGACTATCATGGCCAAAGCTTCAATCACAGATAGTGGCAATTCAACAATTAATGGACGACTGCTAGCTGATGCTGATAACGACGGTACTGGTGCGGTTACATTAAACGCTACTACCGATACTGTGCCGACCACTCTTACACTTAAAAAAGTTGTGGTCAATAATAACGGCGGCACAGCGATTAATACTGCATGGACTCTTTCTACTGTTGCTCCTAGTCCAACTATAATTTCTGGAGCTACGGGAAATGTAAATGTTACAAACGCTACAGTAGCTCCAGGGGCATATACGCTTTCTGAAAGTGGCGGACCGGCCGGCTACACTGCAAGTACTTATTCTTGCGTAAAGAACGGTGGCGGGGCTGTTGTCAGCAACTCAATAACTCTAGCTACTGGCGATAATGCAGTCTGTACTATTACTAATAATGATATCGCGCCCCAATTGCATTTGCGCAATTTAATTACCAATGATAACGGCGGCACAGCAACGGCTGCTAATTTTACTTTGACAGCAAATGGCACGGGAGCAAATGACATTTCCGGAACAAGCCCGGTTGATTCGGGTGCAGGATTATTGGCTGACACATTTGCATTAAGTGAAACTAATCCAGGCGGATATACAGCATCAGCATGGGTTTGCGTTGGTGGAACTCAAGCTGGCAGCAACATAACGGTTGCTCTTGGAGAAAGTGCAACCTGCACAATTACAAACGATGATATTACGCCATCAATTACGCTGGATAAAGTCGTGGTCAATGATAACGGCGGCACAGCCGTTGAATCAGACTGGACATTAACGGCTAGCGGCCCAACTCCGATTTCCGGTCCTGGCGCAGTTGGGGCAACTGATGTTGTGAGTGGTCCAACTTTTTTAGCCGGAACTTATACATTGTCAGAATCAGCTGGATCGGCTGGATACGCAGCTTCATCTTGGAGTTGTGTAAAAAACGCTGGCGCTCCAGTTATCAGCGCTTCAATTATACTTGGCTTGGGTGACACAGCAGTCTGTACAATCACGAATGACGATATCGCGCCCGGCGCTACCATTCTAAATATTATAAAACATGTTATAAATGATAATGGCGGAACGAAAATCGCAGGCGATTTCGTACTTACTATTGGAGGTGTAACAGCAGACGGGGGTAATATTGTGACGGGCACTGAGTCTCCTGGAATAAATAAAACATTAAGCACAGTTGGTGCATACACTATAACTGAAACTGCATTAGCTGGTTACTCACAATCTTCTTCAGCAGATTGTTCCGGAACAATTACACTTGGTGAAACTAAGACCTGCACAATTACAAATGATGATATTGCAGAGGCGGTTAGTGATGATGAAGATAATGAAGATAATGATAATGAACATCATCATAAGCATAAACATAATGCTGTTTCTCCAAAATTTCCGGATGTAGGGATTGCTCCCTTTACACAAATAAATAATTAAAAATAAAAAGAAAGGAGGTGAAAAATATGGAAGAGCTAAAACAAGAAACAGTAACTACTCAAGGAGGCGATATTGAACCGAAAGCAACTAGTTCCCAAACAATCGAATATTTAATCTATTTTTTCTTCGGAGTGCTGGAAATACTCTTGATTTTCCGCCTTGTTCTTAAATTGTTAGGCGCTGGACTTTCAAGCTCCTTCGTAAGTTTCATTTACGGTCTAACCGGAATTTTTATCCTGCCTTTTGAAGGAATATTTCGCAGATGGTTTGGCCAAGGTGCGGAAACAACGTCCGTTCTTGAGCCGTCAACGATAGTCGCGATTATCGTGTATGCTGTTTTGGCTTTTGGAATTGTTAAGCTAGTAAGAATATTCTCTGGGAAAAAACAAATCCCCCAGTAAGTTCCGCTTGCTTGGTTTGAGAATATTGTGTAATTAATTTATAAAAAAAGTATGTGGATAATAATTGCAATCCTGCTGATTCTCTGGGCCTTGGGACTCATCACTTCCTACACACTAGGTGGATGGCTCCATATTCTGTTGATAATAGCGGTTGTTTTGGTCATCATACGGCTATTGCAAGGACGCAGTATTGATTAGTCAGGTTATTTCCATTCTGACTAGCAAAAAACACTCCCAGATGAGTGTTTTTTGATTATTCATTTTCATCGCAAATCTTAGAAGACAACAGATGGACTTATTAAGTTAGTACCCCCTAACGGATATGTTCAGAACAATCTTTTCTTCAAATATTCTACAAGAATTGGAGTTATTAAGCAATTATAGCCAAAGGCTATGTTTTGGAAGCGCCGGAAAATGAGTCGCACAACTGCGCATTCTTGCGACACTCCTTTTTTGTCAAAAATTGAGGCAACGAGATTTTTGCAAGAAAAAAGAGCGTGTCCGCAAAATGTCGTGTTGTGCGAGGCAAGAAAAAACAAATCAATTAAAAAATATAAAGTGTTTTTCCGAAGCCCTTGCTCTTTTTCCGATTTCTTATTGAATATAATTTAAAATTGTTGTAAAATTCAATTAATATAAAACACAATGGAAAAAAATAAAGATCAGAAGAAGATAAATTTAAAGTTTGAAGGAAAAAATATCGGAGAAGGTATAATAGGCGTATATGATTTAGCAAATACCATACTTGCATTTAGTCAAATAATAGATGTTATTTCAACTAAGGAGCAGGTAAATAAAAAAGGCAGAGTTAATATAAATGTCAGTGCCTTAAGAGCTGGTTCTTTCGATGTGCAAATGGTTATTTCAGTTGATGATATAGCTAAAGCAACGCTAGGAGTTGTCCCCTTGCTAGGCGTTCTAACATCACATAATCTTTCGGAATATATCATTAGTATTTTTACTGAAATTCTAAGAATTAAAAAGTTTTTAAAAGGGAAAAAGCCAAAGTCTATTACGGTAAATCAAAATGGTGATAATAATATAGTTGTAATAATGAATGCTGAAGGAGAATCGACTAGCACGCAGATTCCCGTTATTGGAACGATACAGGACAAAAGAACATCGGATGCTCTTAAAAAACTAATAGAACCAATTGCAAAAGAAGACTCGAATGTTGAACAGATTAAATTTACAGAAGAGGGAAAAGAAGAAGGAGAGGGAATAACAATTAGTGATACGCCTTATTTTGAATCCGAGGAAGATTACCAGACAATTCCTAATTATTCCTTAAAGGGCGTTGCTACTGCATTTGATAGAAAAACAGGCACGGGTAGATTATCTATTAGCGAATCTAAGCGGGTTATTTATGATCTGTCTTATGAACAAGAATTAAAAATAATAGAAAAAAATTCACTTTTATTAATTGAATCAATGAAACTTAAAATTCCTGTTATATTAAAAGGGGAGGCTATTTTTGACTATGAATCAAATATCAAAAAAATTATAGTTAGCCAAGTTGATCCAGAATCAAAACTTTTTGATGAGATAAAGATATAAAACTACCCTTTTTGCCTTGACTTTTTTGGCCGTTGAATTATAATACAAGCGTACTTTATAAAATTTAATAAACTCTTCGGGAAGAAGTCGCGAGTTGTTATCTATGGTAAGGGTATGGCTGATGTGAAGCCGACGAACTGAAACCCGAAAGAGAGATCCAATTAATGTATTGAATCTTTATTGTATTCTTAAGGGCTAACGATAACACACAACAAACAAAGGACAAGGTGCGCCAGTGGTTGAAAACCCACAAAAGGACACAAGAAATGAATAAAGGGCGAATGAATACGTGGAGTTGGTAATTTGATAGACGGCTTTTTAGCTTGTTTAATGGATTACCAATTTCACATATTCTTTAAAGACGGCTATCAGAAAGCCGTTTTTATGTTTTCCGAGGATAAAATCTTTTATGAAAATATGGCCGGAAAGGAACTTTCCGATCAAGAAGTCTTTGAGGCAGACAGCAATTTTGTCGGATTTTTTGATTTGCTTTTAAAAATAGATAATCGGATTAATAACAAAAACAATGAACAACATAACAGAGGTGCAAATAATCCCAATTAAGCCAAAAGACGGGCTGGTCGGCTTTGCTAGCTTAGTCTTTGGCGGATTATATCTTGGCTCAATCGGGATATACAAAAAATTGAATATGGAAGGCTTCCGGCTCCTTTACCCTACAAGGAAAATCGGCGAGAAAAATATCAATGTTTTTCATCCCATAAACCGAGAAATAAGCGAACAGATTGAAAGAGAAGTTTTGGAAAAAGCCGAGAAAATATTTAGTTTGTAGAGTTTTTAAAAGATGTATTGAAATTTTATCAGATGATTGACACTATTATTTTATTTTTACAATTGAATCAGTTTAGGATAACCAAGCCATATTTATTCGAGCCGGACGCAAATGAACTTTTTAAAATGGGTGTGTATGGGAAAGCCGTAAATAATCCGACAAGCGTTGAATGGAAGGAAGATTATAAACCAAAAATGACTTTGTTTAGACGGCCTTGCTTTGGCGGATTAAGAGTGGAATTTTCCGCGCCGAAAATTCTTTTCAACAATAATTTAGATGAAATAGAAGAGAAATATTTTAATGAACTGATAGAAAAATTAAAAGTAAAACTTGCGATAAGAGGCGTGGAAGTTTCAAAAAATGTTTTGAAAAATGCTAAAGTTTCAGCGTTTCATCCGTCAAAAAATATTGAATTAAGCGGTTATGTTTCATCCACAATGGTTATAAGGGATCTAGCTAAGGTGGATTTAACAAAAAAGCTTGATTTAACAAAAACAAAATTTGATGTTGCGGGCGAATCTTTGCAATATTATTCTAATAAGCATTCGTTGGTTTTTTATGACAAAATAGCCGATATGGGAAAATATAGCAGTCGAGCCATAGACAAAGAAAATACTTATTTGCAAAAGAGCCTATTTCACGAGATTAAAGAAATGAGAAGATTGACGGACATTGAAGTTTTAAAAATAGAAGTCCGGCTGATAGGCAAAAGAAAAATTAACGAAGTAATGGCCAAAATAGGCGCAAAGCAAGATCCGGTTTTCAAGGATATTTTCAAGAAAGATATTTGCCAAGCGATACTGAAAGATTACTGGCAGACGATAGTTTTAGAAAAGAACAAATTCATTTTTCAAAACGAAAAAAGCGATAAACAAGAAGAATTTTTTGATATTTTGTCCAAGTCAAGAACAAGAGGAAGCAAGCCAACGCATAGCCTTATCTTGTGGGCATTGCAAAATTTCTGTTATAGCGAGGGCGTGCCAGTTTGCCGGCAAATGTTTGAGGATATATTTGGCAGTAAGAGTTGGTATAGTATCACACCTTATTTGAAAGAAGTAAATGAAATATCGGAAATAGATTTTGAGAAATATAAAAAAAGTTATGTGGATGATATTGAGCAAGGTTTAGCCGATTTTGATGCAATAAAAAAGGAGCAATTCAACAATCCTGATGGGCTGATCGGGCAAGAGCTGACAGCCAACTTGCCTTGTAAATAAGAGTAAAGTATAATAATAATGTGGTAGTAAGAAATATATTTGTAGCGGGCGGTCAATTTTATCAATTAAATAAAGGACTTATGGGAAAAAACATATCAAAAATATGGGGTAGCGGGCGGATAAATTTAGGAGGAATGGAGTTAGATTGCTATGTGCTTAAAGATGGTACGCCAGTTCTTAGTCAAACAAAAATGATGAAAGCGTTGGGGCGTGTTCCTAGAGGCACAAGCCGGACGGAAAAACCGAGTTTTATTGGTGCAATGAATCTGCAATCTTTCATTCGTCCAGATCTTGAGAAATATCTCAAAGGAATTGAATTTTACGATGGAAAGCGATTAGTAAAAGGATATGATGCAAAAATATTACCGTTGATTTGCAAGGTGTATCGTGAAGCTGGTAAAGCAAGGAAATTAACGCCAAACCAAATACCAACAGCAGAAAAGTGCGAGATGTTATCCGATGCTTTTTCTTTAGTGGGCATTACAGCTTTGATTTATGAACAGCTGGGATATGAAAAATTTAAGCATCCTGAAGCGTTTCGAATGCTCATTGAAAGTTATTTGACTGACGAAGTGCGAAAGTGGTCAAAAGAATTTCCTGACGAGTTGTTTTTTCAAATGGATCGTATTTATGGAAATCAACCAACCACTTCTAGAAACCGTCCATTATATTACGCAAATTTCTTACGCCGGTATATTTATAAACCATTAGAAAAGGGTGAGGTGTTGAAAGCGTTGGATGAAAGAAACCCAAAAACAACCAAAGGATATCGTAAAAGCAGACACCATTCGAATACAAGTGAAGATATCGGTCTTCCCGCAGTGCGCTCGCAAATTTGGCAAGTCGTTGCTACATTAAAAATATCTCCAAATAAAAATAAATTTGAAAATAATTATGCTCGAATGATGGGGCAAAAATACCAACCTGATCTTTTTGAGTAGATTTTTAGTAGTTTTTTAATGGTATGTGTTTATCAAAAAGACTTTGAAAAACAATTCAATATAATGCAACAAAAAGAATTTTATACAGCCAAAGAGCTGGCAGAAAAATTACGAGTGAATATTATGACTATTTACCGCTATATAAAAGCGGGCAAATTAAATGCCCATAAAATAGGCAAAGATTTTAGAATTGATAAAAATGATTTTAATAAATTTTTAAACAAAACTAAAACTAAAAAATAATACTATGGAAAATTTCGTCAAACACATAGAAAAAATATTAAAAAAAGACGACAGGCTTTGGTCAAAGGATGATGACAAGAAGCTTTTGAAAAATAAGCTCGTTGAGCTTGTGAGTAATGATGATGAAAAATTACTCGGCTTATTGTTTGATGATTCAGAAGTCAAAAAACATTTTTTCAAAAAAATAAAAGATTCAAATATTTTTCTCAAGGATAGATTTTTGCAATTTATCACAATGAATGAGTTTTTACCGGATTCTTTCACAGCTTTTGAAAATGAAATTGGCTTGTCTGATGATAGGAAACTTATCACACAAAAAGACGAGATATCGCTTATCTTTCCGCATAAAGATTGCGTATTAGAGGGCGGGCAGACGAAAGAAGAAGTGGGAAAAGATGAAATTTTCTATAACACAATTCTTGCTCCCGATGAAATAGACAGAATCAAAGAACCAAAAGTCTTGGTAAATTGGAAAAAGTTTGATAAAGACGGAAAGCACGAGGTAAAAGAAATTTCGAAGCAAGATAATTTGATAATTAAGGGTAATAATTTGCTTGCCCTGTATTCACTACTCCCTAAATACAGAGGTGAAGTAAAATTAATATACATTGATCCGCCCTATAATACGGATACAGATAGTTTTCTATATAACGACAGATTTAATCATTCTGCTTGGTTAACTTTTATGCAGAATAGATTAGAGGTTGCAAGGGATTTACTGGCTGATGACGGAGTTATTTTAGTGCAATGTGATGATAATGAACAGGCATACTTAAAAGTTTTAATGGATAATATATTTAAAAATACTTTCTTAAATACAATCTCTGTAAAGGCAAAGGTAAGTGCTGGAGCGAGTGGCGGAGGAGAAGATAAAAGAATAAAGAAAAACATTGAATATATACATTGCTATTGTAAGGATTCTTTCACGGCGTTTAATGATGTATTCAAAGAAACAGAGATAATTTCGTATATTCAGCAAATGAAAAATGATGATAAGAGTTTTAAATATACTTCCGTTTTAATATCTACTGGAAGCAAAAAACATTTCAAAACAATCAAAGATGGTTCTGGCGAAGATATAACTATATATAAACATTCCGGTATTAAGCTAATGACTGTTTCTCAAATTATGAAACAAGAAAATCTGTCATTAAAAGAAATTTATAAAAAATACTTTGATAAGATTTTTACTACAACCAATGCTCAAAGCTCAATTAGGCAAAGGGTTTGGGATACAACAGGAAATACAAATGAATTTTATAGTATAGAATATGTTCCAAAATCTGGCAGAAATAAGGGTAAGCTAATTACACAATACTATACTGGAAACAAAAAGGTACTTCTTATTTGGTTTAAGGATACCGCTTTTATTGATGAAAAAGGAAATGTTATCAAGAAAGAAAAATATGGGACATTTTGGGATGGTATTGACTATAACAATTTAAATAAGGAAGGTGGTATTATTTTCTCTTCCGGTAAAAAACCAGAGCAATTAGTAGAAAGGATCATTAAAATGACAACGGATAAAAATGAAATTGTTTTAGATTTTTTTGCCGGTGCTGGAACTACCGGAGCGGTAGCGCATAAAACAGGGCGAAGATATATTTTAATTGAGCAAATGGATTATATTCACGAATTACCGGAGCAAAGACTTATTAATGTTATTAATGGCGATCAGACTGGAGTTTCCAAAATAGTAAATTGGAAAGGTGGCGGAAGTTTTATTTATACAGAACTTTTAGAATGGAATCAAAAATATATCAATCAGCTTGAAAAAGCTAAAACAGAAAAAGCCGTGCTTGATATTTATAAAGAAATTGAAAAAGAGCAATTTTATAAATACAAATACGAACCGAGAAAGTTTGATTTAAAAACATTCAAAGAGCTTGACCTGAAAGAACAGAAAAAAGCTTTGTTAGACATTTTGGATATGAATCATCTCTACGTTAATCGATCCAGTATGGACGATACGACTTTCAAAGTTGATGAAAAAGACAAGAAGCTAACAAGGATGTTTTACGAAGAAAAATAACTATGGAAGAAACAAAGTTATCAATTGAATATGATTCACTGGAAAAGAGAGGCAAAATCTCAAGGGAAATTCCAGCAAGTATTTTGGAAAACTTGAATCCGAAGTTTGAATTGCGAGAATATCAGATTTCAGCGATTACGAGATTCATTGAGTATTTTGAGAACGAGCAAGAAAAAAAGTTGCCGATCCAATTGCTTTTTAATATGGCTACCGGTAGCGGTAAGACTCTCTTAATGGTTGCTTTCATTCTCTATCTCTATGAAAAAGGATATAGGCACTTTATTTTCTTTGTTGATAAAACCAATATCATCAAGAAAACAATTGACAACTTCATAAACAAAAAATCATCAAAATATCTCTTTGCAAATAGGGTTTTTATTGACGGACAGGAAATCTTAGTTAAACAAACAGAAAACTTTTCAAAAAATGAAAGAGATAATATAAATATTCATTTTACTACCATTAGCGGTTTGCATTCAAAGCTTAACAATCCGCAACAGGATTATATGACTTTCGATGACTTCAAAAAATACAAAGCAGTCTTTATTTCAGATGAAGCTCATCACATAAACGCACTAACGAAAAATAAGTTATCAAAAACAGAAGCGGAAGAAAAAACATCTTGGGAATACACGATAAATAAGCTACTCAACTTAAGAGAAGATAATATCTTGCTTGAATTTACGGCAACAATTGGCTGGAAAAATCCGCAAATTTTTGCAAAGTATAAAGATAAGGTTTTAATGGAATATGATCTAAAAAAATTTAGAGAGGATAAGTTTTCAAAAGATGTTTTTCTTTTTCAGTCCGATTCCGAAATGACAGAAAGAATGCTACAAGCGGTTATTGTTTCTCAATACAGACGAAAAGTTGCAGAGAAAAACAAAATAGCCCTGAAACCAGTTATGTTGATGAAATCAAACAAAATTGACGAATCAAAAGCGAATCGCAATATATTCATTGAGCTGATTAAAAATCTTAAAGCAAGTGATATAAAAAGAATTGGAAAAGTTGCCGGTAAGATAGAAGATGAGAGTAATATTTTAAAAAGGGCTTTTGAGTTTTTTTATACAAATAAAATAAATGACTCTGATTTAGTAAAAGAAATAAAAGTTGAATTTAACGAGGACAGACTGGTTGAGGTTAATAGCACAGATGAAAGCGAGGCAAAACAAATTTTGATAAATAGGCTTGAAGACAGGGATAATGAAATAAGGGTTGTCTTTGCAGTTGATATGCTAAACGAAGGCTGGGATGTTTTAAACCTGTTTGATATTGTTCGATTATATGGGACACGGGACACTGGAAATCCGACAATCCAAGAAGCTCAATTAGTGGGGCGCGGTGCTAGATACTACCCCTTTGTTTTGGATAATCCAGATGAAAAATATGTAAGAAAATTCGATGAAGATTTGAAAAGAGAGTTAAGAGTTATTGAGCAATTGCATTTTCATAGCATACAAAACAACAGATATATCTCTGAATTAAGAAAGGCGCTTGAAGAAGGCGGGATTATGCGAAAAAATGGAACTGAAAAAACATTAAGAATTAAGGATTCTTTCAAAAATACAAGGTTTTATAAAAAGGGTGTGCTATGGAAAAATAAGAGAATTATTGATAAGCGAGAAAATGTAAAATCAATCAATGAATTTATTGATAAAAATAAAACTTATAAAATAAATATCGGATCATCAATGAATATAAATGTTGTTGCCGGATTTGGAAAAGATGAGATCAAGCAAAAGAATGAAAAATCAGATTTTAAGAAAATTAATACATTGCCTGAGCATATCGTAAGAAAAGCGCTAGATAGATTTTCATTTTTTAATTTCCAAAATCTAACTTCAAATTTTTACTTTCCGCACATAAAATCAATTGATGAATTTATAACGAGCGAGAGCTATCTTGGCGGAATTACGCTGGAAATTACAGCTTCAGAAAAAGAATATCCGTCATCCATTTTATTCAAAAAGCTTCTTGATGTAATTGAATCGGTTAAGAATGATATAAAAGCAAACTCATCAAAATATAGAGGCACGAGGGACTTTGAGCCAATTGAAGTCAGAAAGTTTGTTGTGGACAAGGAATTGGTTGTAGAAGAGCCAAGAGAAGGCTCACGGCAAGAAAGAGGGCTTTCTATGAGCGGAGTGGAGTCATCAAACGGATTGAGAACAGATATACCGCTTAACTTAGCAGATGAGGATTGGTATATTTATAGCGATGATTATGGAACGGACGAAGAAAAATATTTAGTGAAATTCGTTTATGATATTAAAGATAAATTGCAAAAAACCTTTACAGAACTTTATTTGATAAGAAACCAGAAACTTCTTGATTTATTTACTTTTAAAAAAGGAAATAAATTTGAACCTGATTATATCTTAATGCTTGGGGACGGAAAATCAAAAGCAAATTATTTGCAGTTGTTTATTGAGCCAAAGGGTCAACAGCTAGAAAAAGGTGATGAATGGAAGCAAGAATTTTTATTAGAAATTAAACAAGAAGGTGAACTTGTTGATTTATTTGAGAATGATAAATACAAAATTTTTGGACTGCCGTTTTATCAAGAAAGTAAAAAGGCTAACTTTAAAGAAAAGCTAAGGGAGTTGGTAAATATAGAACTATGAAAGCGATAATTTTAGCTAGAGTTTCAACGCAAGAACAAATGGACGAGGGCTATTCAATCCCCGCCCAATTAGCGCGAGCAAGAGAGTATGCCAAAAGAAAAGGGCTTGAGGTTGGAAATGAATATCAGTTTGACGAATCATCGCTGAAAGACCATAGAAAGAAATTTGAAGCGGTAGTTGATGAAATTAAAGAATCAAAAGAATGTCTTGCTTTAATAGTTGAAACAATAGACAGATTGCAAAGAAGTTTCAAGGAATCGGTTTTGTTGGACGATTACAGAAAAACCGGAAAATTAGAACTTCATTTTATTAGAGAAAATCTTGTAATAAACAAGGAATCAAACAGCTCCGAATTGCAAAGGTGGGATTTGGGCGTTTTTATGGCGCGCAGTTTTGTTTTGCAAATTAGCGACAATGTCAAAAGAACCAACGAGCAAAGATTTAGAGATGGCTTTTGGTATGGCAAGGCTTTTGTCGGATATAAGAACATAACCAAAGAAGATGGAACGAAAACAATTGTTATTGATAAGGACAGGGCTTTTCTCGTCAAGAAAATGTTTGAGCTTTACGCTACCGGCGATTATTCAATGAAAAGTTTAATGAAAGAAATGAATAAGCGAGGTCTAACCAATCATCCAAGCGGAAAACCGCTAACAACGAGCCAAGTTGATCGAATGCTTAAAAATACTTTTTACTACGGCGTAATGAATTTTAAGGGCAGACTTCACCCGCATAATTACGAACCTATAATTTCCAAGTTTTTATTTGACCAAGCCCGCAAAGTCGCGGAAAGTTATAATAAGCAACCTTTTAAAAGAACGAACAAGCCTTATGTTTTTAGAGGCTTGATTAGATGTGATAAATGCGGTTGCGCGCTTAGTCCCGAAATTAAGAAAGGCAAGTATATTTATTACCATTGCACCAATTATCACGGCAATTGCGACAATGTAGTTTGGATCAAGGAAGAAGATTTAATTGGCGAAGTGGGAAAGGCCTTTAAGGGGCTAGAATTGCGCCAAGAACAGGCCGACACGCTAAAAAGGAAGCTTAGCGCCATTAATGAATCGGAAGGGGCATATCTTCAAGAAAATGTGGATAGAATAAACAACAGACTAAAGGTTATCAGAGGAAGATATAAGGAAATGTATATTGATAAGATTGACGGACGTATTACTACGGATATGTTTGATAATTTAATGGAAGAACACAAAAAAGAAGAGCAAGATTTGCTCCTCCAACTTGAAGAATATTCAAACGGCAACCGAGAGTTCTATATTACCGCAGTTAAGCTAATAGATGTCGCTTCAAGGGCTTATAGTTTGCTTGAAAGTTCTGAACCGGAAGAAAAAACGCAACTTATAAACTTTGTACTTCAGAACTTAAGATTAAAGGGCAAAAACCTTTTGTTTGAGCTGAAAACTCCCTTTAATGGCATAGCGGATTATGCCAAAAGTGGAAACTTGTACACTACTTAATCACCAGTTGGAACCAAATTATCACGGAATTGA
>Ga0209777_10005397_pt1 | contig 14746 bp, 12 predicted proteins | sample FrelakmetHBP12HB_FD_187147 | JGI IMG/M metagenome (GOLD analysis project Ga0209777, IMG submission 187147) | Freshwater lake sediment microbial communities from the University of Notre Dame, USA, for methane emissions studies -HBP12 HB (SPAdes)... | ecosystem: Environmental > Aquatic >... | reverse complement strand
ATTTTCCTTCAAATAATTAATTCTCTTTTCATCATATTCCCATTTTTTTTCAACTAATATTTTTTCATTTGGGAGATTTAAAAATTCACCTTCTTTATAAAATTTAGGATTACCATGCCAATAATCTCCATAGACTTCAATAATTTTATCAGGTTTAATAAAAATATCCACAAAATAGGGACTTATATATTTCTCTATTTCAAAATCTATATTTTCTTTTTCTAAATATTCACAAATGCTTTTATGTGGTTGGGTAAATCTCTCTATTGGATAACACTTAAAACAACGAGGAATACGGCCATTATAAAGACCATCTTCAAATATATTTTTACATTTTACACATTGAAATTTGTAAAATAATGCTTTTCCTTTAAGTGTTTTTTGACCACAATATTCTTCAACATTAAATAATGGAATAATAAGATTTTTTAAACGATTAGAATTAAGAAGTTTTTTAATAGAATATTGTAAAATTTTTTCTCTTGTAATGTTTTTCCCATTATAATTTTTATCACCATATTTTTCTAATTTAGTTTGCGACATTTTTTTCATTTTATTTATAATAAATTCTTTAGAATGTGTTTTTATTGTCTTTTTTATTGAAATACTTCTCTTTTTTGCTGTATAACTACTTGAACATTTTCTTGAACAAAATTTTAAAAAGCCTTCTTTAAAATGATGAAATTTAGTGGGTTGACCACATTTTAAACATAACTTTCTACCATATAGATAAATATAAACTTGTTCCATTTTATTTTTGACAGGATAATCTGATTTTGTAGAAATTATTTTTTGAAACAAATCTATTTCATTTTTTTTCAAATATTGAATTAAATAATGTGAATCTGTTTCCTTACATATCTTTTCTAATCTTTTTTTTCCTTGATTAATTATCATTATTTCCTTTTATAGTTTTATTTTAAACTAGAGGATAATTTAAAAATTACCCTCTAGACTTTCTTAAATTTTACCCATTGATTATTGAAGAAATTTCGTCCTTTGTAACGGTGAAGTTGAAGATGAGATATTGTGCGGCGAAAATAGGTTTGATGTAAATATCAACAATAATTTGTCCTTGAGCCATGGTTTGATTCGTGTTATTTGTTGAATCGCAAATTACTTTATAATCTTCAATACCATCACGAGCTTTGATTGAATCAAGGTAAGGTTCAACCGTTCTAACGATTCTCAATCTGGTATCAAAAGTATTCGGTTCAAACATGAATCCCTTCATGCTTGCCTTGATATCCTTTTCCATTTTCAACATCAATCTACGAATTGGAAGTAAGTTAAATGCTGAACTTCCCGTATACATGGTTTTGATACCCAAACAAACTGGGCCTTCACCGTCATTGACTAATGGATTGATTCCTTCAACATATAATAAAGAAAAATCTCCATCGTCTACTTTATGTTCTAATTCAATGACTTCATTCAACATACCACGATTATATCCAGCGGTTGCCCACCATGGGTCTCTGATAAGGTCTGTTTTAACCAATAATGGTGTCATTTGAATGGCGGGTGGAAGGAAGGGTTTAGCTCCCGTAAAGGCATCCAAAACTTTAGTTCCATTATAATAGATAGAACCATAAGTTGAAGCAGACAATAAACCTTTATAACGAATAGCATCAGTAGTATCTAATCCAAGAGGGATATTCAAGATACCAACGCAGTCCATTCTTGCTCCAGCAATAGCTAAAATATTAGCTTGTACAGCCAACGATTGGTTTCCACCTGCTGAGATAAGGTCTACATCCACATCGTTTTTATTTGCGAAAAGGTTATAACCGGCAAGAATTTTAAATTCTCTAACTGGTGTACCATTACCATCCGTACCACCACCCAAATAAAATCTTTCCGCATAAGAAGGAAGAACTGTATATGTGCCTTGAGCAACATAATCAGGGTTCACAAACACACGAATAAATTTTGATTGAGTATTAATTACATCGGTAATGAAAATTGTTTTTTTCCAATAATCTACTGCTGTTGGGTCGAGAGATACTAACCAAGATTCTTCAATCGCACCAGTGATTGCACTCTCAACGATGATTAAAAGCTCATCATCAGATTGTGGAGTGTAATTTATTTTATTCAAATAATAAGGACGAGGAGTTGAACTCCATGTTTTATTATTATAGATTGAAACCAATACTTCAGTATTTGCCCAAGCACCACAACTTCTTGCATAGGTCAACATGAATAATTCATCTTCTTCTGGGTCGGTGACACCAGCAGGATTGATTACATTACCCATTGAATCAAGAAGTGCCGCACCCCATTTGTCATATTCTGTATATTTGGTATATGTGAAATCACCAATCGCACCATAGAACGGGTCAGGTATTAAAGTAACTCTTCCACCAGTTACAATTGAACCTGTGGGAGCCGCAGACATAAGCCGCAAGGTCGCTGTTCCAAGAGTTTCGTTTTGTGTTGTTATTGATGCGATTCTTCTCATGCTTCCATCAGCAAATTCAATATTTTCATTGGCACTAAATTTACCATCTTTGACAACTTCTACCATAATATTCAATGAACCAGCACCACTTAACAATGTTGCTGAAACAACAGGAGTAAGTAAACGAACAATTCTTGTTGGTTCTGGTTGTTTCTTTACATAATTAATAGTAGCATTTGTTAAATTAAATGGCACTGTTCCTGAAGCGGTTGTTGAAATTTGGAATGTGCTTGAAGTTCTGTTAATTACCCAATAATCGGTATTTACCGCAACCCCACCACCTATACCTGTGAATTGTACTCTGTCACCATTTCTCAAACCATGAGCAGAAGGCGTAGTAAAAAATTCTGTACCTGAACTTGGGGTTGCCTCTTGTGACCAAGCATAAATTGAAATTGCTGATGAACCATTAAGTCCCCGTCTGCAATTTTTTAAGGTAATATTACCAAATGAAACAAATTCAATTTCACTATAGATGATATATTCATAAGAATTGTTGTATTCTAAACGAACTAAACCAGAATCAGGCCATTCTGCAATATCCAAACCCGCACTAAACTCGATTGGTATATCAACATCACTGCTTGCCAAAGGAAGTTCGTGTTCGGGTACTTTATAAAGACTATAGCAGCCAGTAGAAAGTCCAGCGAATCTATATTCATCAGTTACACGGACAACCAATAATTTATTTCCACCGTATTTAAAAAAGAAACGGGCGAAGAAATCAAGATAACCACTATCTTGCCCAAATAAATCAGTGTATTCTGAATATGTGGTTACGAGAGTTACTTCATTGGCGGGTCCTTTTTTTGATTCTCCAACAACACCCGTAATCGTAGTTGGACCTTCAGTAACATATTGGGATTTATCAAACTCGTTGATATAAATTCCCGGTTTTATATATTCACCCATCATAAGCCTCCTTAATAAACACCAGTAGCAATTTTAATGCTAACCTGATTTGTATCATAACCAAAATTACCTAATTCAATATGTCCACTATTAGCAGGGATAGGCATACCGCCGCCACGACCAGGTTGCATATTTAAAATATTTTCTTCAACCGCTATCAATTCACCAGGATTATCAGGGTCATCTTCATTCCAATTATATAATTCCATTTTTGTTCCCGCTAAAACTGTAATTGAACGTGAAGTGCTTTCATCCCAATTATTATAAGTTATAGTGGTAATACTTGCACCCTTATTAAAAACAGTTACTTTGGTATTAGCATCCATATCTAATGTCCTCCATTCAATAGTATTTATGATTCAATTCATTTTCACTATTACTTTTTTTATAATTTTCTTCAGCCCATTTTGTTTTATCATTTTTATAAAGCAGTTATCGTTTCAACGAGTGTTTGATTATCATACGGGTCGCATAATATTGTTGTCCCAATATTTACAGAACCTATTTTTAATACCTCATTTTTTAAGAAACATTCATTTTCATTTGTAAATTTACATATCACTCTATTTTGTGCAATAACTTGGGTAACAATACCACCATAATGAGAGCCTTGAATAATATTTCCTACAGCAATTGTTGACCAATCCGTTCTTGTTATATTCAGGTCTCTAATAGATGGGTCACCTATAAGTCTAACCCTTTCTAATCCCGCTTGAGTCACATAATCATTATAATTTGTAATGATATCTTTAATAATTCCACCAGCTTCATATTTTTCCCGAACCATCCAGCCTTCAATAAGAAAATTTAAAGGACTCCCAAGAACACCCCTTCTTTCATTTGCGGCATATTCAGCTACAAAAGGGAATGAGGGATAGGTGGTTATATTGGCCCAATTTGCCATTGTGATATCATCTGGAAATATAGGATGCTTAATATAAAAAACACGATGGAAATTAAAAAGAGGTACTATCTGTTCAACCAATTGCATCGTGTCTTCTTGATATCTCGTAAAAATGGTCATGGTTAAATTGAAATTATAAGGATAGGGTAAAAGATTATCTATAGATTCTCCATCTCCTTCACCCATAGCATGAAGCGATTTCATGGCAAAGGTGCGGGTCTTATCAATTTCCATACTTTCCAATGATATATGAATTAATGGCAACTCAATATACCTTTGAACACTTTGACCTTCCGAATTCATATAACTTGCCCTTTCTATTTCACCAAAAAGTATTGGCACATTAATCATTTGTTCTTCAGCACCAGTTTCGCTATTCCATCGTTTAATTTTAAATCCAGTAAATAACCCCAAAAATCCTATGAGAAGATTCTTTATGTTTTTATTATAAAAATATAAAGATGGTCCACTATTAAGCGACATTTAATACCTCTTTTTTTCTTTTTTTGGTTTCAGAAATTTTATTCCCTATCTCTTTTCTTTTCTCTTTTGATATTTCATCCCACCTTTTTTGAGCCTTTATACTCATTTTCACAATGGAAGATGAAGAATATTTATGACCAATTAATGCAATTCCTATTTTAATTCTTGTTTCTTTAGAAGGAGGAATTCCTTTATTCCATGGAATTTTTCCAAACATAGGATGTTTATTTCCAATTCTCCCAAAACAATTATTTTTTTCACCTAATTTTGAATTACTCATTTTTATTCTTGTTTTTTTTGTAATAATTTGCAATTTTCTTTTGTTTTTTATCTTTTCTCTTATTTCTTCTTTATTAGGATTATTTGTAAAAGTATCCCCTCCACATCCTCCGTCTCCTCCATTGGTAAGATTATATCCATTAGGCGATTTACTATTTTTCTTTTTTATCCATAAAATTTCATATCTTTTTAATTCTCTTTTATCAAAAATATTTTTCAATAAAATCCTTCGCTCGAATATTTCTTTTCCATATTTTTTAATAGCAGATACAATATAAATTCCAGAACCCCAATAATTACTATTTAAAAATTCTTCATTAGAATTAAATTTGGTAGAATAACCTATATAAATCTTATTATTAACTTTGTTCTTTATTTCATAAATATTCATCTAATAACCTCTTAATCTGGCAAATAATTCCCAAACATTACATATTTGAATAGCCTTTTTTTTCTGATTCCACCATCCAGATTTTCTATTTCCGCAATATCCTATTTCTTCCGCTCCAGAACCTTCTACAATAACCTGATGAGGAGTCCAAATACTATCCAATCGTCTGCACCCGTACCAGAAGTCACAGGTTCCGCAATATCTTTGTGTCTTTGTGAACTTATATAAGGCCATATTTTATTCCTATCTCTATTTATGCTAATCTATTACCTTTAATAAAATTATCTTCTGCCCATAACGGTTGAAGATTCATATAATAACAAGCTTGTAAAAATTCTTCCCTATTGGATAAATCAAATTTGGATAGAGGCTTAATATGGTCAATTTTTCATGTAGGTAATTTGAAAAGGATTAGGCTTTCCAAAAAGGGTTGCATCCCCTGTCCCTACACTATTATTTAGTATTTTTGAATTAAAATCATAAAAATAATAAATATAATGGAGGATATATGAAATTCAAAATACTAACCGAAAAAGAAGGTTATGATTTACTTGGAAAAATTACAGGTACTATGGATGATATATATTCTTTAGGTGCAACCTTGGGTTTACCATTAGGAGTTTTACGTTCAACTTCCGCTCTTTTAGGAAATCTAAAATCTCTTTTAAATAGATGGGTTCCGGGTGGGGATAATAAAGAAATTAAAAAAGAATTAAGTAGTAAAGGCTACGATGGTGATAAATTAGATGTATATTTTGATAAACTTAAAAATAAAAATTTTATGAATTATAATGAAAAATTGAGTTTTATACGACTTTGGAAAAGAAATCCTCAATATACTGCAAGTGAAGGGGAATTAAATAGACAGATGGAAGACCTTTATAAAGACCACACAAATAGAAGTGGACAAGCTGACAATCCCGCACCAACACCAAAAGCACCTGCACCTGCTCCCGCACCCAAACCAAAATAAAATGAAGGCCAGATTTGTTCGGGAATCAATTATAGACGAAAAACAAGAGACTGAAAACCCTTATGTTTGGAAAGACAACAAAATAAATCCTTTAATAAGAATAAAAATAATTGATATTCTTGATGAGAAAAAAATAGAATATAAAAATGTTTTTATAATAGGGTCCATTACTGGTAAATTTTGGACTCAAGAAAGTGATATTGATACTACCGTTGTTTCCTCTATTGATGATGATGTCTTAACAGCTTATCGAAAGGTGGCAAGAATTATGAATGAAAGAAATTTCTTCGGGCCATTCCCAATAAATTTTTTCTTTCGTAATGATGCTCCTGAAAATATTCTCCCTTTGGCAGATGGGGTTTATGACTTACTCCAGGACAAATGGCTTAAAGAGCCATTAGAAGCCGATGAGGTTGAAGAGGCATTAAAGAACCCAAAAAAATTAGCAGAGATAATTGCAAGAAGATTAGACATAGAGCTTGATGATATATCTGAAAGTGTTGAAGAAATAGTAAAAAATTATGATACTGGAAATTTTGATTTAGAAGACCATTTGGATACACTTAAATTGGAACTTGAGGATTATGTCAATGCATTAGATGCGGTCCATAAAAAACGCAATGAAAGTTTTTCTAATATTTTAGAAAGAGATGACCTACAAAAGGCTATAAAATATCGTAGTCCGAATTTACTTCCTTGGAATATTATATATAAATTTTTGACTAAATGGCTCTATTATAAATGGTATACAATTTTTAAAGATGCCACCAAAGATGAAGAAATGAAAAAAGATGAGGCAAAGAAACTTTTCCGAAAATTTGTGCGGTATTGGATATAGAATGATAAAAACAATAAATAGTAGTGAAGGACAGGGGAGATATCCCTTTTCAAAATGCTTACCTCATTTTGAATTACTTCACTAATATTAAACTTAGGTAAGGAGTTGAAGATGAATCAAAAATATTTTACAGAAGAAGAAAGAAAATTAGCGAAAAAAAGAAATAAGAAAAAATATTATGAAAAATATAAAGAAAGAATTAAAGCAAAATCAAAAAAATATTATCAAAACTATAAAGAAGAAAGATTAATATATCAAAAAGAATATCAAAAAAATAATGAAGAAAAAATAAAAAAATATAATAAAAAATATGGGAAAAAATATAGAGAAAATCATAGAGAAGAAAAAAGAAACTATGAAAACTGTAAATTAAAAACAGATATCAATTTTAGACTTAGGAAAAATATACGAAGAAGAATAAATCATGCACTTAAAGGTAAGTATAAACCAGGTTCCTCAATTAAAGATATGGGATGCACCTTTAAGGAATTTAAAATGCGTTTTGAAAATCTATTTGATTCAAAGATGTCTTGGGATAATTATGGAAAATGGCACATTGACCACATCATTCCTTTATCTTCTTTTGATTTATCTAATAGGGATGAATTTTTAAAAGCTTGTCATTATACCAATCTTCAGCCATTGTGGGCTGAAGAGAATTTAAGTAAGGGTGATAAATAGTAAAAATGAACAAATATCATAAATACAATTAGGAGATAAAAATGGCAAATGTAATTAGGAAAGAAAATGAAAACTTTGATTCGCTTTTACGAAGATTTAAAAAAAAGGTTAATGATGAAAAAGTACTTGGAGAATATCGCAAACATGAGGCTTTCATGAAGCCTTCCGAAAAACGAAGATTAGAAGCTAAAGAATCTCGTAAAAGAGTCAGGCGATATATTGCGAAAGAGAATTCGTTTAATAATCACGATGTTTAATTTATTTAAAAAAAGAAAGAGTTCTCGGAAACAGGATAAATCGTCACAATCACCATTGGAAAAAAAATTCACAATGGATGAATTGATAAAATTACAAAAATTAATCAAGGATGTAAAACAGTTACGGAAATTAAATCCAAAATCATTAAATCTAAATGAAGAAATTGATAAGGCTTCTGAATTAAGTTGTTTTTATATTTTTGATTTTTTATATAAAAACAAAATTTATACCGATAGAGAAAAAGCCATGGATATTTGGAAGTATTTAAAGGAGCAACTATGATGAATATAATTGTTAAATTAACCGCTTTGATTCTATTCATTGGGGGTGGTCTTCTTTTCCTTGGTTATATTTTAATGTTGTGTTTGTATTTTTGTGGATTTATAAAAATTGTTTTTAATTATCGAAGAGGAGATAAAGAGGAGTAATAAAATGGATTATAATAATTCTGAAGTAGATGAATCTTGGAATGAATTCTTTACTGATGAAATTGATAGAGAGCGCTGGCAAGCGAATTTTGGGAAGGATGCTGAAGCTGCAGAAAGTGCGGCCTATTACAGAGATATGGTTCCTGGAATAGAACCGAGCATTGCTTCGGTATATCATAAACAAGGACTTAATCCCTATGATATAAATGATTGGAATGAGGCCGGTATCAATGATTATAAAGAAGTTCTTAATTGGCACAAAGCAGGTGCTAAACCAGAAGTAGCAACAGCATTTAAACAAAAAGGTTTAGACCATGAAGCATTTACTGAATGGTCGAAATTAGGAATTAATAATATTGATATGTTGCTTCATTTTTCTGAAGACCTGAAGATTGATGCTAGAGCCATTGCAAAATTTATAAAGCCTTTGATTGATGATAAAAAAATTGAAATTGAAAATGTCCCAGCCTGGATAGAAGCGGGAATTCCCCCACAAGAAATGGGAGAATGGTTGAATCAAGGATTTAAATATCCTTCAGTAGTTGCAGCTTGGAAACAATTAAAAATGAATGCGGAAACCGCTACGGAATGGGTAAAGGTTGTTACTTATCCTAGGGAAGCGGCAAAGTGGCTTCTTGGTGGTTATACAAACTTAGAAGATATTGAAGGATTTATTAAAAATGGTTATACTTCCCCCGAAGACATTGAATCTGAACTCGAAGAAGTTACTGTAAAAATGAAATAAAATGTTTTCAATAAACGAACAGCATTTACAAAAAGAAACAAAAGAAAGTGGTGTGACAAGCCTTCGCTATTTTGAAGGAATGTGCTCCACTTGTGAAAATTATAAAGAAGATAAAAATTGTGAGCATAATAGTTTTTTTGAAATAGAATTTTATATTTCGAAAATGAATTCCTTTATTTCTAAAAGGAAGGTTTGTAGAAACTGGTGTTTACGGTCTGATATCCTGACTGCCTTTAAAAGAAATATTTTAGGTCCCAATGTTAATATCATACCATTGACCCAAAACTACCCCAATAATAAACATAAAAAATTTATGAAATAACATTGATTGTGATAATGAGCGATAAAAGAGTTATTGAACCCTTAAAATTATAAAAGTTACTTGGAGAATATATGATTAAAAAAACGACAATTCTAATTCCGACTTGTGGAATCAACTTTGAGATGGGTTTGAAACAATGCATTGAAAGTTTGTTACTTCGTACTTCTATATTGGAGAGAAATGGCATCAAACTTCTTGTAGTGGCTAATGGTGCTTCTGAAGAAACATTGCAATATCTTCAAAGCGTAAAAGATAAGAAATGGCATTTTGAATTTTTAATATATGAAAAGCCAATAGGATATATTGGGGCTATAAATGCAGGTATTGAATATCAATTAAAAAAGGATAAGCCCGATTATTTCTTATTTTTGAACGACGATACAAAGGTCACCGACCATAGTTGGTTGCCTCTCTTATTATCTCCCTTTGAGAAAGATACTAAATTAGGGATTGTTGGTGCATTATCCTTACCCTGTCCAGTAACTGGTATTGATTTCCCATTGGGATTTTGTGAATTGGTCAAAACCGAACTATTAGAAAAATTAAATGGGTTGAATAAAGAATTAGGAATTGGATATGGAGATGATACTGTTCTTGCCATCGAAGCGATAAGATTAGGCTATACTACTTTTTCTTATATCAATGGATGGAATAGAAAGACGAAACAGCGAGAGGGTAATTTCCCTATTATTCATCAAGGTGAAAACACGATGCATTCGGGTAAATTCTTCTCAAGAGATGATTGGAATGTCCAAACAGCAAAAAATAGAAATTGGTTAGCCAAAACATATCAGCCTCTTGTTCATGTGATTATCCCAACTTATAAAAGATATGGTAAATTAAAAAAAGCAATTGAAAGTATAAAAAAACAAAATTACACAAATATAAAAATTCATGTCGTGGCTGACGGGGATGATTTAGAAGTTCAACACATTGTGGGGCAATATAGAGCCGAATATTCTTATAGCGAGCATGAGGGAGTATGCGGGGGACTACCAAGAAAATCTGTTTTAGATTTATTGGAATCCAAAGAAAATGAATATGTAATGTTTGTTGATAGTGATAATGAGTTGAAGGAAAATGCTATTTTAAATTTATGGCAAGCAATCTTTCTTCGAGAACAAGAATATGGAATTGCGTTTGGAAAGGTTTTTCATACTGAAGAAAATAAAGAATTACCAGAACCAGAATTTAAAGATAAGTTTACTTGGGGTCATATAGATAGTTTAAATTTCATGGTGAGATTGGATATAGCCAAATTACATTCTGATAAATGGATTAATGACCCGAAAAAGCCCATCACGCATGATTTTGATTTTATTGATACTTGTTCAAAGGATACTAAATCTATTTTCGTTGATGCTGTTATTGGTTCTCATGGGCAAAAACAATCCATTCTATTATTAACTGTTACATATAATGAAGAAAAAATATTACCACATTTCCTAAAACATTATACCGAATTTGTGGATAAGATACTTGTTTATGATGGTGGCTCCACAGATGCGACATTAGAAATTTTAAAGGCAAATCCTTTGGTTGAAATTATATCTATTCCAAATGAATACATGGAAAATATTCAACTCATGAATTTTCGCAATACGGGATGGAAGGATTATAAATACGATTATGATTGGGTAATTGTCGTTGATGCTGATGAATTTTTATATTATCCTAATATTTTAAATAAACTGGAAGAATTCCGCAGACAAAGAATTACCATCCCAAGGATTATGGGATTTCAAATGGTATCTGATTTTTTACCAACAGAAACTAATGAACCATTATTTAATAGAATCAAAAGTGGATTTGCTGACCCAGAACATTTAAATAAACTAGCAATATTTAATCCATTAAAAGTTAATATACAATATGAAATGGGCTGTCATAAAGCCAATCCAAAAGGTGATGTTCGTTTTTCCAATGAGCCATTAAAATTATTACATTTCAAATATGTAGATTATGAATCATTTATCAAAAAAAATGTCTCCGCAGCGCAGAGATTATCCGAAGAAGATAAAAGCAATCATTGGGCTTTTCATTATGCTCGTGATGCCAAAATGACCAAAGAAGAATTTATGAAGATGATAAATGATTCAGATAATGTGATTGATGATACCACTATAAATCCTCTTACAGGGAGAGCAGACCTAAAAGCTCAACACGATTCTACATTCTATGAAATTGTTGAAACTAATCAATATAAAGTAAAAAAATCGGATATCGCAGGAAAAAATATATTAGACATCGGGGCGAATAATGGTATCTTTACCCTGTTAGCTGATGGATATAGTGCCAATAAAATTATCGCTGTTGAATCAAATCCCGAAGCATTCAAATTATTAATATCAAATATCAACACAAAAGGGATTCTTGCTATCAATAAGGCTGCCTCTGCTAAAAGCGGTGATAAAGTAAAAGTGGGAAGAATGGCTGAATATTGTGCTCATGATGGGAGATGTTTTATTACCAATGACCCAAGCGGAAACATTGAAACAATATCATTGAATGAATTGGTTACAATTTTTAACGATGATAAAGAGATTGTTTTAAAAATGGATTGTGAGGGTTCTGAATATGATATTCTCTATGGAGCAGATATTGAATCATTGAGAAAATGCAAAACTATTCTGATTGAAATGCACGAAAATATTTTACATTTAGAAGGTAAAATTGGGATGATTAACCGATTGAGAAGTTATCTGAAATCAATCGGTTATCAAGAAACTTGGAAACATAATTATATTGACAATAGAGTTTTGATATTACGATATGATTTGGCGAACGAATTAGACAATCAAGTAACCGTTGTGATATCCACTTTTATCAAGCCGGAGTTATTAGAAAAACAAATTGAGGCGGTTCAGGCTCAATCTCTAAAACCGGAAAGCATAATAGTGTGGCAGACAAAACCGAAAGAATTTCCACCCGCAACTCTTCCCGCTAATGTCCGATATGATAATGTTCATTTTGTAGGAACAAATCACGATTTTAATCTTCCTGCCAGGTTCGCTATGACAATGTTGGCAAAGACACCTTATATCTGTTTGTTAGATGATGATGTGCTTCCCGCTAAAGATTGGTTGAAGGAAAGTTATAAGTTGTCAAAGATACATAATGCAGTTATTTCACCTTATGGAATAGATTATAAAAATGGTGTTTATAACGATATGCATTCAAACAGATATGGGGACCATGGGATTCATACCCCACTTCCCCAAGAAGTAGATGTGGGTGGTCATGCTTGGTTTGGCAGAAAGGAATGGTTTAATCTCTTTTTTAAAGAGGAACCTATCAATGAAAAAATAGCAGACGATATTCATTTTGCTTATATTTTACAAAAATATTCTGATGTAAAAATAATGGTTTCCCCTTATCCAGAATTCAATAAGGAAATATGGGGGAACAGTGATGTAAATTCTGGAATGGGATTCAGGGCCTTACACACAAGAAAATGGGAAGATGAAAATATATGGAATGACCCCAATAAAATTTCTTGGGAGCCAAAAGACATCGGTTATTTACAAGAGAATTTAAATCAATTTACTCTCGAAAGAGAAAAAATTGTAAAACAATATGTTGATAAAGTATGGGATGTTGGTAAAATAAAAAGTTTATATAATGAAAGTAATAAAAAAATTGAAATCACTGTTGATATATCTACAAAGAATAGATACTTCACTACATTACCTTTAACTATTTTAGCTGTATTAAATCAAACTGTTTTACCAAAAAAAATCTTTATTGTAGATGATTCTGATGAAAGAAAGGATTTAAGACACATCCCTATATATCAACAACTATTCACATTAATACAAAAGAAAGGTATTACATGGGAAGTCATTTTCGGTAATAGAAATGGGCAACATCATAATCATCAAATCGTTTTAGAAAAAGCGGAAACTGAATGGGTATACAGATGTTTTATGGCAAGAGAGAAAGTAGAAACAATAAATGGTTCTAAATATATAAAGGATATAAAAATTGATGATTTGGTAAAAACACATAAAGGACATTTTAAAAAAGTAAAAAAAATATTTAAAACATATTATAAAGAGAGAAATCCATTACTTTGGATAAATACAAAAAATTCTATAATTAAATGTACACCCGAACATCCCTTTTTAGTGGAAAAAAATAAAAAAATAATTTGGTTAAAATCTTCTGATTTAAATGTTGATGATTATTTACTTTATCCATATAAAGAAAAAGATGATTATTTAAATTTTGATTGTTATGGTCAAAAAAATAAAAACGAATATATTGGAAATTTAAAAATTGATAATGATTTAGCTAGATTTTTTGGTTTATATTTAGCCGAAGGATGTGGAGGATGGGATTCTATTAGATTTACTTTTAATAATAATGAAACAGAATATATTAATTTTATTAAAGATGTTTGTAAAACGAAATTTAATCGTTTACCGACTATTCATAAACGCTGGGCCACAACAGTAAAATTAAATATAACATCTTTGAATCCAAAATTTATAGAGTGGTTTGGGAAAAATGCTACTAATAAAAAAATTCCAGAATTTGTTTTTGATTGGAATTTAAAAAATAAATTATCATTTTTACTTGGATATTTACAAGGTGATGGTTGGAAAAATGCTAATATGTATTTATTTACAACATCAAGTAAGATTTTATATAATAATTTAAAAAAATTATTTATAAGTTGCGGTTTGGATTGTACAGATATGTATATTAGAAAAGAAACAAATAGTTATATAAATGAAAGATTGACTCATTCCAATGAATCCTATGAGGGTCGTATTAGTACTTCATCATCTAAAAAATTATCAGATTTAATAAAATCGGAATATAATGATAATTATATAAAAATACCAATTACTAAAATTACTAATAAAAAAATGCCGTGTCTTGGTAAAGAAAATCAATATGTTTATAATTTAGAAGTTGAAGATGATAATTCTTATATTGTCGGACCGAGTATTGTTCATAATTGCGACGACGATGCTATGCCCGAATACAATGTTCTTGAGAATTTGATTAAGCAGATTCGACCGGATGTGGGGGCTATTGGGGGATTGGTTTTAGACCCTCT
>Ga0209777_10005396_pt1 | contig 14747 bp, 23 predicted proteins | sample FrelakmetHBP12HB_FD_187147 | JGI IMG/M metagenome (GOLD analysis project Ga0209777, IMG submission 187147) | Freshwater lake sediment microbial communities from the University of Notre Dame, USA, for methane emissions studies -HBP12 HB (SPAdes)... | ecosystem: Environmental > Aquatic >... | reverse complement strand
GGAACGCTTTATGATTCCATAATTGTTAATATTACTGGTGCTTCATATACGTCTACGGCTGCTACATTGGTATATGGCAGCTCAAAAGCAGTTTTTGCCGTTGGTGATTTAATAACAGTTTCTGGCATAACGCCGTCGGGTTACAACGGAACATTTACAGTAACCGCCATCGGGACGGATATAACGACCGGCGCTCCAAATGTTACCTACGCCAATACAACTAACGCCGCTTTTACTGTTTACGGCATTGCATTTAACAGCAGCATAAGAAATCAGCGAGCTTCTGTTTCTACAACTGCTAATTTTTATCCTTACAATATTCTCATAACGACAGGTCTTGTTTATGTGCCCGGCACAAATCAGACTACCAATTTCACTTATTCTCAGTAATGGGATTTGGCCATGCCGCTTAAGTCAGGAACGTCACAAGCAACAATCTCTCAGAATATTTCTGAAATGATGCATGCTGGGCATAAGCAAGATCAAGCGGTCGCGGCTGCTCTTTCACAGGCTCGGCGCTCGCGCGCTGAAGGCGGTGAGATCAATGAAAAAATTCATGTTGGCCCTATTCACAGTAATGTGGCTGGCCGCACTGACCATCTTCCAATCAATGTTCCTTCGGGAGCATACGTCATCCCCGCAGACATCATCTCGGCAATGGGTGAGGGGAACACGATGGCAGGATTCCAAATCGCCAATGAAGTGTTTGGCGTGCAAGAGCCAGACGCCTCGCATGAGCCAGTAGAGATTGTCGCAGCAGGCGGTGAGTATGTTATTGCTCCAGAGAATGTCGAAAACCGCGTTGGAGGTGGTGACATTGAGGTTGGCCATAAAAATCTAGATGATTTTGTGAAAGCCTATAGAGCCAAGACGATTAAAACGCTTAGTGCGTTGCCGGGTCCGAAGCGCGATTAAAGGGGAATCGCATGCCTAGAAAACAAGTCGATGATGTTAAAGTAAGGGTTGCAACGCCTGAAGACGTTGAGCAGGTCATGAATATGGCCGCAATGGTTTGCAAGGAAAATGGCATATTTGAACCAAATATGGATAAAATCTTTGCAGATATTTGGCCTTCTCTGCATCAGCATTATGGGCTTGTCGGCGTTATTGGTGATCCAAACGAAGAGTTAGAAGGATTCGTCCTACTTCGTGTTGGCACAATGTGGTATTCAGACACGCCAATACTCGAAGAGAAGACAGTTTTTGTTCATCCGCGGCATCGTAAATGGAGCGGCGGTCGAGCAAGAAAACTATGCAAATTTTCAAAACAGGTCGCTGATGAGCTCAATATGCCGATGATTATTGGGATTTTGTCGAATACGCGAACAGGTGGTAAAATGCGCCTTTATGAGAGCGAGTTTGGTGCTCCCGCGGGCGGGTTTTTCTTATACAAAGCACGCACGGGAAGCTGGTCTGAGCAAGTTCCCATAGCTGCCGAATAAAGCTGGAGAAAATTAATGTGTGGCAAGGGATCTCAATCAGGCGGCGGAACGGGCGCTCTCGGATGGGGTGGCTTAGCGCCATCTCAACAGCAAACGGTTCAGGCGTCTCCTCAAGCCCTTGGATGGTATAATCAGGCGATGGGGCTGGCCCAGCAGGCCGTCAGCAAGCCCTATCAGCAGTTCGGCACACAGGCTTCAGATTTTGTCGCGCAGCTCAATGCGCAGCAACAGGCGGCGCAGCAGGGTATTCAGCAACAGGCGGCTGCGACTTCGCCATATGCTCAAATGGCTCCTCAGATGGCTGCGCAAGCCGGTATGGGAAATGCCGCGCAGTTGGCTGCCACGCAATATATGAACCCATATATGTCGCAGGTTGTGAATCCTGTTCAGCAGGCTCTTCAACAACAGCAGGCTCAACAATTATCTCAGCAGCAAACAGACGCTATTAAGGCTGGGGCTTTTGGCGGGTCTCGTTCAGACGTGGCGCGTGCGCTTCTTCAAGGTCAACAGCAGCTTGGCATGGGACAGGCTCTCAGCCCGCTTTATCAGACCGGGTATGGTCAGGCTCTTGGCGCTGCTCAAACAGATCTTGCGCGTCAATTGCAGGCAGCTCAGGGCCTTCAGGGCTCTGGTCTTACGGCTCAGCAAGCTTCTCTTGGAGCTGGCACGCTTGGCCAGCAGACACAACAGGCCGGTATCAGCGCCCTCCAGCAGCAGTTCAATCAGCAGCAGATGTGGCCTTATATGCAGGCTCAGTTCCTGTCAGGCATTGCGGGCGGTCTTGGCCCGCTTACGGGTCAGCAGACCTATCAGGCCGCGCCCATGTCGCCGTTTGGTAGCTTCCTTGGCTTCGCTGATGGCGGTTCCGTTGATGGTGACGATGCAGCTCGCATGGGTGGCGCTGTTATCGATGCTACCCCGGGCCAAGATTATTATGCAGGCGGCATTGCGCCTGCGGGCTACGCCAAGGGTGGTGTTTCTTACGCTGGCGGAGATATTGGCGACATCTTAAAGTCTGAAGCCGAAACGCTTCGTGAGGATCCCGAAGCTTATGCAAAGCTTCCAAGTGGTCAGATTCAGGCGGCTCACGGTCTTCAATCTGCAAATCTTGCACAGCCACAACAGAAGAAAACAGGTCTTTCGGACATTATTTCTGCAGGCAAAGAAGCTCTTGGTCTGGGCAAAGATGTCTATGATGTGGGTAAAGGCGCGTATGATTGGTGGAATAAACCATCTTCCGGCGTTAGCGGCGCGGCAGCTGCAGATGAATTAGCAAAATCTGGCGGAGCTCTTGGCGGCCTTGCGGATACCGCTTCTGGTTCTGGATTTTTAAGCGGTCTTGGTGATGCCGTTTCTTCCGGTCTCGGGTGGTTGGGTGATGCGGCCATGGCCTTGGCCCCCGTAGGCCTAGCTGACGGCGGTCGTGTCGGATACGACGATGGCGGTCCTATAGACGACATTTTTAACCGCGGAATTATTGGCGCAGAATCAGCTGGACGTCAGTTTGATCGTTATGGCCGCACGCTGACATCGCCAAAAGGCGCTGAAGGTATTTCTCAAATTATGCCGGGAACCGCTCCTGAAGCAGCTAAGCTTGCGGGATTGCCATATGATCCAGCCCGCGTTCGGAGCGATGAGGCTTACAACAAAGCTCTCGGTCGCGCTTATTACAACGAACAACTGCGCAAGTTTGGAACACCGGAGTTAGCGGCGGCAGCCTATAACGCTGGGCCCGGTCGCTTGCAGAGCGCGCTCCGTCAGGCTCAGGCGACTGGCCGTGACGTCATGAGCTTCTTGCCTGCCGAGACGCAGGCGTATGTGCCAAAAGTTATGGGTCGCGGTGTTACAGCTCCGGGCGGCGGCTTAGATCAAGCACGCGCAGAACTGTTAGCCAGCCGTCGCGCGATACCTATGGGAGACCCGCGTCGTCGCATGATGGCTCTTGATCAATCTAGCGGCGTTGTTCCTGCGTCATCTACGCCTCCATCAACGTCAGGCGTTTCTACAGGCGCTGCTAAAGAAGGAGGTCTTGGGGGCCTGCTTACTGAACAGAATGTCATTCCGGCCCTTATGGGTATTGGCAAAGGCATTTCTGGCATGATGAGCGCAAAGACTGTTTCGCCGGGTGCGGCTATTGCTGCAGGTCTTGGTGAAGGTCTTGCCGGTGGTGCAGAAAGCTATCTTGGCACGCAGAAGACGCTTGCTGATGTTGAAAATATTAAACAGCAAGCAGCCGAGCGCGCCGAGCTCGCAAAAAGAGCAGCTGCAGAAACACGCACTGAAGGAGCGCGCACAGGTCAGGTTGAGGCGCTTACTAAACAGATTGGCGCTGGCACTGAAAAGACATACGCAGAAATTGCTGGAAACTCCGTTAAGGAAGTTAATGGAATCACATACATCCAATACATTGATCCTAAGACTGGTGCTTACAGGATGATGAATATTGGAGAATGGAATACTCTTGATCCTTCAGAGCGTCCGTCAATCGACCCTCGCCTTGTATCTATTGCGCAAGAAGTAGAGGCAAAAAAACTTGCTTCTGGCGCTCCTTCTGGTGGTGGGGCTCCAGCGGTTGGAGGCGCACCGCGCGCTCCGTCTGGTGCAATGCCTGAAGCGCCAAAAGTTGCTCCCACTTCTACAACTTCAGTGCCTGAAGAAGTTGGGAAGTATGCTCAATCTGTTGCAATCAGCAAAAGTGGTTTGTCGCGTGAAGGTCGTGCTCAAGTGCCGGATCTTTTCTCGCCGCAAATTGAACTTGCACGAAATTCTGAAGAGCAAAAGAATAATTTGCTTCCTTTAATTGGAGCTCTTGCTGCGCTGCCGCCAAAACAAAGCGTGCTGACTTCTGGTAGACAGCAAGAAATTCTTAATCCTTTAGTAGGATATCTTGCAGGTATCGCTCGCACATTTGGTCAAGAAGAATTTGTTCTTAGTAAATTGCAGGCAAATCCTGAGATGTTAGCTGATACTGAAGAAGTTAAAAAGCTTGTTAATCAGATGCAGCAAACAGCTACGCAAAATAATCAGTTGCATGCATTTGGCGCGTTCAAAGAACTTGCTGAAGGCATTCCAAGCCTCCTCAATTCACCCGGAGCACAACGCAGACTTGCCGCTCAGCTTCTAACTGCTAATCAGCGTCAGATTGATAAGAACAATGTGTTCACTGATTGGCGTCGTCAAGCTGCAGGTCCTCGAGGCGCAAATGCAGAATTTGCTCGCTTGACAAGCCCAGAAGCAAATAAGTTCTTCGATGATACTTATTCGAACGCTTTCTACGCTCCAGACCGTGAAAAGATTTCTTCGCTCTTCACGATCCCTGTTCCCGTAAAAGGCGGCGGCACACGCAGCTTAGCGGAAGTCCTTTCCAGATATCCAAACAAGCTCACGCCTGAATATAAAGAATATCTCAACAAACAGTATCCCGGCGTTCTTCGGTATTTCGGCATTCGCTGATAGGTGAAAAATGGACGACGTAGATTTCGATTTTGCGCCATTAATGCAGCCGCCTGCGGCAGCTGGCGCTCCGCGTCCTACGCCGACACAGCCTCGTGCGCCTGTTGGCGAGATCGAGTTTGACTTTAGTGGCACTCCCGGCAAACCGCCTGCGCCAGCTCGTTCTCCTCAGCAGCAGGCTCAAGACGAAGCGCAGGCAAAAGCCGCTTATGAGCGCATGACGCGCAGCACATTGCCAGAAGGCGTGCAGCAAGCTGTATCTGGTCTTGGATCTTACGGTCGCGCGTTTGCTCCCGGTGTCTTCGAATATCTTCCAGCTCTTGGCGCGAAGGCGCTCGGCAAGCTTGGCGTGCGTGGATATGAACAGGCAGCCGAAGCGCCTATCTCTGATCTTCGCAGCCGGGCTCGAGCCATCGAGGAAGAAGCTGCGGCAAAGTATCCAAAGACTGCGGCTGCGGGCACCGTCGGCGGCCTCGGCGCTGGCATTGCAACGCTTCCTACTGTCACGAAGCTTCCGTTTTTTGGCCGTCTAGGCACAATGGGGTCAGGCGCTGCGACAGGCGCTCTTTATGGTGGCGTCTCTGAAGGCGCGGAAAAAGGCACCCTAGAAGGGGCTGGGCTGGGCGCGGGGCTTGGTCTAGTTGCTGGCGGCACTCTTTCCCCTCTTGTCGAGAAAGCCCTATCAGGAACCGCCGCTCTTGCTGGGGTGGGCCGCCCTGTAGTTGATCAGGCTGGCAACTTAACTCAGGAAGCAATCAATATTGCGCGCGGTGCAGGTTTAAGTGATGCAAAGATTGCAGAGCTCACGCCTGAGCTCATTCGGACTTTCTCACAAAGAGGCCTGACACCTGCCGCGGCACGCGAAGCACCTTTTGCGCGTTTTGGAATTGAGCCCAAGCGCGGTATGGTTAGCGAAGACCCAATGCAGTTGAAACGCGAGTTTCAATATGGGGATTATGCTCCTATCGCGCAGCAAGCAGCAGCCGGCGTCGAATCAATGCTTGGCGGCACTCAAATGCCGCTCAGGGATGCTATCGGCGCAGCTGTAGAGCGCGGAGCTGAAGAAGCCGGAAAGCTTAAATCAGCGTATGAGCGGGCTTACAGTATTGCAGGCGAAGCACCGGGATCTTTTTCTCGCGATACATTGACCAATGTTGGCGACAGGCTTCTTGGCAAGCTTGCAAAAGATGAAACCGCTCTTGCCTATCGCGGCAGTGATCATGTTCAGGCGGCTGCAAAAAAACTCAATGAAAATCTTGGCCAGTTCCTAGAGACTGGCGACCCTATGGCTCCGCGCGTCATGTGGCGCAATTTCCGAGCTGTTGAAGAAGCGCGTAAGGGCCTTAATCAATATCTGTCTTCTGCAAGAGACAAAACAGACCGCGCTGGCATGCGTCGTCTCGTTAATGATTTTGACCAATATATCGAAGACTCGATAAATAATGGCGCATTCTCTGGAGACAGATCTGTCGCTAATCAATGGCGCGATGCTCGTAAATTATTCTCTCAATATCAAGACAAGTTTGGATACAAAAAGTCTGGCGAAGAAGCCGGATCTCTTATGAAGCAAATCCTCGACGGGCAAAAGACACCTGAAGAGGTTGGCAATATGATGTTTAATTTTGCGAGCACAGGCGAAGCAAAAGCAAAATCTACTGCCCTCAAAACATATTTGCAGCTCAAGAGAGCCCTTGGTCCTAACGCGCCGGAACTTGCTCAGATTGAGAACTCTTTTCTTAGCCAGCTGATGATACCTGTTAAGGAAGGAGAAAAAGCTTCTCCAAAGATGTTTGGCGAGACCGCAAAACAGATAGATTCTTTCCTTAAAGGACCTCAAGCCGCTTTTGCAAATAAGATCCTTACAGAGGGAGACCGCGAAGCTCTTCAGCTATACGCAGATACGATGCGTCAAGCTGCGGTAACGCCAAAAGACTTAACGCCAGAGAAAATGAGCCGCATTACTGAGTTCATGTATACGGCTTCACCTATTGTAGCGAATGTTGCTCTGACGTCTTTAGGCTATATCCACCCCGTGCTTGCGTCAGTCATCAGCGTTCCTATGGCTCTTGGCTCAAGATACGCCGCGATTAAGGGCGGAGAGTATGCTGCACAACGAGCCGCACAGCGCGGGCCGGAAAATGTAAGCCGCATGTATGATCTGCCTGCGGTAAGACGCGCTGTGCCGCTTATGTATGAAGGCGCGCAGCAGCAAGCTCATGGCGGTCGTATTGGTCGCGCTACAGGCGGCGGCATTGGTCGGGGTATGACGGCTCAAATGCTTATTGCTGCAGTAGAGCGCGCAAAAGCAAACGGTCAGAAATCGACAGAATCATTGCTGGAAGCGCCGGATGAGCACATAGTTAAGGCGCTTAAAGTCGCAAAAGAGAACATCTAAGAGGCAAAAATGGCTAATAACCCGACAACAAATAAACAGCTAAACCGTCCTGATTATAACGATCAGAACTGGAACACGCCTCTCAATAACGATTTCACAATCATCGATCAGTGTCTTGGCTCAACAATTCAGCCAACTAACGTGTCAAATACATATACGCTTTCGAGCACAGATATTCAAAACCTGCGCGTAAATGTCACCGGAACATTAACGGCTAATGGAACAGTTACAGTTCCTCCAACATATGGAGGGTTCTGGATTGTTGCAAATAATACGACTGGCTCTTACACGCTTAATATGAAAGTTACGACTGGATCTAGCCTTGTTCAGATTCAGCAGGGATATTACACGCTTGTTTATAGCGATGGCGTAAATTGCTATGAAGCGGTTAGTCAAAAATTTAATGCCACTGGTGGCACAGTTTCTGGAAATTTAGCCGTAACCGGAACATTGAATATAGGAACTGGTAAAATAACATATGATGGATCTGTAACACCATATCCAACGCTAAATGTTACCGGCAATATTGTTGCAACTCAAAATATAACTGCATTTTCTGATATGCGGTTAAAGCATAATGTATCTAATATTGATAATGCTTTAAGTCTTGTTAATCAGATGCGTGGTGTTAGATTTGAAGATAGCCACGGAGAAAAATACGTTGGCGTTATTGCTCAGGAAATGCAGCCTATTGTTCCAGAAGTTGTAATCAAGCATGATGATAGTGGTTATTATAGCGTCGCATATCAAAATCTTGTTGGCGTTTTAATTAATGCCATAAAAGAATTATCTGACCGTGTCGAACAACTGGAGAAAAAATAATGGCACTTCCCTCTTCAGGGCCTTTACAGCTTGGGACGCAATCTGGCGGAAGCTCGATTAATAGCGAGTTTCAGTATGGGAATGACATGGCGTCATATCAAGGCGTTTATTATGGTAGGGGAGGATTAGAGTTTAGATTTCCTGTTCCCGGCAATCCAATTGACATGGATACATTTCACGGCGCGACTAAAATCACTGGTGGTAGCGCGTCTCTAGGAGCAGGTAATTGGACGGTTCCTTTATATAATCAAATTACATTGAGCGTGGCTGGCGGGAATGGCGGCGGCGGCGGACAGGATGGGGTTAGCAGTTGTTTTGGCGCGGGAGCTAACTCTGGAAACAATGGTAATGCCGGTGGTGGCGCGACAATTGGCGGCTATGTCAATGGCGCTGGAGGAGGAGGCGGTTCTCATGGATCTAATACTTCCCCCGGAGGATCAGGGACGTCTCAATCCATAACATTTACAAACCCTGCTCAAGGAGGGAATGGCCCTCCATCTGGAACGGTTGTTAGTGTTTCCACAGGAACTGCGGGCAACCAAGGAACTGGCGGCTACAATGCATATTATAACAATTATTATAAGACCTGTGCGCCCGGAACACAGCAAGCTAGTGGTGCTAACGGAAACGCAGGTTACGCAAATGCGGCTTGGTCATGATGCGGCCTGACCATCATTATATTATCATGGCGGCTTTACGTTTTGCCGTCATGATTATAGTGGCAATATACGCATTTAAATTAGGCCGATCTATTTATCACGAAGTTGCGATTCTTCGATAGCTCTACGCGGCGGCACATAGCAGATCCTATAATGCTCAGAGCAGTATGAAGATCGATCTATTGGATTATTACAATATCGCGTTTCTTCAACGCTACCTTCTACAACAATAAATCTGCATGATTGGCTTGTAAGTTTCATTAACCCTACAGGCTTGCCAAGCTCATGTGGCTTGCGCATGTTCTTTATTGTAGCAAGAATTTTCTTAGGCCTTACCTTACGAGGTCTCTTCTCCTCGGCGGTCTTCATTATCTCGCCGCGCTGGCGCAATCGATACACAGCGCCAATAACAGCATTTCTCGTCAATCCAACTTCTGCTGCTATGCTTGAACTTGAAATACCTTGATTCCAAAGCTCTGCTATTCGACGACGTATCTCTTCTGTCATTTTTCTTTTTTGACTGGTCATAGCTCGCCTTTCTTTGCTCTAATGCGAGCAAGCATTCCGCGAACTGTTGAGACTTTTAAGCCTAAAGCGCGACCTATAGCTGTTGGCTGCATGGAATTGCGCAGATCATCAACCTTCTTCTCTTGCGGCGAAAGCGGCTGTCCATTTAACGTCGCGCACCATGTAGGCGATCTACGGATATCTACGGGTAATTTTTTAATTACGTTATCAGGGCTTTTGTATTGACGATAATATTTGCAACTATCCACGTCTTTCTCAAGCCATTTCAATCGAGGGATTGATATAAGCATTTGACGAATTGTCGCGCCTTCATGCGAGCGTGAAGGTGTAGAAATTGGCTTATATTTACTTACCTTTTCTATTTGCATTTTTTCTATCTCCAAGCCAGCATCCAATAAAAATACCAATACCAATAACTATAACGGCTGCAAGAATAGTTTCGCTGCTATCCCTTAGTTCGAGGAACTGCTGCAGAGCGGCACGCCGAGCTTGTTGAGATCCGACCCAGACAGCTTTGTCCATCTTGTTGTCTCCAGTGCGCGGCGGTCATCAAGATATCTTGTTACGCCCGGATAACGTGCAGAATAAGCAGAGCGCAATGCGTGATTGCCTTCGCTGCTGATCTCTTTTGTCACTGGGTGATGCGCGCCGTGGAACCACCATTGGCTCTCAGGCTTCACGCATGTGGCGTGGGCGAGGCTCATAGTTCCAGCGCTGTGATAACTGTTACCTGTTGCAGGTCGAGGTTTATCGAGATGCAGGGCTGTCCAGCATGTGCGCGGGTCTCCACCATGCGCGGCTGTGCAGTTGCTTTGCAAGCCGGGGACGGGGAAGGAGCAGCCCGCGAGAAATAAGCATAATGCAATAACGCGTTTCATATTTTCCTCATTATCAATTAATGCGGTTCTTGCCGTTGCCTTTTACAAGGGCACTGATGAGCTCATACTGTATATTGGTAGATTCTTCATACGACTTAACCAGCATCACCAAATAACGAATCATATAAAACTTATCTTCGTCGCTCATGTCCTTAATTTCTTCATCGCTTATATCAATCATTCCTTATCTCCCAATTCTTTGCCAATATCTTCCCAAATCAAGTGAGCCATTCTAAAATCGTATAATTTAAAAGTCATCTCGTCTTTAACTTCTTCATGCGGTGACTTAGCCACTATTGGCAAATCCCCAACATATCTCCCAAACTTCCACGCCAATTGTTTTGCAAACGGCTCTAAGACTTTCTTGGCTCTCCTAAGATGGTGCTCAAGTTCAGCGATGCGCTGCCGCAACTCTGCATTCTCAGTCAGCAAACGACCATTCATGTCGGCTTGTTTATGGAAATCTGTCTCTAGCGCCTCAATAGCGTCGGCGGCTTCGTGGCACACCGTGTCGTGCTTTATTTCAGTTTTGCCGTAAGTGTGGCAAACCCAATTCACGCCGCGTAAGCGATTTAGGAGTTCTGTATAGTCAGTCACTTTTATCCCCCAATACCTTACGGGCTTGGCGACAAGCAGCGAAAGGCACAAAAATTTTGTCCTTGTCTTGAACGCCCAGACCTTCGTATTCATCGGCCTCATCAGCAAACGGTTTCAGCGCCGCTTCAAGTTCCTTAATCCGGTCGGCGGCGGCTGCTTCTCGCAACATTGCAACTAAATTGTCTGCCATCACTTTTCTCCCAATACCTTACGGGCGTTGAACAAGTCGCCATATGTAATCGACACATCAGTCTTTTCTATTCCCCCATTTGGTTCCCAATAATCAGCAAACGGCTTTAGCGCCGCTTCTAGTTCCTTAATCCGCTTCTCTAACGCCTCAATAGCGTCGGCGGCTTCGTAACGGTCTAGCGTTGAATGTGTTGGCGGCTTTCCCCTCAGTCGCTCTGCAAGGTCTGTATAGTCAGTCATTCCTTCTCTCCCAATACCTTATCAATATCTTCCCAAATTAAATGAGCCATTCTAAAATCGTATAATTTAAAGGTCATTTCGTCCTTAACTTCTTCGTGCGGTGACTTTGCCACTATTGGCAAATCCCCAACATATCTCCCAAACTTCCACGCCAATTGTTTTGCAAACGGCTCTAAGACTTTCTTGGCTCTCCTAAGATGGTGCTCAAGTTCAGCGATGCGCTGCCGCAACTCTGCATTCTCAGTCAGCAAACGTCCGTTCATGTCAGCTTGTTTGTGCAGCTTGTCGCGCATATGTTCTGCGCCAATTAGATAAGCGGTGGTTAGATCGTCACTCATCGCTGTTCTCCGATGCGGGTGTTTGAAGCAAAATATCCTCGCCCTCTCTCATCAAATAGTCGGGTATCTCTGTCGTCATTGTCAGTTCATTTCGTCTTGCTTCCGGCGAACTGCCGTATTTAAACAACTTTTCCATCCAATATTCTAACATCGCAATACGCCGCGACATTCGTTTACGGTTCCAAAGATAGGTGTCACACTCGACTTTCATTTGATGTTCTAGTTCAACAATCCGCTTTGCTTGCGTCTCAATAGCGTCGGCGGCTTCTGTGCATATTTCAGGATGGCCGTCGAACTCCCAGAAGTCGGTGTGGCGCAATCTCTGCACAAGGTATGAATAATCGGTCATGTGTTCACCCTCGTAACAACCGCATCCCAACGACCTGTCTCTGTTATTTTGGTTGGATCTGTAGCGTCTTGCGTCAGGAACTGCGTTGCTACTGGGCCCACGCCTAATGCCATCCAATAACGCGCGCCTGTTGCAGGCTTGCCGTTCCAATTCTGCAAATAGGTAAACTGAATCACGTCAGTGTAGGTCACAGCGCACGCGGTGAAAGACGTGAGATGCTGCTCAAAATGCACGACCTGCACACCATTGCTTGTTGCAGGCGGCCAGCATTTGAAGAAGTCAAACTTTGGATAATTGATATAATCAGAACCAACGTCTTGAAATTCGCCCCAGCCAATTGGGGGTAATAAAACCACCTTCTTATTACCCGGATAGTCGTCGCGCCATTCGGCAATGCCAAAACCTGTGCGGTATTGATAATACCATTTGTTTAGCCACGCACCATTTGCATCATAATTGTTGTAGAGCATTGAATCAGAGCCAACGTCATAACTAAACACAGACGTAAACGGCGGCATGCCTTCGCCCTTGTAATCAAAGCGGCGCAGCTCATGCGTCTTAAACAGAGGCCAGTAAGCTGGAACAAATAGTTTAGTCATTTTATCTCCTTACCATCCCCGAGCTGCTAAAATTGATGCTGCACACATGAGGGCAATACTAGCCCCAAGATATACGTCGACTCTGTCCATCTGTTATCTCCTTCAACGCTACTTTTTCTCTTATTACTTTCATTCTTGATTGAATTGACGCGGGGCTGGATGTGCCACCCATCGCGTCAGATATTTCTTTTGGATTTAATCCTTGCTTTTTTAATTCCCATATCCGCGCCTCATACGGCGTCAGGCCTGCAGGGTCTTTCCATTGATGATGTGTGGTATTAATTGCGATCATCTTTGTAGTCCCCTTCCCTTTCAAGTTGTTTCCTGCACGGCTGAATCCATCGAAGAATTGTTTGCTTATCCACGTCAGGATGAGGATCGATATACCAAACCAGCCAAGCATAGCTTGTAGCCGTTGAGGCTTTAGCATCGCAGCGCCCTTTCACCATCGGCACACGCTCAGAGAACTGTGCGACAACATCCGGCGGGTTTTTCATAAACAATGTCTGATAACGCATGACGCCTTCAAGGAATGACGTGCGCACAAGCATAGCAACGCCATCACGCGCAATTGTTTGCGCCTTCTCAATGAACTGCTGCGCCTTATTGAAAGGCGGGTTTGTTATTATCCAATGAATTGTAGAATTGTTTTTATTAATTTCAGTAGATAAGAAATCAACCACGTTACGGTCTCCGTAATCGCAAATGTCTGATTCCATAACGTAGTCAAAATATTCATTTAAAGGCCTCGACATAAATCCGCGATTAGCTGCCGGTTCCCAGCATGTTTGACCGCTCACACGATCAACGCCAATGACGTGCTCGACCAATGCACGCGTCGCCCATGGCGGCGTAGGAAAGTCATCATTGCCATCCATCGGTGACAATCTGCGCGCAGTTACGGCGTAGTTTTCTGTAGGTTCCATATCAATCACCAGTTCAATAGAATGAAATCTTACTTAGGCTGTTGCCCGCTGGCGATGTCCGCCTCAATGCCCGCAACTACTTTTTGTAGAACGAGCATGCCAGCATCGTCAATAGGACCATAATGCGTTGCGATGTAAGCAGGGCGTTTCCAATACTCACAAATTGTCATGCAACGCGCGCGTTCGTCTTTAACGCCATCATCGTATGTCGGCTCATTATTCATTTTCACCAATCTCCGGTAAAGTCTTCATAATGATCACGCCTGTATTATCTGGCATGACCGGCGCTGTCTCATGTGGCCAGCGAAACAGGCTTGCGTAGGCCGCATGCGGCGGCCCTAGATCCTTATCAAATACCCACCCGGCTTCTTCCCAGACCTTCTGCTGGTGATGCGGAATGTATTTGTAATATTCTGTCGATTCGTCCATCAGGCATTATACCATAAAAATAGGGGGCCGTAGCCCCCTTTTTGTTTAGCGAGTTATTTCTTCTTCAAGAGCGGCTAAGCTAAGCGCCCCTGTGGCTCCTGTTATAGGCGAAGGAATTTGCGTGGATTTGTTTGGCTCTCTCCAGTCGCTTTTCTGTTTGGCTTTATTCACCACTTCTACAGGCTTGAGATCTGCCTTTTTAAGCTCTGTCTTTTTGATATAGGCAACACCTGAAGAAGCGGCTTGGCTGCCAACATAATCCTGTGCAAATAAAGCCGCGAAGGCGCGATAGTTTATCCCATCGAGATAATTATCGACGTTTACAGGATTGGCGAACATGCGCGCGTCTTTCACGCACTCAAGCAGGACGCAAACTTCATAAGGATGAAAGTCGCGGCCAATGCGAAGCGAAAAAATATCAGCTATCAGCTGAAAGTTATTTTCAAAATCTCCATGCGTCTGTGCGCGTTCTTGCAGGACGTTAGCGGCTTGATGAAGAAGCTCATGCGGGTTTGCGGTTATAGTCATATCGATCTCGTTTCAGTTGAGTGTTTTGGAAAGCCTCGCCGTTCATAACTTTTACTTTGCCGACGAAACGATAATTTAAAGCCAGTTGACCCCGGCTGTTTTCCATTCCCGTTGTCGGATCACGATAGAACTCTTCGACAAGCACAAAATCATTATCGGTTAAAGCCGTAATGAAATCTTCTAATGTTTTCGAAGCGGCATGCTCAACATTAACTTGGTGAACCAGATTATTGTTGAACGATGGCATATTCATCGTGACCAAAAAACGCATTGTCCATCCTTGTGTGATGAGGTGCGGTGCTGCTTTGCGGGTGACACCGCACCCCCAACTAGACGGCGTGAGTTCTCCGTCTAATATTAATTATCAACCGAAGT
>Ga0209777_10005395_pt1 | contig 14753 bp, 24 predicted proteins | sample FrelakmetHBP12HB_FD_187147 | JGI IMG/M metagenome (GOLD analysis project Ga0209777, IMG submission 187147) | Freshwater lake sediment microbial communities from the University of Notre Dame, USA, for methane emissions studies -HBP12 HB (SPAdes)... | ecosystem: Environmental > Aquatic >... | reverse complement strand
CAGCCTGAGCATTCTGCTTTCTTCCCGCTCTCACAAGTTTTTTCCTGCCAACATCCTGATCTTTCTCTGTCCCATTGAGGGGACAAAATATAATCGCCCAAAGGAGAAGCAATTATTTCATCCGTATTCAATTCCTGAAAAGTTCCGCAGTCACTTTTGAAAAGTATTTGAGTTTCATTAGCCATTTCCAAATTGCTTTTGTCCGACTTCAAAATGCTATCCAATTTTTTCTGCATTTCTTTTTTCTTTTTCCGATTCTCCAGACGAATTAACACTTTTTTGATTTTGTCTATCATAATGCAACTCCATTTTATCTCCCGACATATCCATTCCATCGAATTCTTATAGACTTGTCCACTTTTATATCGTAATTGAGGAACTTATTTTCAGCCACATCAAAAACCTCCAGTCCCTCTTCTTCCTCCTCATCCTTATATGTCTCAAATGCCTGAATAAGATGCTCCACTATCTTCAGATCATTCTCTCCCTGAATTTCGTATCCCACTTTGGAAGAGTTGATGGGGGCAATAATCACATATTTCTTGTCCTTCAAATCCTCAAGACTATAAGAAAATGCCTTCCATTCCCCTTCTTCTCTGTCCAAGTCCTCCGAGGAGCCAACTCCAAAATTAAAGCAAATCTCCGCTAACTTTTCTTTCGTCATTTTATTTGTTTCTCCTTGACATGAAGCTCCGCTACTGACAATTTAGCTTTGTGATATTCAATCTGCTTCTCAAAATTTGCTATCTGTTCCCTGTGATGAGTAGCATTCTGAGCCCAACTCTTTTCAGCCCTATCTTTCGTACAATTTAGTTGTCTTTCGTCCTCTGCTTTCTGTTGCTCAATTTTCGCCAAAGCAAAAGATAGAGCCTCCTCTTTTGTTACAAAAGCATTATCATATCCATGACATCCTGAACGATAATGAATTTTCCTTCCGCCACGTTCCGTTGTCACCTCGTATCCATCAATTATTATTTCCTCTGCTTTAGGACTGTAATCATACACAGGAATTTTACCTGAGCTCTTCCACAAGTCTATGCAACAGGAGCAGTCAATAAAAACTCTCTCTCCATCTCCCATTATAATCGTCAAATGCTTTTCACCCCGACAATGAGGACAAACATCCCAATGTTGTTCTTTGTTCCAGCTCGCTACCCAAACTCTATCTCCAATATCAAACATATTTTTCTCCTTTTCTCTCGGAATTAGTTTAGAAGTCGAACATCACAGACGATCACTTTTCCAACGATGGTCTGTCCTGCCACTTTGGTTGCCTCCACGTTGACCAACAGTTTCTTCAGCCTGCCTTCCTCATCCACCAACATTACTTTCTTTTTGGGAAGATAAATAGGCTCTACCCAACCAATCATCTCATTAGCTAATTGAATAACATTTTGTCCCTTCGGTATCTCCGTCTCTACGCAAATGCCATCGACATCAATGATTGTGATCAATTTGTACCTCCTATTGAATTTTATAGATGCAACGATACGTTGAAATCAACGGAATACGCCACCCAAAGAGAGAGATCTGATAAATTTTCGCTGGCTGAATTTGAGCATACAAATCTGCAGAAGACCAAAAAAAATTGAGCCAACTGTCCCTGATTTCAAATACTTCGCTCTCTCCTTTATCATTGGTAGCACTAATCAGATATTTCCCCGACCGATCCACAACTTTAGTCCATTTCTCCAAAACCATCACCGTATCCGAAGAGTGATTCAAATCAAATGATATGGAGAAAATTCCCCAACCTATCAGAACCAACATCAGACAGAGAAGAAGACCATAAAATCCTAACGTTTTATGAACCTCTGCTTTAACGTCTGCTGGAATAGGTTTGCCCTCTCTCCGCATTCTTTCAAAATCTTCTTTTGTATATCTCATTTTATCTCTCCCCAAATTTTTTGCCTGCTCAACGAATTCGTTATTTCCATTTGTTTTTTCCGCAATTCCATTTTCTTTTTGTATTCCTCTTGTCTCATCCTTTCCAGCTCAGATATTCTCTCTCTAGTTCGCATTCTTGCCAGCCGTACATTCCTTGGGCGTAAATCACGCCCCCTCTCCTGTCAGTGAGATTAGGGATTTACGAAGGCAATCAGCAAAGTCACTGTAATCAGGCTGGCAGCGATTATAATGATGATAGATTTTATTTAGCTGAGCATCAGATATTTCTATGGTGTCGGTATCAGAGAAGTGGTTGCCACAGAAATCGCAATATTCGCACAACTTAGCTTCTTCTTTAACTAATATCATTTCGCCTCCAATTGAGAGAGCATATATCTTATATCTGCTGTGTATAGTATTCGTTCCGAATGAAGATAACATTCCTTTTCTGCTATCAGATATGCCAGTAGTTTCTTTGCCTGTGCTTTTGCTACTTGTTCCCTACCAGTTAAAATAACCAGTGTCATAATCTAATTCACCATTATCTTTGTATGCCCGCTACTCGTGTAGCCTCAAGTATTTCCTCATCGGTTAGCATCCATTCTGCTGTCATTGATTAGCCTCCCTCGCTACTTTAAGGCACTTCTTGCAAGTAACCTTCGTATCATCAACTGTTGAGTTATCTTGATATTCACCAAGCACCTCACCACAAGCCATGATATTCACAATATCGCAATCGTCAGAGCAACCAATATCACAATCTACCCATTTATGAATACTCATTGTATATTCAACTCCTTTTTGATCATAATCTGCTCTTCTATCTCATCATCTAGAAAATCTACCAATGATCAAACCGCCTAAATCCCAACAGAACAACTTCCAAATCTTTTCAAAAGAAATAGTTTTGTCCTTTCCCAACAAAAAGTTCCACACTAACTTCAAATCTTTTTTCACTAAAAAAGACCAAACACTCCTGCTCATTTTATATTCTCCTTTATTCTCCAAACTTCAATAGAAAATCTGGATTAATTACTTTGAAACTAACTCGACCCAATTTCCTATCCTCTTTCTCCTCACAAGGTCTAACTACAATTCCTTCCCGATGGATTTGATTCAATTTTGATTCTCCTTTGGACATTTCGACTAACTCATCTACCGTATTATTCAAAACAAATTTGCCAATAAAAGGAACCGTCTCTAAACCCATTTCCTTAATCACGCTCTGGAAAGAATCAAAACTCAAATAACTATACTCGTCAATCGCAAAAAAGTTAAACCAAAGAATAATATTTTCTTTCAGTCCATATTTATTTCCCTGTATCCCAGGACCCAGAAGTTCTCCCTGCAAAGCTATATTCGTTTTTCCTTCGAAATATTTCTCTGAATACTCTCTCAGTTTGTTTTCCACATTCAATTTCTTTGCTGTTGCCCAAAACACGTTTTCCTCCGTATCCTGCATCCACATATTCCGAGAGCATACCCCAATCTCTCCGTCCTTCAAAAAGACAGTGCAGGAGGAACCATCCACTTTCTCCGTCACATAGCAATAAGTTCCGTTGTGTCTCTCCAACAAATCAGGTATAGATTGTATTCTCGTTTCATCAGTTTTCGGAATAAATCCCGGAAAAGAACCTTTGATTTTACCACCCATACCAAGAGAAATCTTAGGCTCCCATTTCTTTACTCCCAAAAACTCCGTAAGATCATCTCCCTCATGAAACTCAGGTAAACCATCCAAAGGCACTCCAATCATCTCTTCTAAAGGAAAACAAATCCCCTGACTGACAACGCCACGTAATCTAATCGTACGAATCCGAAAACCTCTCATGTCCTCCCGATCAATAAAACAGTTTTTCCTCAGAAACTCAAATTCAGGCTTTTCGGGCAACAAGGAATCTACTTCACAGTAAACACACAGATCTCCAACATTGAACTCATTTTTCTTGACAACACAATGCCATCCGAGGATTGTGGCAACATCAATCGAATCTGCGTTTTCTATAGGCTCTATTTTAGATATCTTTTGAACGGTAGCTAATGCTCTTTCCACCATTAAGATTCTCCTTCGTCTTCGAGCCAAACCAATTTTGTTTTCTTCTCCTGAGTCCTTTTGATCTCCTCTTTATATCCGTTTTCCGTAAATAACTCTTCCTCAGGATCCACAATAAGTAAACCAGAATTCCAATCGATACCTCGATAAACTCCTTTAACCTTCATATAATCCATAGATCCCAATTTTGGACCCATCGTCTTAGCTCGAATGATTACCGTCAACTTCTCAGGATTTCTAATCAGTTGCAAATACTCTATCAGGTCTTTAACCGTCATTTTTCCTCCTTCTGATGCATTTTCCAATGCTCCTCGCAATAACAACGATTGCATATAGGACATATCTCATCTATGCTTTTAGAGCATTCCAATATACCGCAAACTTTTCTCTCCACTGACCATTTAGACCATTCATCAACCGAAAATCTGCCCTCATTATATTTCTTAACAATCTCGGGATCCCTACTATCTGTCACTCCCTCTCTGCTAACCGTTACAGGAAAAATAGTTTGAGCAAAACATAATTCGATATCCTCATCAATAGTTCCCTCAAAATCTACAAATTCAAAATTCAACAACCAATGCAGAAAATGATTCTCATCAGCAAATTCCTTCGCCTTTTCAGACCTACACCAATCTATTGCTTTCTCTAATGAACTGGAAAGATGAACCAGAGTATCTCCACCTTCTTCCGCACTACAAATAGTTATCAATTGATGTCCATTTCCTCGACTATTATTGCATTTAGAGCACATCGTTCTAAAATTTCCTAACACATCCTCTCCACCTATGCTTCTGGGAACAATGTGATCCTTCGTCATCAATACTTCACATCCTTCTTCATCCAAAGCATAAAGATTAAAATGCCAAAACTTGCTCTTCTGATTTTTATCCTTCTCCAAAGCAAAGAATTTTCCCTCAATACCGCATTTACAACATTTCAGCTCCTTTGCAAAAACCTGATATCTTTCAGAATTCATTTTCACTTTTTTGCTATCGTATTCCCTGATCGCATCCTGATCTGCAACAGTAATAGGAGCAATATAATCTAATACTTCATCAAGAGGATAAAGTTTATGCCTGTAATATTGACTCATTTCTCCTCCATCCCATTCTCCTTAAGAATCTGGTCTTTGATCTCTTGATAAGTATAAACACCACTTCCTACATACATCGTTCCCTCTTTCCACCACGCAAACGCATAAAGAGCCGTTAAATATCCTTCAACCCAATCTTTACTTTTCGACATCTTTTCCCTCTACTTTAGCAATAGCCTGTCTCGCTTTTTCTATTGCATCACCTATCATCATCTGTGAAGGTAATCCCTTTGCCATAATCGTGAAATTTGAAAAAGCAAATTCAAACTTTTTCAATGCCTCATACATATCTTCGGAGAAACGCATTAAGTTTCCACGCTTTTGTTTCGACTCCTCATCACCACCACATATTCTCCATACGTAATTTCCTCGAGAATCAATTTCGCAGAAGTTTATAGGCTCATTGTCCATTGCTCTCCTCCGCTTTGGCAATCGCTTTTTCTATTATTTCTTTCACTTCGTTGCTTACAGAATCATCGGGGTGCTGGCTAAATACATGAGATTGAAGCATAAATAATGCTGTTTTCAAAGCATAATACAGATCAGGAGCCGCAGAAATAAGTCGTGCGTTATCATAAACTTCACGATTATAAGGCAATCCGTCCTCTTCGTTATAATTACCGCAATCAGCAATAAAAATTAGACTGCCATAACACTCTTCTTTCTCATCCGACGAAATATGAAGGTGTCTGTGATTTGACCATTTGGTAACTTCCCATTTTCCTCCCGTAAACATCAGATCTTTCTCCCCGCTTTGGAGATTGCGTTTTTTGCTTTTCTTATTGTAGGACTGTCTGCTATTTGACTTTCAAATAGGTATTGATTAAGCAACTCAATTAGTGCCTCATACATATCAGGAGCAGAGGAAATTAATTGAGCATTCTCATAATTGTCTGCAAAAGCAATATGTTTGTCAGCTCTAACACCCAACACGCTTTCATCAATACAACCAATCCTAATGAACTCAACTCCATTAGCATTGATTTCTTTGTCCGTAATTTTCCATTCGCCTTTAGTAAATGTCTTTCCTCTGCTACATCCACAATCCTCCGCAATCTCTCCACAAAAACGACATTTACTCTGCTGACAAAGCCAATCCAGATATTCTTGTTTCGATTGTCCCATTGTCGTCCCCCTATTTTTATTTACACGCCATTATAACAGGTCTTTTGCTATCAGGCAACCCAACCATCTATCTGCTCTTTTCCTCCAGTTGTTTTAACATTTGCTCCAAAATCACTTTGGATACGTACTCATTATAACGATTCGTCATAGATGGATTAGCTATCAAATGTTCCAGCAGTTTTCTCTGAGCCTTGTTTCCGATCTTTCTGTCACACTTTTCACAAACAGGATCTTTACAAAAACAATTCTCTGTTATATCGAATATGTCAGCATCATTCATCATCCATTCTTTCATTTCTTCCTGTTTGTGACAAATCTTCATGTGATCCAGACATTCATACTCACATTTCTTCATTTCGCCTCAATCAATAAATTTTAATCGCCATTGGCTTCAAACTGGAATCAACCTCAGGATACAATATTCCCAACCAAAAATTCGTTTTCCATTCCCGAAGAGTAATCAGAGAGTTATTGTATTTGCTCACCTCATTTCTCAAATCCGTAATTTGATTGGCAACCTGACTGCCTACTCCAATTTTCTCTATGGAACCTTGAATTGGGATCAAAACCGTGCTGTTATCCGCATTAACGGAAACGGAAGGAGTAAGCAGTATCTGGGTATCCGTAATAGCATACTGATATTGACCAGTCAGATTATAATAGGTAGCTTTCAATTGATAGGATTCTCCCTGACTGACCATCGCTATAATAATCCATATGATAGCGAAAAATGCAGAGAAAACAATTCCTACCGCTTTCTCTCCAAATCCATCATCATATTCTCCACGATGTTCTTTAACGATTCCCCAGATCAAGAGACCGAAACTAACAACCAGACTAAGAATTACAAACACTCTTCTTCTCCTTTATTTTATATTCTTTTTTCATTCTTCTTTGACGCTCCTCTGTCTCTTCAATATCTCCAATTTTATTTCTTTGTCCTTCATCTCTTGCAAATGACCAGTGATAATTTGCATTCCAATCAAAACAAACATCGCGAGACAGATAACACCAACCACGACTCCTACTCCTATATCTATCATAACTTTCTCCTACGCAAAATCTCTCACAATAGCATAAACCTTCTTCATTTCTCCTTTAGAGAAAATCGAAGACAGAGCTCTCATCACCGAAACCTTGTCCGAGAGAAAGCTCAGACCAGTTTTGCGATATTCGTCCAAAACTTTGACCCGATAGTGGAGCTCGCTCATGACAAACTGTACAGACTTCTCAATCAAATAATGATTTGCTTCCACTATCCTAGGATCAAACTCCTCCGTAAGCAACTGCTTCACAAACTCCACCGTCACCTCATCTACATTTTCCAAAGCATTCCAACAGGTAGCCACAATCGTATTCTTTCCCAGTCCTGCCCCCTGAGCAAAATGAATAGTTTCAATAGTTTCAGGTTTGCACTTAAACTGAATGCATCTTCCTTCCGGAGTTTTAAGATACCAAACAGTTCCTTCCACACCAGAATAGTAATTATCATCTACTTTTTTCAATTTTGCTTCCAGATTTTTCTGGTTTTCCGTATAATTCCAAACATAATCTTTAGTCACAACATTAATCAACTTAGCAGGAATAATACTTGCTTCATATCGTCCATACCCCAGATCACTTGGAGCAAGAATATTTCCATTGCTGGTGACTCCAAACAACAGAGAAAAACTCAAAGGAACATCATAAACCACCAAATGAGGATTGCGACTCCCATACATCTCAAACGATAAGTTACAATTAAATTTTGTCATCGTGTCTCTAATATCCTTCCATTGCTCTTTAGCAACCTCAATCCACATATCATGAAAATTGCCGAATTTGCTGGACGCAAGAAAAGGACGCAGACGGGTTTTGAAACTCATATATCTATTTCCTTCCGCATCCAAATAAAAATAGGACAGAACATTGGTTCCATCCAACTTCTCATAAATTTCTATTTGCTTCGCTTTAGGAAAATGACAATTCCGTTCTTCCGTCTCCGTTTTGCCAAAAGGATAATGCATCTTGGGAGTAGCCATAATCAACTGCTCACAAGGTTTATTATTCACTTTCTGGACGATTATAGCACCGTAATATTCATTGGATTTACGGGAGATAACCCCCTCAACAAAATTCTGCTTGTTGAAGGGATCTATCTCCGCAAAAGTAGTATAATCATTTTTTCCGAATAACTCATCAGGATTCACTTGTCAATTCCCCCTTATTGGTTTTATACGCCATTATAGCATTCTAAACCCAATTCAGCAAGCCATAGCTCTACTTTGTAAATCCGCCCAGAGCAGTCTGGCTGAAATGAGTAGTACTCTGACTCGCTCTTACCGCTGAGGAGGAGAACAGAGAGAACGCCGCACGTATTTCCTTTTCCGTATTGGTAGGAGTAAGAATCCATTTATCCTCAAATCCCATCTGTTGGAAAATATCACGGAAATCCGTTATACCTCCGTCATCGATGCCCATCGCCGCTACAATGTGATTCTCCAACATCAGCATGTTCTTCACCAAAGGAGCAATCTGCGTTGGGTTCTTGATCTTTCTCGAGGATTCATCGTGTCCATCCGTCATCATCAAACTGATAGTCCTCACGGGAACACCATTATCAGCAAATTCCTGAGCTTTTGCCATCACAGTTCCAATCATGACGACCATCTGGTCATAGAGAGGAGTTCCTCCCTGCGGATCATAATTGTGAGAATCCATCTCAATAGCATTTCCAATAGGACAATATGGAAATAGGATCGTACCGTTGATATATCTGGTATGTACCAGAATATTATCCGACTGTTTCGATTTAATCAGAGATTTGATTACAAGATTATGTCCATCACGAACCGTCTGACTGTTACTGCCAAATCTAATGGAACCAGAATCGTCAATGAACATAGTAACGAGAACTACTTCGCTTGCCTGAACATCCAAGGCAGGAATTCCGAGAGCATTTTGGATATTAGCTCCCACATCAACCAGTTGTAACGTCTTCACTGACGCAGGAGAGAGAGTTCCCTCCTGCTGAGCCGTATTAAACAGTTCATTTATATTTGGTTTTGACATTTTTTTCCTCCTAAATTAACTCTAATTTTTTCGCCATATTTGTCCAATCCTCAATTGGAGTGGTAGACGAAACGATATTCATTCCAGCATCGGCAAATTTTTGGAAAGCTTTATCTCCTTCAGCAGTAAAGTCTATTACTTTAGGTATCACCACTGAGGAAGTGCAATCCTCCATGAGATAGATTTTCTTCGCCAGTTCCTTATCCTTCGCCACTATCTCCGTAAGGAAATCATCGATGGACCAAGCAAGACAATGACTTTTGGCTTCTCCCGTTATAATGACAACATCACTTTTCAGCAACGTTTCAATCAGCCGAGCATTCTTCTGAGCATTAGGTATGGGATTACCGTCAAAACACATTGTCACTTCGGGCTTGAAAATGCTGTAATGCTCCGTCAAAGGATTTCCTCCCTTGATTTCCGGAATGTTTTCTGCTCCCCGAGCAAAACAATGAAAGAGCCGTGCCTCCTCGATTACTCCAACAAGAGCGTGTCCAGGAGATCCCAACATCGTATGATAATCCCAAATCGTCAGTGCATACTTGCCTGATTTCTCCAATTGTTCACAGTAGAATGTAAACTGCTTCTGCAACCACACAGGACTAACATTGAGCTGAGCCGCCATCTCAGGATTAGGTCGATATTTGCCTTTCCTGTATTCCTCCGCCGTAATCTGAGTATTGGGAGCAGGATGATTGCCTTTATCATCTATATGAGCTATGGAATAAAAAATCTGGTAAGGCAAATGAGTATCCATCGTACAGGTTATCTGTGAAATGATACCGAGACGACGATAAATGAATTTCGCCAGCCTTGCATGATCATCCATAGCTCCGCTACCCGATCTGCCTCCCACAAATAGAGAACCTGTAGGAAATCCAAAATCCTTCTGTGCATCAATTATCAGAAGATGCACTTTAAGATTGTCACTCCCCACTGGCTTCAAGGCATAACTCTTTTTCCATGCTTCCGCCTCTCTCTGCAATCCATACCTATTCGGTTGATATGCTTCCGACTGGGCATTGTCATCGCTATAGAAATCTGGGACAGGTAACTGATTAACCGATTTTGTTGTCATTAAAAACTCTCCTTTTTCATTATTTTTGACTCAAGTAATCTTAATATTCGTAATATCGTGTACTCCTATCACATATAATCCCTCCTTTCCGATCAAAATATGAGAATTGGAGTTGATAAACGGCTCCGTATCTGGAAACTCCCCTGTTTGGACAATTTGTCCACTCTGCACCTCAAAACGTATAAGTCCAGCATCAGAAGCACTGAACAAAAGATTGGATACCGCACATTTTCCTCGTATAGTAGATAACCACGTATTGTCCGAGGACAATCCCTCCGCATGAGCTATAACTTCTCCATTCCTTTTAATCACAAAACACTGATTCAATATATTGGATTGATATTGAGTACTGACGAAAAACCAACATAACTCTGGTGTAAAAACACAAGTCGAATCCACCAGCAATCCTTTTATTGTTGGCAATCGTACATCATCATTTATTCCCTTACGCTCCAAATCAAAAACAAAGAAAACGCTTAAACCTCCAGCCCGATAAAACCCAAAACCAAAGGTCTGTCCAATCCAGAACAACGTTTGTCCAGCCAAAACGTTTCCAATAAATTCAGAAGCAATTTTCCCATCGCACAGAAGTTTGCCATTCTCCAACCAATATTTCTTCAGCTCGTTGGCATCAAATATAGGTAAATTCCCAACAGCATCAACAACTATCGTATCCATTTTGCTCTTTTTGTCAATGACAATTAAATTCGTACCTTTCCCCAAGAGAGTATTATCTCCAGATATTCTATACCGAACATAGGGATCCAATTTGCCATTCAAAAATACTTCTTTATTTTCTCTCTTAAATTTGTCATCCTCGTGATATATCCATTTTGGGACATTGTTTTGGACAACAGCAAATAAAATCACGCCATCGGTTTTGAATATTCGTGTAGCAATTACGTTTCCTCGTATCGTTACAACCTCTTTAATCGCAATTTCAGGAGTTATCGCACAATCTGGACAACTTCGACGTGCATGCTCAAGACCACAATTAGGACAAGTTGACCAATTTATGTCCTCCAACAATTTATAAGGAAATACTCCTCTCTCGTCTTTCTCAAAGACCTTATACAAATGATTCAATAACTCATCAGGCAATACTTTATATGGAATCGCTGGCTTTGGATAACGAACCTCCGAGTTAAAGACGGTAATGCGACGCAAAATACGTCCATCCTGCGGTATTCTTTTCTTAGCATCTTTCGGCAAATATATTCCCCCATACGGATTTACAAGCAACAAACTCTGCATCATCATAATCGTAAAGGAGTACCAATCCGAATCTTGATTATACTGCCTTACAAGCATCAAATTGGATGCATTCTTGTCACATAATAAAGGATCAACGAATCTCGTCGTAAACATCTTACACAAAAAATTTCCGAATTGAAAACTATCAGCATCAATTATATAAGCTATCTCATCCAATACCAAAACATTGAGATCATTGAAATCTCCAATAACAACTTTGTCTCTATGTTGATGGATTTGCTCCACAGTCAAATGCAAACTTTTCAATATATTTATCATTTTGTCATTGCTGATACCCTGACGAAAAGTCCTTTCACTATAACGAAAAAGAGGCTCCGCACCACTAATGAATTTCATGGTATATCCACATATCAAATTGCCCGTTGCATCCATCAACAAATTTTGAGGAGCAATTACTTTGTCCGTTAATCCCTTAGGAAATTCCCTCAATTTCTTCTGATGCTCCGCTATCCTGCTCGTAGCCGCCGATTGCTCTAAGGGCATACCAGCGAAATCCGGATGAGTTGCTGTTTTGAATATCTTAGCCACAACTCCAGTTTGAATCTGGAATATATCCGCTTCTCCTCCTTTGCCTTTTGATTTGCTGGGATCTAATCTAACAAGAGACCCATTCAGATAAGCGTTCACCGCTTTCTCCTTATGACGACCAACGATGTATCATCAGGCAACAATCCTTTCTCTCTTGACAAAAAATGTTCATCCCATGCAGGAGTAACGATTTCTCTATTGACCAATGATAATTTCCTACGAACCATATCTTTGTTAATAAAATAACGGTCATCCGTCCAAAATTGATTGATATCGCCCACCAATTCATTCTTCCCAGGAATTTTGGAATTGGATGCTTTTATGAGATTTACAACTCCATCCGTACCAATCAAAATTGAATTAATACCATCAGTTCCTCTGAAAATTTGCTGACGTAAATCAAAAACTAATTCTTTCTCCGAAGATTTTATCAATCCTCCATAGGCTAAATACGGTGGCTCATTATTTGGAAATGGTCCTAACTCCGTAACTACATCATTCACAATATGAACTCCATCTCCAATGGAAAAAATAGTCGCTACTCTATTATCGATATAAACTCCAACAACCGTAAAAAGAAAACAATCAATAATCAGCTGAATCAAATCTTTTTCCGAGGACATTAACGTAGCTAATCCTCTTAATCGAGCAATAGTATGTATCCTGCTAGATTCTAATGCATCATGAAAACGCCAAGGATCCGAACCGCAATTAGAAAAATAATGATGAATAAGTTGTACAAGAATATTCGCTCCCAATCTAGCTCCAATCTCACTATGTTTTCCCTCGCTACACCCATCACAAATCACAGCCACAATACTATCTTCAGTTTCCTGACAGCAAATAGCATCTTGATTATTTTTGTCACTGCGTCTATGATCACTGCCACTCACCGATCCGAAAGCAATCTCAAAATCTCTCATTTAACTCCTCGGCTCCATCCTGTAATCTTCCTTATAGGAGAAAATCTTTTGGAATCTCTCTATATCCTCTGGAGAGCCTAACGCTTTCGCTCTGTTGTCACTCAATTTTACTGTTCCATATCCATTGGATTCCAGTAACTTCATGATCAAAGACAAAGTAGGAAAACCCACATCGTTTGTCAAATCCGTTCCCCAACCGAAAGTGACATTTATCTCCTTATGAAACCGATAATGTAACCGATGTATGAGATCCATATCCAAACAATCGCTGAAAACAATCAATTTAGTTTTTGGGTCAATACCACAATTCTGATAGAATCGAATCGCTTTCTCTCCGAAAACAAAAGGATCTCCTGAATCCTGTCGCAGTCCCTTCCAGTCCTTCGCTTGATTAACTGTAAAATCTTGGAAAAAGAAATCACTGCCATAATTATCCGTCAGAGCAATAGACAATCCCAATCCATATTCATCCCACCAATCCTGCAAAGTCTTATTGTGAGAATAAAGAATGTCTTCATCCCTACGGTCGTCACTTCCCACTTGATGAACTACCCCAGAGATTCCCATATACATCTCATGAGCCGACGTTCCCATTGGAAGCAAACCATATTTCATAGCCAAATGAACATTAGATGTTCCCAAAAATTGTTTCGGTAACTCCAAAGCCATCGTTTTCACCACGTGATCCTGCCATTCCCGACTGAAACGCCGACGAGTACCAAAATCGCAAAAAGTAATATCAGAATAATTTTTCAGAGTTTCAATTTTGTTGATCAAAGAAACCATTCCTCCAGCATAAATAGCTTCCTTGAATACTTCCTCATTGATAGCTTGAAACTCTCCAAAATAAGCATTCTTTTCCCGTTTTTCAATAAATGCTCGTCCTATTAACTCAGAAATAATAGATAGAATTATGGTTTCCCAATAAGTTATTTCGCACCATTTTCCAGATATTTCAATCTCAACATCGTCAGTTCGATTAGAAATCCAAAAATCAGGTAATTGAAAATCTTTAAGAAAGTTCAAATAATCTTCTTTGAGCATTCTCTCTCCATATTCATTAGTACCTCGAAGATAATGAATCTCCGAAGAAGTAAAACGCAATCCCATCACATGTTTCAACTCTCTATTCAATTCTTGAATATCAATCATTTTCAATATGTTATATTTCTTCGTCCTGTTCTTGAAAACAAACTTCGCAGTGATATCCCTATATCTATGGAAAATAACCTGTCCCATAGTAAACTTGTAAAAATCAATGTCCAAAAGAGAATTAATGATTGGCATTGGAATTCCTCCATGAACTCATAATATCCGTTTTAGTTTGATTGACGAGACCTCTCAGCAAAGATATCTCCGCTTCCGTATAAATATCCTTCACTTTTGACATATCATAAAAAACAGACAGAGACTGATAAAACTTTTTCGCTGGAATCCAAAACTTCCAAACCATAACATCAAACGAAGGAAGAGCATCAAAACGAGCAAAAACTCCTCCTTTATCGTCTATCCACATCGTCCGCATCAAGAAATCGCTTTCCTCTCTCAAATAATTTATTCGGAACGAAGATATCTCTTGAGAGCGAATTAAGAAAATGTAAAAAAGGAAAAGCATCAATAAAACAAAGAGTATCACTACAATCCAAATCATTTTTCTCTCCTCGGTTTTGACCAAGCAGTCAAACTGTAGTCAATATGAAAACCACAAATTATAAACAATCCCCACGACTCTTATAA
>Ga0209777_10005393_pt1 | contig 14756 bp, 13 predicted proteins | sample FrelakmetHBP12HB_FD_187147 | JGI IMG/M metagenome (GOLD analysis project Ga0209777, IMG submission 187147) | Freshwater lake sediment microbial communities from the University of Notre Dame, USA, for methane emissions studies -HBP12 HB (SPAdes)... | ecosystem: Environmental > Aquatic >... | reverse complement strand
TCCGAGGATATGCTGATGCATGAAACAGCAGTGGCACAAAGCCTGTTCGCAACGATTTCTATGGAGGCCGCAAAACAAAATGCAAAGCCTGTCGCCGCTAAAATTAGCTGCGGTCTGCTTAACGCCATAAACGATGAGATACTTAGCTTTGCATTTAATGCTGTAGCTAAAGGCACGGTGTGCGAGGGTATGACACTGCAAATAAAGCATAAGCCGATGCAGGGCCGGTGTAAGAATTGTAAGAAAATTTTTGATTTTGAGCTTTGTCGTCCGACATGTCCCGAATGCGCCGGTGAAGATTTTGAGTTACTACCGGAAGCACCATTGGTACTGGAAGAAATAGAATTCCAAACGGAGTAATACAATGTATAAAGTAAATATCGGCAAAAAAATCCTCAGTGCCAATGACGAGTACGCCCTTAAAAACAGTCAATTTTTGTCTGGGCAGAAAAAATTGTGCCTGAATATCATATCTTCACCGGGCTCCGGCAAGACCACCATTCTTGTAAGAACAATAAAGGAATTGAGGAATAAGATTAAAATCGGAGTCATCGAAGGCGATATTCAGACAGAACTCGATGCTGAAAGAATCAGGGCTACCGGCGCACCTGCGATCCAGATAAATACCAACGGTTCCTGTCATTTATCAGCAGCCCAGGTAAGTAGTGCTTTGGATAAATTGCCGACGAGGGATTTAGAATTGATTTTCATAGAGAACGTTGGCAATCTGGTCTGTCCCTCAGCTTTTGAGCTTGGTGAAAATGCCAAGATAGTTGTTCTTTCGGTTGCTGAGGGTGACGACAAACCAGTTAAGTATCCTGCCATTTTTGCCAGGTCAAAGGTGCTGCTCATAAATAAAATTGATATGCTGGCCACAACATCGCAAGTCGATTTTGATATCGAACGAGTAAAAATCGATGCCCGTAAGTTAAATAAGAACATTGAGATTTTTCCGATATCAGCCAGGACAGGTGAGGGCATGACCATCTGGTATGACTGGCTGAAAAGACAGCTCAATAATCTGGGCTAAGATTCAATCCTCGTCTGGTAGAGACCGCGTTTGCGGATATAATCGGCTACGGCTGGGTGCAGCATATTGCTTACATCGCGGCCGGCAGCTAATCTTTTCCGAATCTCTGTGCTGCTTATATCAACAGGCGGTGTCTTAATAATATTTAGTTGTAGCTTCTCGACTCGGTCAGGTCCCCAGATAGCGGTAAATTTGGAAAAATCCGGCATGTCGCAGCCAGCCCTGTACATTACGCATAAATTACACTTGTCAATCAGCTCAACTATTCCGTACCAGCGAGGTAAATCGACCATACTATCTGCGCCTACCAGCCAATAAATTAACGTTTGCTTGCCGTATTCGGTCTGGAATTGCCTTACGGTTTCGAGAGTATAGCTCGGCTTTGGTTTTTTCAATTCGTAATCGCTAAGTTGAAACATTCTATTTTCGGCAATTGCAAGAGCAACCATTTTGAAACGGTCGGTATCACCTGCTTTAGGAAGGGCATCTTTTAGAACAGAACGTTTTGCAGGAATAAAGATAACTTTTTCTGCGTTGATATGCTCTGCAACAGCAGCAGCAACTTTCGTATGACCGAGATGAATTGGGTCAAACGTACCACCAAACAAAGCTATTTTACTTTTCTGCATAAAACAATTAACAACCAAATTGTTGTATTATTGAAGAAATATTGTAAAAAAATTTAAAAAAACTTCAGCAGGCAAAAGGTGTCGATGAACAGTGAACTTTCTCCTGAATGTGATTATGCTTTTATTTTGCTTTAACATTTCGCAATTTCTTCGGAACATATATAGTGACAAGAAAAAAAGTCACACCTCTATTATCAAAAGCGTCTAAACCTGTCTATAAGTGCAATATAACACTTTTAAACGAAAACTCATCTTAAACAGCTATATCACCTTTATAAAAACTACAGTCACAACTAAACTCAAGTAAAAACTTATGTCAAAGTAAAACAAGTCTTATTGTTTTGCCAGAGACTATGATAACAGATATGAGACGCTGCGTAAAATGGTGATAGTAAAAAAATTTTTATGGAGTATTTTTGAATATTTGGACGATAAAAAATATAAGAATAGATATTAGTTTATTTTATAGTTTGTGTAACAAAATTTTTTAAGCTAAGTTTAATAGCATGAATTAACTTCGATGCAGAATTTAATCAGCCAAAAGGAGGTGATAAAATAATGGCAAAGAAGAAAAAAGCAGCAAAGAAGAAAACAACCAAGAAAAAAGTGGTCAAGAAAAAAATAAAGAAGAAAAAATAGCGTAACAATTTAGCCGGGGGTCTGTTTTATCTTATTCATGAGGGATTTTAACGGGCCGATGGTTGTGACCGCATCTGCGACTTAGTGATGCGGCACGTTATGCGAAAATGGAAGGTTCTTTCGGGATGACGGAACCTTCCATTTTTTTATTAGTATTATCCTGCTTGAATCGAGGTTTCCTCGCAATAGCCGCCCAGGCTACGGTTGCTCCCGAGCTGAGTGTTTTCTTGCAATTGGGTCTAAAGTCCTTATACTGTTTATTGAACAGCATTGTTGCGCTGAGTATGAAAGTGTGAAAGTATGGACTATTTCAGTTATAAAAAAGGTGAATTGTTTTCAGAGAATGTAGACGTTGAACAGATTGCTGCAGAAGTTGGCACGCCGGTTTACGTTTACAGTAAGGCTACCTTCGAGAACCATCTTCAGAAAATCCGAGAGGCTTACAGTGCTCTCGAACCGACGATATGTTATTCCGTCAAAGCTTGCGGCAATGTGCACATTCTGCGGTTTATGGCTGAATCAGGCAGTGGATTCGACATAGTCAGCGGGGGAGAGCTGTATCGAGTTAAACAAGCCGGTGGCGACTTATCGAAAACTGTTTATGCCGGGGTCGGCAAAACCGATACAGAAATTATCGATGCATTAAATGCTGGCATCGCATATTTCAATGTTGAATCGGAAGCCGAACTCGAAAACCTTATTCATCTGGCAGAACAACAAGGCAAAAGACCGAAAGTCGCTCTGCGTGTCAACCCGGATATCGATTACAAAACCCATACTTTTCTAACCACGGGCAAAAAAGAAACAAAGTTTGGTGTTGACATCGAACGAGCGAAGAAAGTCTTTGTTGATTACGGCAGGAACAAGGCGGTAAATCTCTGTGCGATTCATCTGCACCTTGGAACAGGCGGCAAAAAGATTGACCCGTATGTTGAGGCTGTGGAAAAAATTTTACCGCTCATAGAACAGCTCCGCAGCAAAGGCTATTCTGTTGAGGCCCTTGATTTGGGAGGCGGCTATGGCGCTGACTACGAGTCTGATAGTGTGCCTTCGGCAGCCGAATACGCATCAGGAATTGTCCCACTACTAAAAGGCAAGAACCTCAAGCTTATTCTGGAGCCCGGTAAAAGTATCTCTGCCAATGCCGGGATAATACTCACTCGGGTCCTTTATGTGAAACAGGGAGGCAGTAAGAGGTTTGTCATCGTTGACGCAGGGATGAATGATTTGATTCGTCCGCCGCTATATGATGCTTTTCACTTTGTTTGGCCTGTGAAAGTAAAGGAAAGATTTGTTCCTGACAGGCGAGATAAGGATTTGCGACTGGATGGCACTGAAGTTGTTGATATTGTCGGGCCAATTTGCGAAAGCGCGGATTTTTTTGCAAAAGACAGGGACCTGCCACCGGTGAAACGCGGCGATTTAATCTCCGTCTTTAGCGCCGGCGCATACGGTTTTAGTATGAGCAGCAATTACAACGCGCGATGCCGGGCTGCTGAGGTCCTTGTCGACGGCCACAAATTCAAGGTGATAAGAAAACGCGAAACATACGAGGACTTGATTGCGATGGAGAAGTAATTAGAAGTTTCTTTCAACGAAGCCCGTATCAACCTTGTTTTTGACGAAGAGATTGTGTGAGAGAATTTCCAGACAGGCAGGTATCGTGGTTTTGATAGGCTCAATGACAAACTCACCCAAAGCCCTTTTCATAGTGGCAATGGCTTCTGCACGGGTTTTTTGATGGACAATCAGCTTACTAATTAATGAATCATAATTCGCCGAGACTGTCCAGCCCTGACAAACGTGGGTATCGACCCTGACTCCCGGGCCGCCAGGCTGGATATACTTAGTGATTGTGCCCGGAGAAGGAGCGAATTTGTTCGCCGGGTCCTCGGCATTAATTCGGCATTCGATTGACACACCGGTATGTTTGATATTCCTCTGGCTGATATTGATGTCTTCGCCGCTGGCGATTTTTAACTGCCACTTAATCAGGTCATGACCGGTAACCATTTCAGTAACAGGGTGCTCGACCTGGATTCGAGTATTGACCTCAATGAAATAGAACTTTTTGTCCTTGTCCAAAAGGAACTCGACCGTTGCGGCGTTGACATATTTAGCCTCTTTTATAATCCTCAAAGCTGCATTGCAAAGTTCCTCACGGGTCCGCTCGTTCATAATCGGGCAGGGTGATTCCTCAATCATCTTCTGATGCCTTCGCTGAATAGAGCAATCCCTTTCGTAAAAATGCAGGGCATTGCCGACATTGTCAGCTATTACCTGTACTTCCACGTGCCTGGGGTCAACGATAAATTTTTCCAGATAAACACTGCCATTTCCAAAGGCAGCTTCCGCTTCAGCCCGGGCAGAGTTGAAAGCCAAACGAAAACTGATATCGTTATGTACAACTCTCATTCCGCGTCCACCACCACCGGCGGTGGCTTTTATTATCACAGGGTAGCCAATCTTATTTGCCAGTTTTAACGCCTCAGATTCCTGTTCGATGGTACCTTCAGAGCCCGGCACTATCGGAACATCAACTTTTTGTGCCAGCTTGCGAGCCTGGACCTTGTCACCGAGCAATCGCATCGCTTCAACAGGCGGGCCAATGAACGTTATCCCACAATCCTGGCATATCTGTGCGAAATTAATGTTCTCTGCCAAAAAGCCATAGCCCGGATGAATAGCTTCGACATCAGTAATTTCGGCAGTGCTTATAATGCGCGGAATGTTCAGATAACTCTCGGCACACTCAGCAGGACCTATACAAACTGCTTCATCGGCAAGCCGCAGGTACGGAGCGTCTTTATCTGCTTCGGAATAAACTGCCACAGCTTCAATTCCAAGCTCGTGGCACGCACGGATGATACGAAGTGCTATCTCGCCGCGGTTTGCTATGAGGATTCTTGAAAACATATTCCCGTATCTCGCTTTACGTTTTTAATCTGGTTTAACTCTGAAGAGTACCTGTCCATACTCAACAGCCTGGCCATTTGTTACGAGTATTTCCACTATTGTTCCGCTGGTTTCGGCCCTTATCTCATTCATTACCTTCATTGCCTCGATTATACAAACAACTGTCTGTGGATTTACAGGCGATTTAAGCTCAACAAAAGGTTCGGAATCGGGGCTCGCTGTCGCGTAGAAAGTCCCGACAAGAGGTGATTTTATCTCCACCATGTCTCGTTGCTGCGAGGCAGCAGGGGCAAGTTCAGCTCTTGATTGAGCTGTATCGGGAATAGATGGAACGTTGGGGCTAATTATCGGCACAGCGGTCAATGCCGGCTGTTGCGGCAAGCAGCGTTTCACAAAAATTTTGTCATCTCCATGTTTTATTTCAACCTCAGCAAGGTCATTATCCTTCATAATCTCAATCATATCTTTTATTTTCTGTAAATCGTTATCTTTTTTTTCAGCCATTGCCGCATCCTTTCCGAATGAAAGGGTCCTGTTTTACTGAACTGCCAAATACAATATTGGGCGATTGGCAGTCTCCTGCGAAAAGCCGCAAAATGAGAATCCATGTTGTCAATTTAGTTTGGTAAGTATAATCACAGGTGGTGTATTTTTGCAAACAAATTCTAAGGTTGGGCGTGATTAACGCGACTGCCGACAGGTAGTAAATTTCTACGGGCTTACGCCCGTAGCATTTGTCGCAACAGGTTTCGCCTGCCGCCTTCGGCGGACAACTTCATCTACGGGTTTACACCCGTAGTATTGCGGCAGAAGAATAAATATGTTGTTAGGTTGGCCTATTGCATAATAGTTTGAAAAAGACTATAATCTTTGCTGTTTGTAAGTTTACAGGTTCGGTGGACAGTCGTTGGTTCAGGCTGCCCTTAAGTTTGGATAGAAAAAGAATAGTTTTTCAGGAGCTATAAAATATGGGTTGTAACTTGGCAATTGCGGGAGTAACGGGGGCTGTCGGACAGGAATTTCTGGCTATCATAGAACAGCGGGCATTTCCTTTTGATTCTTTGAAAATGCTCGCAAGCAGCCGGTCTGCAGGCAAGAAAATTGAATTTAAGGGGAAGGAATATATCGTCGAAGAGTTAACCGAAAAGAGCTTTCTGCGAGTTGATATAGCGTTATTTAGCGCCGGCGGCGATAGAAGCAAGATATTTGCTCCGGCGGCGGTCAAGGCAGGCGCGGTAGTGGTGGATAATTCGTCGGCTTTTAGAATGGACCCTGAAGTGCCTCTTGTTGTGCCGGAAATAAATCCACAAAAAATCCTGGAACACAAGGGTATTATTGCCAATCCTAACTGCTCGACGATTATCGGGATAGTTCCGGTCTGGCCGCTGCATAGGGCCAATCCTGTCAAAAGAATGGTTGTGAGCACGTATCAGGCTGCCAGCGGGGCAGGACACTCGGCGATGGTGGAGCTGGAAAACCAGTCGCGTGAAATACTGGCCGGAAAAAAGCCGACACCTAAAGTCTTTCCATATCAGATAGCATTTAACGTTTTCAGTCACAATTCAGCTCTGGAGCCGAATGGCTACAATCAGGAAGAAATGAAGATGGTTAAAGAAACCAGGAAAATCTTTGATTGTCCTGATATAGCAATTACGTGCACCTGCATTCGCATTCCAGTATTCAGGGCGCATAGCGAAAGCATCAATCTCGAATTTACTAACCCAATCACACCGGAACAGGTCAGGGACCTTTTAAGCACAGCCCCTGGCGTTTCAGTGTTAGATGACCGCGAACATAACCGTTTCCCGATGCCCATTGACGCTACCGGCAAGGATGATATTTTCGTTGGCCGAATTCGTCAAGATGAATCAATACCCGACAATCGCGGAATTAATCTTTGGGTTGCCGGGGACCAGCTTCGGAAAGGTGCAGCACTAAACGCTGTCCAGATTGCCGAAAGGCTGCTATAATTCGGGCTGATGGGCCTTCGCAATATAAAATTGACAATAAGCTACGACGGGGTTAACTACAGCGGCTGGCAGAAGCAGCGGGGTAAGCGGACTATCCAGGGGGAGTTGGAGCGTGCAATCAGTGAACTGACCGGTTTTATCACTAAGGTAAATGGTGCCAGCCGAACCGACGCAGGGGTTAGTGCGCTCGGACAAGTTGCAAATATCTCTATCGATTCGCCTATACCGACGGGAAATTTTGCCAAGGCGATTAATGGTCGTCTGCCTCGTGACATTTCAGTAACCGAGGCGGCTGAGGTGGACGAAACCTTTGACTCCTCAGGCTCGGCCAAAAGCAAGTTGTACCGTTATACATTTTTCATCGGCAAAAAACCCAACATCCTTCAGACTCGCAACTGCTGGCATCGGCCGGGAGTCCTTGACATCGAAGCTATGAATGCAGCCTCAAAGGTGCTTATTGGAACGCATGATTTCAAGTCTTTTGCAGCGGCTGCTGACAAACGGAATAATTCGATTCGTAGGGTAATGCAATGCCAGGTGACACAGGAGGGGAAGTGGATATACATTGATATAGAAGCCGACCGGTTTCTTTATAATATGGTGCGAAATATTGTCGGCACGCTTGTCGAAATCGGCAGAGGAAGATGGAAGGCTGAAAAAATAAAAGAAATTCTGGAAGAAAAGAAGCGTACCGCCGCGGGGCCAATTGCGCCGCCGGAAGGGCTTTGCTTGGTATGGATTAAGTATTGAAGATAGTTCATATAATAACAAGATTGATTCTTGGCGGGGCGCAGGAAAATACTCTTATAACCTGCAAACTCCTTGCAGAACGCGGCCATGATGTCACGCTGATTACCGGTCCAGCCATAGGGCCTGAAGGTGAGCTGTTCGAGCAAACAAAGAACCAAAAATACAAAGTGATAGTCGTACCCAGACTTATCCGCGCAATTTGTCCCCTGTATGATACTTTAAGCTATTATCAAATCAAAAAGCTTCTGGCCAGCCTCCGGCCTGACATTGTGCATACACATTCAGCCAAGGCAGGAATCCTCGGCAGATTTGCTGGGTATAATTTAAAAGGCAAATGGGGTCACAATCTGCCGGTGGTCGTTCACACAATACACGGCCTGGCGTTTCATCCATATCAAAACGATTGGTTAAACAAGTTTTATATCGCTGTTGAAAAATTGGCGGCAAAGCGAACTGATTTTTTTATCAGCGTTGCAGACGCTATGACCGCCCAGGCCGCCGCAGCCGGTATTGGCAGGGCTGAACAGTTTGCTACAGCTTATTCGGCTATCGAGGAGGATAATTTTTTAGAGCTGATACCGCAGGAAGACTTGAAAAAATTTCGGCAAAAATACAGTATAGCCGAAGATGCTGTTGTGCTTGTCACGATTGCAAGACTATTTATGCTCAAAGGCCACGAATACATTATCGAATCAGCAAAAAAACTTTCAAAAAGATACGAAAAAGCGGTCTGGTTGTTTGTCGGTGATGGCAATCTGGCTGAGGACTTTAAAAAACAGATTGCAGAAGAGGGCCTTGCCGAAAAAGTCAAATTCACCGGTCTTTTGCCACCGAGTCAGATTCCACTTGCGATTCAATCATCGGATATATTGGTACATTGTTCGCTAAGAGAAGGCCTTGCGCGAACACTGCCGCAGGCAATGCTGTGCACAAAGCCAGCTGTGTCGTTCGACGTCGACGGTGCAAGAGAAGTGGTCAATAAAAATACGGGACGGTTGATTGAACCCAAAAACATTGAGCAATTGACAAAGGTTTGTGCGGAGCTGATAGAGAACAAGCAATTAAGAGACAGGCTCGGCCAAAACGGGCGAGAGTCTGTCAAGGAAAAGTTCGCTCCCGAAACAATGGTCGATACCATAGAAAAAATCTACCAAAATTTGGCAGGGATATAGACTATGAAAAGTTATCGGAAAGAGCTTTGGTTTAATACGAGCAATAGACGTGAATTTATTAATATAACTCCGCAGATTGAGCAATGCTTACAGGAAAGCGGTATCAAGGAGGGATTATTGCTGTGCAATGCCATGCACATCACAGCCAGTGTTTTTATTAACGATGATGAATCAGGTTTGCATCATGACTTTGAGGTCTGGCTGGAAAAACTGGCGCCCAAAAAACCCTATTCACAGTATCGCCATAATGGTTTTGAAGACAATGCAGATGCACACCTTAAGCGCAGCATAATGGGTCGGGAAGTAGTCGTAGCAGTCACGGGCGGCAAGTTTGATTTTGGGCCCTGGGAGCAGATATTTTACGGCGAATTCGACGGCAAAAGAAAAAAAAGAGTTCTCGTAAAAATCATCGGTGAATAAGGGATTGGTCTGAGAAACAGCTCCATTAACGGGATCTTAGTAATATCGTGAAACTGTTGTTGTTCTTAATTCAGGTGGTGTTTATATCGTTGTCGGGGGTTTTGGCACCGGGGCCCGTAACAACAGCCACGATAGCAATGGGAGCACGCAGCCGTTATGCCGGTGTACTTATCGCCGTTGGACATGCTATTATCGAATTTCCCCTGATGATTTTAATCATGCTCGGGATGGGAAATCTCTTGAAATCTCGCAATGCGCAGATAGCTATTGGCATGGCTGGAGGAGCTTTTTTACTGGTAATGGCAATCCAAATGCTAATTAGTTTAAGAGCAACCAAAAATTCACAGGACAAACCTGCGACAGACAGGCCGATACTAACGGGTGTGATATTGACAGCAACCAATCCATATTTCCTGTTGTGGTGGGCCTCAGTAGGTTTGGCTCTTGCCACTAATGCGAGGCAGCTTGGTGTATGGGCATTTGCATTATTCGCGATTGTTCACTGGTTGTGTGATTGTATATGGCTGCAGGCTTTATCATGGGCAAGTTTTAAAGGCACAACTCTGCTCGGCCGGCACAGGCAACACATTGTCTTACTGGTTTGCTCGCTGGCATTATTTGTTTTCGCGCTTATGTTTCTTTATAATTCAACTGCTAAGTTGATAGGGTTGTTTTTAAACTCTGACTGAGTCCTCTTTTTCTATTTTTTGAGTAATCCACCGAGCAGTTCCAGCCCTTTTTCGACCGCCTGATCCTTGATGAGCTTGCCTACATCGAGCTGTGGGTTTTTTAAAGTCCCTTTTACAGGCAGTGTTATTCTTTGGCCTGAACTTTCCCCGCCGATTTTTGCGCTTTTGCCTTCAAGGGTATATGGCAGGGTAATTTTAAAGTTTTCTATAGTTTGTTCAGGGTTCATCGGTAAGCTGCCGCTGAAATCAATGGGATTGTTACCAATAACCAACTGCATGTTATCATATGTAACATAACCATTTTTGACGACAAATTTTGTTGGATTAATCGCCATCATCTGGCCACGCGAAGTGCCGATTGCAGAAAGGATTGTTCCGAGAAAACCGGTAGGCTGCATGTTTATTTGAGTTAGTGAGATTGTACCTGCTATCTCGATGTCTTCCTTTCGGCCGTTACTTATCGGAACAGCAAGAGTTTCGCACTGGAAATTAGCAACACCAGTGACATCCACAGCGTTTACGAAAATAGGGTTCAGTTTGGCCAGAAGGCTACCTGCAACTTCATCATTAATCTGGACATCCTGTATTATCTGCAGAGGTTTTGGTATTTTGAATAAGGATGGTTTTTGCTTGAAGTCAGCCTGGCCGGCAAAATTCAATTTACCTTTGTTTACAGTTGTGGAAAACGGGGCAATAGTCAGGAGGCCATTTTGAATTTGGACATCCATTTCTGTAGGCCCGAAATACAATCCCATGAACTCTGCCCGTTCAAAACCCAGCTTGCTTCTCTTTGTGTTAAGATTAGCTAAGAGCTTATCTGTCTGTCCTGTCGGGTATTCGCTGGTAAAGCTTATAGTATCTTTTCTTTTACCTTCGAGTTTCAAATTCTTCGGCCAAAAGCCAGAGGCAATGGTGCTTACCGCTGCCCAGTCGTATTCGAAATCAGCCTGACCCTGCAATTTGGTTTTGTCACCTTCGACATCCTTTCCGAAGTTTCCCTTGATTTTGATGTCGGGACTGGTGAGTTGAAGCTTGCGAACAGCCCAGTTATTATCGGTTGGATTATAGTCACCATCAAAAACAAACAGAATTTCGTCCTGGATAAAAGGCTCCTGTCCCGGCGCTGAAAGCTTAAGATTTTTAATTTTTGTCGAATCAGTTACGATATTGTAAATACCTTTTTTAGAGCTGACAGAAGCATTCGAATCTGCAGTTCCTGCTATTTGCATTTCTTTTGGGAACGATGCGAACAACACCGCAAACGGCTGAAGTTTCTGCAAATCAACGTTGGCCGATACGGCTAAACTCATAGGTATTGCCGCATCCTTGTTCAACGGCACTATGGCATCTTTTACGTCAAGCCGGCCAAAGCCTGTGTTTGCCTTTATGAAATCGATGCCGATAATATTCTTTGGAGGCTCGGCAGCAAGTAAAAAACTCACGTCACCTTGCGGCTCAAATGCCCTTGTTCCATCCTTGCCGGTGAAACCGAGGTCTTTATATTTTAATGAACCAGCAACAGCTATTTTGTTTTTATCACCGGATATTTGTCCGTTACCGGCAACATCTCCGGTTAATTCATAGGAGCCTATATTTATAAATTGGCCCAGCTCAGACTGCAGTTTTGCCAGGTTTATATTCGCATCATAATTAATTGAGTTGGTGGTGCCGGTGCAGCTGATTTTGGCAAATGCCGCAGATAAGTCTAATTTGTCAAATTTTGTGCCGGTTTTATCTGACGAGATTTGTGTCTCTGCACGAACCGGTTCTGACAAAGCAATCATCTTACCATCAACAGTTCCTGCCAATCCGACCAGATTGACTTGGCCGGCCAATTTCTTTTGGCCACCATCAACAAGTGTCTGAATATTGGCGTTCAGTTGTCCCGAAGTTACCTCTATGCCTTTTCTTAATCCGAAGGTTTGCGGCATCTGCGACATTGCCATAGCTACGTCACAGGTTAAATTACCTTTTAAACTGTACGGTGAATCGGCCTTTATAAATTCAGCTAATGATGCAAACGTGGTCGGAACTGTGCCGCTTAATTGTGTTTTTAACCAGTCGGCTTGAATTTCAAGCCTGGTGATATTTATCAATTGTTCTTTCTGGTTAAGCTCTACTGCCACATTTAAAGCGTTACTTTTTAACCGGTCCCCTTTAAGCTTAGGTAGAGTTACGTCTATGCCTTTGCCCTCAATAGCCCCGTGTAAGTCCTTGATTTGGCCGTCTTCAATTTCACTTTTTATGTTGGCCGAAATACTGCCCTTACCCTCAAACTCGACCCCAGCCAGCTCAAAAACAGGCCCAAGAGAACCAAGATTCAAATCATTCACCTCGACAGTTAAATCGCCGCTGGTTCCTTTCAGGCCCCACCCTGTCTGCTTATCAGGTTTGATTTGACCGTCGACACTAACTTTAGTCTCTTTGCCTTCAGCTACCACCGCCATGTTTATATCGAAATTTGTTTTTTGGCCGGGCGGACGCAAATTTAACCGGGAGTTTATCCGTGAAAGCTCAACAGCTTTTGTCTCTCGGCTGGTCACTTTTAAATTACCATCACGTATAACCAGGTCTATTTTCTGAATCGGCAGCACAATGGCTTGTGATTTTTGGCCGGTTGCAGCTTTTGCCGGGAAAGCCTGCGGTTTCTTTGGTTCCCGCCCTTTAAGGTTTATCTTTACACTCGGCTCATCGATTATTGTTTTGCCAAAGGATAAACTGCCCATAAAAATTGAACCATAGTGCGGCTTTGTAGCAATTTGTTTTACTTCGACAAAAGTTTGGCCGGCATTGTCATTAAAACTGATATCTGTGACCTTAATACCTTTCCACCAGCTCATAGAGAGACTGGCAAAGCTTGCTCGGCCCTGCAGGGAATTGTTGATTTTGGCCAATATTATTTCCCGCCCTTTTTCAGATGAAACGACCACAGGTACAAGAAGAAATATCAAGACAATTACAACAAGTAAAATTGCTGATACCAGCTTAATAAGTCTTGTCTTGGTTTTTTTGGACGGTCTTGTAACAGGTTTTTTTTCGTTCTGTATTACTTTGTCCCCCAAAGAGCGGTTACCTTCCATATTAAGGCTGAATTAATATCACTTATAATCACACTTTTCAACAGAAGACAATATCAATTTAGTGGGAAATCAATCGAGCATTATCTCATCTGATTTACTTTTTACTATCATATCAACTTTGTCGGTATATTCCTTAGTCATATCATCGGTTTGCTTCCTGCTGTTCTGAAGCTCGTCTTCGGTGATGACTTTGTCTTTTTCATATTTTTCGAGTTGTTTAATTGTATCCCTTCTTATGTTACGAATTCCAACCTTTGTTTGCTCACCGGTCTGTTTGGCCTGCTGAACAAGCTGCCTTCTTCTTTCCTGGCTAAGCGGCGGGATGTTGAGCCTTATTAGTTTCCCATCCACAAGTGGTGCGATACTCAGGTCACTGTTTTTGATTGCTTTTTCAATTTCTTTAACCGATGCTGGATCAAAGGGCTTGATAACAATTGTGTCCGGTTGTGGGGTTGCCAAAGTTGCCAATTGCTTCAATGGCGTCGGTGTTCCGTAATAGTCAACCTTTATGTTTTCCACCAGCCCGGTAGAAGATCTTCCGGTTCGAACTGATTTTAATTCGTCATGCAGAACTTCAACGGCCTTTTCCATTTTGGATTTGTTCTCGGAGACTATTTTTTTCGTAGGCATCTGTAACCTCCGTACTTAGGAATTATCATCCTGCGTTCTTTGCGAAAACTAAGGTCTCAGCAAATTAACGTACCAACCTGCTCACCACAAATGGCCTTTGTTATATTACCCTCTTTGAAAATATTCAGGACTATAATCGGAATCTTGTTATCCCTGCAAAGGCTAATTGCGGAATGGTCCATTATTCTAAGATTTCTTTTTAAAACATCGTCATAAGATAATTTTTTAAAAAGCTCGGCGTTCGGACTTTTCTCCGGGTCGCTGCTGTAAACCCCTTCAACCTTTGTTGCTTTTATCAGCAAATCCGCCTCGAGTTCCGAAGCCCTCAGAGCCGCACAGGTATCGGTAGTAAAGAAGGGGTTACCCGTACCGCCTGCCAGTATGGCAACTCTTCCCTGCTCAAGGTGACGAAGAGCTCTTCTGCGAATAAACGGCTCACATATTGCCGCGACCTCTATGGCGCTGAGGACTCTGGTCGGCTGGCCAATTTTCTCAAGTGTCTCCTGTAGCGCGCATGCGTTAATAATGGTAGCTAACATTCCCATATAATCAGCAGTGTTTCGAGGTATATTGCTGACTTTGGAAAAATTTTCTCCTCGCAGGAAATTCCCTGCGCCGACAACAACGGCTACCTCCGGCCCGATTTTGCATATATGAAGCACTCTTTCTGCAATTGATTTAAGTTTGGTACCATCAATCCCAAACCCCCCGGGCTCGCAAAAACTTTCCCCTGAAAGCTTCAATAATATGCGTTTATACTTGCTTTTTGCCATTTTTTCCTTGATAGCTCCGGATGACTATAGTTTTAAGCCTTCAGAGTTGTACTCCGAG
>Ga0209777_10005392_pt1 | contig 14759 bp, 10 predicted proteins | sample FrelakmetHBP12HB_FD_187147 | JGI IMG/M metagenome (GOLD analysis project Ga0209777, IMG submission 187147) | Freshwater lake sediment microbial communities from the University of Notre Dame, USA, for methane emissions studies -HBP12 HB (SPAdes)... | ecosystem: Environmental > Aquatic >... | reverse complement strand
CCGTGGCTCCCGCCTATCCCCTCTGGGATGGCCACGAGACTGTCGCTCAGTACGCCCGCCGTGTGAATCTGCCCGAGACGAAGACACTCGACCTGGGCAACGGCGTCTCGCTTGAGCTGGTCCTGATTCCCGCCGGCAAGTTCATCATGGGCACGCCGGAGCCGGAGTCGCCCTGGATCGGCGGCGCCATCTTGGGAACCGCTGGCCTGGTCGTCTTGCTCTTGGCGGCGCAAGTCCTGATACGCGCCGTCCGCCAGCATCGCCGGCCACAGTTCTCTCTGCTTTGGCTGATTGTCGTCGTCCTGATCTTGGGCGTGGCAGAATATGGCGGCTTTCGCGCCTGGCGGGCTGTGCAGGCAGCGCGCAACTTCTGGCAGGGCGAGTCGCCCGCGCACGCGGTCACCCTGACCAAGGCTTTCTATCTGGGCAGATTCGAGGTCACGCAGGAGCAGTATGCGCAGGTCATGGGCACGAACCCAAGCAGCTTCAAAGGCCCAAACCTGCCCGTCGAAGGAATGGTCTCCTGGGACGATGCGAAGGACTTCTGCAGGAAGGCGAGCACAATTCTGAGCCGCGACCGTAAGGGAGCGGTCGGACCGCTTGCTGACGCGCGCGGCTCGGAATTCCGCTTGCCCACCGAGGCGGAATGGGAGTTTGCCTGTCGAGCCGGAACAACGACGGCGTACTACAGCGGCGATACTGAGGCGGACTTGGGGCGAGCCGCGTGGTACGGCGCGAACTGCAATGGGACGACGCATCCCGTGGGGCAAAAGGAACCGAACGCCTGGGGTTTGTACGACATGCACGGCAACGTCTGGGAGTGGTGCGAGGATTGGTACGAGGAATACCCAATCGGCGCGGCGACTGATCCGAAGGGTCCGGCGACCGGAACTGCCCGTGTGTTGCGCGGCGGGTCCTGGAGCAGCAATCCGGCGATCTGCCGCGCGGCGTTCCGCATCTCGGGCGATCCCGTCAGCCGGATCAACTACGTCGGTTTCCGGGTGGTTGTGGTGGTGGTGGCTCGGACTCCCTAGCCCTTTGCTCCCTAGCACTTTAGCACTTTGCACGTCAGGGCCTGGGATCGGCGCCCCCAGCCGCGAAGCGAACCGCAGCAGCATGGCCTGTACTCCCAGGAGAGGCCGAGAGCCAGTCCCTTGTCCTTCTGTCCCTTCTGTCCATTCCGTCCATTTAGTCCATGCCGTCCATTCCGTTCATTACCAAGATATAATGATTATTTTAATTCCTTTCCATTCCATGACTTAGGCTGGTTTTGACCCCCAATTCCTCTCTCCGCCAATCGGGCAAAAGGGCCTGTTTTGCGTAGTACTTATGGAAAGGAGATGAGTACCAATGTACAACGAACACCTGTCCTTCGTCATTCGTCATTTGTCCATTGTCCGCTGTCAGTGGCCAATTGCGAGGGGCCGCTCATTCCTGGCACATGACCAGTGACTAATGACCAGTGACCAATGACTACCATCCACGAACTCGCCGTTGCGCTTCGCGACAACCCCCTCAGACAATTGGCGACCACCGCCGCCGGCGAAGTCCATGAGCTGGCCAAGAGCAACCCCGGCCCAAGGACCTACGAGGTGCTCTTCGCCTACCTCAAGCTCCTGCGCAGCCTGGAGCCTAAGATTGATGCAGTCTCTGCACTGGAGGACAAAAAATGTCACTAGAAAGTTCTCAATTCTCCGTAAGAAAGTTGGTAATTCCCGTGGAAAAACTGGTAGTTCCCGTGGAAAAACTGGTAGTTCCCGTGGAAAGGTTCAATGTTTTCCCTAGAAATGCGCCTTCCACCGGGACGTCCTCCCCGTGGCACGGGCATCCTGCCCGTGATCCTTCACGGCCTGGAAGGCCGTGCCACCTCCGTCCGTACCACGGGCATCCTGCCCGTGATCCTCCACGGCCTGGAAGGCCGTGCCACCTCCGTCCGTACCACGGGCATCCTGCCCGTGGCCCGGAACTGCCACCAGTCCGGGGACAGAATCCACTAGTTTTCCGTGTTTTTGCCAGACTTTTAAGGAGTTACATTAACCATGAAGAAAAAAAGGCGCATGCCTCAAGAATGCGCACGCGGTACGCTCTCTTCAGATGGGAGAGGGATCGAATTCGCCCGCTGGTCACTTGTCCCTGGTCACTGTTTGATGGTTGTCAAGCGGCGCAAAGCGCGTAATGTCTAGGCCTGAGGTCTTTTACGAAGCAGTGTGGAGAAGGGGGGAGCCATGAATCCTTACAACCGCAAAGCATTCCTGTTGGCTGTGTTGCTCGCCGTCTTGTCCGGCTGCGGATCGCCCAAGCCCTCAGGGAGGGCTGGCAAGGAAATCGCCGACGCTCAGCAGGCCATCGCCAACGCCAAAGGCTACGCTGATAAGGGCGAGTTCGACAAGGCGGCGGTGGAGTATTCCCGAGCCAATGAGATAATCGCCAAAGGCAGGACGCTCGCGACCAGCATGGAGTCGCCTCAACTGAATAAGCTTGAGGAAGAGGCCCTGGGCGGCATCGCTGAGGTGCAGAAGAGGCGGCTGGAGAAGGAGAAGGCCGCTGAGGAAGCCGGGCAGAAGGAAGCACTGGCCAATAAGTCCAAGCGCTGGCGCTCGCGCGTGGCCATACCTGCCGCTGTGGATTATCTGAACGTTTTGCCAGCCAACGCGATAGTGGTGGGCCAGCTCAAGGACCTGGGCGGTTCAGTCGAGAATGCCAAGAAGACCGCCATGGGCCGTCTGATCACCTCGCAGGAACTCGCGCCTTTGTGGCAGAAACTGGAAGACTCTGTGGCGGAGCAGCGTGCTGGAGCGAGAGCACGAGCTGAAGCTCCGCCCACCGCCAGGGAAGAAACTCAGGACCCGGCGGCCGCACTGAAGCAAAAGGCCAAGCTCCAGGAAAAGGTGGAGAAGGAGAAGGCGGAGCTGCATAGAAACCTGGTGCTCTGGCTCTCGCGCTTCAAAGGCCAGTTCGCCGGAGCTGTGTGGCAGCTTGACTTCCAGAACCCGGCCGGCATGCGTGCCGCGGCAGTGGCGGAGATCAGCGATCCTGTGCCTGAGGCCGTCGTAGATGAGCTTATGGAAAAAACGGAATTCCTTCCCCCCGCCGGGCCCGCGACGATCACCTACAAGGATGTGGATATCTGGATGCCGGCGCCCGGCGGGATTGCTGTGACGCTGTTGGGGCGGCATCTGGTGATTGGCCCAAATCCAGAGTCCGTGAAGGTTATTGTGGATGGTTTCTTTAAGCCTGGTGGCTTCGGGGCCTCGCCGGCCTGCGTTTCCGCCAAGTCTTCGCTAGGCCCGAAGCCCGAGACCTTGGTGTTCATGGACTTCGAGGGTTACATGCGCGCGGTCATCAATATGATGGGCGCACAGGGCGGCGCTGACACCAAAACGGCCTTTCAGAAAATGATGAATGCCAGCGGCGCGAACATGAAGATGATCGGCATGGCCAGCGCCTGCACAGGCGAAGGCTACGAGGACCGCTCGGTGGCGCTCACGGAGGGCGAGCTCAAGGGCTTCGGCGCCATGATGCGCATGGCTCCGGATGCCCCACCGCCGCTGAACGCCTTGGCTTTCGTGCCGGCCAACGCGGCCCTGGCCACCGTCAGCTATGTCAACGCCCTGGCGTCTGGCAGCGCGATGAAGGATTACTTGGATAGCTTTAAGGAGTTGACGGACTCCCTCCAGAAGGGCATGCCCAAACCCCCGCCTGGCGTTAACGCCCCGCCCGGCCCGCCGGACTTCGGCGCCATACTGAAAGCCTTCGAGGAAAAGACTGGGGTCAAGCTGGACGAGGTAGCCTCTGGCATAAAGGGCGAAACGGGTTGTTACGTTGCGCCGGGGCCCGGACTGGTGACGCAGCCGCCCGACCTCGGCATTTTCACCACTTTTACCACCCCCGAGAAGGCCCAAGCCTTCTGCGAAGCTATCTCCAAGGCCCTGGGCGCTTATTTTACGCCAACGCCTGTCAAGGAGCAACGCCAGCCGGAACGCACGGTTTATCAACTCGATTTGCAGGCCTTGGGCCAAGCCCTGAACGCGCCGGTGCCGCCCAATTTCCCTTACACGCCGTGCTGGGCCGTGGAGAAGAACCGTTTCTTCCTGGCCTCATCGCCTCAGGCTCTGCAGAAGCAGTTGAGCTATGTTGACAGCCGGACGCCGGGGTTGCTGGCCCAGCCTGACTTTGTGAAAGCCCTGGGCGCGCTGACAGCCGAGGAACGGAAAGGCCAGATTATGTACGTGGACGCGAAGAGCCTGCTCACAGCCGCCGCGATGCTCGGCCTCCCGCTCTTGCAGGGCAGGATCACCGATCCTGAGGTCAAGAGCATCCTGCAAGGCCTGCCCCCGCCGCAGGTGCTCTTCAAGGACATTCCGCCCATGATTATGGGCTCCGTCCAGCGCGTGGGACGTGTGGAAAGCGTTTTTCGGGGCCCGCTGCCGCCCGTGGAGTCGGCCTTCATCCTGGCCGTCGGCGCAGGAGTGGCCATTCCCTTAATGGTTGGGCGGATGGAGATGGGACAGCCCCCGGTTTCGGTGCCACCACCCAAACCGCCCGGACAGTTCTGAGCAATCTTGAGTTCTGGAACGATTTGATGAAGCAGGCTCGCGTTTGTCCTGTGATTATGGCTGGCGGAGCGTCGTCGCGTTTGTGGCCCGCATCCAACCGCAGGAAACCCAAGTGGGACTTGCGCCTTTTCGGCGGACAGAGCCTGCTGGAGCAGGCTTGGGAACGCGCTCGGGCAGTGGCGCCCGCGGGGGACTGCTGGGTCGTCGCCGGCGCTGCCCAGGCCGCGCTTGTGCAACGCTCCTTGCCCGAACTCCCCAAGCGCAATCTGCTCATCGAACCCGTGCCGCGGGACACGGCCGGCGCCATCGCGCTGGCCGCTGCGGCCATCCTCGCGACAACCGGCAACCCAGTTTCTGAAACCAGGAACCGGGAAACCGTCATGCTGGTCCTTCCCGGCGACCACATCATCCACACGGTTTCGCGTTTCCGGGAATGCGTCCAGGCCGGGGCCGGAGTTGCAGTGGAACAGAGCGCGCTTGTCACTTTTGGCATCGTGCCGCGCTGGCCCGCCAGCGGCTACGGCTACATCCACTGCGGGAAGGAGATCAAGCTAGGGCCAACCCCAAAGCCCAAAGCCCAGAGCCTCAAGCCGAGAGTTCTTCAGGCGCTTGGCTTCCGCGAGAAACCGGACCTGCGGACCGCGGAGCGCTACGTGGCCTCGGGCGATTACTACTGGAACGGCGGTATCTTCCTATGGACGCTTGGAGCGTTGCTGGCGGAATTCGAGAGGCAGCTTGCGGGCCACGCCGATCTGATCCGCGCGCTTAGCCTTGCTCAACCAGGCGGCAGGAAATGGACGGCCTCGCTCCGCGAACTGTTCCCCGCGCTGCGCAGGATTTCGATTGATTTCGGCATCATGGAGCATGCGCGCGACGTGGCCGCGGTGGCCGCGGACTTTGAGTGGGACGACATAGGTTCGTGGAGTGCGGTCGGGGAACACTTGGAACGCCGCGGCGGCAACGCGTGCGCCGCCGGAGCGCGCCTCCTCTCCGTGGATGCGCGCGGCAACGTGGTCTTTGCTCCGGAGAAGCGGGTCGCGCTGGTGGGAGTGGAAGGCCTGGCCGTCGTGGTCAGTGGCGGCGACATCCTGGTCTGCAAGCTGGACCGCGACCAGGACGTGAAGAAGGCCTGTGAAGCGGCAGGTGACACGTGAAACGTGAAGCGTAAAACGTGAATGCAAATGGAGCGTGCGTGGTGCTGTTCCTTGCGTTCTTGCGTTTTCCGATAGACCCGGAGAGGCTTTCGACAACTAATCTGTGGGCAATTGGCTTTTGCGCTCTGTACAGGTTGCCTGTTTCCTGTTAGAAAAGAGAGGAGCAATGCTATCACGAGTCTGGAGGCTGGAGGCACCATGTGCGCCGTAGTGTGGAGGTCACGCGCCCTTGCATTTGCTCTTGTTCTTGCAGCGGCGAGTTTTTGCTTGGCGGTCAGCACCTTCGATAGGGGTGCGCCCACTCGCGATCTGCGCAGCGTCGGCAGCGCGGTGGCGCTGCGGTTCACCAACCCGCCGGTTGCGCTGGCGCCCGCGGAGTTTGATCTGGGTGACGCAGGCTTCGGCTCAACCCTAACACGGTACGTAACGGCCGAGGGAGGTCTGAAACCCTATCGCTTCCGGTCTGAGGGGCCCCTGGGATTGTCCAATGTTATCGCAGGTTTCCCCACCACCCTCCAACTGGGCCTCTCCGGGGTTCTCGCCGGCACTCTGCCTCCGCAGCCCAGGGATACACTCACCAAGCAGCCGCTGCCTTTCCCTTCCAAGACCATCACCGGCAGCGCTGGTTTCCGCTTCCAGGTCACTGTGCAGGACTCCCGGGCCTTTGGAACCTTGCTGGGGCAGACGCTCACAGGGCTTTTCAACCTGCAACTGGTTGACACTGCTACTGCGCCCTTCCGTTTCGCCATGGACAGTGTGCCTGATGCACGCTTAGGCGCCAGCTACCTTGCGAATCTTGACGTGGTGGGAGGCCGGGGCGCCCTGACCTATAGCGTGATCTCATCCGTGGACACCGCGACAGGTCTGGCGGTGCCCATGGACAAGCTGGGGCTTTATGTGGCCGCCGATGGCTCTATTATCGGCCGCCCGCTGGCCACAGGCGTGTTCGCCATAAAGGTCCGTTGCGTGGACAGCCGGAGAGGGATTGCGTTAAGCCGCAATGGTCTCGTGCAGGACCAGGTGTTCAACTTCACCGTGCGCGACCAACCGATTGCCTCAACTGATCTGGCCACGCTCCAGTGCTCGGTGCGAGGCGACTTCGACCAGGGAACTCATGACGTCCTGCAGTATCGAGGCCTGGTGAGTACCTTAGGCCGGACTACCGCTAGTTTGCTCAACTCCGACTTCTCCTTCCGCTTGGGCGGCATCCTTGTCTCCGGACGGCTGGACAACAAGGGCCAGTCCTCGGCTACGCTTCTGGATGGTTCAAAGCTGAAGTTCAAAGTGAACACCGCCAACGGCTTTGTGGACATTGCAGTCAAGAGTGGGTCCTTTGCGAATGCGCTCCAGGCCTTCAACCTGCGCTCAGGCCTGACCCGCCAGCCGGTGGAGGTCACGGTCGGCGACGCTGTCGCCAGCAGCGAGGTGCTGGACTTCAAGACGAGCGTGAGCGGCTCGCACTATGCGCTCAGCTACAGGTTCGGCAGCGGCTCCACGGGGTCCAGCGCCGCGGGCGTATTCCAGATTACGAGCGTTTTGGGAAGGGACGGAACTGCCCTGAGCGGTCCGGCCGGCGACTCGTGGCGGGTGCTGTTCCTCGCGTCTCCACGCACGGCGGTTCAAGATCCTCAGGGGCGCAGCCAAGGCTTTACCGGCATTACCGGAGCTACTGTGCGCATTGGCGCGGCCTTCGCTCAACCGCTCGTCGGGGCGCCGCTGCTGGCAAGCCAAGGCAACCTGAAATTCAGTGGGTTCCCCGGTTCAGGGGTGAAGAGTTTTGCGCTCAGCACTTCGCGTTTCACGGGCAAGCTGCTGACAAATGTGCTCAGTACTGGAGGCACCGGCATTCCCTTGGCCAGCCAGGCCCCACAGTTTGGCCAGCTTTTCTTCCCCTTGGGACTAGACCTGGCGCGCGGGGCCTCGGCTGCGCCGTACAGTGGCGAGCACGCTCGAGCTATCTTCGGGCTGAAGCAGCAGTACAAGGACACCCCACCTCGCCGCTAACGGCGGGCTGGAGCGTTCCTTCATAGCGCGGGAACCTGCACGGATGACTGATCCTCAGAACGGCCAGGCTGCCGGCGCCAAGCTTGAGCAGGCGGCGCCATCTCCGGCGCCCGAGACCTCTCCATACCAGTTGGCGGAAGTGGGTTGGGAGGAACTGCTCAAGGCGGCGGCCAGAATCCAGGCCGCCGCCAACGCCATCAAGAAGACTGAGCGCAGCGTGGACGGCTATAACATCGAGCGCTCACTGAATAAGCATAAGCCGCACCTGATGGCGGAACATCTCGCCAATCTGCGCGAGTACCGCAAGACCAACAAGCTATGAGCTTGCCTGGCCCTCAGGCCGCCTCCGCGCTTGACTTGCCTTGCTCTCGCCGTAGACTACTCCTTCGACAATCGGGCTGGGGCGGCTGCACAGGCCGCCCTTTCTGTTGGGGAGGCTGATACACATGGCAGAAAGTCGGCGGCGGGCCGCGGTCGTGGGCGCGACCGGAGTGGCTGGACAGCAGTTCCTCGTGAGTCTGGGTAGGCATCCCTGGTTTGAGGTGAAGCGTTTGGCCGCTTCCGAGCGCAGCGCTGGAAAGACGTACAAAGACGCCATCACCGATCCGTCGTCAGGCGCCACGCGCTGGTTCTGCGATGAGCCTTGCCCTAAGGAATTCCTGGATATCGTCGTCGAGGATGCGCAGAAACTCGCCCTGGACGACCTTGACATCGTCTTCACCGCCATTGAGAGCGATGCCGCCAAGGTTGTCGAGCCGCTCTATGCGCAGCGGGCGCCCGTGATCTCCACCGCCAGCGCGTTCCGCTACGAAGCGGACGTGCCGGTTTTCCTGCCCGGCGTGAACATTGACCACGCGGCACTGATCGCCGTGCAGCAGAAGAACCGCGGTTGGAAGGGCTTCATCTCGCCTGGCCCCAACTGCACCACAGTGGGCCTGGCCATCAGCCTTAAGCCGCTCCACGATCGCTTCGGCATCAGCAGCGTCATCATGACCAGCCTGCAGGCGGTCAGCGGCGCGGGCCGCAGCCCTGGGGTGCTGAGCTACGACATCCTGGACAATGTCATTCCGTATATCCCAAAGGAGGAAGAAAAGGTCCAGACCGAGACGCAGAAGATTCTCGGCAAGCTCTCCGGCAACGCCATCGTGCCCGCGCCCTTCAATGTGTCCTGCACCTGCACGCGCGTGAACGTGCTTGACGGCCACACCGAGGCCGTCTTTGTCGGGCTTCAGAAGAAGGCCTCCCCCGACGAAGTCAAGGCTGCCTGGCGCGACGGCTACAAGGACTTCCTGGCGCTGGGGCTGCCCAGCGCTCCGCCGGAGCTTGTGCACTACACTTCCGAGCCTTTTCGCCCACAGCCGAAACTGGATCGCCGCCTGCACGACGGCATGGCCACGGTCATCGGCCGCCTGCGCTCCGACAACGTGCTGCCCAACGGCATCAAGTACGTGCTCCTCAGCCACAATACCAAAATGGGCGCTGGCAAGGGCGCGGTGCTGACGGCCGAATACCTCATCCAGCGCGGCGTCATCAAGTAACGCGAGCCCCTGGGCTACACCTCGATCCGGAGGATCGAGTCACAGGCGCGCGCCGCGGATGCTAGAAGCTCATATTCAGCGCTTCGCGCCCACCGCCTCCGGCAGTTTGCGTCCGATCTTCTCCACGCCGTACCCGAATCCCGGCCCTTGGAGCGTAGACAGGTCCACGCAGCCCTTGCTGCGCGTGTAGAGGCCTGGGTGAACGGCGGCTTCAGGGCGCGAGGCCTCTGGGTAGAACTGCATGGCATTGGTCTCCACGCCCATGATCGTGCCCGCGTGAGCGGCCAGCAGACAATGAGGTATCTGCGCCAGCATGGGGTTGGTCAGATCCTGGACCATGAGCGTCATGCCGTGGGCTTTCGCCCAGCAAAGGCTCAGCAGCGCCCCAGTCTGGGTCTTGCAAGTCTTCAACGCGACTCCGCTCCAGCCCAGCGCGCGGCCCAGCTTGACCAAGCGCCAGTTGTGGGCGCTTTCGTCCATGAACAGCGGTTTGCGCGCCGAGACGCTGTGCACGTCTATCCGGTGTTCCTCCAGTTCGTACGGGAAGGGCTGTTCGACGTAGAGGATCATCCCGTAAATCCGCGGGTGCTCGCTCATCAGCCGGTCCAGAATCCCGTTAACGTAGGCCGGCTCCGTGACAGTGCAGTTGAAGTCGCTGCTCAGCCAATTCACGCCTTCCTCAACTGCGATCAGGCCGGCCTTTACCAGGCGGCCATAATCCCACTCCGCGTCGTTGCCGCGCAGCTTGACTTTCAGGCATTGGAGGCCGTCGCGGCGAATCCAGTCGCGCAACAGGACGGGGTAGCCATCATCCGGTTCATGGCCGGTGAGTTCCGCAGGGTCAACGGGGTCCTTGCCGCCGACGAGGTGCCAGGCGGGCAAGCGGTTGGGACGCGGGTTTGCCAGATAGTCCGCGGGGTACTTGTGCCTGAATGAGAAGGCTGCTCCCCGCATGGGACTGATGAAACGTGACAGGTCACTGTTCATGAAATTCGAGTTGTAAGTCTCATACACCGGCACGCCGTTGATGATCCCGTATGCGTCGTGCAGGGCAATGTCGAAGGCCGAGCAGCAGACTAGCGCGGCAAGCCAGGGCAGCGGCTCGCGGCCTGCGCGCTTCCGGTTGAACGTCTTGACCAGCCGCGGCAGTTCCCCGTACTGAAAGGCGTGGCCGATCTCCAGCGCATGCCCCTTGGCGGGGAAGTCCGCCCACGCCTGCGCCAGCAAGACGCAGAACGCTTTGAGCGCCTCGTGCCGTTCCTCGTAGCTCAGATTTGACGGCCAGACCCATTGGACCGAGAGCGGTGTCTCGCCCCAGCCCTGAGCGGCTTTGCCCCGCGCGTTCTTGACCGTCATGCAGGCGCGCGCGCAGGTGACGTAGGTGAGCGTCTCAGGACCGAACTTCAGCGGCACGCGCGTCTCGACGGGAAGAAAGTAGAGTGCCGCATCAACGGGGCAGATGTCGGGCTTTGTGCGAGGCATCGCTTTGGCTTTCTACCTCCTCGCGGGGCTCAGACTTCCCAGCCCTTGCGGTACTCGCGCTTCACGTATTGGTCCAGTTCCGGCGCGTTCTTGCATTTGAAGTTCTCGCCGTCCCACTCGACCTTCTGCCCCACCTTCGCTCTGTAAGCCAGATGCCCCAGCAAGACGAACTCGGTCAGCGGCCCGGCGTAATCGAAGTTTGAGCAGGGCGGCACGTCGCCGCGGTCTTTGCAGGCGCGCAGGAAATCGCCCCGGTGGCTGTTCTTGATGCGCGGGATGGTCTTCGGCGGCTGCGGTGTGGCCTGGTGCTGTTCCTCGGGGAGGATGCGAATCCCGCCGCCGTACTGGCCGGTGTACATGATGCCCTTTTCGCCGATGTAGACCGAGCCATGGTCCTCGAACTTGCGTCCGTACTTGTCTTCCAGGTATTCCGCAATAGGCGCTTTTCGCCCGTCGTGGAAGTAGACCGTGACCGGCGCCATGTCGCCGCGCGCGGGGAACTCGTAGCGAAAGACGTTGTCAATGGGCCACTTTTCCTTGCTCCCGCCGTGCTGTTTGATTAGTTCAAAAGTCTGCGGGTGTTTGAGCTTGAGCGCCCAGAAGACACCGTCCCAGATGTGGCAGCCCTGGTCGCCCACGGAGCCCGTGCCGAAGTCCATATAGCAACGCCAGCCGAAGGGATGCAGCCCGTCGTGGTATTCGCGGAAAGGCGCCGGCCCGATCCACTCATCCCAGTGCAGGTTCTTGGGTACTGGCCTGGTCTGCGGACGGTTGTCCGTGCCCCCAAACTTCCAGGTCGTCCAGGTGTGAGTTTCCTTGACCTGGCCAATGGCCCCGGCCCAGATGTACTCGCAGAGCCGGCGGTACTCTTCGCCGCTGTGCCCCTGGTTCCCCAACTGCGACACGACCTTCTTCTCACGCGCGGCCTGGGTCAGCTTGCGCACCTCATAGAGGTCGTGGCCAATGGGTTTCTCAACGTAGACGTGTTTGCCCAAATCAATGGCCCGGATGGCTGCCACGGCATGATGATGGTCGGGCGTGGCGATGAAGACGGCGTCGAGGTCCTTGTGGCACTCATCCAGCATCTTGCGGTAGTCATAGTAGGTTTTGACGTTGGGCGCTTTGGCGGCGACGTTCTTGGCCGTCTCGGCCAAGCGGCCGTCGTCCACGTCCACGATTGCGATGAGGCGTTCGTTCTGGGCCTCATTGACGCTGGCGCCGCCCTGGCCCCCCGACCCGATGACTGCCACGCCCAGCTTCGAGTTAGGCGCGGGATCGGCCATCACGTACGGCCCGCACGCCGCCGCCCCGGCCGCCAATGCGGCCTGCTTCACAAATGAACGGCGTGAGAGCTCCTTGCCAGTTGCCATCTTCAGTCCTCCAAACGGTCGTCTCTGCCCAAGCCACAAGCTTGCCCGTCAGCATCCAGAGACACATACACCGGCTTTGGGCCTCGAGTTCTGGGTCTCACGCCACGCGCCAACGTCCCAACCTCAATCAAAGATCCAAAATCCAAACTCCAAATTCCAAATTCCAAAAAATCCAAAATCTAAAATCCAAAATCGTCTCTTACTCTCCTTTGAAGATCAGATCCAAGTCCTTGCGGCTGCCCGGTCCCTCAATCGTCAGGTAGCTGTTGTAACCTATCTCATCCAGGGCTTTGCGGACTTCAGGCCACTTGACGCTGCCCTGGCGCAGGCTGGGCCAGTCCCCGCCGTGTCCGTCCGGCTTGAGCTTGAAGTCCTTGGCGTGGCACTTGGCGATGAGCGGGCCGAGCGTCCTGATCCATTCTTCAGGGGCAACCGGGACGTACTTAACGTGGTTCGCGATGTCGAAGTAGGCTTTCACCCAGGGACTCTCAAACGAGGCGACCAGCCATTTATGCAGGGCGGGTCTGACCCACAGGTTGTTCCAGACGTTCTCCAGAGCGATGATGACCTTGGTCTCCTCCGCGATGGGGATGAGTTTCTTCACGGCTTCGCGCGTGGAATCGGTGGCCCAGTCGTGCGCTTCGATGTAGGCCTTGTACTTCTCGTTGTCTCCGGCGGCAACGCTCTTCAGGTGCCCGTTCTTCTCGTCGAGCTCGATCTTGAAGTCCCAGGCTTCTGGCATCGGCATCCCGCCGATCCTGCAGGGGACCAGAAGGATGGTCGTGGCGCCGTAGCCCTGCGCCGCGCGCAGAGCCTTCTCGGCGGAGGCTACAGAGTCGGCGACCTTGGCCGGGTCTTTGAGATTGAAGTCCGCCCAGCCGCGCATGACCGAGTGGATCTGGATGCCCACCTTCTCAGCGGCCTCGCGGCACTTTGCGGCCTCCTCGGGCGCGAGGCCCCAATCCGTGCTCTCCACGCCGTCAAAGCCTGCGTCCTTGGCGGACTTGAGGGCGGCCTCTGTCGGCTTGGCGACAATGGCGCCCTTTTTCAGCGTGGTCTTGAACTTCAGTTCATCGGCATTCGCGCCGCTGGCCAGACCTAAGCCCAGTCCTGTAGCGGCAGAAGCGGCGATGAATTTCCGGCGAGTGACAGAATGTGCCATGAGGGGCCTCCTTTGGGGCGCGGTTTCTATTGGGATACCCCCATGGCGCGCCGAAGTCAACTTGACAAAGAAGCGACTGAGTAGGCGGTGAACGCGGAGGGCTGTGCCAGTTTGGTTGCAGCACAGGCCGACAGAGCGCTGATGGTGCAGGACAGGAGTGAGAATAGAGGAGTGAGAAGCGAGGGATGCTTTCGTCCCGTCACCGTCCTCGTTTCTCACTTCTCTTTCCTCGTTTCCTGCGTCACTCGTCACTGGCCACTCATCACCTGCCCCTTTTTTTTCTTCGGCGGTGATGCAAGTCCTTAAAAGTGTGCCAAAACTGCGGAAAATTAGTGGTTTCTGTTCCCGGAACCTGCGGCCAACCCAGCATCCGCGAATGACGCGAATGAACGCCAAGAGGGGGACTTCGCCCCAGCAGCGGCCGTCCCGGCGGAAGGGGCCTTTCTCGCGGGAAATGGGAACTTTTCCACGGGAACTACCAACTTTTTCACGGGAACTACCAACTTTTCCACGGGAACTACCAGTTTTTCCACGGGAATTACCAACTTTTTTCACTAGATTTACCAACTTTAGGACCGGCACTATGGTGCATTCTGCGACAGTGCTTTGGTTGGCAATCACGTAACGCACAGAGTGCACAGAGGGATTGCCGGAGGGGCTGGACGGCGGACAGTAGGTGGTAGGCGGTAGGTAGTAGGTGGTAGATAGTAGATAGTAGGTGATAGATAGGAGACGGTAAGGCGAGCGCACTGTCTGCGGACGGTGCCACCACCAACCATCCACCCCGCATGAGCCACCATCCACCGCCCTTTCCGAGTACTGAGTACTGAGTACTGAGTACTGAGGACGCGTTCTCCCCCGTGCCCAAGGCAGGCACAGGGTAATCCCCATATACTACGGATCTAGACCCTTCAGACCTGGCGGTTGCGCAGGGATTTTTTCTAGCCATGCAATCCTGTGACAAGTCCTTTCTGCACAAGGTGTTATGCGGATATCAGCCGGAGCGTTGCGGTGCCAGGGGATTTAACCGACACGTGGCGGTTAAATCGTTAGGTGGATGTTAGGTATGGACATTGGCCCGGGTTTCTCACCGCAGAGGACGCAGAGGAACGCAGAGGGGAACTGAAGTAGGTGGTAGGTGGTAGGTAGTAGGTTGACGGCGGCGGGTGGCGAGTGGCAAGAGGCGAGTGGCGAGGGACGAGTGAAAAGCGGCCGGCAATTCAGGCCCAAGGGGCCGGGCTGGGATAGCCAGGCGCGGAGCGCAGCGCAGCCCCTGGTACAGTGTCCCACGATGCAAGCCAAGCCTCAAAGGCAGGGCTTTTCAAAAGTTCTTATTCTTCATAGGAGAAATGACGAATCTTAACCGAAAGGGGGTTGAGATTCATGAACGCACAGACAAGTCCTTCGCCCGTTCCGTCATTGTACGAGTTGTTTCTCCAGGTGCCGGATGCGCGCCATGCTCGGGGTGTACGCCACGCGCTGGCGGCATTGCT
>Ga0209777_10005391_pt1 | contig 14762 bp, 15 predicted proteins | sample FrelakmetHBP12HB_FD_187147 | JGI IMG/M metagenome (GOLD analysis project Ga0209777, IMG submission 187147) | Freshwater lake sediment microbial communities from the University of Notre Dame, USA, for methane emissions studies -HBP12 HB (SPAdes)... | ecosystem: Environmental > Aquatic >... | reverse complement strand
ACGCTGTCGGCGCTGTTTCTCTCATGCCGGTGCATGGGAGTGCGGAAACCGTTCTCCAGAATGCTCCATTTCAAGGCTTTCGCCAGGTTCTATAAATTGCATTGTTACTATTGGTACATACTATTCGTCTCAGTAGTGGCTCACCTGGCTATAGCCATCAAGGTGTTGGGCATTCCTTTCGGCACTTGAACGCTTGAGAGTTCGCTGAATCACATGATATAATCACGGCAACTAAGCATAAAGGAGGGAGGAAATGCTGAAGGATTTCAAAGAGTTCATCATGCGGGGCAACGTAATCGACATGGCAGTCGGCATCATAATCGGCGCAGCCTTCGGCACTGTGGTCACATCACTGGTTAGAGATGTAATCATGCCTCCGATAAGCCTGGCTCTGGGCAGAGTTGATTTCAGCAACCTTTTCGTGCTTTTAAAGAGTGGAAAGGATGTTCCCCCACCCTACTATACTATCTCTGAGGCCCAGGCAGCCGGTGCGGTAACACTCAACTATGGCTCGTTCATTAATTACGTCTTTATCTTTCTGATAGTCGCCTTTGCGGTCTTCCTGCTCATCCGAGCAATCAACAACATGCGCCGCCGGGCAGAAGCTCCTAAGGTGGCAGCGGCACCGACAACCAAGGATTGCCCATTTTGCGTCTCTAAGATACCAATCAAAGCTACACGCTGCCCGAACTGCACCTCACAACTGCAGCCTGTGTAACTATAATGACACTTCATAGCTAGGGGCTGGGGTGTCCCCAGCCCCTAAGCCCACAAGATCAAATTGTGAGAGAGCAGGCTGGATAAGCATAGCCAAACATATGTGATAACTTTTTAACCTTTTTCCACACCTCTTGACAGCATCCCGTGAAATGTGCTATAAAATTCCGCAACTTTACTTGACATCATGACAGATTGTTACAACATAATCTAGCTGAGGGGCAGATAAAATTTGGCTAACGTTGAAAGGCAAGAAAGGGGGTGAGGACCGAAAAGGAGTTAAATATATAGCACAAAAATGTAACCAACCGTAGCGAATCACGACGTTTCAAAAAAAGAGGAGGTCAACAATGGCATCATTCAAATGTAATATGGGAATGAACTGCGATTTTGAGGTAAAGGACAAAGACCAAAAAGAACTGATGCATATAATTGCGCTTCACGCTGAGACAACACACAATATGAAAAGACCTTTGCCAGCTGATATCATGGAGAAAGTGAACAGAGCAATAAAGAAGTAGACCAAACATCAAACGCAAAGGACTCGTTCCGCACTGATAGTACTGCTACTCTCGGGGAGAGCACGGTGCTACCAGCATCAGCGCAGATAGGCAACGAGCGGCGAGAGGCGGAAGTGCTCTTGAGCTAGGGAGCCATGGCCGGTGAGGTGAGAAAAGGGGCAGTATTGGCTCTTGGCGGGGTCGAGGGCCTCGGATGGAGCTCTGCGGCGGAGATTTTGGCTGTTGCTGCGCACTGGCTGGATGTTGCGGGCTGCAAGCTGTGTCAAATCATTTTAAGTAGGTAATCCAACTGAGGGGATATTATTGGTGGCAAGAGCGATGAGGGATGAATATCGCCTCATCGGGAGTTGAAATGGGAAATCCTGGCTTAGATAGTGTGGAAAGGAGGTAAGATTCCAATGCCAGTTGTTACATGGCCAGCTTTAGGTCTATATATGGGAATAGCAAGCCTTATATTCGGTGTTATTGTTATGATTTTCCCCAAGATACTTAATTATTTGGTTGGTATTTATCTTATCATCATCGGTATAATGGCTATCATAGGGTATTTCAGGTAAAGATGACTCTGGTGGTACTAAGTTGGCCACCGGATGTTGTACTTGAGAGTCCCTGCCATTTCCGTATAAGCAAAGAAAGGAGGTCAATATGCTCACCTTATTATTAGTCATTGGTATTATTCTGTTCGCTTTGTGGGCGCTGGGTTTAATAACTCGCCGTACTCTGGGCGGGGGGCTCCATATATTACTTGTTATTGCAGTTATTCTTGTAATTCTCTGGCTGGTATTTGCGATATTCCGATAAGCCCGACGAAGGACAGAGTTCCACGTGCAAGCCCGTGGGTATCTACGTCTTTTAGCCATTCCAGCCTTTACGTAAGTCTTTCCCCAATGACAAAGAGCCGTATAGGCACTGTTCTTGGTAAGAGTAGTGTTTTGAGCTCCCGCTTAAAATCGGCAAAACCATCCTAAGTAGGGGCGGGTTTGAAACCCGCCCCTACTTAATATGTGATAACTTTTTAACCTTTTTCACTCCCATTTTATGACTTCTTGATACCTGGATTGCTAACATAAGCATAGATTTTTCTTATGCGCAAGGAGGATTTCATGCTCGCAATTGCCAACAATATCACGACCAGGAACAGAAGGGTCTCAGAGGCACTCAAACTGCGCCCTGCTGAATCCATAAGCCAGAAGGTAGCAGACAGGATCAAAAAGGAACGTGTTGATTTTTTGCAGGAACTGGCCAGCGACTGCATCGAAGCAGGAGCTGACATATTAGATATCAACCTTCAGCAGCGATACGATGAGCCCGAGATAATGAAGTTCGCAGTTGAGACAGTTCAGGGGGCAGTGAACTGTCAACTCTGCCTGAGTTCAAACAGGGTTGATACGCTGGAGTCCGGCCTTCGAGCCTGCAAGCGCCCCCCGATTGTGAATTACGTCTCACTCGATAGCGAAAAACTCAAGGACATCCTGCCCTTGATTGCACGATATAAAGCAGAGGTGATCCTTGTTGTTTCCAGCCCGACAGCACTGAACAGCACGGAAGACATATTGAAGGCCGCTGCAGTTCTGGTGGGAGCCGCCAATGAGTCCGGTATCTCAAACAAACGCATCATTCTAGACCCAGGCGTGCTGCATGTTACCAGCGATGCAGGCCAGCGCCACGCAAAGACATTGCTCGAACTTCTTCCTGCTTTTTCGGAGATTTTCGATCCACCGATACGGACCACATCCTGGATAAACAATGTATCTGCCGGCGCCCCAAGGCGGTTGCGCCCGGTAATAAACAATACCTTCCTTGCCCTGCTCGCCGGGGTCGGACTGTCTTCCGCCTTTGTGGACGCCCTCAACAGTGGGACCATGAGGACAGTGCGTTTGATAAGAATCCTGAGGGATGATGCTATATACTCTGATCGCGATGTGGAGTTGTGCTGAGAGGCAAAGCTGTAGCAGTACCTTGACAGAGAACCTGTCGAGTGTATACTTTGCTTGAGTATCGCCAATTCGCAGAGGAGCAACGAAGTGTTAAAGGGAGGAATACCTCTAGGGAGTTTCTTTGGTATCTCGATAAGGCTGCACTATTCCTGGTTTATCATCTTTGCGTTGGTAACCTGGGCACTGGCAGCCAGTTATTTCCCAACCGTCTACCCGGACTGGAATCAAGCAACGTACTGGGGTATCGGCCTGGCTACCAGCCTCCTTTTCTTCCTCTCAGTGCTAATCCACGAACTGTCTCATAGCGTGATAGCCCAGGCCGCAGGCATCCCCGTCAAGTCCATCACCCTCTTCGTCTTCGGCGGGGTATCCCAGATAAGCAAGGAACCAGAACGTCCCGGCGTCGAGTTCCGTATGGCTCTGGCTGGCCCGGCGAGCAGCCTAGTCCTTGCAGGCATATTCTGGGGCATTCATGTAGCTACAGAAGGAGTAAGCGAGCCCGCTACAGCTCTAACATTTTGGCTTGCCTGGATCAATGCCGTTCTCGCCGGATTCAATCTGGTCCCCGGATTCCCCCTGGACGGCGGGCGTGTGCTGCGGTCTATCATCTGGTGGCGCAGCAAAAATCTGCGCAGTGCGACCCGGATCGCCGCCACTATCGGCAGAGGGATGGGCTTCCTATTCATATTTGGCGGCATTTTCTGGATTTTCTGGGGCAACTGGTTCAATGGGCTCTGGATAGCCCTCATCGGCTGGTTCTTGCAGAATGCAGCGGCCGGAAGCTACCAGCAGGTAACTTTCCAGGACATGCTTCGCGGTCACAAGGTCAGTGAAGTGATGACACGAGATTGCCCGGCAGTCGCCCCCAGGCTCACAATAGAGCAACTGGTGCACGACTACATTCTGGGCACCGGCCGCCGCTGTTTTCCGGTGGTGGAAAATAGCCACTTATTAGGGCTGGTAACACTGAATGACGTAAAAGGAGTGTCTCGTGAGCATCGGCTTACCAAGACCGTGCAGGAGACGATGACGCCTTTAGCTAAACTTAAGTCGGTGCGGCCATCCGACGACCTCTCGGATGTACTGCAACTGTTGACCTCAGAAGACATCAACCAGTTGCCGGTGGTGGACAACGACACCATCGTCGGCATGATAGCGCGCGACAACCTATTGTCGTTCATACGAACACGCTCCGAGTTAGGGATGTAGGTCGAAGCCGACAGTAGACTAGATTGGCACTACAAGATGGTTACGGGGCCTCCCGAGGCAGGGATGGGGATGCTGGCTGAGGTGATAGGGCCTCGGGAGGCCCTTCTCCGGCATTCGGGTAGTAAAAGGGCATATGAGCCGAATTTACGATGAACTAACCGAGGAGGTAGATCGATGAGTAAAGTTACGCTGGCTGAAGGAGTCTTCTATGTGGGAGCTGTTGACTGGGACAGGCGGCTGTTCGACTCGCTGATACCGCTGCCCGACGGCACAAGCTACAACTCATATCTGATTAAGGGCAGCGAAAAAACAGCTCTCATCGATACGGTGGACCCCAGCATGACAGAAGTCTTGATAGGCCATTTGAACGAAGTCGGAGTTAAGAAGATAGATTATGTTATCGCGAATCACGCCGAGCAGGACCATTCCGGTAACCTGCCTAACATTTTAGCAAGATACCCCGAAGCAAAGCTTGTCTGCACACCAAGGTGCAAAGATTTTCTTATTGAACTGCTCATGATACCTGAAGGAAAATTCATCACGGTCAACGACAAAGAGACCATTTCCCTGGGAAATAGAACGCTGGAATTCATCCATGCTCCCTGGGTTCACTGGCCTGAGACCATGTTCACTTATCTGAGAGAGGACAAGATACTGTTCCCCTGTGACCTTTTCGGCTCTCATCTCGCTACAAACGAGTTATTTGTGACCGACGAAGGACGGGTCTACGAGGCAGCCAAGAGATATTTTGCGGAAATCATGATGCCATTCTGGTCGAACATCCAGAAGCACCTGGAGAGACTGAAGGGCTACACAATCGATATCATTGCACCTAGCCACGGCCCCGTACACAACAAGCCGGAGTTTATCCTGAAAGCCTATCGAAGCTGGGCCTTCGATGAGCCCAAGAACATTGTGGTAATACCTTATATCTCAATGCACGGCAGCACCCAGAAGATGGTCAGGCATCTTGTCGAGGCTTTGACAGAAAGAGGCGTTACTGTAAAACAATTCGACCTCACGGTAACCGACCTCGGGAAGCTGGCAATGGCGCTGGTGGATGCGCCGACGATTGTGCTGGGAGTCCCTACCGTCCTGGCTGGGCCACACCCCAATGTAGCCCATGCCGTTTTCCTGGCAAACGCCCTGAGGCCGAGACTTAAGTTCGCCTCTATCATCGGTTCCTATGGCTGGGGAGGCAAGACAATTGAGATGCTCAGCGCTATGATGCCCAATCTGAAGGTAGAGGTATTATCGCCGGTACTGTGCAAGGGCTTCCCCAAGGAAGCCGATTTCAAAGCATTGGATAACCTGGCTAATACCATCGCCCAAAAACATAAGGAGAATAATTTTGTTTGATAACGCTTTATAGTTATAATTATGGAGTAGGGGCACGGCATGCCGTGCCCCTACGATTCAATAACGCTCTTAGGGGAAAGCTCTGAGATTCTTCGCTTCGCTCAGAATGACATATAGTCTTCCCTTCCCTGGCAGAAGGGAGTTAGAGGGAGAGAGATAGGCCTTTCACCCTCACCTAACCTCTCCCGTCAAGAGAGAGGAATTCAAGTCACTCCTGCTTTCGCAGGAGTCCAGGTGGTTCTCCTGGATTCCCGCCTGCGCGGGAATGACAGTAGAGAGCATAATCATCGGGTAGATTAGAGCATCTGCTCCAATCGCGCCTGGAGCATCCGCTCCAGGCTACCCAGAGGAACTAATAAGATGTCTAAGATATTTGTTGGCATAGATGGGTGCAAAGGTATAGATGGGTGCAAAACCAGTTGGTTTGCCATTGCTCTAAAAGAGAACGGCAAATGGGAAGCAAAATGCTTCGAGAATATCTTTAGCCTATGGGATAAATACAAGAATGCTTCTCAAATACTCATTGACGTTCCTATCGGTTTACGAGATGAAGGCAACGAAGAGCGTAAGTGCGACAAGGAAGCACGAGAAAAACTTGGGTCTCCTCGCAAATCCAGTGTGTTCCCAGCACCATGTAGACCTGCGATTTATAAGAAAAAGTACGAGACGGCTAGAGATATCAACAAGAGGAAGACCGACAGGAAACTTACCCTTCAGACTTGGGCCATAATACCGAAGATTCTGGAAGTCGATAATCTAATTCGTGAGAATAAGGAAGCTAGATTAAGAATGAAAGAGATCCATCCAGAGATATGCTTCTGGGCACTGGCTGGTCATCCTATGGTACACTCAAAAAAGAAGTCCGAGGGTCAAAACGAGCGTATAAAAGTTCTAGAATCTGTTTATCCTCGGGCAGACGATATCATCACCTGTGCCAAATCTACCTACAGACGCAAGGAGCTAGCAATAGACGATATTCTTGATGCTTTTGCAGCAGCAGTTACCGCGATGCTAGGTAGCAAAAATAAGTTTGAAAGACTTCCCCAAAAACTTGAAAAGGACTCACAAGGCTTGCCAATGCAGATGCTATATTATTTGGGTAAAAGATAGATTAAGAGACACTTATGGCAATAGACCCGATATGCGGAATGGAAGTAGATGAGAAGACGGCTCTCCGCGTAGAGCACGAGGGCAAGACATACTATTTTTGCAGCCCGGGATGCCGCGATAAGTTCCTCGCCCAAAAAGGCTTGCTCCTGCCTCCTTCCGCTGAAGCAAAACCTCCCCAAGAAGACAGTGAGCAGAAGTCGGCGAAAGCTGCCTTACAGATTACCGGCATGCACTGCGCCTCCTGCGCCGCCTCTATAGAAGAGTCCCTGAACAAGGTGGAAGGGGTCTCTAAAGTAGCGGTGAACTTCGCCACCGAGAAGGCGTATGTGGAGTACGACCCGAGCAAAGCAAGCCCTCAGGCGCTGGAGGAAGCGATAAAGGAGGCTGGGTACGGCGTACTCAAGGAAGAGGCCCGGTACCTTAACCTCAAGGTCATCGGCATGGACAATGCCCATTGCCTGGGCACTGTCGAGGCAGCGCTCAAAGATGTCAAGGGCATAACCTCCAGACAGCTTTTCCTCAATGAAAGGGCAAAGATAGTCTTCGACCCAGCATTGACCACTAAAGAGATTATTAAAAAGGCGATAAAGGACGCGGGCTATATCCCTGTGGAGGAGACCACCGTTGACCGCGAGAAAGAGGCTCGGCGGCGCGAGATAAGAACGCTGAGAATTAAGTTCTTCGTCTCTCTGATTTTTGCCGCTCCTCTGCTCTACTTTGCTATGGGCCCTCACGTGAAGTTGCCGGAGCCCTCGATACCGGACTGGAGCATGGCCCTGCTCCAATTACTGCTCACCACGCCCATAATCGGCGCCGGCTATCAGTTTTACACTGTGGGCATCAGGTCTGTCATCAAGAGCTACCGGGCCAGCATGGATACCCTCGTCGCGCTGGGCACCGGTACCGCTTATCTCTATAGCCTGGCGATATCCATCCTTATCTGGACAGGCAACCCCAACTACACCAGTCACGACCTCTACTATGAAGTGGCAGGACTGCTTATCGTGTTCATCCTGCTGGGAAGGATGCTGGAAGCGCTGGCCAAGGGCAGAACCTCGGAGTCCATCCGCAAGCTGCTGGCACTACAACCTAGAACAGCGCTGGTGGTCAGAGACGGCAAGGAGCAGGAGTTCCCCGTCGAGGAAGTCATCGTCGGGGATACAGTCATAGTGAAGCCAGGAGGCAATGTACCAGTAGACGGCGTAGTTCTGGAGGGAAGCTCTTCAGTCGACCAATCGCTCCTGACCGGCGAGAGCATACCTGTAGAAAAGAACGTCGGCGATGAGGTCATAGGCGGCACCATGAACGAGAGCGGCTGGCTCAAGTTCAAGGCTGTCAAAGTGGGCAGCGACACCGCCCTCGCGCAGATAGTGAGGCTGGTGGAAGAGGCTCAGGGCAGCAAAGCGCCGGTGCAGAGGCTGGCAGACACGGTATCCGCCTATTTCGTTCCCACCGTACTTGGCATAGGCATAATCACGTTTCTAGCCTGGTATTTATCGGGGTCAGCTTTATCATTCAGCCTCACTGCATTTATCGCTGTAATCATCATCGCCTGCCCCTGCGCCCTGGGCCTGGCCACGCCCACAGCGATGATAGTGGGCACAGGCAAAGGAGCTGAGAACGGCATCCTCATCAGGGACGCCGCCACCCTCGAGAAGGCCTGCCAGGTAGATACCGTAGTCTTCGATAAAACAGGCACGCTGACCCGGGGCAAGCCCGAGGTCACGGACATTATTCCGGTATCCAACCCTCATTCTGTCGACGAGATACTCAGACTGGCAGCGGCGGCTGAGAGACGCTCGGAGCACCACCTCAGCGAGGCCATCGTCGCCAAGGCCGAGGAGAGGAAATTAGCCATCCCCGAGATTGATAGCTTCACAGCGATCACAGGCAAGGGCGTGGAAGCAAGATACGACAAAACCACTATCCTGGTGGGTAACAGAGTACTGTTCGCCGATAAGGGTATAAATATAAAGGCTGCTGAAGGCGGCATAACGAAACTGGAGGGAGAAGGAAGAACCGTGGTGCTGGTAGGGACAGAAGGCAAGATTATCGGCATGATAGCGATTGCGGATACAGCCAAACCTTCTGCTGCCGAGACGGTTGCCTGGCTCAAGCGACAGGGAAAGCAAGTGGTGATGATTACGGGCGATAACCGACGGGCGGCCGAGAGCATAGCCCACAGCCTTGGAATCGACCGAGTCCTGGCTGAAGTGCTGCCCGAGGATAAAGCCAACGAGATAAAGAGGCTTCAGGAGAAAGGCGAGAAGGTGGCTATGGTGGGCGACGGCATCAATGACGCTCCGGCTTTGGTTCAGGCGGATGTCGGCATCGCTATCGGCTCGGGGACTGACATAGCTATCGAGTCCGGCGGCATAGTGTTGGTAAAGGACGACCTCCGAGATGTAGCCCGAACATTAGACCTCAGTTGCTACACCATGCGTAAGATAAGGCAAAACCTGTTCTGGGCTTTTTTCTACAATGTTATCAGCATACCTATAGCTGCCGGGATACTTTACCCGTTCTACGGCTTCCTGCTCAACCCCATAATCGCTGGCGCCGCTATGGCTTTCAGCTCAGTAAGCGTGGTAACCAACTCACTGAGCATGAGGAGATACAAACTTCGGGAAATGCTGTAGTTACCCGATCTGCCCGAGGCGGAGGCAACTGCGTTTTAATTAGAAGGAGGAAGAATGGAGAAGAGGCGCATGAAAGCTGTCGACGCTCTGAAGCTAGGCATCGAGAGAGAAAGCGGAGCTAACAAATTCTACCAGAAGGCAGCCCAGGCCACCAGAGACCGGAACGGCAAGAACATGTTTGACTGGCTGGCTAAGGAGGAACTGAGACATCTAGCCAAGCTAAGGCAGCAGTTGAAGTCTGTGCTGGACAACAACAAGTGGCTGGAGTGGAAGAGAGTGACTACTCCTATGAACAAGACAGAGTTCCCTTCGATTTCAGAGGCTACGGGCACAACTACCATAGATGCCAGCGAGATGGATGCCCTGCGCCAGGGAATCAAATCTGAGCAGGATGCTATCGCCTTCTATAGAGATGCCGAGGACAGCACGCCTGACCTCAAGGGGAAAAACATGTTCCGAGCGCTGGGTAAGGAAGAGGAAGGACACCTGTCACTGCTGGAGGAAGAGTTGCAGTGGCTTACCCAGTCACGCAAGTATTTCACATTGCATAGGTTCCAGCTACGCGCAGAGTAATAAAATGCAGGGGGCATCCTTCCGAGAAGGATGCCCCTAAAACGCAGAATCCCAGGTCCAAACCTAACCATAGAGCAGAAGCTGGTCTGTGATCTTGCTCCTCAGGTCACGCCCTGCGACAACTCGATAGTAATATTCCATCTTCTCGTCCTCACCTAAATCGCTCATCTTTATTGCTTTATAGGCGTTGAGCATCACCTCTCGCTGCATCAGCAGGCCCTGGTGAATCAGGTTGATGTCCCACATCGGCCTGCGGCTGGCCCACCAAAACTGGTCGCTCTGCAACGCTTTGTCCAGCAGCCCCCTTGCTAGATCAGCATGTAATTTGACAACGTCAGTGGTGGCCACTTTCATCGCCTTGTAAGTCATGTCCATGGCAATCTTGAGATGCTGCCACTGCAACTGATGTAGCGCATTGCCTTTCCCATTCCATAAAGGATAAGGATTGCCATCCTTTATATCATCCAGCGTAGTGCTCCACGACGATGCCCTCGGCTCGATAGATTGACCGGTTGGTAATATCTCCATGAGCCTGCTGATGGTAACCACCTCAATATCCGTCTTACCATTTTTACCAGCCGCTCCGAATATCTCCTTCTGTGTATCGACTATACGCTGCAACTGCTTGCCGCCTTTGCCGATAGGCTCCATCGGCTCCAGTGCCTCGTAAACCTCACCCAAAAACAGCTTCTCCCAGTTCTTAATATGATGTCCGAAGGTCTCAGCATCCATAGCTGTTATCACATAGATATCCTTATGGTTCCCCCGAAGCTGTTTCAATTGCTCAAGGAAACCACCGGCATCGAGATCGCGAAACGATACCTTATTGCTTAATATGTCATCACGGAAGAACGCCACCAGCTTCTGCCTGCCCGCCACTATGCCATGGACGACATTGCTAGGCCAGTCTACAGGACAGGCAACCCCGCTCAAAATAATCCACTTATGTCCCGTCTCCAGAACCGGCTTCACTATATCGCGGCTGTAGGCCATCTCGGGCGGGAAAAAACCCTGCGGAGAATAGCAATCGCCGAAGAACTGTTTGTTGGTCTGAGTGTTGAGCACTATCTGCCTCAGCATCTCATCTTGCCCTATAAGAGGCAGAATAGCATGATACTTTGCAGAACCGGTGAACTCCAACCGCCCCTTCTCGCACAAATCGCGCAAGCCGGCGATGACATCCGACATCCCATGATCATCCAGCAGCTCAGTGAGAGCACCATTGATGTTCACCGTGACTTTGGCATGTGGCAACTCGCTAAACAGCTTCACCAGAGGCCTGTAGGATTCCTCGCATATCTTTCTCAACACCCAGTGGGTTTGGTTAGTCGGCTGATAGAAGTGCAACAGGGGCGCCCAGTAAATCATAATGCCACCTTTCTCATACGGGCTTTTGCCTCCCTAGCCCAAAGCTACGCTCAACGCCGTGGACAGCCTGATTACATCCCGGTTGGTTTGCCTTAACCGATCACTCAGTAGCTTCGCAAGGTTCCCCATTATCTTGAACCCTATCTTCGTATCTGCCTCGCACAGCTTCGCCAGCTCAGGCCCATATATCTCCAACACTAAACATTCCTTCGTCGCCGTTATCGTCGCAGACCGCTCAGCCTTCGTCAGCATCGCTACCTCACCCACCACTATCGGCTCAACCGCATCCAGGCGTATCAATGTCTTCTCGCTGTGACCTCTCTCATCCGAAAGCTGCGGCAGCGTCAGTCTCTTGCTTACCTTCACTGACCCGGAATATATTATGTACATCGTCTCACCCATCTCACCTTCCGTGATTACGGTGTCACCGTCACCCCACTTTATCTCATGTGCCACTGATAGCACTTTCTCCATCTCCTCCCTGGTCAACCCTTTGAACAGAGGCGCCTTGATTAGCTTCTCAATCAAAACTCCCATCGCCGTCCCCTATAATGTTTATTCTATCTATGGCTTATAGTTTTGGACTGGAATACGCCTATCTTCCTATCACTATGGCTGTATCGTTCTGCCTTATCACGTAATCATCCCCTGGATTAAGATTCGCCTGCGGTATCTCAAGCTGGGCCCCAAGATACTCTTTCCCAGCTTCTCTGAATTTCCGCTCTATAAAGTCGTCTATCGCCGAAGAATCACCACTGAGAACATCCTCGGCACACAGCGCCTTCCCTTGGCAAAACAATCCCACCAGCAGGGCATTCTGTTTCTCTCTGAAATAGGCCGCAAGCTCCCCAAATCTCTTCCCTACAAATTCAGCAGGTACCACTTTCTGCTGCAAACAATTCTTCTCTCGATGCGATAACAACTGTCTCGCCGCAAGCACTATCCCCTCCGCCATCGCCGCCGATGTGATCAGAAATGGATCATACTCCCCATGCACTATCACCTCGCTGGCACCAGCGCGCCGTACATGCGGCGCAGACTTGGGCTCCGTTACCTCTACGCATACCCGGGCCCGGGGATTCATCGTTTTCACTGCCAGCGTACCTAACACCGCCCTCTCATCCGCACTGGCTATATCCCCCTGCGCTGTGTCACTCAGGATTATCACCGTCGCTGCCTGCTTCGCATTGGCGAGCTCCAGTATCGCCTCGCTGGTAAAGTCTCCATGCACGAACTTCGGCTTGATGGACTTGTATTTCAGCAATATCTGATGCATCTTCTCCGGAGTCAAAGAGTTCACCAGTATTACCTCAGGGTGCTCCTGCCTGGCAATAATACCATCCAGTATCGTCTCTATGTGCTCATTCCAGCCACAGATCACGGTATGTTCCTTATTCTTTAACTTTTCCAATCCTCGTTCCTCCCGCAACTGCCGTGTGACCATATATGAAGCTATCTTTGCAGTAACTAAGGGAATGAAGCTAAGACCAAGGATAATCAGAATAAAGGCAATAGCTCGTCCTGCCACAGTCAGCGGAAAAGTGGGGCCGTATCCGGGAGACTTAGTGATAACTATCACCATCCACCACAAGGCCAACCCAATGGACGATAAGCCGCCGACGTTTTTATGCTCCAAATAATATTCACCGATGCCGCTACCGATGAGTATTACTAATAGGACTATGACCAGCCTGAGGATAAAGCTTCGTGTTGCCTTGTGGCGTATCCAATCAAGAACTGATTTCAGAAAACTATTTATAGACTGCATCGTTCTCCAGCCGAACCATTAACTATTCGAATCTGACCTCAGGCACATTATACCTGACCCTGAGAAGCTTGCTTATCTCCCGCTGCTCACCTTCATCTGCCACAGGCTCTATCTCGGATAGGGTCTCACCCTTTTCATTTGTACCGTATTTCCACCTCACGACATAGCCTTTCACATTGATGCTGCCCAGATGCATCGCATAGCTGCGGTCACAGAACGAAACCCCTGAAGCCTCGGAATTTAAATACAGAACCTTCCTTCCCTTGTAATCCAGCAACTCCTCGGCCATGCTGTAAGACCTTCCTTCAAAACCAATATCTTCACCCTCGGTTACATGTATATAGACATATTTCACAGCCGATAACCTTCGCGTCTCAGATATCAAACTTGCTGAATTCAGCACCTCATTTTACGCTAAGAGCTCTCTCCAGACAAGATAGGGCTGAGTAGTCACCCTATCAGCTCTTCCCCGCCAGCCTCATTTTTCAATGAATGTATTAAATCCTTACAGGGCAGGTCACCGCCTAATATCTCTCTCACTTCCTCCACAGTTAAGCCATGCACAGCTATAACCTTGCTTCGACTGGACTGACCTCGAATTATGTCAACAGAGCTTTTGGGTATCCCCAGTGTCTGAGCCATAAGCTCCACAAGCGCTCGGTTGGCCTGGCCTTTCTGGGGCAGCGCCGTCACTTTCGCGTAGAGAACCCCCTCCTTGAAGCCAACTATTTCATTTCTTTTGGCACCGGGCTGCAAATGAATATCAATCGTTGCTTTCTTATCCGAAATATTTTTCATCGAATCAACTTCCCTGTTTCAGGCATATAAATGGTTAAATCGACTAAACCAGGACAATGCCGCAAATAGATACGAACGAGGTTCCTTGTTCATCAGCAGGGCACTGAGCATAGCCGGTGATATCACCCCTTGCTTTTCCCAGAAGCCGCAGTGCCAGATATATTGCGGACAGGCCGCAGATTCGTCTCCTGTCCCCCTCTTTTTTCACCTGCTGGAACATCCCTTCAGCATCCCCCTTGGCGATGTCAGACATCAGTTCGCTGTCGGCTGACGAAAGCCTGACTTTCTCCAGCACATCTATTGGGTAACGGTCTCCAAAAGCCGGGCCGACGTGAGCCAGGTCACCGGCAGCTATTATGAGAGTGCGTCTATTAGCAGTCGCATTTCTCACCGCCCCAACAAGGCGAGCGATCTCATCATCATCACCCGGGTTCCTATCCCCTTCTAAAAACCTTTGGAAGGAGCCACAAAGAACAGGCACAAGCTCACAGCCCTTATCCTTCACCAGGTAATGCAGCCAGACAGCAGCGGCTTCCACAGAGTGCTCGTTGCGATGATTGAACTCCTCAGCAAAAACCTCCCCCTCATCGAGAGCAGAAGCCACCCCATCCACCACATCTCTAGCCGTTGGCAGGGCACCCCAGGGAGTAGAATAGCTTTGCCTTGTCAAAGTAACCAGCTTCTGGCCATTAAAGTGGTTGGTGCCCAAAATAATGGCAATCTCGGCAGCCTTAGCGGCCTCGGCCGCCCGCCGCCATACCTC
>Ga0209777_10005390_pt1 | contig 14764 bp, 14 predicted proteins | sample FrelakmetHBP12HB_FD_187147 | JGI IMG/M metagenome (GOLD analysis project Ga0209777, IMG submission 187147) | Freshwater lake sediment microbial communities from the University of Notre Dame, USA, for methane emissions studies -HBP12 HB (SPAdes)... | ecosystem: Environmental > Aquatic >... | reverse complement strand
GATCTGCCGCTGACCGCGATCAATTCCGAGGCCGATGATCTGGGACCGCAACCCTCCGCCGACGGCGAGGCGATCTATTTCTACAGCAACCGGACTGGCGGGCTCGACGGGTACGATCTCTGGGTGTCACGACGTGGCACATACGGCGACTGGCGGACGCCGGACAACCTCGGTCCCACCGTAAACTCGGAGTTCAACGACTACGGGCCGGCGCTGACCCCGGACGGAAAGACGCTCTACTTTTCGTCGAACCGCCCGCAGCCGGGCGACGTGAAGACGCCGGACCCCAACGCCTGGCCGGCCACGCTTCGTGAAGACCTGTTCCATCGGACATACGACCTCTACACCGCGGCGATCACGGAGCGCGGCGTGGGTGAGGCGGAGCCAGTCAACTCGCTCAATACACCGTTTAACGAGGGCGCGCCGGCCGTCAGTTCATTCGGAGATTTTCTGTATTTCGCCTCCGATCGGCCGGGAGGGTTAGGAGGTTTTGACCTGTATCGCTCGCGGCGGATTGGCGGCGGACACGGGGCGGCAACCAGCCTCGGAAACGCAGTCAATACCTCGTTCAACGAACTCGACCCCGCTTTGAGCATGGGCGGTTTTGGACTGGATTTCAGCTCCGATAGGCCCGTGGCGGGGCGCCCAGCCGACGCCCCACGGGAGTACAATCTTTATCACACCAACTCGCGTGAGGTCTTCGTCGAAGCGGACACCATCGACCGACCGCCGATCGACTGGGCCGGGCTGTGGACGACGGTCGGACCGAACCTGCTCTGGGCGCTGCTGGCGTTGACGTTGCTGTCAGCCATGCTCTTGTTGTTCAAAGGCGCGCGACACCGCAGGCTCAGTTTGATTGCCAGGTGTCTGCTGGCGTCGCTTGCGGCTCATGCCTTGCTCATGCTGTGGTTCAACGTGTGGCACGTCGCGGCAGCGCTTGCGGGAGAGTTGCGGCACAGCGGGCCGATTCGAGTTGCGCTCGGCGGATCTGGTCATGGGGATTCGATCACGGCGCAGATTCGCGGGAGCGTTTCCGACATTACGGCGCCACCGCCGACCAAGGTCGCCGCGCGTAGACAACTCATTCCGCTCGCGGCGACGGCGGGTGAGGTGCGGGCGAGCCTGCCCGTCGAGCGGCAGCCCCAGGGGGCGGCGTCGGGGCGACGAGGGGCGTCAGCGGTGGACACGGCGGGACAGCTCCGCGATCCGGTTGTTCCTAAAGTGGATATGGAAAGGATGGGATTCGCACAAGTTGTGGATGTGCCGCTTCCGCCGGATTCCGCCTTGCGGATGCGCGTGGCGGAGGCGGCGGGAGACTCGGCGGTCGTGGCCATCCATGCGCCGCTTCTTTCCCGTGCGGCGGCGCTTCCATCTGTACAGTCCATCGCTCCTAGCACTCTGGTTGCGGATATCAGGCCCGCCACGGCGGCGGTGGCGGACGTTCGGCTCGTTGCGGATGCGCGGGCGGAGGTGGCGGATACCGCGCCGCTCACGGCGGGCGGCGGTGGGGGGAGCGGCGGGGCACTGCCGGCGAGTCTGGTTGTCGCGTTGCCGGCGTCCCCGTTGACCCTGCCTAAGGTGGCGCGGGAGGTGGAACCCGTGCCGGGGATACGTCCCGCGGCGACCGGGGCGACGCGGGCAACACTTGGGGACGTGCTTCGTCCGGGCGGGGCAGGACCAGGCGCCGAAACACTCCCGTTCGCGCTGGGCGAAGGATTGTCGGGGGTTGGGACTTCGAGTGTCGCGAACTTGGCACAAGCGGTACGAGATGCCGACAAGCCCTTGGTGCGGGCGGCGGGATTGCCGGCGCCAAGCGTGCCGGCAACGTCGGTGCCGGTGAAGTTTGATTTGGTATTGCCACATGAGACGCTGCCTGACGTTTCGAGCGGTCGTCAAGCGGGGAGAGCGTCTGGCGAGGATGGGGACCAGACGCCGATGGGGACGATCCGCGGAGTTGTGACCGACGCGGCCTCCGGTAAGGCCGTGCGCGGCGCGGTGGTGCAACTGGTCCTGCCCGATCGTACGCCGCTTTCTGTCAAGAGCGGCGCCGACGGACGCTATTCGCTGGTCGTGCCGCCGATGCCGGAGTTCTTCGCGTTGTCGGCGTCGCGAAAGGGGTTCGTGCCCGCGACGACGAACGTGAAGCGGTCGGATTTCGAGGATCGCGGGGAGGTGGTCGCGGATTTCCGACTGGAGCGAGATCGTCCGACGGTATCGGCGACCGAGGCCGTTCCGGACGTTCACCACCTCGGCGATGACCGTTTCGACGGTGCGATCAATAGCCGGTTTCAGAAGCAATCCGAAGGGTCGAGTTTCGCGGCGACGTTTGAGGTGGACGGCGGACTGCTCAAATCGGCGCTCGATCGAGCCGAGCTTCGGTTGCTGGTCAAAGGAGTTCAAAGGCGGCATCGCATCTATGTCAATGAACACTTGTTGACGCGGCGGCTGGACGAATCTCCGGAAGACGGGAGTTTCGGAGAGTTCGTCGCCGCGTTTGATGCGACGATGCTGAATGCAGGAAGCAATACGCTGAGGATCGTGGCAGCGCCGAGTGCGGTCGATATCGACGATTTTGAGTTCGTCAACATCCGCGTGTACCTGGTCCCGTCAACGCGGGCGAGCGCCGCGGGCCTGTAGGAGGCGGTGTTTCCGAGCGGGGAGCGGCGGATCACGGAATGTCGAATTGCGAATAGCGAAGATCGAATTAGCTGCGCGATGAGGCGGCGGCATTTTATGAGACGCCTTGAGTGTAGTTGCGGTTATTGGAAGTTGATTCTGGACGCCGGGGACTGCAATAATCATATGAAACGGGAGCGCGCAACCCGAGGATCGCGAGAGGACTGCGAGTTGGATGCCTTTAGAGAAGACCGATGGCGATACAAGCGAAACAAATCAGTCGCCTGATTGAGACGTTTATGTGCGAGCAGGATGGCGCCGCCGCCACCGAATACGCCATTCTGCTGGCCCTGATCGCTTTGGCCGCTGTCGGCGCGGTCGCCATTTACGGAGAGCACGTCGCGGGCACGGCGTCATCGGTCTCGGCGGGGCTTGCGGGCGGGTCCGACATTAGGCCTGTCGGTCCTGCATCCACGATGACGGGGCACGTCACCACTTCCATGCCGTAGATTGTTGGCGGGATCCTGACCGTGGCCCCCTCATGCGGACGCGTTTCGAGAGTTCTGTAGACTCAATCGACAATCGACAATCTACAATCTACAATTACAAGGCTCCGGTGGAGTGGGCGAAGGCGATCGCTCGGACGGCGTCGCCACAAGCGTGTCTCGGGTGCTCCGCGCGGACTCACGGCAGGCTGGGATTGCGTTGCGTCCGCGGCTCGGGACGTCGCGGATAAATAGCGACGCTATACCGGTTCCCGGCGCGCCAGGACTCCTGGCTCGGATAAACCGCCCCGCGCTCGCGCTTGGGGTTCGGATTGGGTCGCGCGGGCTCCAGGCAGGCCGGGATTGCATTACGTTGGCGGGCGCGGACTTGCTGACCGCTCGTTACCACTCGCGGTACTGATTGGCGGGCAAAGCCCGCCTACGAGGGTCGCGCGGAGTGAGGTCCGCGGCACGTTTGTGGCGACGCCGTCCGGGAGGAAAGTCCGAACTGGATAGGGTACGGTGGTTGGTAACGCCAACCCGGCGTGAGCCGAGGGAAAGTGCCACAGAAAAGATACCGCCGGGGAAACGCAGAAACGCGGAAACGCAGAAAACAGAAACCAGCGATCACTTCGACCGCGATTTCCAGAGTTTCTTCGTTCTTGCGTTTCTGCGTTTCTCAGGCAAGGGTGAAATGGTGCGGTAAGAGCGCACCGCGCGGATGGTGACATCCGCGGCAGGGTAAACCCCACCGCCAGCAAGCCCAAATAAGCAGCGAGAGGCGGCCCGCCTCGAGGAATGGGGAATGGCGAATTGCGAATTCAGAATGATTTTGACCTAACGGTCGGTTTTCATTCGACATTCTGCATTCGCTATTCAGCATTCGATAGCTGTGGGTAGGGTGCTCGAGCCGACGGGCGACCGTCGGCCCAGACAAATGATCGCCACAGCGCGGCGCCGGCTTCCGGCCGGTGATAGCGCTGCACAGAATTCGGCTTACCCGCCCGCTCCGCCGGGGCCTTTCTTGTCGATCGTACTGGTGACATTTGGCGATGTGGTGATGTGGCGATTTGGTGATTTGCACCAGTGGCGGCGCTTCACGCTCTGATTGACCGCTCGTTCCCGGCGCGCCGGGACTCGCGGTACTGATTGGCGGACGGAGCCCGTCTTACGTGGTCTTATGAGAAGCAGCACGTAAAGGCGGATCACGGACACGGGCTGGGGGCCGTGGGACCGGAGAAGGGATAGTCGATTCCCTTGAAGGCGTCGACTACGGCGGAAATGTTGCCGAAGTCGATGGCCAGGTTCACGCCCTGCGTCGGGTTGTTGTCCGAAGTGCCCTCGAACTTCACCAGTTGGCTCGACGAAGCCACAGTGCTGCTTCGGCCCACGTCCCAGGAGATGAGGAAGACGTGCCCAAAAGGGCGCTTCTCCCGTCTGGGCCGCAAGGACGAACAGTTCACTTGGCCAGAATCTTCTTCTGGTTTTTCAGGATTTCTTTCTGGTTGGCCAGAATCTGGTCGAGTTTGCGCTGATTCGCCTTGATGTCCTTTTGGTTGGCGAGAATAGCACTCTGGTTTTTCAGAATGGCAATCTGATTGCGAAGAATCCCACTCTGATTAGCTTTGATTTTGCCCTGATTGCCCATGATAGACTTCTGATTGGCGAGCAATTCATCCTGAGCCATGGCGTCAATTCCTTTCTGTTTGAGGCCCCCTGGCGCTCTGCGCCGGCGACCTGGTTATTTCGGACCTGGAGGGACACTATTCGTCGCGCTCCAACATCCACGTGTCACGTACGTTAGTCGGATTCCGCACGACCGAATCAGCTTCCGAACGCCCTTGCGGGCAGCGCACGCCCCACGCGCGGGCATTCTACCACGTCACCGCATCCTTTCGCAAGCCGAAAAGCTCCTTCCGTTCGGTCGCAGAAAGCTCGGTCAGCCAGCCCTCGCCGGCGCCCATGTCCGCCGCTCCTTGCCTCCACACCTTGTCCAGGCCTGCCGCTGCACATGTTCGGCCACGGGTGCTTCTTTTTCATCGCCAACTACCACTCGATTACGGACACGGTGCCGGCGCGGTCGGGCCGGAGAAGGGATAGTCCTTCCCTTTGAACGCATCGACTACGGCGGAAATGTCGCCGAAGTCGATGGCCAGGTTCACGCCCTGCGTCGGGTTATTGTCGGCCAGGTCGCACCACGTCCGCAAGGGACAATTGGCCAAGCCCCTCGAATCGAAACGCGAGCATTGCGGATGATAAATACGAGGTCATAATTTGAAGGATGTCGAAGGAAGCTGTTCTAGATGGAAGCGAGATGTCCGCCGCGATCAAGCAGTATCTGCGTGCAGTCGAGAAAACGCACTCCGCCGGCAACGCTACAGAGCACACCTACCGCCCGGCGTTCAAGGACCTGATCGAATCGTTCGACGAGGATGTAACGGCAACAAATGAACCGAAGCGCGTCGCGTGCGGAGCGCCGGATTTCATCGTCACGCGCAAGGACTTTCCGATCGGGTACATAGAGTGCAAGGACGTCGGCTCGCGGCTCGACGAGGTTCAGCGAAGCGAGCAATTCAAACGCTACCTCGACGCCCTCGAAAACCTCATCCTCACCGACTACCTGCAATTCCGTCACTACGTCGTGGGTAAGCTCGTCCAGGAAGTCATCCTCGCCCGGCTCGACGACAAGGGAAAGATCAAACCCGTACCCGAAGCCGACGAGCAACTCCATAAGCTGTTCGACCTCTTCCTTGCAGCCCAATCAGTCCCCATCGCCGGCCCGAAAGAACTTGCCGCACGAATGGCGGGAATCGCCAGAGTCATCCGTGACGCCATTGAGAAGGCTTTCGACATCGAGGACCCGGCCGGGGCCCTGCACAACGAACTCGAATCCTTCCGCATCACCATACTGAACGATATCACACTGGCCCAGTTCGCGGACATGTTCGCCCAGACCATGTGCTACGGGCTGTTCTCCGCCCGCGTCAACGTCCCCGACAGCAAAGCAAGAGAGTTCACCCGTGAGCACGCCGCCTACGACCTGCCGTCCACGAATCCGTTCTTGCGTGAGGTTTTCGAGTATATCGCTGGAACCCGACTCCCCGAGACCATGGTCTGGGCGGTCGATCTCCTCGCCGAGGTCCTCCGCTGCTGCGACATGGGCTCGATCCTGATGGACTTCGGCAAGGCCGCGCGGCGGGAAGACCCCATCGTTCATTTCTACGAGACCTTCCTTGCCGCCTACGACCCCAAACTCCGCAAGACACGCGGCGTCTACTACACCCCCGAACCGGTGGTGTCCTACATCGTTCGCAGCATCGATCACATCCTCAAGACCGATTTCGACTGCCCCACCGGCCTGGCCGACAACACCACAATCACCGCTCCGTTCTTTGATGCCGACGCCAAGAGCGGAATTATCGAAAAGGAAGTCCACCGCGTCCAGATTCTCGATCCCGCAGCCGGGACCGGAACCTTCCTGTTCGAAACCGTCCGCCATATCTACAACGTGATGAAACCCAATCGTGGATCGTGGGCGGGCGAAAACGGTTACGTCGCCAGGCACCTGCTGCCGCGAGTATTCGGCTTCGAACTGATGATGGCTCCATATGCCGTCGCCCATATGAAGCTCGGATGGTTATTAAAAGAAACGGGCTACAATTTCCCCAGAGACGATCGCCTCTGCGTGTACCTGACCAACACGCTTGATAAGCGGATCCTTCCAAGCCAGCAAGCTTGGTATTTCGCGAACCAGATCACGCGCGAGGCCAACGCGGCGGGCAGAATCAAGGCGCAGTCCCCCATCATGGTCATCATGGGCAATCCGCCATACTCGGGACATTCCGCCAACCGCAGCGAATGGTCGAAGGACCTTCTGAACAACAAGCTCTTCGGCCCCCACGGCGCTCCCGGCTACTTCGAGTGCGACGGTCAGCCGCTGGGCGAGAGAAACCCAAAGTGGCTCAACGATGATTACGTCAAGTTCATCCGCTTCGCCCAGTTCCGTATCGAACTGACCGGATACGGGGTCGTCGGGTTCATCACCAACCACGCCTACCTTGACAATCCCACTTTCCGCGGCATGCGTAAAAGCCTCATGCATACATTCGACGACATTTACATCCTAGACCTGCATGGCAACGAACGGAAGAAGGAAACCGTCCCCGACGGCTCGAAAGACGAGAATGTCTTCGACATTATGCAGGGGGTGACGATCGCCGTCTTCGTAAAGCGACAAAACGGCAAGACCAAGAAACCCGCCGCCGTGCGTCACGCGGATGTATTCGGTCTGCGCAACCGCAAGTATGCGTACCTCAATGAAACCGACATCTCCACGACAAAATGGAAAAAGGTGAATCCCGCGGCGCCGTTCTACCTCTTTGTCCCCCATTCCGCAAAACGCCTCAAAGAGTTCGAGACCAGTGCAAAGGTCACCGACATTATGCCGGTCAATTCGGTCGGTGTCGTCACCAGTCGGGACGCTTTGGTTTTCGATCTCGACGAACAAGCGCTGCGCCGGCGCATAAAGGATTTCTGTGATCCGACTCACTCCGATGATGACGTGCGCGCTTGGTATCTCAGCGCAGCCGACAAACTCGACGTTCGCACGGCGCGCGACCGCCTGCGAAAAGTCCGACGCTTGGGCGAAGCGATCGCCCCTTGCCTGTATCGACCCTTCGATGTGCGTTGGCTTCTATACCATGAGGCCGTGATCGAGCGTTCGCGATCCGACATCATGCAGCACATGATGATCGGCGCGAACCTGGCGCTCGTTTCCGCACGCAGTAACAAGTCGCCGAACATGGATCACTTCTTCTGTTCCCGGTATGTCATGGAAACCAAGTGTGGAGAGAGCACGACTCAAAGCGCTTTCTTCCCATTGTACTTCTATCCGAACGGGAACGAGTTGATTCAGGAGTCGCCTTGGCCGGCGGGCAAGGGCGGCCGGCGGCCGAACTTGTCGCAACAATTCGTTGACGAATTCTCATCCCGCCTGCAACTCGAGTTCGTCCCCGATGGCGTCGGTGATCGAAAAAGAACCTTCGGCCCGGAGGACATTTTCCATTACATCTATGCGATCTTCCATAGCCCCACCTACCGTACGCGCTACGCGGAGTTCCTCAAGATTGATTTTCCCCGTGTTCCGCTGACAAGCGACAGGAAACTCTTCGCTCGCCTGTGCGAGTTGGGCGCCGAGCTTGTTGGCCTGCACTTGCTCGAAAGCGTCCCAACGCCGGTAGCCTCCTATCCTATCTCCGGCGACAACCGCGTGGACAAACCTCACTACAAACCGCCAACTGACGAGGCTGCCGGTCGAATTTACGCCAATAAGACTCAGTATTTCGACGACATTCCGCCCGAGGTCTGGGACTTCCACATCGGCGGGTATCAGGTTTGCGAAAAATGGCTTAAGGATCGCAAAGGACGCATACTCACATACGACGAGATCGAGACCTACCGCAACATTACTGAGGCCATTCGCCAGACAATCCGTGTCATGTCCGCCATCGACGATACCATCCCGGAATGGCCGATTACCTGAGCCTGACAACGTACCTACAGGTTGCGACGCCAGCGCTCGGAGGATCGGGCGACGATGCGCATTCGTTCCGGCATCCAATCCAACGATAAGTCGCACTCGAGCATCTACTTGGGGGCGATGAAGCAGCACATCTGGCTGACTCACGGGCAGGGGTTGGGCGCCGTTGGGCCGGAGAAGGGATAGTCGATTCCCTTGAAGGCATCGACGACGGCGGAAATGTCACCGAAGTCGATGGCCAGGTTCACGCCCTGCGTGGGGTTGTTGGCGGCCAGGTCGCACCACGTCCCGGGCGGGGCGCCGAGCGCGTTCTTGAAGCGATCCACGCACGCGGATACGTCGGTGAAATCCACGATGCCGTCGGGAAGATCAGCATTGGTTGCGCCGATGACGTCGGCCGAGTACGGCGGAACGCCCACGAAGTGACGTCGGTTTTGACATCCGTAGGGTCGTTGCGATATGCTGGATTAAACGCCTTTGCAGGGGAGATAAAGTGGCATGAAATGGCGTGTGATCCTCGAACCTGCCCCCGAAACCCACGACTGGGCCGCGTGGTGCCCGGAATTGCCTGGTTGCACTTCCGCTGGGGAAACTGAGGCCGAGGCGCTAGCCAACATTCGCGAAGCCATCGAGCTTTACCTCCAACCCGATCCCGTCGAGCTTGAGTCGGGGACGGTGACGCGCGCGGTGGTCACGTAATGGTGGAGCGAATTCGCCGGATGACCGCTCGTGAACTCGATACGTTCCACCGAGCGCGCGGCGGTCAACGGCTTTCTTCGGCTGGATAGCGGCATCACGCGGGCAGTGGTGCATCTGCATTTGACATAAAACACCAGGGTACGGTACGCTTGAGGGGTAAAACATCGAGTCCACGGAGTAGATCGTGAGCACGCGCGAGCTAAGACGCCAAGCCGGGCAGCGACTCAAGTCTCTTTCGCCGCAGCGCCTGCAGGTTGCCGCCGATTTCCTCGCCTATCTCGAGGAGCGGGAAAGCAACCAGGCCACCGAAGAGCTTCTGCGCATTCCCGGTGTGGTCAAACAGTTGAACGAGGCCAAGAACGGGGTCTCCAAACGGAAATCCGTCAACTGGCGCAAGGTGCGACGGGATGTATAGCGTTCGACTGCTGCCGCAGGCCGAGCGATTCTACGCCGACGCCGATCTTCCCCTTGCCAAGAAACTCGCGCGTTGTTTCGAACAGCTCGAGCGTGATCCGCGGCCCCATCCCAACATCGCCCGCCTAAAAGGACCGCTGGGTGGGTATTACCGTTATCGCGTCGGCGATTATCGCGTGATCTATAGGATTGAAGATCGCGGGCGAATCGTCATTGTAACGATCATTGCCCATCGCCGTGAGGCGTACGAGTGAAACTGATTGCCGTGCAGGTCGGCCGTGCCTTCGAAGGGAGTTACGGATGCCCAAGGAATCTGCCTCCGATCTGGCCGCCCGGTATCCGAACCTGAGCGCGTGGGTGTTTGGCGGCGGGTGGGTCAAGATCGGCGAGGATCATTTCGGCGAGTCATTCGCCCGCGCGCTGCATGAGGGTGAGCAGGTCTGGGAAGGCAAGCGGGAGTATCGGAGTCTCGAAGAGGTCTTCGAGGCCCTCGACCAGGGCATCGGCGATTGGTTGAAAGAGAACGGGTGAGAGCGGGAACGGAAGCGGGGCCTTTGATCGCCACGGCCCTTCGAGGTACGAGAAGGGCGCAGGGCTTATCGCGGCGCTTGCACTTTGCAGGTATAATCCCTCCGGATTTCGGCGTGCCCATCGTTGGTGCCGGCTATCAACCGGCGCGGAGCGCAAGGGCTAAGGGGTGCGGGGAAACGCGGAGCTAAGGCCGTTGGTACCAGAGTTCAAATTCGAAGCGAACGGTGCGACCGTGGTACGCGGAGATACCCTTGAGGTTCTGGACTCCATCGTCGAGAACTCGAAGGTCAATTTAGTATTTGCTGATCCCCCTTACAACATCGGCAAGCGTTTCAGCACTTTTCACGACAGGTGGGAAAGCGACGAAGCCTACGCATCGTGGTGCAAGCAGTGGTTGGATCTCTGCATCAAGAAGCTCGCACCCGATGGCACGCTTTACGTGATGACCAGCACGCAGGCTATGTCCCATCTAGACTTGTACCTTCGGTCCAAGCTGATGATTCTGTCCCGAATCGTTTGGACCTACGATAGCTCCGGGGTCCAGGCGAAGAAGTATTTCGGGTCACTCTACGAGCCCATCCTGCACGCAGTAAAGGACCCCGACCGATACACTTTCAATGCCGATGCGGTGGCCGTGGAAGCTAGAACGGGCGCAGTGAGACGTCTGGTAGACTACAGAAAGCCGACACCGACACTCTACAATAGCAGGAAGGTCCCCGGGAATGTCTGGTTCTTCCCAAGAGTGCGCTATCGAATGGACGAGTACGAGCAACATCCGTCTCAAAAGCCAGAGGCGCTATTGGAGCGAATAATTCTCGCGAGTAGCAATCCAGGCGACCTCGTACTCGATCCCTTTGCCGGCACCTTTACGACTGGCGCAGTTGCCAAGCGTCTTGGGAGGCGGTTCCTCGGAATCGAACGTGAGTTGGACTATGTGAAAATCGGTCTTCGACGTCTCAGGATCAAGATGGAACTCGATGGTAAGCCCCTCGAATCTGCGCCGAAGACTTATGTTCGCCGGAATGGGAGGAAGGGCACTCATACGGTTGGCGCAAACACCGGCGATCTCTTTGGATCCCTGCAATGAAACACGCCTTTACGGAGGTCATTCTTCAGATCCTCCGTCGCCGATTTGGTGATATCGCGGATGAGCTATTCGAGAAGAGTGCACTCTTGCAGTACTTGAACATTAAGACTCGTTCGGCGAATCGAGGCTCAAAGGCACGTGGTGCTTTTGCCAATCACTATGCACTGTACGTTCTTGTTGAGGATTACGTCAGGAAAGGTTTTCTCGCGGCGAAAAAAGGACAATACCGGAAGTACGAGGGGGCGAGGTTTACCGATCTACTCCGCCGCCAGCGCGAGCTTCCGTTCGGCGCGAAGCTCCAAAACCATGCCTTGAATTCCCGACTTAACGACGAGTTTGCGAAGTACTTTCCTGCGATTGACGTCCGTCCTATTGTCCGCGATCAGGCGGAACAGAGGTATTGGGTCAATGAACGCCTGCTCATTATTCCGGTTCGGGTAGGGCGAAGCACCCAGACGATGAACATCGCCGAGGCTGTCATTGAGATTATCACTGCGTATATCGCGGCCAAAAAGTCGGCATTCCAAGCTTTCCTGGAGAGCTGTACACAAATAGCTAAGCTTTCTCCAAGCAATCTCGCCGGCGCCGTAGAGTTTATCAAGGGGCAACTCCAGCCGAATGTCGATGCCCGTGTGTTCGAAATCGTCAGCTTCGCGATCTTGAAAGCTCATTATAAGAATCAGTCGATCTTCTGGGGTTGGTCGACTGAGGAATTGCGCCAAGATTTCTTGATGCTCTACAAGACGGGTCGCACAAACGCCAACGACGGCGGTATCGACTTTGTTATGAAGCCGCTCGGTCGGTTCTTCCAGGTCACTGAAACGGTCGATGTCAACAAGTACTTTTTGGATATTGATAAGGTACACCGCTTTCCGTTGTCCTTTGTCGTGAAAACAACCGATCCTCGTGCAACTGTTCTCGAACAACTGCGACAGGAAGCTCAACGCAAATATGGAGTAGAAACCGTTGTCGCGCGCTATGTGGAGGCGGTGGAAGAAATCATCAACATACCCCGTCTTGTTTCTGTATTCGGAGAATTGGTCAAAGAGGGAAAACTCGCGCAGATTATGGACGAGATAGTCTTGCAGAGCCGCGTTGAATTTAACATAGATGACGAAAACGGCGAAATTGGGCTGCCGAAAGCGGTCTACCACTGAGTCGGCGCACTATGATCTCGCAACAATGCCACGCTTGTCGTGCGGGGAATGACAAATGCGAATTCTTTCCGGCATTCAATCCAGCGGTAAGTTGCACCTAGGCAACTACTTAGGCGCGATGAAGCAGCACATCGAGCTGCAGCACGGCCACGAGTGCTTCTTCTTCATCGCCAACTACCACTCGCTGACGACGATTCAGGACGCCAAGCTCGTCCGCGAATACACGCTTGACGTGGCCCTCGATTATCTAGCCCTGGGGCTGGACCCGGCCAAGGCCAACCTGTTCCGCCAGAGCGACGTGCCCGAAGTCACCGAGCTGGCGTGGATTCTCTCGACCGTTACCGGCAAGGGGCTGCTCGATCGCGCTCACTCCTACAAAGACAAAGTGGCCAAGGGCATCACGCCGACGATGGGTTTGTTCAGCTATCCGGTCCTGATGGCCGCCGACATTCTCATTTACCGCAGCGATCTCGTCCCCGTCGGCAAGGACCAGGTGCAGCACATCGAAATGACTCAGGACATGGCCACGCACTTCAACCAGACGTATGGGCGCGAGGTGCTCAAGCGGCCTGAGCCGAAGGTCAACGAAGCCCTCGTGGTGCCGGGCATCGACGGGCAGAAGATGGCCAAGAGCTACGGCAATGCGATCAACCTCTTCGATCCGCCGAAAGAAATCCGCAAGCGGATCATGAGCATAAAGACGGACAGCACGCCGCTTGAAGCCCCCAAGAATCCCGACGCCTGCAACGTATTCGCATTGTACAGGTTGATAGCGGCGCCCGATGAGGTTGAGGCTCTGCGAGAACGATACGTCAAGGGCGGGATGGGGTACGGTGAGGCCAAGACGCTGCTCGCGGACGCGGTCGAGCGACTGCTCGGCCCGGCGCGCGAGCGGCGAGTCAAGCTTGCCGCCGACCGCGATTGCGTGGAAGATATACTGGCCGCCGGGGGGAAGCGGGCCCGCGCGGTTGCGCGCGAGGTCATGGAAGACGTTCGCGACGCCTGCGGGATCGTCGTCGCTGCGAATACTCACGAACGCATCCGAGCCGCGGACTAAAGTCCGCGCGACCCGGGTCGCGCAGGCTGAAAGCCTGCGGCTCACCGATCTCCTGAACTCCGCGCCTCAGCCAAAGGGAACACCGGTGACGGACTACAAAGTGGCGCTCGACATATACAACGGTCCGCTCGATCTGTTGCTTTTCCTAATTAAGCGCGACGAGATCGAAATCTACGATATTCCCATCGCGCGAATCACCGAGCAGTACACTAAATACGTTGCACTGTTACAGGTGATCGATCCGGAGGCCGTCGGCGAATTCCTGGTCCTGGCCGCCACGCTCATGGAGATTAAGTCGCGGATGCTGTTGCCGCACCCGCCCGCCGAGGAGGGCGAGGACGAGGACCTGTCCGACCCGCGTTTCGAGCTGGTCCGCCAGCTACTCGAATACAAGAGGTTTAAGGACGCCGCTCGGCGGCTCGAACACTCCGCCGAAGAGCGCGCCCTCCGCCACGAGCGGCAGCCTGTTGTGCCGGAGAAGGCCCCGGACGAGGTGGATCTGGAGAGCGTGGACATTTGGAGTCTTTTTGAGGCCTTTAACCGCCTTCTCCAGCAAATCGGCAAGACCGGCGGCGTTCACCAGGTGGGCGTGGATGACACGCCCATTACGCTTCACGCGGCGGACATAGTCGATTCGTTGCAGCGCGCCGGTGGCGGGCAGAACTTCGAGGAGATTTTCCGCGGCCGGACTCGTGCGGAAATGATCGGGTTGTTCCTCGCCCTGCTCGAATTGATCCGCCAGCGGCGCATTCGCGCCGTACAGGAGCGGGCCCTGGGGCCGATCACCATTATTCTGCTCGACGCCTCCCCGCTCGACGAAGTTGTCGAAGCCCCCGAAGCGACTGCGGAGCCCGGAGACCATGCGGTCGCTCCTTTCACACACGATTCGACGATGATCGAAGACGGCGCCGGCAGCGGGCTTTCCGACGAAGACGCGGATGCAGGCGGCAGCGAGATTGATGACACTCGTGACACCGAAGACGACGAGTTCGAGGCCGAACTGGCGCGGATTCAAGAAGTCGTCCTGGACCTCGAACCGACGACGGAACAGCGCAAAGCACCGGAGGCCATTCATGAAACCAAGTAAACGACTCGCGGAACTGGGAATCACCTTGCCGGCCGTGCCTGCCCCGATCGGCAGTTATGTGCCCGCCGTCCGCGTCGGGCGGTTCGCCCATA
>Ga0209777_10005389_pt1 | contig 14769 bp, 22 predicted proteins | sample FrelakmetHBP12HB_FD_187147 | JGI IMG/M metagenome (GOLD analysis project Ga0209777, IMG submission 187147) | Freshwater lake sediment microbial communities from the University of Notre Dame, USA, for methane emissions studies -HBP12 HB (SPAdes)... | ecosystem: Environmental > Aquatic >... | reverse complement strand
CGATCTAGTCCGCAATCCCCGGGGCCCCGGTTTTGGCGGGACCGGCCGCTTGTTCGAGGAATTGCGGGGCGAGCGTCCCTTTGATCGCGGCGAGGATCGTCGTATTCGCCTGCATCGCCCGGAAGGTCTTGAGATCCACGACGAGGACGTTGGGCGGAGCCATGCACGCATCCATCCCGGTGCGCAGCGCCGACCATATGTCAAACGTGGGCGCCGTATTTACCCACGCCCCCTGCACGTCCAGTTTGTTCGCCGAGGCGAAGTTGCCCGTGTTCAACACCGCCTGGGCCACGCGCCGCTCGCGGATCAGGAGGACTTTGTTCGTCACCTTGCGGGTCATCGCCTGTAACGGTTGAATCGGCGCATCCGCGTTGTCTTGCGCCTGCTGGGAAACCCAACCGACGATGCCGAAGTCATCCAGCGCGAACGCGGTCTCGGTTACGTCGAAGTCCAATTCGTCCGCTTGCGAGGTGGGACCGATCAGGCCCCCTTCGATGCCGAACACGTCGTACACGCTGTACGATTTGTACTTGCCGGATTTCGCCGAATGCGGCGTCGGCGGCAAGACCTGATCGGCGATGAGTTGTTTATTTCGGTATTCCACCGCCAGCCGGGTCAGTCCCGGAGCGTAGGATAGATCAATGGGTGTAGGCATTATTTGCCTCCTTGCTGAAAGCGGGAACGGCCTCCCTGCCGCGCCCAGACCGATCCCCATTCGGGGAATCAACTCGTTACGCGGTCACCGCGGACCACACATTTATCAGAACGGGAATGACGTCTCCCGAATCCCCTCCGGCCATTGCTCGGCCGATGCTGGACTTGATCGTCGCAGCCGCGGACAGATCAACCCCGACGCCTGCCGCGCCTGATGTAACATCGCCCCCGCGGGCGATGGTTCCGCCGAGTTTCACCTCCGCGACGCCTTGCAACGCAACATCCAGGCGGGCCCCGGAGGCCGCAGCGGCCAGGGCCACGCCGATCGGCCGGTCCGTCGCCCCCGTGGCGTGGATTACGGTGTCGTCGTCGGAGTCGAACATGACGATCGTGTTTTTGTTGATCGCTGCTCCGGCTTTGAAGTTCTTGATTTGAATGACAGTCGCTTGGATCATTCCTGATTCCTTTCATCCCGCCTCTTCTTCAGCGGTCTTGTTTCTGTTTCGATGCACTACGCATGCCGCGTCGTCACGCCGCGAAAATCTTCGGGTACGCCCGCGCACAGGCTTCATTCGCGGCTTTGTGCGTCATCCCTTGCTCGATGTACGGCTTTTTCAGTTTGATCTGCAAGGCCGCCACCCCATCCGCGAAATCCCCCTTGTGCTCCTTCACCGAATTGGCGATGAGCTCCTCTTCCCTGTCGCTCGCCGTTGTCGCCCCGCCCGTCGGCGGCGTGGTCCGCCCCGGTTCAGGATTGGACGGCCGGCTCTCCAGCCACTTCTTCGTGCCCTCGGGATCCCGGATCGCTTCGCGCATGCACACCAGGTAATCCGCGCTGCCTTCCGGGCCGATGCGGTTGGCTTTCAGGAAGGGCGCGAGCAGGTCTTTCGCATCACGCGCCTGAAGATTCGCCTCGATCTCCTTGAGCTTGTCCGCATTCGCTTTGCCCGCCTCGTTATTTTGTTTGAGGCCATTGATGACCAGGACTACTTCGTCTCCCCCGGCATCGTCCTTGCACCCCAGCGCCTTCCGCGCCGCATTGGCCACCAGCACGGCCTTCGCCGTTTCCGGGGGCGTCTCCGCCTTCTTCTGGAGTTCGCCGATTTTGTTGTTGATAATCTCGACCGTGCAGTCGGCTTCCGCCAGGCCGAGAGGGCTCCCAATGAGCAGCAATTCCGTCATAACATTTCCTTTCAAAACAGTTCTCTGGCCGGCGGCCAGGTCAGACATATCCTTTGCCGCCACGCGCTCCATCGCTTCAATGGCGGGTTTATTGGTCAGCGCCGCGGAGTGCAGCCCGACCGCTTTCATGTCACTTTTCCGAACGATCATCACGGGCGAGAGATAGCGATACTCGTCCGCCCGGATCATGCTCCGCGCCGCGTCGTTCCAGCGCACAAGTCCGAACAATCCCACGCCGATCTTGGGCACTAGGGCCGTGATCCATCCCGCGGCCGGCGCCGCCCCTGAAGGCGTTGCGTAGGTACCGCCCATGGTGGTGTGTTCAAAGTCAATGGGCAGATCCCGACCTTCCTTGCGGAAGTTTTCCTGGATCAGCCGCGCCGATTCCTCATCGACCACAAAGTCCCCGGCCTTGCTGGTCACCTTACCCCACGGCGAGAGCATGACTTCGACGAGGCCGTTCCCATCCGGCAGCACGTTCAGCCGGCAAACGATCTCCATCCCCCTCGTCGTCTCTGTGTCCCTCTGTGTCATCTGTGGTTCAATCCGTTTCAGCGTTTCTGCTTTCAGCGTTTCAGCATTTCTTCGAGCGCCGCCCTTAGTTCCGCGTCTATCCCCGTCAGGTCCGGCTCACCACTGCGGTCAAACGCCGGATTCGGCCGGATCCCCAACGCCCGCCGCACATAGCCCAGCGTGCGCAACTCCTGCCCCGTTCCCCGCGCCTGCCCCTCGGTCAGTGCCACTACGTAGCACCGGCAATTAAAGTCCCAGGGCAGATCCCGGCCTTCTTTGCGGAAGTTTTCCTGGATCAGCCGCGCCGATTCCTCGTCGACCATGAAGTCCCCGGCCTTGCTGGTCACTTTGCCCCACGGGGAGAGCATGACTTCGACCAGGCCATTCCCATCCGGCATGACGTTCAACCGGCAAACGATCTCCATTCCCCTCGTCGTCTCTGTGTCCCTCTGTGTCATCTGTGGATTCCTCAGCTGGAAACTAGTGGTCAGAAACTAGATACTGGAAACATCTTGTCTCCCGGTTTCCGCGTTTCTGCTTTCAGCGTTTCAGCATTTCTTCGAGCGCCTGTCGCAACTCCGCATCTATCCCCGCCAGATCCGGTTCCCCACCCCGATCGAATGCGGCATTGGGCCTGATCCCCAGCGCCCGCCGCACATAACCCAGCGTGCGCAACTCCTGCCCCGTGCCCCGCGCCTGCCCTTCCGTCAGTGCCACTATGTAGCACCGGCAGTTGAAGTCCCAGGGCGGATAGTGGCTGTTCCAAAAAGGATCGTCCGCCCGGAAGATCAAGCCGTGCAGGGCCGCGTGTGTGGCCCGCACCCCATTGATCCCCGGGATTCCGTTGCCCACAGTCAAATATTGCCAAAACGGAAACGTCCCCGTCTCCTGCTTGAGCAATTCGCGGCGGGCGTCGTTGTAGGCTTGCTGGGTGTTGGTGATGAACACCTGGCGCAGCCGCCCCAGCGCGGGCATTTTCTCGCCCGCGGCACTGAAGAGCTTCTCGATTTCCTGGCGCACTTCCGGCCATAGTTTGCCGCTCTCGATGGACTTGGCGATGCGGTTGCGCACCGCCTGAATGAGCCGGGCGTTGTTCACCCCCGCTATCCGAAACGCTTTCTGCCGCGCCTCCGCCGACAGGCGATCGAAGACCGCGCTGGTCAGGGCCGCTTTGGTGGCGAAGGCCTCCCGCGCCGCCTCCGCCGGCTTGGGCTCGAAGTCGCTTTTTGTTAAAACCGATACAGGCATTCACCTTCACGTCCTCATCCACAGATGACACCGATTTGCACAGAAAACAACTTTTATGGTTAAGAACCTATTTCTTGTTCCTGTGCCGTTTCTGTGTCCATCTGCGCTCTCTGTGGATCAAAACTCCTTATTCTCATCCTCGTCGTCGAACAATTCCTCGTCTCGATCCACACTGGTCGGCAGCATGGGCAGTTCGAACATCGCGAATGGGCGCACGCGAAAACCCTGCGCCGCGACCCGCGCCGTCTGCTCGACGCAAGGGGTGATAGCGAAGATGGATCCGGGACTGAGCAACTTGGTGAACGCCGGCCGGCCTTCAATTTCGGGCACGTCGACTCGAATGAAGGATGCCCCGCCGATCTGTTGCTCTGTGACCCGGCCGGCGTAGCGATTGTGCCCCATCACTTCGACGATGCACCATTCGTTGAACTTGCCTTCGCTGTCCATCTATTTTCCAGTCTCCGGTTTCTTGTCTCTCGGCAGAACCGTCGTTCGGCCGATCAGGCCCGCCTGTATCGCGTTATTTGTGAGCGCCTCCGCCAGCGGCCGCGTGCTCATGCGTCTGAGCAAATCGCCATTCAATCTCTTCTCTGCGTCCTTTGCGTTCTCTGTGGTACGAATCGTCTCCAGCAGCGGCCCCAGCGTTTCCGCCCAGTAGCTCGGAACCATCCTGTGGATGGTTTTGTCCTCCATCCGCTTCAGTTCCCCGATCACCGCCTTCTGCGTCCTCAGCATTGGTCCTATTACGTCCTATAGGTCCTATCCGTTCCCTGTTGCCTCGTTGCCTTGTTGCCCCGTTGCCTCCTTGCCTGCCGCCGCCAGCGGATCGGGCGGCGGCGTGCCCTCCGCCGCAAACGCATCGCTCGGCTCCAGTACCTCATCCCCCTCTTGCGGTTCGGGAATGCCCAGCCGCGTATAGGCCCAATCGCGCGGGATCGCGAGGCCTGCATTTTGTGCCGCTTTGATCAGCGTCGCTTCCGCGGTGCGGTCGATGGTCTCCGGCGGATTGCGCCGAAAATACGGGAGAGGCACGTCATCGCGCCAAAACTCGGCCGCGCACATCGGCCCAATGATCTGCCGGCGGACCGTCTCCCCTTCCGCCTCGATATCCTCATCGCGCAAGTCATCCTTGACTTCGTCTTGCTTTACCCCCGCGGAGAATGTTCCGGTGCCGCCGGTTGTGTCCGTGAGGAGATTCCCGCCCAGCCAGAGGATCGCCGTCTCGCGATTGCACAATTCGATAAATCCCGGATAGGGCGAGACGCCGCGCGAGGTTGATTCCAATAGTTGCAGACTTACGGCTTCGGAAAACGCGCCCCAGGCCTTGGTGCCCAGATTCTTGAGCATGTCCACGAGTTGCTTTTTCTCATGCTCGCTGGCGTTAGATCGATAGGTGCCGACGCGCACCGGCATCCCGAATACTTCGCAGAATACTTTCCAGTCCGCCATGGCCAGGGCCTTGGCCAGATAGATCATGGCCTGGGCTCGCGAGGTTGACCGCCGCAAAGGAAACAGGTCCTCCCCTTCCGGCATGTGTACAACCCACTTGGGACCTTCTGCCGGCCAGCCGATGAGGTTGTCGATGGTCACCACGCGCACCAGTCCCGGTTCGCCACCGCGCATACGCAACCGCGAAGACCAGGCGGGAACCAGGTCGATAAGATCGGCGCCGCCCTCACGTCGCTCCCAGACCAGTTCCAGGACCGCGAGGTTGGGGCCGATTCCACCCGCTAGATGCTTGAGCGCTTTACGCAAGCTGCGCAGGCTATTGAATTGATCGCGGATGAAGTCCGCGGCCGCGTCCGCCAGCGCCCGGTCCTGGAGGTCGGGCATCATGTCCGCGGCGCTGACCACTTCCCAGGGGAGTCCGGTGAGCGATCGCCGGCGCACGGCGGAGACGGAGCGCAGTCGGCCGTCCCGGGCCTCCATCTCCTCGAAGAGTTGCAGGCCGTTGGCCAGGTCTCCGCGAATCGCGGCATTGATGCGGCTGTGCAGTTTTTCAAAAGTCAATCCATCCGTGAAAGTGCGCACGTACCCGTCCAAGCCCGGATCCGTGGTCAGGATCCGGCCCTCGGGCGGCAAGACGATCTCCGTCCGCGCGGCGCGTTTGCGCGGCGGCCCCAGCGATTTGCCCGCGGCGTTGGGTTGTTTTCTGGACTTCCTCATTGTGCAATCACATAAACGCTGGGTTGTTCGGGCAGGAGTTCATCGCCGGGCCAATCACTCCTGCCCCCCATCATTCCGACAGATTGCAACTCCGGTCCGAACACCGCATCCGGCGGGCCCTTGGCTTCGCTCCCCGCATACACCGCCAGCGCCGCCGCCCAGAAGCGGTCCGCGTGGCTTCCCTCGCTGCGCGGTGCGTCCAGGCGGATATTGCCCGCCGCCGTGACGATCTTGCGGACGCTGTGCAGGTCATTGCGGACCTTTTCGCTCACCGGGATGCGCATAAGTTTGTCGGTGAACTTGTTACGCATCAGCCCCGCGATTTTTTCCTTGAATGGCGCGGTGAGCGTACACGGCTCCACGGCGTTCGAACCGAAATCCTCGGCGAGGTTCTGGCCCGTCTCCATCCCCAGCCCGGACGCATCGATCGCACAGCGTCGCACGCAGGGCATTCGCAGGACGTTCGACATCGCTTCGAACTGCTCTCGAAAGGTCATTCCGCAGATCTCGCGCAGTCCCAAACTCACCAACACGCCCTCGCGGACTTCAAAGGGCCAGATGACGGTCAGGTCCTTCTTGCGCCCCACGTCGATCCCCACCACCACGTCGCCCTTCATCCCCCGTAGAACATCGAGGTCCAGCTCCAGGGGCAAGGTCCCATCCTCGCACTCGCAGATCTGCTCAAAGGTGAGGAATGCCGTGGCCTCGTCCACGAACTCGCAGAGGAATTCCTGTCGCCACTTCTCATCGTCGGTGATTCCCGCGTGCAGCTCCTCGGCGTTGAGGGGCGCGCCTCCCGCGATGGCGTCGTAGATGTTCACTGTCTCGCGGTAGAAAGCTGCATTCTGCCCCAGGCGATAGAATAGGTTCTGGCGGCCCATGGGGGTTGAGCAAACGTCGAGTTCGCCGCCCTCGCGCGAGATCGTGGGGTAGGCCGCCTCATAGATCGCGTCGTCGTGCTGGTGCATGGCGAATTCGTCGAGCAGCACATCTCCGGAGAATCCCCGCGCCGTCCGCGGATTGGCGGGCAGTCCGATGATGCGAAACGGCCGTCCCCCCTTGCCCACCGGCGGCACCGCGATCTCCAATTTCTTGAATTTGATCTTTTCCTCGAATACGTCGCTTTCCATGATGCTGCTCGCCGCGATCTGCATGGCTCGAAGATGTTGCTCGGCCTTCATCATCAGTTCCCGGCTTTGCAATTGGCTGGCGGAGAGGAAAATCTGGTTTTTCCCGCGTTCCATTCCGCGCAGGATGCGGCGTAGCGCGAACGTGAAGCTCTTGCCCGTCTGCCGGCTCCAGCAGTTCCAGGTGAAGCGTGCGGCGCGCGCCACCACCCGCTTCTGGTAGTCATAAAGCACGCTCTCCAGTTCACGGCCCATCGTTTCTTCTAAACCACAGAGATCACAGAGTTCTCAGAGAAAAGCCCTTTCTTTGAACTTTTTGACGTTTAGACTTTTGGACTTTTCTTCTCTGTGTCCTTTGTGCCCTCTGTGGTCAACTTTCGCGCTTGGCGTTTAACACCATACAAATCCAGTATCCGTCCCACCGCCTCCACCGTGCTCAGCGTCTCATTGCCTTGCTGCCTCGCTGCCTTGCTCGGCCTTCTCGTCGCCTTGCATCATCTGCCCCAAGGTCTTCGCGAATTCCAGCATCAGGTCCACCGCCCTCTGTTGCGTGCTCTCCTTGACGCTACTGCTCACCGCGTGTTCCGCGATCACCGCCAGGGCCTTGCTGAATTTGGGTCCCAGCTCCGCCCCTGCCTTGAGCAGGGCCTGCTTGAATCCATCGAAGAGAATCAGCCGTCTGCGTGGCCCGTACTTGCGGGCGTGTATTTGCAGCGAGCGCAGTTTGGACTCCGGCAATTTCAGTTCCCGGATGATGTCGGGCACGTCCCATCCGTCGTGCAGCAGTTCGTTGATCCGCTCCCACGTCTCTTCTCCCAGCTCTCGCGCCCACCGCGGATGACCATCCACAGATTGCACAGATTTACACAGATCAGGCCCTTGTTTCGGCGTTTCCGTTTTCAGCGTTTCAGTGTTTTCTGTGCCCATCTGTGTACTCTGTGGATCAACCGTTCTGGTCTCCAGTTTCTAGTTTCCAGTCTCTAGTTTATGGTTCCAATGCCGGATCCACCGTGATCCGATCGACGACCTCCACTCCTGCCGCCGCGAGCCTGAACAGTCGTTTCTTCCAGGGCACGAAATTTCCTGGGTTGACCCAAACCACGTAGCCCTTGTCGATGAGATAGATCAGATCGGATTTCACATAGGAATCATCGGGCAGCTCCAGATGCTCCAACGAATCGCGCAGTGTCGCGAAAGGCGCGGGTTGATCCATGCCGTGGAAGATTTTCAAGGTCTCCAGGAGATCGCGCCGCGCCGTCTTGATCTGCTTGGCCCGCAATTCCTCGTAACTACTCATCGCCGTCCTTTCGCTGCCGTTCCAGGGCCGTGGCCACGCGGGTCACCGCCGCCCCCACCCCCAATGTCGCATCCAGCTTTCCCGCCATCTCGCATAGTTGCTCACTCAAGCGGTTCATGCGGTTGAGTTGACTGGTGACGACCTTGGCCCAGTCATGTTGCCCCACCTTGGTTTGTTCCACCTCCGCGACGCGATCGCTGAGGTTCTTTAATTCAACCCTTTCCTGCGCCCGGCAAGATGTCAATTGGTCCTGAGTGCGCATGATGTCGCCGCGCAGTCCGCGGAGCATGGCGATGGTGATCGCCCCGGGCAGAGACACAAACGCCGCCAGCAGTCCCGCGATCTCCCAGAAATTGATCCCCGTCATGTCTAGTCTCTAGTTTCCAGTTTCCAGTCTCTAGACCCTCGCCCACGCTTCGTTCTCTTGCCTTGTTGCCTTGTTGCCTTGTTGCCTGAACAAAGTTCCCTGTCCCATCGTTCTTTCCCGCGCCGCCTTCCCCATTTCCTTCACCATCGCAAACTCAAATCTGGCGTTGGCCTTGCGGCTCTCTAGGTATTCGTGCCACTCCTCGTCGCTCCGCGCCAACCAGTAACCCAGTTCCACCTCCTCGGTCATAGGTCCCATTGGTCCTATGGGTCCTATTCTTCTCACTCCGGCGCATATCCTCTGTCCCTGTCCCCTCAGTTCCGCGATCAGTTCCCGCACTCGGCGCCTCTTGGTCTCCCGTTGCATCTCCGGGCTATAGCGCAATTCCACAATCCCGCAGAAGTTCGCCAGTTCAATCGCCGTCAGCGGCCCTTCCCTCTCCCTGCGGAACAGGGTCATCAGTGCATCCAGCCTGGCATTCCATATCGCGCTCATCCGGCGATCCAAACCACAGAGATCACAGAGACCGCAGAGAATATTCCTATTGGTCGGATACCACGGCTCTTAATGTCTTGGCATTTCCTCTGTGCTCTCCGCGTCCTCTATGGTTCAATCCGCTTACCTAGTTCCATTTGCCTTGCGGTTGATCGATCTCCGCATACCCGCTTTTCAGCGTTTCAGCTTTTGGCGTTTCCGCTTTCGGCGTTTGCGCGGCTTTTTCAACCTTGTGCGTTATCCCCACTCCCGTCCAGGTGGCGATGATCGTGGCGATGGTTTCCGTGGTCGGGTTCCACTCGATGACTCCGCTGCTCATCAAGATGCCGAATATCCCCGCCGCGATCAGTCCGATGTAGGTCTTCCGTCCATTCACCCATTCCAGCATCTTGGTCTCTTTGCCTCCTTGCCTTGTTGCCTTGTTGCCTCTATTGGTCCCATCGCTCCTATTCCTTCTTGCCTTGTTGCCTTGTTGCCTTGTTGCCTCCCTCGTCTCCTGTCTCTTTGGGCAACGTTACCACAATCCCCGGCAAATCCTCCGTCGCCTCTGTCGCCTCTATGGCCTTGTTGCCTTGTTGCCTGGTCGTCTCTATGTGTTTTTCCCCCAAGTGTATGTGCAAATGACACCCCCAATTTGCACCACAGAGAGCACAGAGGACACAGAGAATTACCGGCCTTTTTCTATGGCTTTGTGCCATTTTTACGTTTTGACGTTTGTACATTTCCTTTTTTTCTCCGTGCTCTCCATGCCCTCTGTGGATCTCCGGGGTCCTAGTAGTTTCTTTGCCTGGTTGCCTTGTTGCCTCCTTGCCTTGTTGCCTTGGGGTGCCACTACTCTTGAGCAGTGCTACGATCCGCCCGGCCTCGCCGTCCGGTTCCACCCCAGTATGGTCAGGATCGCCGTTCGCTGTTCGTCGCTGATCGGCCCGTCCAATTGTTTGAGTAGCGTCTCTCGCGTGCCCGCGGGCAAGCGCGTGGAGTCTCCGTGTCCCCGGGCAACGATATTGCCGTTCACCCCCTTTGCTCGCACTCCCGCGGCGAAGGTTGCAGATACGTAGGTCTCCAGTCCCGGGTCCTGCACGTGCCCGTCCGCATCCAGCATCCAGTCTTGCAGTACTCCCTCATCCTGGATCTTCTTCGCCAGGGTTTGGGCGCTGTCCGCCAGGGCGTTTTCCAACCGTTGCCCCGGCATCTGGCACCCCGCCCCCATCAGCACCATCCATCCCCACACCATCGCTACAAAAATCTTCCAGTTCATGCCTTTCTTCCTTTCTGCTTTCCGCGTTTCAGCGTTTCCGCTTTTCTCCGTGCCCTTCGTGTCCTTCGTGATTGAAAATAATGCGGGGCGCGCATCTCATCCCTGATCCGCGCGCCCCACGGTCGACCAACCCTCTTCGCAAATAGGCAGTTTGCCTTTTCTCTGTGCTCTCTGTGTCCTCTGTGGTGAAAAATTGGGGCGCAGCACACACCGCGCCCCTGGAGGTAGGAGAATGTAGGCCGGCCCGGCCGAGGTTGTCGCGGACCCCGACCGGGCTTGGAGGGGAAAGAAGCCTTGCCTCTCCCCTTGCCAAGGGGAGATTGAGAGGGGTCCTGTCCTCTGTGTTAATCTGCGTAATCTGTGGACCGTTCGCCATCCTTGGCGTCCCTTCGTTCCGTCAGCCGCGCCATTCGCGTCCCCTTCTCAAATCTCAAATCTGAGATTCGCCCGGTGGGCGCAACAAAAAAACCCGATGCAGCTCATTCGAGGCCACATCGGGTTCCTATCTAGGCGCAAGCTACAACCAAATGGTTGTGCCCGCGCGTAGGAACTCGATTTTACGACGCAAATAACGCGACGGCGGGATTGTCCCGCTCGTTAGGATCGTGTTCTACTCGATTCCTTGGTCCTGTCAACCCCCCCAGGAATTATTTTTTTGAGACCACTACCAGCATCTTGATGATCAGTCCGAATCCGATGAGGAAGAACCCGATCGCGAAGATAATCATGCAAGTCGTCGGGTTCCAACCTCGAGGGTCGTCACCCTTGATACATGTGCCAAATCCGGCCAAGCAGGCAAGGATTCCAACGGCGACGGTCATGCGTCCCCACTCATCGGTCCATGCGTACATCGCCTTCCGGTTTTTGGCGATTAAGGCTGGCAATTCCGTAAAACGCCCCCCAGCCGTCATTTCCATCGGATGTCCGCACTTCGGACAGGCCGTCGCCCGCTCCGAGCACTCATTCTCGCAATTCGGACAGAACACATTCATCGTGCTCTCTTATCCACAGATTACGCCGATGTCCACAGAGAAACCGTTATGGTTTTGCCTTCTTGCCTTGCCGGCCTGTTGCCCTTCCTGAATCTTCAACGCCTTACCCCGAGCACCCCTGGGTAAACGGCCTCGATATCGGAAGCGTCAATCGTTTCGGATCCGAAATCTTCCTGGAGGCACTCCAGGATGACTTTTCCGCCACGCTTCCTGGTCACCATGCGAAACTCGTAGGGGCGCTCTCCCCGGAAAACTACCGCTCCAAGCATCCCAGATCTGAAATTCTTCTCTCGGCCAGGACTGACTATCACCAAATCCCCATGCTTAAAATAGGGTGCCATCATGCGCCCCTCGACCATAATCGCACAGGCACGCGGATCCGCTGCCTGAAAAACGACGAATGTCCCCGAAAAACCCGCCGAATGATCGCCGTCGCGCGGCGCTATTGGCTTCCCTCCTCGCACCGGATCAAGCACCGGAACGCACGCTGATCTCGGAACCTCTCCGAGCGAGACCTGGCCCTCATCGACCAAACGCGCTGGCTCCGCCGGTCCCAAGGGGTCTTCGAGCCACGGGCGAAGCGCTATTGCAAATTGCTGCACCTCTTCAGGATGCCCTGGAAGTCGTCGTAGTTGAGCCAGACGGCTAATCAACGGCGGCCGATCAACGCTGGCAGCGTCCAAGGCGATGCCATCGCTCCAAAGCAGATACGCGGCGCGCTCCTCCTCTGACGCGTGAAGGAACATCAAGATCGCTGCAGCCCCGACCCGTTTTAGGTTTCCCTTCCCTCCCAACTTCTCGGCAATGCCGTCGACGCCTTCACTGAGGACTCTCGGCACAATGAATTGCTTTTTCTCAACTTCCATCGCGTCACCTCCGGGTGCCCAATTCCATATTTTTACACAATTCTCAAAAAACCGCTTGACATGCGTATTTCATGCTGTATGCTTCCTACATGCATGCGAGCCCGCCAATGCGAAGCATGGACAGCCTGCTGGCGCGATATCCGGCCCTGGCAAAGGGATCATCCGCAGCCAAAATGAAGACCCTCCTGGTCGAGGCACCGTTTGGAGAACGGATCCGCTTTTTCCGTGAGATGAAGGGCTTGACCCTCGCCGAACTGGCCCACCTCCTCGGTGTTTCGCGTCAACGTGTTCACCAGATTGAGAACTTCGATGTTCCCACAACCGAGACGCTGGCGCAGCGGCTGTCCACCGCTCTCGGCATCTCCAAGAGATTGCTGTGCGCCCATCTGCAATGCAACAGTCATGCGCGGCAGAGATTCGGCGACCAACATGCACATGGCGATTTCCTCAGGCAGTTGAAGCTCCGCCGGACCAGTATGGGACTGACCATTAAAGAACTCGCGGCCAAGGCCGGGATAAGCGTTACCAGCCTTTGCATGATCGAATGCGGCGTCACGATTCCGAACCGCAGGACGCTTTCGCACTTAGTTTCCGCAATCGGTCGCCCGCTGGCGTCCTTCATGGAAACGGATCGCGAATCCCCAAAGGAAAAGGCAGGTTGACCATGGCCGTCGCTACTCATCATCGCGGACGCAAGGGCATCAAGGTCTCCATCTACGACCCGGTCGAGAAACTGAGTTTCAATCTGACCGTCTATCCCGTCGCCTGCCGCGCCCCTCTCGTCGCCGAAGTCATTGAGGACGAGTGCCGCAAGCGTTGGGAGACGACTTCCTTAAACGATCGTCGCCACAAGCGGCGCTGATCGTAGGGCGGGCTTTGCCCGCCGATTGTGTGAGTTCGCAGCACACTCGAAGACTGCGACGTAAATGACGCGGGGTCGCGACTCCGCCCGCTATGCTGACCTAACTCAGTAGCGGGGTATTCGGAGTCGCGGCCCAACCTTAACAGACGCCCGGATCGGGCGGGGAAAATGAAGGACTTGCGGCCTCCCAGCGGAGTTTCGTGGTCCTTCTAGCATCTAGTTTCTAGTCTCTAGTCTTTAGCCGCCCCCGCCCGTTCTGTGCCACTCTGTGACATCTGTGGATTAAACCAATGGCTGTTCGTTCGTCCAAAACCTCGGGCACAAGATCACGTCGCCGGCGGAAGATTCCTCTTCGTGCCTCCTTGCCTCGTTGCCTTGCTGCCTCGCTGCCTCGCGGTTCGGCCTCCTTGCCTGGCCGCGTGGTGATGGTGACCCGTTTCGGAGACGTCTTGTTTCGAATCTGACTCAGAGCCCCGGCGTTCACGCCGGGCGGCCTCTAGTTTGTAATCGAACCCCGGCCGCGGACCAACGGATTTCCGCCGCCGTTTTACCAGGCAGGGACGCCGATGGAAGACATGCGTCGCGATGTCGAACTTCTCAACGCCGTGCTCAACGAGTCGCCGCACGTCCGCGACGTGCACACCGATCATTGGGTATGTCTTAGCGCCAAGCAGCTCGCCGACTGGACCAATCGTTCCCTCCAGACCATCAGCGACTATCGCACGGGCAAGACCAACATCCCCGTGGACTTCTGGCGTGCGGTCTTCGAACGCACCTGCGATCTGCGCATCGTGGCCCTGCTCGTGCCCATTGATCTTTTCAACGTCGAGGTCAATCGTCGCCAGGAGCGCGCGCCAGAGACTCCCGCCCAATTTTTCCGGGAGGCTTTGGTTGCGGAGGGCGAGTATCACGAGCAACAGAAGGTTCTCTGCGATATCCTCGCGGACGGCAAGATCGACGATCTCGATGCCCGCCGCGTGACTGCCTACGACGATGCCTTCTGGCGGCATCGCGTCCGCGATGCTTCTCTGCATCGCGCCGTCCTCGCCAAATACGAGGGTTATGCCCGAAAGATCCGCGCCCAATGATTTCCGCTTTCCTCTGTGTTCTCTATGTCCTCTGTGGTTCCGTCGCGGGATGGTTGATTCGTGACGCCGTTGATCTGATTCGTTCAGGAAGCCGCAAATGATTTTCGCTTTCAGCCTTTTCGCTTTCCTCTGTGTTCTCTGCGTCCTCTGTGGTTCCATCGCCGACTCCACGCGCGACCTCTCCTGTCCTTGTGGGCGCCGCACCATGCCCAAGGTGGTCTGCGACGCGGAGCGCGCCCGCACCATCGCCGACCTTCTGGCCAAGAATTGCCCTTGGTGTCGGCAAGATACTAGCGGACAGAAACCAGAAACTGGAACGCCCCGACCCAATCCGAGCCCCGGCGTTCACGCCGGGCGGGAAGGAGTTGATGCTCATGCTTGACCAATCTCAACAGTGTCCATGTTGCGAGGGGGCGATTCCTCGTGAGGATTTCGCCCGCGAGGAACTGATTGGCTACATCGTCACCTATCTCTACTGCACCTTTTGCGGGCGCGGATGGGAGACCTTGTGGCAGATGGTTAATGGTCTGGAGTTTCCCCCCGTTTTTGTTGGGCGCGTAGAGCCTCCGATGCAGTAAGTGTCAGAGCTTGCTGCAGGGGAGGCTTAAACGATGGACGACAAGGATGTCTATACACGTGTATCGGATCTGCTGA
>Ga0209777_10005388_pt1 | contig 14771 bp, 13 predicted proteins | sample FrelakmetHBP12HB_FD_187147 | JGI IMG/M metagenome (GOLD analysis project Ga0209777, IMG submission 187147) | Freshwater lake sediment microbial communities from the University of Notre Dame, USA, for methane emissions studies -HBP12 HB (SPAdes)... | ecosystem: Environmental > Aquatic >... | reverse complement strand
GCTCAATTGGATCGTCCTGATGGGCTGGGGGGTTTCTGAAGATGATGTAATGACGCTCAACGAGATGATTGCCCGCTTTGATGTCAATAACCTGACCCCCTCCCCGGCAGCAATTAACTTTGCCAAGCTCGACCATTTCAATGCCACCCATATTCGGGCCCTCCAATCGGACGACCTGGCAGCCCGCATCAAGCCGTATTTCCTGCGGGAGGGACTGCTTGTGAATGATGCAACACTGATGAAGATCATCCCACTCATTCGCGAGCGGCTGGTCACTTTGGACGACTGCCTGCCCTTCGCAGCCTGGTTCTTCAAAGATGCTGTAGAACCAAATCGAGACTACCTTGTTCCCAAAGGTCTGGATGCGACCCAAACAGCTAAAGTTGTTAATGATTCCATGGAGATATTGGATAATCTGACTGAATTTACTGCCGAGAAGATCGAACCGCCTATGCGTGAACTGGTGGAAAATCTGCACTATAGCCCGATCCAGGTCTTTGGTACTTTGCGCGTTGCGGTTACGGGACAAACCGTCAGCCCGCCCCTGTTCGACAGCATGGAAATTGTGGGGAAAGAGCAGGTGCACAACAGGTTGGTGAAAGCTATTGAGATATTGAAAAAGATGTAGAATAAAACCTCCCCGAAAAGGTGCAAAGCTTATCGGGGAATTTTTTTTTTGCGAGTTGAGGATTAAATCCGCCCGGCGTTAAAATTCTGGATTACATTTATTTTGTTATCGCCAGTGCAACTTCTATTTGTTTGGTTGTTGGAGATGAAATTTTTTTCAAATGAATAACCGCACCAGGTAGATTGTCCCGACCACAAACCCTATGGTTACCACAATCCAGCGCAGAGTGATGGGTTTGACTTTGCCAGCGAGCCTGCCGCCCAGTGAACCGCCAAGTAATGCGCCAACGGCCATAACCAGGGCCACGATCCAGCTGACTCTGCCAGAGAAGATAAAGAACAATGCAGCCGCTCCGTTGGCAGAGAAAGCGATCACCTGCTTGATGGCATTCAGGCGAGTAAGGGAGTCGTTCATGATTAATCCCATGACAGCCAGGACGATCACGCTCAGACCTGCGCCAAAGTACCCACCATAGATTGTCGCGATAAGGATCGGGAAAAAGGCCCAGAGTTCGCTGGCGGGACCGGCTTTTCCCTCATCCTGCCTGCGGGTGAGCCATTTGCGAACTGGGTTCTGGATAGCCAGCAGGGTGGACGCCAGCAGAATCAGGAACGGCACCAGTTGGGTGAAAAGCTTTTCACCCGTTCGCAATAAGAGGATGCCGCCGATTAATCCGCCAAGTGCCCCAGCCGGGGTAAGTAACCAGATTCTTTTCTTCTGCCCTTTCAGATCTTTTGATTGTGCCATTGTCCCGCCCAGGTAACCGGGCAGGAGCGCCACGGTATTGGTCACATTGGCAGTTACTGCAGGGAGTCCGATCGCCAGTAGGATCGGGAAAGTGATCAGTGTTCCACCTCCTGCCAGGGCGTTTATAAATCCAGCGGCGACAGCAGCAAAGGCGGCGAGAATGTAGCTGATGATAGGCATGAGTCTATTCCTTTGTGAATAGGATGCAGTTATTCTAATTAAATAAACGGTTAATAATTAATAAATGGAGCATATTGTAAAAATTAATTGTGGAAATAGATTTGGTATAAATCATCCCGCACAAAAACAAGCCCCACATCGTTACGGTAGACCAAATGGTAGCCGCTGATTGTTCCTTTTTCTGCATCCCTGTAGAATTGTTGGTTACGAGCAAATACATTCGGATCGATACCGGTCACATCTGGATTAAGATAATCGCGTATGCGTTGCTCCAGAAGCACCACTACATCAAAGTTCTTCGTTTGGATATATTTATACTCCAGCAGATCGTAGGTTGTTTCTGTTATCCACCCCGTCGTCTCTGGAATGTATAAGCGATAATCATAATAAACATACAGCGAGCCGGCTTTTATCGGTGAAAGTGCATTATTGATTCGATCGAAGAATTGAATTCGAGGATTATTATCCGCCCGGTGAAGATCTGAATTATAAATATTGATATCCTGGCGTAAGAATAAAATGGATTGTGCCAGCACTATGATCAAGAAGACGAACAGTGCACATTTCGATATTACATTGACAAAACCGGATTTGAACAAAGTCAGGTTCCATTCCCACTTTTCTGGTAATAGAATGACCAGGCTGGAAAAAAGGGGCAATATAACCGGGAGCCAGTATTGGAATTTAAAATGTGTTACGAATAAAACAACATATGTTATTGGGATAAACCAGGCCAGGATTAAACCATGCAAAAGGCGTTGTGGTCCGCGCCACGCTCCCCAAACTAATGTCCCCAGGGCTAGAAGCAGAAAGATCGCCTGTCCAAAGGATTCACGCATAAGTGGCCAGGCTGCAACCAGCCCCTTTTCATAGATGACTCCGTACCCCTCTGAGAGCATAAGGAACTGACTTTGAAAAGTATATCCATATGCGGTTCTTGCCCAATGTGAGAGTAAAAATGGGTCGGCAACCACGAAGGCAATACCCATTACAAGCAGATAAGCGGCGGACATTCCGATTAATTTCTTCCAGTTTGCCTTCTTGAGGATGAATCCAAGTACGAGTGTCAAACCCACTGCAAGGAAAAAATATACCCCCACTAATTTTATTGCAGTTGCAATTCCGGTTGTCGCTGCTGCAAAAATGAAATTCCATCCAAAGCTTAGGTTATCGCGTTTTAGGAAGAAAAGGGTCAAAACAACGAATAAAAATGTAATTCCATCTGGATGCCACCATAGATTATTTTGAATGACGCCGGGAACGCAAAGTAGAAAAGCGAAGAGCACAACTGAGCGATAGGAACGGAAGCCATCCTGAATATAGGTTAACAGTATCAAGGCTGCCAGCATAGGTAGAACGCTTACTAATTGGCGCAAGATGAGCATTACCAGTGGAATGTTTTCTATGACCCCCAGCCATTGAAGTGGGAATAATAAAGCTGCAGAAAGGCCAAAGTATGGAAAACCATAGAAATAATAATCGTAAAAAAGAAAAGATCTGAGAGCCTGATTTAGGTTAATCGCGGGACCGATCATATGAAATAAATACGGTAACGGTGCTGCTTCATCTGGCTGGAAAATCTGAACCATGGCCAGATTCTGCGAAGCAACTGAATTTGGCAAGATAAATAGAATAAAAACAAAAGTTGCGAGGAGTAGAATGATTAAAAATACTACTTTTTGTCTTTGGGTCATGATATTCTATGCCGGATACAGCTATCGTCTTCGGATTTTATTTCCGAATTCAGTCTGCCTATGGAGAATGTTATTCCTTAGGTAATTTGAAAATATCTAGGATTAAATGAGCTTACTTACCTTGCCCGGTTACCTTTGCCCAGGTGTCTTTCAGTGTCACGGTGCGGTTGAAGACCGGTTTGTCGGGAGTGGAATCAGGATCCATGCAGAAATAACCGATACGTTCCAATTGGAATTTATCGCCAGGTTTGGCCTCTGTCAATGACGGTTCGATCAAACAACCGGTCAGTACTTCGAGTGAACGGGGATTGAGAATGGTACTGACATCATCGCCTATATCCGGGTTTTCGACAGTAAACAACTGCTCGTAGAGTCGAACCTCGGCTTTTTTAGCATGCCGTGCTGATACCCAGTGGATTGTGGATTTAACTTTTCGCCCATCAGGGGTGTCGCCACCGTGAGTCGCCGGATCATAGGTGCAGTGTACCTCGCTAACCTCACCGGTTGCTGGATCCTTTACAAAGTTCGTGCACTTGATCAGGTATGCATATCGCAGGCGGACTTCGTTCCCGGGGAAAAGACGGAAATATTTAGGCGGAGGCGTCTCGCGGAAATCATCCTGTTCGATATAGATGACCTTGGAGAATGGGACTTTGCGTTTTCCGGTCGATTCGTCCTCGGGATTGTTTACCGCATTCATCTCTTCTGCCTGGTCGTCAGGATAATTGTCAATGACCAGCTTGAGCGGGTGAAGGATGGCCATGCGACGCATGGAACGCTTGTTTAGGTCGTCGCGAATGAAAGCTTCGAATTGCGCCATGTCCACCCAGCTATCGTTGTTGGTCTCACCGATGGCGGCGATGAAACCTTGGATGGCCTCCGGAGAGACGCCGCGCCGGCGCAGGCCGCGCAGGGTGGTCAGGCGCGGGTCGTCCCAGCCGCTCACTACACCGGTTTCAACCAGTTTGCGTAGTTTCCGCTTGCTCATCATTGCATAGGTCAGGTTAAGGCGGGAGAACTCGATCTGGCGGGTTTTGAACTCACCCAGTTGTTCAAGAAACCATTCATAGAGCGGACGGTGGATCATATATTCTTGTGAACATAGCGAATGGGTGATACCTTCCATCGAGTCATTCTGCCCGTGTGACCAGTCGTACATTGGGTAGATGCACCACTTGTCGCCGGTGCGATGATGCGGGACTCGCAGGATGCGGTACATGACTGGATCGCGCATCACGAGGTTCGGATGGGCCATATCGATCTTGGCGCGTAGGACTCGGCTGCCTTCGGGGAACTCGCCGTTCTTCATCCGTTCGAGCAGGTCGAGGTTTTCCTCAACTGGGCGGTCGCGGTAAGGGGATTCGACGCCGGGTTTTAAGGCTGATTCGGTCTTGCTCCACTTCGTGCCGCGCGGTAGTGTTCCGCGTGAGGTGCTCATTTCTTCAGGGGTCTGGTCGTCCACATACGCAAGGCCCTTTTTAACCAGACGGATGGCCCATTCGTAGAGCCGGTCGAAATAATCTGAGGCGAACGTCACCTTGACCCAATGGATCCCCAACCAGCGGGCATCCTCTTCTATTGCTTCGACGAATTCGGTTTCTTCCTTGGTCGGGTTGGTATCGTCGAAGCGCAGGACCAACTCCCCATCGAAGGCTTTAGCAGTGTTATAGTCGATCAGGAATGCCTTGACATGTCCGATATGTAGGTAACCATTAGGTTCGGGCGGCAGACGGGTGCGGACATAGTTAAAGCGGCCTGATCTCAGATCCTCGGCGACAGCCTCGATAATAAAATTGGATGTTGCCTTGGTGGGTTCAATTGTATCCATAATGCGATCCTTTTCGGTATAATTCCATTGATAGCCTATGGCAGGTTATTATAACAAATGGAAAGGAGAGATAAGGGACGATTATGGAAAAACCAGTAAATTTTCTTGGGACTTATTTCAGCAAGGATGCCGTCCTGCGGCTTATATCCGTGGCAAAAATCCTTTCATGGGTGGTCGTAGGGGTATATGCACTGGAGTGGCTGGCGCAGGCTCTGGCCATGGTTTCGCAAGTTTCAGCCGGGTCCTGGACGGGGATGGGGTTTACAGATGTTGCTCAGAGTATCCTGTATTTATTCGAACAACCGTTGCGCGGGGTGGTTTATTTTATTGTTTTGCAGGCTGTGGCCCAGGGCTTGTTGATGTTTATGGACATGGAAGATAACACCCGCCGGGCTGCGCGCAAATTGGAGAAGGAATAGAAGTTTGTAAAAAATGCTGTATAATTGCAACCGATGAGACTTGGAGTTCGTTTTCCATATTATTATTCCCTTCCTTAGCCATTGCTGCGGAGGGTTAGACGCGTCTGCCGCAGCAGGCGCGTTTTTATTTGGAATCATTCTTCAAAAGGGACAGATCTGCTGGTTCGCCCATGGAGGCCAAGATGGACATAGAGGAACAGGTTTCACTTTTGATGCAAGGCACCGAATACGGCGATAAAGAGTTGAAAGAGACCATGGCGGATGAATTACGCCAGCGTTTGATTGAAGCCGAAAAAGAGCAACGTCCGTTGAAAGTCTACTGCGGCTTTGACCCCCGCACTTCGGACCTGCACCTTGGTCATACCGTGCCGATGCGCAAGTTGCGTCAGTTCCAGGAACTTGGCCACGAGGTCACCTTTGTGGTCGGCTCATTCACTTCACTGATAGGAGACCCGTCCGACCAAGATAAGCTCAGGCCTCAATTGACCATGGAACAGGTGGAACACAATGCTAGCACCTATGCGGAGCAAGCCTATAAGATCCTCGATAGAACGAAAACCAGGATCCGCTTCAACTCTGAATGGTTGTCTGAGCTTACCTTTCAGGACCTCATCAAACTGGCATCCAATTTCAGCATTCAGCAGTTCCTGACCCGGGATGCCTTCCGCAAGCGTTGGGATAATGGCGACCCGATCTACCTCCATGAAACTTTCTATTCTCTCATGCAGGGTTATGATGCCCATGCATTGCAGGCTGACATTCAGGTTGGAGGCACTGACCAGCTTTTCAACATTGTCACTGCGGCCCGTAAGATCATGACCTTTCTTGGAGACAGGCCTAATATTGCCGTTATCCTGGGTATCCTTCCCGGTACGGACGGGGAGATTAAAATGAGCAAAAGTCTTGGGAATCATATTCCGCTGCTTTCGACTCCTGAAGATATGTACGGTAAGGTTATGTCCCTTCCGGATAAAGCCATGGGTTCGTACATGCGCCTCGTCACACGCTGGACCCCTGACCAGATCGCAGGAATGGAAGCTGGTCTAAGGACTGGTAAATTGCATCCGCGGAATGTCAAAATGTCACTGGCATGTGAGATCGTATCCATCTATAACGGCGAAGATAGTGCAGCTCGAGCTGAGGAAGCTTTCAAAAAGGTCTTTCAGTATAAGGAAGTCCCAGATGAAATGTCTACCATCGCCCTTAAGCCTGATCAATCTGTGCTGGATGTCCTGGTGGCTGCTAAATTGGTAACATCCAAATCCGACGGGCGGCGGATGATCGAGCAAAAAGGTGTTAAATTGGATGGAGTGGTTCTGGAAAAGTTTGATGCTGCCTTCCCGCATCCTGGAGTATTGCAGGTCGGTAAGCGGCACTTCGTACGTGTGCTGTAAAATCAAGGCTGGGTTTCTCTAGGAACCCGGCCATTTTTTATGGATTTGATGCTGTTTTGAGCAATGTTTGTCCGATGAGGGCGGCCTTGCCCGGGTCAGCTTTCTCAAGTAACACTACGACTGCCAGCGGTGCTCCCTGCCATTCTGGCAAGGTTCCTGCCAGTGACCAGGTGAAATTTTTATCGCCCTGGCTTGCCTGCCCATTCCATTGCCAGAAAGGCTGACCGCTCACTATTAATGCCTGCACAGTCTTGGCAACGCTTGTGGCTGGGAATACTGTCACTGGCTGGCTGAGCCAAGGCAGGACAACCCAACCTTGCGTGGGAGTATTTACCGCCACGGCCAGTCGCGGCGCAGGAAGAATTCCAGCGTGGCTTAGTGTTGCGGCTGCGAGCGCCATCTGCAGGGGACTAACTTTTAATGTGGTTCCCGGCGCAGGTGCAATTGCCACCGGTAGACGCAATTCGGGGGTGGTTCGTAAGCCCAGGCTGACATACAAACCTTCCGCTACGGTGGAGGAAGGGGCTGTATTGATCCCAGCGGCCTGAAAAAAGGGTTCCAGGGCATTCCCCGGGGGATAAAGACTCTGTGCGGCTCGGTCGAGCAATGGAGAATTAGGATCTTGGAGCAACCCCTCTGCTTGGGAATCCAGTAGATTGGGATTAAAAGTGGGGTGGGAAGACATAACCAGGATCTCCCCGGTGTTGGCGTTGATCAGGACGATTGCACCAGTCTGATCTCCAAGGAGAAAGTCGGCTGTCCTTTGAAGTTCCAGGTCGAGGCTCATACGTACATCCAGACCTGGTGGCGGTTGCCCGTAGACAAGATGATCCCACCAGATACTGCTGACAGGATTCCCCTGAAGACCCCGCAAATAAGGGTCTAGAGAGGCTTCCAACCCAGACTGTCCATAGACAGGATGTGTATAACCAGTGATGGGAGCAAGGTCCGGATAAAGGTAATTCCTGATGTAACTGCCCGATTCACCCTCGGTGATATTGATCGGTGTCCCGTTGCGGTCCAGCAGGCTGCCGCGTTTAACATAACGGTCAGCGATGGAACGACGTGCATTGTCGGTGCGTTCGAGGATGACTGGTCCGCGCCAAACGGCCCACCAGGCATTCGTGGCTGCCAGTGCAAACAAGCCTATACCAATAAGACCGGCCAGAAACAGGTAGGGCTGGGGTTTTGGTAGAGGTGCTGGTTCCTCATCGGGCTGGCTGGAGATGAGCATTAGAATGATTACCGCAAGAAAGGATGTAACTAGGGACGAACCGCCATAGGAGACAAAGGGTAGGGTCACGCCGGTTAATGGTAGGAGCCGAATATTACCTCCAATAATGAGAATGGACTGAGCTCCGATGTAGGCTGTCAACCCGGCAGCCAGGATTCGGCGGAAGTTATCGGTGGCGTGCAAGGCAGTACGAATGCCTCGCGCCACAAAAAAACCGATCAACGCAAACAGTCCCAGAGTACCAACAAGGCCTGTCTCCTCAGCGATGGAAGTGAAAACAAAGTCTGAAAATGCCACCGGGACCAACCCAGGGCTGCCAAGGCCGGGTCCGCGCCCCAGGGTGCCACCGTTTGCGACCGCCATCAAGGACTGAACGATCTGAAAGGATCGGCCGGACGGGTCAAGCCAGGGGTTGAGCCATGCGTCCACGCGCAGGCGGACGACATCAAAAAGGAAATATCCGCCAAACCCTGCGACCCCCAAGACGACCAGGCTGATAAGCAGGATGCGCTTTTTACCGGAGGCAACGTAGAGGATGATGGCATAGAGAAAAATAAAAATGGACGCAGTGCCTAGGTCGCGCTGGACGACAAGCAGGCTCAAAGCAATACCCATGACAACTGCCGTGGGAGCCAGCAGGGGGACAGCTCGCAGGCTGAGAGGTAAGCGGTCAGCCAGATAAGCGGCCAAGTAGATGATGAGTAAAAGTTTGAGCGGTTCGGATGGTTGGAGATAGATGCCGCAACAGCCCAGCCATGCATTTTCATAACCGCCGCTGGGATCTGTACCGAATACCAGGGTTACGGCTGTCAGCAGCAGGCCGCCGGTCAACCAAATATATTTATATCGCCGCAGAAAATGCAATTCAGGAGAAAGGCGCAGACAAAGCAAAAGTACCACCCCTGAAACCAAAAGCCAGACAGTCTGTCGCAGACCGAAGCTGGGAACCAGCCGGTATATGGTAATAATACCCCAGCCGGTCAATAGGGCAGCGATGGGAAGCAGGTAAGGGTCCGAATCGGGCAGGCGCCGGCTAGAAATGATATGGGCCATGGTGAAGACAATCACCCAGGCGGTAAAGCCCAGCCACTGACTCCAATGGTAATCCACTGCCCAGGAGCGTGCACGTGCAGCTGGCGCGAGAGTCAGGGTGATTGTATAAAGGAAGAGAAAAACGCCCGCCAGTTTCAGCAGGCGACTTTGCATTTTGACAGCCACATCATACTCTTGGATGGGGAATAAACCTTTTACGGCTCCATGCTGTTCTATCGTTGCTTTTTTTCACCAGCCTCCTAATCCTCCGGTTTCATTGGAGGTATTTTCCGATCAGCAAGTCAAGCTTTTTTCGAGTCTCCGGTGGAATAACGTTAGGGTTGGTGATTAGGGAGGTCGCCATGGCATTTTCACACTGGCAGAAACGTTTCTCAGGTAATCTTCGCACTAGGTTGCGTATGGCTGCCTGGGCAATGGCAACATTCTGGTTCAGCACTTCAATCACCATCTTCACGGTCACCGGGGCTTCACTGATGTGCCACACATCATAGTCGGTTACATGGGCCATCACCGCGTAGCATAATTCAGCTTCGCGAGCCAGGAATGCTTCGGGCGCAGCGGTCATGCCCACAATGGACATGCCCCATGACCGAAAGACATTAGACTCGGCTTTTGTTGAGAAACGGGGTCCTTCGATGATAACGAAAGCACCACCGTGGTGGACTACCGCACCGGTCTCGATGACTGCCTTTTCCAGATCCATGGATATGTTTATACAGAATGGGTCGGCCACTCCAGCATGTGCCACCAACCCCTCTCCAAAAAAGGTGCGAGTTCGCCCCTTTGTGTTATCAAAAAGCTGATCAGGGATGACGATCTGGCCGGGGGCATAATCCTCGCGTAACGAACCGCAGGCATTAATGCTGATGATACGTTCCGCACCCAGCGCTTTCAGGGCGTAGATATTAGCCCGGTAGGGAACTTCACCGGGGGTAAGTGTATGCCCGATCCCATGCCGGGCAAGGAAGGCAACCCGTTTGCCTTCCAGCATGCCTGTAACGATGGGTGAGGACGGTTTACCAAAGGGTGTATTAATGTCATGTTCTGTGGTTTCGGTCAGCCCGGTCATGCTGTACAGACCAGATCCGCCAATGATGGCAAGCGATAGTTTTTCAGACATTGGGAAACTCCGATCCTCAATTGTAAAATTACATACTCAGACATTAGTTTCTTTGATCTGAGTATGAAATGTAACCTAGATCCTCTTGGTCGTGGGCACTAAAATATCACCAGCGAGGGAGATCGTAAAATGGGTTTCGCCACAAATAAACTCATCATCAGACATGACAACAGTTGGCATGGCGAGCTTTTCCCGGTTGAGTCGAATGCCATTGGCTGAATTCAAATCCTCCAGCCACCACTGATTTTGATGATAGCTCAGGCGGGCATGGCGGCCGGAGATGGCATCATCATCTACCGGGCATTCGCAGGTAGGGTCGCGGCCGATGGTCACTTCAGGCAGGATAAAATGGCGTACCTGACGGCCAGGTAAACCGCGATCAATGAGTAGACTGATGGGCGGGATTTTTCGGGCTGCCAGAACATTCCCCTGTTGTTTTATGTCGCGCCACAAGCTGAAAAAAGCCCAACCCAAAAAAGCGTACAAGCTGATGGCCAGCAGTAACCGTAGTCCCAGAACAACCGGCCCACTCATTTGCTGGAAGCCTTCTTTTTATTATCGATTTCGGGTTGATGCAGATTGACTGTCGGGTTGCTAGCCGGGATGGCTGATTTTGGTTGGGTGACTTCCTTATCAGGATTGCGTTTAATAGGTAAGTCCTGGCCGAATATGAGGGTTACTCCGGCCAGTGATATTACATCACCGGGAGAGAGAACAGATTGGACGGTTCGTTGCCCATTGATGAATGTCCCGCCTGTGGAGTTCAAATCGAAAAATACAAAACATCCTTTGGCGACCCTTATTTGGGCGTGGGCACGTGAAACGCGCGGGTCGTCAATGACTACCTGATTATCCAGGCGGCGGCCGATGTTTATGACGGGGCGGTCGAGCGGTATGATTTTTGTTCCGCCCAGGATTAGGAAGGCATTGGAGGGGATGGTATCAGTTGGGATTCTGTCTGTCTGACCAATTGGCAGTTCCTGGGTTTCGTGGACGCTTTCGCTGCTGAATGAGGCAATGATGTGGACCTCGTCGATGGCCATATCTGGATCGGCGGCGGTCGTGACCGATGGTGTTGCCAAAAAATGGAATCCAGCTTCGTCTCCAGCGGTGCGAAGCACATCCGCCAATTGCTCGGTCAGGCGTGGAGCGGTACGCCAGCGGGTAAGCGTGGTGGGATGGGCAATAATTACATAAACATTGGGGGCATAAGTGAATCCGCCCTGCTCTTTAAGCGATTTATGCATTGCACCAGCCAATTGTTGGTAGACCCTGTCTTCCGGTTTGTAACCGGGAAGGTATTTCAACAAGTCGACTTCAAGTAATGTTTGAAGACGGGCTTCAAGTTCGTCAAGCGATGGCATGGTTGGGCTATTATAGGAGGGAGCATTGAATTCCGCAAGTCTTGAGTCAGATGGCGTTAAAGGAAATACCCGGCTATTACAGGCAGCCGGGACTCAATGTTTTACACAGAAAGATAGGATTATACTTTTATTGCCTGACCACAGTTTGGGCAAAAATTTTCATCGTGTTCGATGACATACCCGCATTTGGGGCAGGTTTTTGGTTGGTCTTTGCCGAGTGGCGCGCCACAGGCCACACAGGTGGATTCTGCAACCGGATTGGCTGCCCCGCAGTATTCACAAGTTACACTGGTAAGCCGTTCAGAGAGCTCCTGGCTGGCACCGGCCGCGCGGGTCACACTTTCTACCACCTGCCAGATCTTTTCGTTTAATTGCAGGTTGTTGATATCCTGGGCGATGTCATCCAGCCGGCCCAATAGATTGATCGGGTTTAAAACCGCTGATAAGACTGTTGTTCCCAAGCTGGCAGCCACTCCCAACCATTCTTGTTGACCAAGCCCTACCATCACGCCATCTTCAATTTTCTGGATATTAACAGTAAGTGCAGTCCGTCCACCGGAACGTGCCCATTGGGATGAAGCGATTTGGACGGTTAAATTATTATTATCACCGACCAATTGCGTCTGCAAGTTACCCTGGTTGAACCCGGCCATTAAAGCCCGGGCTACATCGGTGGGGGTTATATTTCCGTGGAATACGCGTCTGTCCATAGTTTTAGATTATAATCGTTTTGCCTTGCCGGGCAAATGCCCTACTTCGATTTACGAATATACACCTTGCAAGTTGCGAATATGCGAAACTGGATAAAATTAGGCCTCTTGAAACTGCTGGTATTTGGATTTGGTGTTCTCCTCTGGCTTTCTCCATTTTGGAACCCTGCGGCCGCGCAACAGCCGACTGGCAACGTTCCTACGGTGACCGGGACGCCCTCCGGCCGATTCATCACGGTGAACAACGCGGACGGCGCCAATGTCCGAGCCGGGCCGAATGAGAACGATTATCCTGCCATTGGTTTCCTTGTGAACGGGGAAACTGCACCAGCTCTTGGCCGCTCCCCAGCCCATGAATGGATTGAAATTGTCTATTTGCCTGCATCAGGAGGGGTAGGTTGGGTGTATGCCCCCCTTGTGACCCTCTCGCCGGGCAATGATCTGCCTATCCTTGTGCCACCACCCACTGCGACACCTCAGACAACCCCGACCATTGATCCAACCTTGGAGGCTGCTTTCCAGGTCCAGTCGACAGCTACGCGCCTGCCCACTTTCACCCCACCGCCCCCGCTGGCGACCCTCTCTTTCGCGACAACCTCCGGTACAGGTCCGCGCATACCGGTTGGGTTCGCTATCCTAGGTTTGGCGTTGATCGGAATTCTGGGCGCAGTAATCTCGTTATTACGGGGAGGCAGATAATTGGACTGAAATACAAACAAGACCGGGTACAAAACCCGGTCTTGTTTTATTTTGACATTATCTTATTTTCCTAGTTCTCATTGGATCCACAAGTCCCACCCTCACAGGAACATGCAGGGGTGGCGTTGGGGTTTTCCACCAGGAAGCCTTTGCCACGTTGATCGTCGATGTAGTCTATCATTGCCCCAGCCATGTATTGGATGGAAGTTTCATCAATAAGTACTTTCAATCCCTCACTATCGAATGCGGTGTCTGTTGGGCGGGTATTATTATCGAGCGCCATGCCGTACTGGAACCCTGAGCAGGTCTGGGCTGAAATGTAGACCCGTAAAGCGTAGCTCTCATCCAGGTTTTGCTGCTGGCGCAATCCGCGAACGATTTCTGCAGCGGCAGAGGTGAGCTGAATGGTTTGGGTCTGGATTGGGGTTGTCATTTATACCTCTTTCGTTTGAAATATGACACATATTATCAGGATAAGAATTTTTTGTCAATTCAAGCCTGAAGCAGGTATAATCCCGCCTGTATTTTTCTTCAGGATGAGACATCTATAAGAAAATTCTCTCCGGTTGTGGTGTTGATTTTCTTGTCCACTATGTTATTTTCAACCTGCGGAAGGGATCATGCATAGCAGCTAATGCTGGTGAGGATAATATTAATTATGCTGGTTAAAATGGATTCCCGCTCTCTCTGCGCAGACTGGGAAGCGGGTGTCTTGCTCAGGTAGAGATTCATTGCAGCCATTGCGGGTTTGTTCATCGATGTAGTGAACCATGGTGTAACCACTGTTCAATAGGAATTAGATAATGAGATTATCATATCCATTTTTAGTTGTGTTATTATTTTTATTGGTGGTATCCACGGCAGGTTGTGGAAAGATACCGCAGGCAACCCCTTCACCCACGCCGGTCATTCCAACGGCAACCCTTAATCCGACGAGTACCTTTACCCCTACAATGGTTCCACCGACCGCCACACCAACCATAACTCCTACACCCACCTGGGTCTTGCAGCCCGCGGGACAGGTGACCTGCCCCATACTGCTTTATCATCACGTTTTGGATATTAACCCGCCTGAATTGTATTATATTTCCCCTGCGGACTTTGAAGCTGAAATGAACCTTTTACATGACTGGGGTTATACACCGATACCCATTTCACTATTGGTGCAGGCAATCACCCAGGGCGCAAATTTACCTCCACGCCCAGTCGTGATCAGCTTTGATGATGGAAATGAAGATATTTATACGCATGCCTTTCCGATCATGGAGCGTTTGGGCTTCACCGGGGTCCTTTATATCGTAAGCAATAGGCTGGGTGCAAAGGATTATCTAAGCACCCCGGAAATAACCCAGATGGTCGCTTCCGGATGGGAGGTCGGCAATCACAGCCTTTCTCATACTAACTTGGTGGATAACCCGGGTTTATTGTATGATGAAGCCGTCCAATCCCGCAGGGACCTCCAGGCGGCACTGGGTTTACCAATAGATACATTTGCCTATCCATTCGGTGCTGCAAATGAAAGTATCATGAATAAAGTAAGCAAGTATGGGTATAAGGCAGCGGTCGGTCTGGGGACTTCGCCCATCCAGGGGCCACTCAATTTATTCTACCTTAACCGGATTGTTCTTGATTACACCATTGATATAAATAAATTTACCTCGCTTATGCCGTGGTCCGGACCAATAAAATAGCGTGAGGAGA
>Ga0209777_10005387_pt1 | contig 14772 bp, 13 predicted proteins | sample FrelakmetHBP12HB_FD_187147 | JGI IMG/M metagenome (GOLD analysis project Ga0209777, IMG submission 187147) | Freshwater lake sediment microbial communities from the University of Notre Dame, USA, for methane emissions studies -HBP12 HB (SPAdes)... | ecosystem: Environmental > Aquatic >... | reverse complement strand
GATGCTTGTTTTTTAGGTATGTCGTATCCCAACTTGAGAAATACTTCAAGAGGAGGGATAGGACTATGCCAGAAGGACGCGTAAAGTGGTTCAACGAGAACAAAGGTTTTGGCTTTATTGAAGTGGATGGTCAGGATAAAGATGTTTTTATTCACCATTCAGCGATCACTATGCAAGGCTTTAGGACCTTGCAAGAAGGCCAACGGGTAAGCTTTGACATCGAGCAAGGCAAAAAAGGCCCGGCTGCAGTCAATGTAAAGACTCTCTAATCTTTTGTTAAACACCAAGAAAAAGGGGGTAGGATTCAGGTCCACCCCCTTTTAAACAAAACCTCGTGAAGTTAGAACAGACTACGCTGATTCTCAGCTTTCATTCTTACGGGCAAGTCGTTCCTCTTCCCCCGGGTCACTAAGCTGACTCGGTTACTTCAGAATCCAGGGTCTATAGGAAGAGCTATCCCTTAAGGCTCTACAGGGCTCCCTTTGGATGAACCTTTGCCGACCTCCTCATCTAATTTTTAAGTCTGACCCCCCTTAACCCGTTTTCTCTGAATAGGCCAATTGCTAAGATAAATATGGGAAGTGTGGGGCTGTTGAAAAACCCTATTATAATCCTACGCATATCAAAAGGGTGTTTCAACAGCCCCCCTGCCCCCGATTTACTTGGAAAGGGCGATACCTAATTACACAAGGGTTGAAATAAAGGTTAGGAGGTATTATAATATTTTTTATGAAGCCGATTTCCGTAGATGTCGTCACAAATGTCATTACCGTGTTCAGTCACTGCAACCAATGCGGGCTCATTTTTGCCGAGAGCGGGTTCGAAGACGAGGTGAGCAATGAAGCCCTCGCCGAATATCCGAAAGACTTACGGGAGGAACTCCGCCAGCTTTCTGATTGGATTCGTGAACTTACCCGCCTTTACAAGCACCGCATCAGGATCAGGATCATCGACGCAAAATCCCTGCCGGGAATTTATAAATCCCTCAGGTACCGCTTCCGTAAATATCCTGCCTTTATTGTCAACAGGGAGGATGTCATGGCGGGCTGGGATCGGGAGAAGCTCTCCGATATTCTCGACGCACATATACAACGAGCACTGCTCTAAGAACAGGGCCTTTTCGGACGACACCAGTTTTTAGTCCACTTGTCCCTTGAATCGTCGGGCTCTTGTGATGACCTTACACTCTGGTGGAGGAGAGGGTGAGGGCTATAGTTTCAACTAAATTCTTTCCTTGCAACTCAAATAAAAGAGGGGAATGAACGTTTGTTCATTCCCCTCTTTTATTTTTAGGCGTCCCTTATATACGCTATTCCTGATCACTCCACTTCCCGTATTTTTCCCTCAAGATCCGGTGCAAGATCTTGCCGGTTCCGGTTCTTGGCATCTCGGCATCGCTGATAAAATCTATGGTCTTGGGCCTTTTGAATCCGGCGATTTTCCCTTTGCAGTAATCCAAGATCTGCTGGGCCATTTCCGAAGACCCTTGATGACCCTCATGGAGAATAACAACGGCCTTGATGGACTCTCCCCATTTCTTATCCGGCACCCCGATGACCGCTACATCTTTTACCGCCGGATGACTGCCGATTACATTTTCCACCTCGGAAGGATAGACATTCTCTCCACCGGTAATAATCATATTGGCCTTACGGTCTACTAAGACATAATAACCTTCTTCATCCCGTCGGACCATATCGCCGGCCGAAGACCAACCATTATCAAAAGCCTCTTTGGTCTTTTCCGGTTCCTTCCAATATTCGGTGAAAAGCATGGGGGTCCGATAGAACAGCTCCCCCACCTGACCATCCGGAACCGGCTGACGATTTTCATCCAAAATCTGGATCCGATCGGTCCCGAAGATTTCCCGACCGATGGAGCCTAATTTCTTGAACTGATCTTCCGGTCGGAGCAAAGTCACCAGGCCGCCTTCGGTTGAACCATAGGCCTCCCAAAGTTCAGCATTTTTAAAATAATCCATGATGGCTAATTTTAAATCCTTGCGGGCCGGGGCTGAAGAAATCAGAAGCTGTCGGATGGAAGAGACATCGATGTTTTTCTTAATCTTATCAGGTAAGGCCAGGATCATGATGTAGTGGGTCGGCACCAGAGAGGTGTAAGTTATTTTATACTTTTCGATAGTTCGCAGCAGGTCTTCAGGATCAAAAGAGACCATGTTGTAGACAAAGACCGGGGCGGTCACTAAGGTATAGGGGAAAGAATAGAAAATGGAATTGACGTGGCACATAGGCATGACCAGCATCACTTTATCTGTGGTGCGGACCCCGACATTGATATTGCTCAGGTAATACTGGGCCATGTAGCTTTCATGGGTTCGGACCACGCCTTTGGGACGGCCGGTGGTCCCTGAGGTGTACATAAAGGTCCAAGGATCGGCCGCATCAACCAGATAATCCGGCTCTTCGGCTGATGACTGGGCCAGCCACTCTTCGTAGCCGATATACCCTTGGGGCACAGGCCCATCCCCCAGGAAAACATAGGCATTTTTAGAGACCGGCAATTTGTCTTTGATCCCATTGACCAGATCAACAAAGGGTTCTTCGACAATAAATCCTTTGCATCCGGAATGATTAACAATGAACTCCATATCCGGTCCTGCCAGTCTGAACATAAGGGGTACGACAATCTGGCCGCCTTTAGCGGCCCCGGCATAAATATCCATCCACTCCCCCCGGTTGAAAGCCAAAACGGCAAAACGGTCTTTGTTATTAATACCGAGTTTTCTGAGACCGTTGGCCACTCGGCAGGAGCGATCATTCCATTGTTTAAAGGTAAATTCTTTGGACTTATCTTGCCATCCGAGCTTGTCCGGGAAGTTGATGGCATTCATCTTCAGTATCGTTCCCATGTGTATCCAGTTACTTTTAGTCATGATCATTCCCTCCTTCTCCATTTGGGCGAGACTCCGCTCGCCAGAAAATTGTTGATTAACCCTTCCCTATTTCAGGAAAGGAAGGCTTCTTGGGCAAACAGGGCGGCCCCAATCGCCCCGGTAAGCTGGGGATATTTGGGCACCCAAACCGACCGATGAATGATCTCCTCCAACATGACCTTTAGGTAAGGATTAAAGGCCACTACCCCTCCGGTCATGATGACCTGTTCACCTAAGAGATCCATTTCTAAAACCCGTTTGATGATTGATAAAAACAAACCCTTGACAATATCAGGAACTTTTTTCCCTTGACGGATTTTTTCTAAAACCTCGGTCGCGGTGAAGACCGTGCAAAAACTCCCCAGTTCGATCACTTCCTGCGACTGTCTGGCCAGACCCTCTAAATCCTCCAAGGGGATGTTCAAGCGCAAAGCCATCTCTTCCAAAAAAGCACCGGTGCCGGCAGCACATTTCCGGTTCATTTTGAAGTTGATCCGCTGCCCTTTTTCGTTGAGCTGAATGACCTTATTGTCCTGGCCTCCAATGTCAATAATGGTGATGGCCTGCGGGAAATAGTAATAGCATCCCCGGGCATGACAGCTGATCTCGGTCTTGTCCCCGTTACTGTACTGGACATTTTTTCGCCCATAGCCGGTGGAGATTGTTTTCATCTCCTTTAAATTTGTTGCCAACCCGGCCTGATTCAAGGCCTGCTGCAAGCAAGCCTCGGCAACAATCGCAAAGTCGGTCCCCGACCGCTGAACAGACCAGCCCACCAGGCTTTTGTCCCTGTCCATAAGGACCACCTTGGTAGTAGAAGAACCTACATCAACACCCGCAAAGATCATATAAAAACCTTTTGGGCGCAGGGCTCAGGGGATAAGATGCAAAGGTTTTTACTGCCTTACGCCTCGAACCTTAAGCCTTGAACCTTTTTTATCGTCTTTCTTCTAATTGTTCTATAAAGGCCTCAATCTGCGTCTTGGACTGTTCTTCAGAATAACAACGGAGGTCATTCAGGTCCCCGTTAATGGTCAGGGTTGAAATTCCTAATTTTTTGGCCAGCCTCTCGGGCATGCCATAACGATTGTTGGTGTTGTTAGGACAGGTCTTGGCATCGTGGAACAGGATCCCGTCAAACTTGAAAAGTTGATGACAATTTTTAATATACTGCTCCTTATAAACTTCATCTCTGACAATGAACAACTCGGTATAGACCCGGCCCATGCTTTCAAAAGGTTGATCTGGATCCAGTTGGTCGAAGATCCAGCTATTGCAATAGGTCGAGGCCACCACACAAGATTTTAAGGATGACAAGAGCTCGGATAAGGGTCGGAGCTTCCCCCAGATGGGCATGCCTTCCCAATAGAGACGATGTTTCTCTCCGTCAATGGCCGCTACCCCATCTTCAATCCGCTGTTTTAGTTCAGGCAGAAGAGTTTGATAATAATCTACGGCCTCCTGGGTGCCTCGGGACACCACCGCCGGTGCCATGTGAATGGTGGCATCAAAAAAAGTCCAGGGAGAAGGGATGGCGGTAGAAGATTCAAGGGTAGCCCGCCAGAGCCTTGAACAATCCCTGGATAAACGGACCGTTTCTTTAAAACGATCCGGATCAAACTTCCGGCCGCTCACTTCTTCCAGGGTTGGGATGAGTCCTTTGATTTGCTCGGCTATGTCTCGTATTTCATACTGGGTGATGGTGCCGATATTTCGATAAGAATGAATCCCGATTAAAGGCACCCTCAGTTCCCGGGCATACCAAGAAAACCAGTCCTTAACATCCCGGCATTGGTTGGTATTAAAGACCAAGACATCCGGCTTGGGAACGGAATCTATGCCGTAGGCTTTCTGTAAGGGGGTAATCTTTTTAATATAGGAACCGATATCGCTGGTCAGGTAAGAACAGATATCCGGAGAATAGCCGATGGCATTGGTCGCCGGGATAAAATCCGTGGCCATCCGGCTGGCCCCGAGCATAGCCCCGTGGTTTTCGGGAAAGTAAACCAGAAAGCCCATGCCCCTAAGAAGCTCGGCCGGTCCAACACTGGTACACCAAGCAATCTTGGGCGTTCCTTCTTTGGCCGCCCGATCCATATCCAGAAAATGATCAGCCATAATCTTTTTAAGCATTTTTGAAGATTGAAATTCTTTCATAGTCGATCCTTTTTGTAATGAGTCAATCAGTAAGGGATGCCGCAAGCTTCAGCTTACATAGAGAAGGCGAAAGCCGAAGCCTGCGACTACCATTTCAAACTGTCAATTGAGTTAAGCCAACGCCGAAGCAATCACTTCGGAAATATCTTTAACCTTGATTCTCTCTTTCTTCTCCTTTCGGAGACGAGCGGCCCCCTGGGTCAAGTTACTCTTGCAGGAGGGGCAGGCTGAAACGATCACGTCAGCCCCGACTTCCAAGGCCTGTAGGACCCGGTCATAAGCAATGTCCTGACTGAGCTGGTTGTCAAAGCCTTTAACTCCGCCTCCGCTGCCGCAGCACTTGGCCAGGAGGCGGTTCATCTTAAATTCTTTTAATTGCACGCCGGGGATTTGTTTTAAAATATTCCGGGGCTCCTCAAAAACCTGCATATGACGGCCCAAGTCGCAGGGGTCATGATAGGCCACCACCATTTTTCCATTCCCTTTTAAGGGGATCTTCCCTTTACCCATTAATTCATTCAGGTAGGTGACTACATGATGGACCTTAATATTGGCATTCCCGCCATGAGCCGGATAAAGTTTAGCCAAGGTCCGGAAACAGCCCGGGCAACTGGTAACAATTTCCTTGACCCCTAAGTCGGCAATTTTTTTTGTATTGGCTTTTACACAGGTTTGAAAATCATCTTGAGCCCCGATCAAATAACTCAAATACCCGCAGCAGTCTTCCCCTTGCCCCAAGGCCGTATAGGAAATACCTGCCTTGTCTAAAATGGCCATTAGATTCGGGACCATGTTGATATCCTGATAGGAAGCCACACATCCGGCAAAGAGCAGGACCTCGGCCCCTTTTTTGGCTGGTTTAAACCCGGCGGGGAAGACATCGGTTCGTTTCTCCCTCGGCTCACCGAAGGGATTGCCGTATTGGATCATGCTCTTTCCACTGCTCTGGAAGACCTGAGGGAGAAATCCGCTTTCTACCAACCGTTTCCTGGCGGCCTGAACCACATCAGAAACCTCTACCCGCGAAGGACAGGTATATTTGCAATTCAGACAGGTGGTGCATTGGTAGAACCGCCGGGCCATTTCTTCAGAGGGCTTTAAACTCCCAGTCATCAAATTATAGGCCATCAATACCCGGCCCCGGGCGTTCATGGTTTCCAAATTGCTCTGGGTATAAGTGGGGCATCCTGCCCGGCAGAATCCGCATAAGATACAGGCCAGGATTTCATTATCAATCTTTTCCCCAAAGCTTTTGATCTCTTCTGGTTTTTCGATTAGAGGTCCATAAGCGGACTTATCATAGATATCCCTGATACTATCCTTAAAACCCATCTTTCCGGGATTTAGAATATTTTGGGGATCCAGGGCCTTTTTAATCGTTTCCATGACTTCCAGGGCCGGCCCGAGTTCTTCCTTGATAAAAGGGGACTTGGCCATCCCCACCCCGTGCTCGGCCGTCAAGGTCCCTTTATATTTCAAGGTAAGGTCCCGAAAATCCTGACCAATCTTACGCATGGTCTCCCAATCCTTTGATTTGCGCACATCCATAATGAACACGGCATGGAGATTCCCATCTCCGACATGGCCGAAAGTGGCAATGGGGGAATTATATTTATGGCCAATTTTTTGGATTTCATGGATGACCGTTTTGATCTGGGTGATAGGTACTCCAAAGTCCTCTACAATAGGCACCTGCCGGTATCCCGCTTTGACCCGGGAAAGAGAGGGGGCCAATCCCTGTCGGGCTGACCACATGACCAAACGTTTGGCCGGGTCATCTGACCATTCATTCCCCAGCCCGCCAAATTCTTTGCAAATCACATCTATTTGTGCCATATAGTCCAAAACCGCTTGGCGGTGCCCATCAATCTCGACAAAGAGGAGACATTTGACCTGGGGAGGGATCTCCAGGTTCATGACCTGCTTGACCACCCCGATGGAGAATTCATCCAAGATCTCACAGGAAGATAAGGGGATTCCCGAGAGCAATATCTTTTCCACTGCCTCCCCCGCCTGATTGATTGAAGGGAAAAGGAGCTTAGCAAAAGAGGTGTAAGCCGGTTTAGGCAGAATCTTCAAGGTGGCTGTGGTAATTACCCCCAGGGTCCCTTCAGAGGTGCAGAAAAGACGGGTGAGATCATAGCCAGCTGAGCTTTTAGGGGTCAATGTCCCGGTGTGGATGACCTTGCCGTCAGCCAAGACTACCTCCAGACCTTTGACATAATCCCTGGTGGTCCCATACTTTACGGCCCGGACCCCACTGGCATTGCAGGCAATCATACCTCCGATGGTACAGGCCGGGGCACTGCCCGGATCAGGGGGGAAGAAATGGGTGGGTTCCAGCAAGGCATTCAAGGCATTGCAAACGATTCCTGGTTGGCAAATCACAAAACCATCATTTTTATTGATCTCCTTGACCTGATTCATTCTGGACAAGTCCAACAGAATGCCGCCCTTGACCGCCAAAACAGCCCCAGTCACACTGGTGCCTGCTCCCCGGGCTATTAACGGAGTTTTATGGGCAGCGGCGACCTTGACGATTCGGCTCACCTCCTCGGTGGTTTTAGCAAAGACAATTACTTCCGGCATGCATTCATGAACGGACATGTCGCGGGAATAACCGAGACGATCAATAAAGTCGATGACCACATTCTCTCCGCCAACGATAGTTTTTAATTCTTCGATATACTCCATGGTAATACTCCTTCCTTAAAAAAGGTTCACGGTTTGGGGTTCAGGGTTTAAGATTTAAGGCCCAAAGGAAAAATAAAAACATTTTTTCATCCTAGAACCTTGAACCTTATGCCTGATTTTATTATTTTTTCATCAATTCGTTTACCCGGGCGATTTCTGATTCAATAAAGGATTTGAGATTTGAGACCGGCATCAGGTTTTGTTTTTCTCCGTCTAAATTTTCTGGAGCGATTTTGCATATCCAGCCTTTATCATAGGGAGAAGAATTGATCAATTCCGGTTCATCTTCCAAGGCTTCATTGACCGCAGTCACTTCCCCGGAAAAAACAGCATAGATCCGCCCCACCCACTTCCCGGACTCAATAGAACCAAAAGGTTTACCTTGCTGAAGCTTCTGACCCTCTTCGGGAATTTCAACATAACCGATATCGCCGGCCAGCTTTTGGGCGAAATCGGTCGTGCCCATCACCACTTCTTTCCCTTCGATTCGGGCCCAGAAATGATTTTTATCGTACAATAAATCGTCCGGGAAGAAATAACTTTCAATTTCCATAATCAGACCTCCTTTTCAAATTGTTTTAAAAATTCTTTGTCCTTGATTCGATTTAATTTAAACCCTAATTCATCAGGGGCAATCCCAAAGGCCAACCCTAAAAGTTGAGGATAGTAGAGGACCGGCACTTTCAGCTTTTGTTCCAGTTTCTTTTCGATCTTTTTTTGCTGGCCTTCAAACATGACATTGCAGAAAGGGCAGATCAAGACCAAGCCATCCCCTCCCAATTGGTTTACCTCGCCCAGCTTTTGGCTGGCCAGGGTATTAGCCAGATCCTCTTTGGCCCCCAGGACACTTCCCCCGCAACAATTTAGCAGAGTGTCGTACTTTAAGGCCTTGGCTCCGGTCACTTCGATCAATTCGCTTAATGATTTAGGATCTTCTACCGGGTCTATCCCCCCGGCGGTCTCTGCCGGTTTAATATAGTGACAGCCGTAATGGGGAGCAAAGGTAAAACCGACCAGGGGGCGGGCGATTCTCTCCTTTATCTTTTCAATCCCGATGTCTTCATAGAGGATGCGAAGAAAATGTTTGATTTGTAAGGCCCCTTTATATTCCAAGCCTAAAACCCTCAGCCGATCATTGACCTTTTTTCTTAAGTCGATACTGTTTTGAAGAAGATGATTGGCCTCGCTCAAGTAACCTCCGCAAGCACTGCATAAAGTACAAACCGGCAGATCGGCCTGCTCGGCCAGGGCCAGGTTGCGGGCGGCGACAATTAAAGAATCAAAATAATTTATGGATTTAAGAGGAAAGCCGCAACACTGAAAATCTTCCAAATCAACAAGCTCAAGCCCTAATTTCCGAGCCACCAAACGGGCTGAAAGTTCGTAATTTAAATTCCGGACCGGTACCGTACAGCCTAAGAAAAATGCGTATTTCATAGATGCTCTATCAATCTTCTAAAAGTTTCTTATAATCTTCCGGATTCCCTTTTATCTTAGGCAGCCCCATCTCCAGACGCTTTTCATTTTCAAAATCCCCCACTTCGTACATCCGTCCCTGTTGACAGAGCAGATTTTGGGCCACCCCCATGCCGGCTGGGGCCAAACCCTTGCGGACGGCCATATTGCGCAGGGCAAAAATGACTTCGGTAAAATTAACCTGCTGAGGGCAGCTTTCTTGACAGGTATAGCAGGTCGAACAGTGCCACAGAAATGCTTCCTTAAGCAGTTCTTCCTCCATGCCCAGCAGGATCATGCGGATGATCTTTCTGGGATTATATTCAGGTTCTATTTTTTCGATCGGGCAGCGGGCCGAACAGACTCCGCAGGAGTAACAGGTCCGGATATGTTCGCCTCCCAATTCTTGGGCTACCCGATGTTTGAAGTTGGGATCTAATTTTTTTAAGTCAAGGCGATCCATAATTGATGGTTACTTCCTCATAACCTCAGTGTGCTTTCTTCTCCTTCAACTCCCCTAAAAATTGCTCAACAACTTCTCTTAAATACCAAACCATATTACTCGATAAATGCTCGAACCGAATCCGGTCAGGATTAAGGCCCGCCTCTTCAATATATCTTTTGGCCTCGGTGATCCGTTCCCGGGCATAGGTGTTCCCATGTATGGATTTGCAGTTTTCTTCCGGGCAGGCGAAAACCAACACGCCACTTACACCCAGAGCCAAGGCTTTCAGCAAATAATCGGGATCCATCTTCCCAGCACACGGCATGGAGATAAACTCAACTTCCATTTGAACTTTGAACTTTGAACTTTGAACTTCTTCCCAGACCACCCCTGCCGATCGCTGACAGCCAAAGATCACGATCCTGGGTTGGATGAATTCAACTTGCTGCCGTCTTTCTTGTAAGGCCGTTAGTTTTTTCTCCACCTCATGATCTGAATAGCCGGAAATCTGAATGGCATCCATGGGGCATTCGCCTGCGCAGATGCCGCATCGTCGGCAGGCAAAAGGATGGATAAATATCCGGTGGGTCCAGCCAATGGCCTGATGGGGGCAATAACGAACACAGGTCAGGCAGATGGTACATAGCCCCTCATCCACCACAACTTCTCTGTTCATCTCCTCCGCGGATCGGCCTTCAAAAAAATGATGGATCGAGAGGGCTGCAGCCCGGGCCTCCTCAATACAGGTCTGGGGAAGCATCGGGCCTTTGCCTGATCCGGCAATAAAAATTCCTGTTCTCATGGAGGCCTGTGGAAGGAGATGTACATTGGCCGGCTGCAAGAAACCGCTCTCATCCATCCCGATTTGAGCGGAAAGAGCCAACTCCCTAATTTCTTTGGGAAGTGAATGGACCGAATCCATGACCAACAGATCAGGGTTCAATTCAAAGGGCTGTTCCAATATGGCATCAACAAATTGCAAGGTAACGAGATCGTTTGATCTTATGATTTCCGGTCCTGCCTGATCAAACTTAAAAAAAATAACGCCTTCATCCCGGCAGGCTTGATAAAGCCGCTCCATCCCCTCTTCGGCCACTTTGACCTGGCGGCAAAAGATAACGACTTGCGATTGATATTCCTTTCGAATCTTTAAAGCCAGCGACAAGGTCAGGGCCATATCGGCCACATTTCCTTCAGCGTCTAATCCACTCAAAAAAGCAATATAAGAATGGGGGGTAAAGGCCACAAAAACACCCTCTTCCCGGAATGGAATGGATTGAGATAAGGAGGAAAAGATTTCGGTCAATGCTTCAAGGGTAATAATTTGGGCATTGGGTTTCAGATGGCTGTCTGCAAATTGAGTTTCAGAAACCAACTCGGGAGCGAAAACAACAGCTCCCACCGTCTCCGTCCAATCTTTTTGTTCAGACTTGAGATGGGCCGAGAATTCTCCGGCAAAACCCTCAATAGCCGATAAGGTGGTTTGGGTGTACTGAATAAAGTTGGGATTCTTCTCCAGACTTTCTCTTTGATCCTTGAGATAATCCTGTACACTCCACCCTCCTAAAGATAAAAAAGGAGTCTCTTCTATTATTCTACTCTCTGGGTTGATTAATACTACCCCATACCCTAAGGAAATAAGTTGCCAAGCTGTTTCAAAAGCCGATAATCCATTCCCCAGGATCAGGACCTTTGGTGTTTTCGTGAACTCCTGGAGAGGAATCATGAAACAGACCTCAATTTTAAATAGGCAATCACTTCTTCAGTGGCTCGATAAGCTTGGGCAACACTTCTGGCAATACTTTTAGGCCCTTGAACAGTTCCGGCCAAAAAAATCCCCTCAGGTGGAATGAGCCTCCCCTGCCCTGTACTTAAAAAGCCATCCGGGTTTAAAGAAAGACCCAATCTATTGGATAAAAACAAATGGTCGAGCCCAGGCATAATTCCCACTGAGAGCACGGCCAGATCAAAGGCCTTTTTTTGACTGGGCATTCCATCATCATTCTGGAAGGTCAATAGAACTTGGTCATTCTCTCCATTTTGTATTTCACCAGGTATAGCCCGGATGAAACGGATCTGTTTTCGAGTTTGTTCCATGAATAAAGAAAAATCTTTCCCAAAGGTCTGGATGTCCATATAAAAGATGGTTATTTCTGTTTGAGGATTTCTATACTTAATGAGGTTGGCCATCCGGAGGGCATAACCACAACAAACTTGAGAGCAGAAGGTATGGTTTAAATGAAGGTCTCTACTACCGACGCATTGGATAAAGGCAATCGACTTGGGAAGGATATGATTGGATGGCCTGCGGATAGACCCGGTTTCCCTGAGTTGTTTTTCCAGATCTAAACCCGTCAGGACATTGGGCAATGTTCCATATCTATACTGGGGTTTGTCTTCAGCCCTGAAGGGGTTAAAACCGGTTGCTAAGAGGAGGGCTGCGGCCCTTCCCTCACCGGCCCCTTCAGGGCCGCTAAAGTAATAGAGAAATTCTTTGGCATCCATTTTTATATTAGTTACTTCTGTTTTCAAATGGACCCCAACAATCGGTTCTTTGGCCAAGGCCTGTAAAGAATCATTCAAAAGGCAGGCCCCACATTGCTGGCAGGATTCCGTGGCCTTACAACAAAAATAACGGACCATCCCGCCCAAGGCTGATGATTTTTCGATAAGGTTCACCGAAATATTGAGACGGCTCAGGGCTAATGCGGCTGTAATGCCGGCAATGCCGCCACCCAGGATAAGTACTTTGGAGTTTTTCGAATTCACTCTTTGAATTCTTACTACGTTTTAGTTGTTAATTTCAAGTTCGAAGTGGATGTATTGATCCCGGATGCAAAATGCATGATTTGGGATGCGGAATTATTATCACCCGACATCGCGCCTTTTTCATTCTGCATCCCAGATCGTGTATCCTGGATCTTTTATTATTCCAGACTCCGAACTTAAACCAGCTCCCCAATCCGTTCTTCTTCACCTTGCAGCATTAGATGGACCCCACGAAAGCGCCCATCTTTTTTTATTTCCTCAATCAATGCGGCTGTATGCTCAATCATCCTGGGCAAGACTTCCCCGGGATTCAGGGATTGAAATTTTTCTAAAACAGGTTTTGGGACAAACAAACCCGGGTATTTCCCTGGACTGTACTCTCGGATCTGTTCCTCTGTTAATATACAGACTGAGGCGAACAAAGGAGCCTTTAATTCAGAAACCTGCTTAAAAAATTCTGCCACACTGGCCAGATCAAAAATCGGATGACTCATGAAAAAGTGCGCCCCGGCCCCTTCCTTTTTCCTGAATTTTAAAATCTGAGGCAGAATAGTATTGGCCGCCAGGGTTACGGCGGCCCCAATGGTGAATAAAGGGGCAGGACCCTCAAGAACACTTCCCGAAATATCCTTATTTAAATTAAGAAGTGAAATGGCCCAGAGCAGTTGAACCGAATCCAGATCATAGACTGGACTGCTTTCCGGATGGTCTCCCCAGGTTATATAATCTCCGGTTACGGCCAAAATGTTTTGAATGCCGAGCCCGGCGGCCGCCAGGAGATCGGATTGCAATGCCAGACGGTTTCGATCCCGGCAGGTTATGGTCATAATAGGTTCAATGCCTTTATCAAGAAGGTAGCGGCAAAATCCCATAGGGGCCATCTGCATTCGGGCATTAGGATTATCGGAAACAACCAAGGCTTGCACCTTATCCTTGAGGGCAGCGATTTTATTATCTAACAGCGATGGGGCCGTTCCTTTTGGTGGATCCAGTTCACAGGTGACAATAAAAGCGTCGGACTCTAAGATCTGAGCAAACTTACTTAGAGCCGGCATGGTACCTCCTCAGATAGGCCGCGTGAGTAACCGTTCCGGGTTTAGTCTGGCGACGAAAGTCGGTGGCAGGGAGTATGGATTCGATCTGAAATAGTCTTCCTTCCCGAACCAGACGATCATAAATGGAAACCCAGGCACAAGACCGCTCAGGGTCAACTTCACATTTTCCATCCACCATTCCCCCGCAGGGCCCGTTATTTAGACCCTTAGTACACTTGGTTCGAGGACAGATCCCGCCGGTCACAGCCAGCACACAATCCCCGCAAGCCCGACAGCGCTCGGTCCATAAACCCGCTGCCTCAGCGACACCGATGAAGGTTGTATTAACGCCCGGGCAAACAGCTTTTTCAGGGTATGCTTCGGCTAAGAACTGGACCCCGGCCCCGCAGGCCAAAGAAAGAAGGACATCATGGTCTTTCACCTGATCCCGAATCATTTCCAGGAATTCATGGTCACATTGTCTTTCCAGGGTTACTTCAGAAATTCGCACCTTTCTCTTATCCAACCCGAAGCTCATCCGAAGCTGACTGGTCAAGAGCCCTACCTCTTTTTTCCCCCCAGCCAGACAGACAGCCACACAAGTCCCGCAACCCACCACCAGAATATTTTGGTAGGCTGCTAAACTCTTCTTGATCTCTTCAAAAGGTTTCCGAGTGGCAACGATCATAAGGTTTACCTTACATTAGAAATAATAAATTATAAATTTATTGTTTGGCCATAACATGATTTGTCTCGCCAAAAATTCTATTTTGATTAGGATTCAGTCCCTGAGATCTTTATTTCGGAGATCCCCTTATCTGGTTTTACTTTTTGCCTGGTTAATCTATGTTCATCAATTATATTTTTTAAAGGGTTGGGGCCTAATTTTTTAGCTCTTTGGGTCATCTCGCTCACAGCCCTGGCCCAAGCCGGAGCATCGGAGGCCCCGACATGAAACATTTCCAGGCGTTCGGGTTCCAATCCGATTTCTTTCAATAGCTCTTTCGTATATTCTACCCTCTCTTTGGCCCTTAGATTTCCTTCCAGGAAATGGCAGTCTCCGATTTCTCAGCCGCCTACCAGAATCGCATCGGCCCCTCTTTCCAAGACTTTTAAAATGTGCTGAATGTCAATCTTACCGGTACAAAGATATTTTACAATCCGGACATTCCAGGGATATTGAAGCCTCATTGAGCCGGCCATATCCGCAGCCGTATAGGTGCAGTAGGTACAGACCATGGCGATGATTTTCGGTTCAAATGATTCAAACATAATTAATACCGGTCCAAAATTCAAGTTTAAAGGTTCGAGGTTCGAAGTTTATG
>Ga0209777_10005386_pt1 | contig 14776 bp, 9 predicted proteins | sample FrelakmetHBP12HB_FD_187147 | JGI IMG/M metagenome (GOLD analysis project Ga0209777, IMG submission 187147) | Freshwater lake sediment microbial communities from the University of Notre Dame, USA, for methane emissions studies -HBP12 HB (SPAdes)... | ecosystem: Environmental > Aquatic >... | reverse complement strand
GAGCCAGCCGCACTCATGCGGTACCGCTCCACAGAACCTTCCGCAAGCCGAGGTGAAATATGGCAAGCACGTACCCACAGCCTTCCCATGGTGCCCGCGTGGATGTGGTCGTCATCGACGACGAGGATTCCATCCGCGAGGGCTGCCGGCAGACGCTGGAGAGCGAGGGCTACCGCGCCTTGGTGGCGGCGGATGGGGCAGAGGGGCTCGACCTAGTGAAACGCGCCAGACCTCGCGTGGTCCTCCTCGATCTACGTATGCCTGGCATCAGCGGGGTCGAGGTGCTGGAGAAGCTTCCGGGGATCGATCCCCGCATCATTCCGATCATCATCACCGGCTACGGCACGATCGACTCCGCTGTCCAGGCGATGAAGCTCGGGGCCTTCGATTTCCTCACCAAACCGTTGGACATAGATCAGTTGCTGGGCGTCGTCGACCGCGGGTTGCGCAAGTACGAAGCCCTCGTGTCGGAAACGGCGGTGGCCAAGCCGCCTCCCATGGAGGCGCCCAAGCCCAGCGAGCCCGACATCCTGCTCAAGGGGCTGGAGACGCTCGGCCAGTACTACTCCCTAGGCCTGCAGGACCACACCTTGGCCGGCGAGCTGCGAGCGCTCGAGGCCGAGGCCCAGTACCACTCCAAGGTTCTGGGACAGATTCGCGAGAAGGAGAAAGCCATTGCCGACCTGCTGGCGGACCTTCGTCTCGTCGATGAGATCGTAGAGCGGCACGGTTTCAGAAAGAGCGCCCTGATCCAGATTCTCCTCGATATCCAGAGTCAGAAGAACTGGCTGCCGCGGCACACGCTTCTTTGGGTCTGGCGGCGCCTGAACATTCCGTTGGCCCTGATATACCAGGTCGCCCAGTTCTACGAGGCCTTCAGCCTCGAGCCACAAGGAAGGCACATCGTCCAGGTCTGCATGGGCACCGCCTGCCACGTGCAAAAGGCGCCGGAGTTCCTCGCGACGATCTCCGCCGTGCTGGGTATCAAACCGGGGCAGACGGACAGCAAGCTTCTCTTCACCCTGAAGACGGCGCACTGCTTTGGCTGCTGCGCACTGGCTCCGGTGATGAGGATCGACGAGACCTATCACAGGAACCAATCACTCAAGCAGCTCAAGGCCATCTTCTCAAGCTGCGCGAGTGAGCAAGCGTCACACAAGGAGAGCGAGCAGGTGAGGCCATGACAAAACTAAGCACTCTCGCGGCACTGGCCGAGCTGCGGCAGCAGTTGGCTGCCGCACGCAGTGCGATAAGACAATCCGTGGCCATATGCTCCAGCACCGGCTGCACACTCAACAAGTCCAATGCTTGTTCCCAGGCCATCGCCAGCGAGCTCGCCGAAAAGGGGCTCGAGGGCGAGGTGGAGCTGCGCCGCACGGGCTGCTACGGCTTCTGCGAACGCGGCCCGGTGGTGTTCATCCAGCCGCAGAACATCTGCTACCTCGGCGTGCAGGCGAAGGACGCGGCTGAGGTCGTCGAAAAGACGCTGCGCAAGGGGCAGGTCGTCGAGAGGTTGCTCTTCAAGGACGAAAGCGGCCGTCGCTACAAGACGCTCGGGGAGATTCCGTTCTACAAGGGCCAGAAGCGCGTGCTGCTGCAAAGCAGCGCCCTCATTGATCCGAAACGGATCGATGACTACATCGCCATCGGCGGCTACTCGGCCCTGACCAAGGCGCTCTTCGAGTTGGGCCCAGAGAAGGTCGTCGACTGGATCAAGCGGGCCGACCTGCGCGGGCGGGGGGGCGGCGGATTCCCGGCCGGCGTGAAGTGGGAGACGACCCGCAATGCACCTGGCGACGTGAAGTATGTCATCGTCAACGGCGACGAGGGCGACCCCGGCGCGTACATGGACCGTAGCCTCCTCGAGCGTAACCCCCACAGCATCCTCGAAGGTCTGATCATCGGCGGCTACGCCATCGGGGCTCACCAGGGGTTCGTCTACGTGAGGCAGGAGTACCCACTGGCCGTCGAGTACATGCGGCTGGCCTTGGAGCAAGCGCGGGAGTACGGGCTTGTGGGCACGGACATCCTGGGCTCGGGCTTCGACTTCGACGTGGCCATCCATCGCGGTGCCGGGGCCTTCGTCTCCGGGGAGTCGAGCGCGCTGATGTCCGCCATCGAGGGGCGCGTCGGGCAGCCACGACCAAAGTACATACGCACCTCGGTAAGCGGGATCTGGGAGAAACCATCCAACCTCAACAACGTGGAGACGTGGGCAAACGTCCCGCTTATCATCAACAACGGTGTCGACTGGTTCCGCAGCATGGGCACCGAGGGCAGCAAAGGGACGAAGGTCTTCTCTCTCGTGGGCAAGGTGCGCAACACCGGGCTCGTCGAGGTGCCCATGGGTATCACGCTCCGTGAGATGATCTTCGACATCGGCGGCGGCGTTCTCAACGGCAGGAAGTTCAAAGCCGTGCAAACGGGAGGACCGTCCGGCGGTTTCCTCCCCGAGAGCCACCTCGACCTGAAAGTGGACTTTGACGAGCTGACGCAGGCCGGATCGATGATGGGCTCGGGCGGCATGGTCGTGATGGACGAGGACAACTGCATGGTCGACGCGGCCCGCTTCTACGTCAACTTCCTCGCCCACGAGTCCTGCGGGCAGTGCGTCCCCTGCCGCGAGGGGCTGCGACAGATGCTCCACATCCTGGATAACATCGTCAGCGGCAGGGGCCAGGAGGGAAACATCGAGCTGCTCGAGGAGCTGTGCGAGTTCATAGAGGTCGCCTCGCTCTGCGCCCTGGGCACCAGCGCCGCGAATCCCGTGATGAGCGCGATGAAGCACTTCCGTGACGAGTTCGAGGCGCACATCCGCTTCAAGCAATGCCCAGCCCTCTCCTGCCCGGATCTCCTGCACTACCGCATCGAGCCCGATCGCTGCCCTGGGTGTCAGCTCTGTCGGAAGGAGTGCCCGACGGAGGCGGTCCTGGGCAAGGCCAAGGCAGTGCACGTGATCGACCAGAGCAAGTGCATCAAGTGCGGCAACTGCCTGCGGGTCTGCCCCGAGAAGTTCCTCGCCGTGATCAAGGTACCCGGAGCCGCGGTGGGTCAGGCCGCGAGCGCGGCGTAGTCCGCCTAACAAGGGAGAGATGATGAAATCGATCACGATGGAAATTGACGGCAAGGCGGTCACGGCGAGCGAAGGGATGATGGTGCTGCAGGCAGCCCGCGAGGCCGGGATCGAGATTCCGACGCTGTGCTACAATGAGCAGCTCAAGCCCTCCGGTGTCTGCCGGATGTGCATGGTGGAGATCGTCAAGGGCAAGCGCCGCAGGGTGGTGGCCTCCTGCTGCTACCCGGCAGAGGATGGCCTCGTCGTCGCGACCAACACCCCCAAGATTCACAAAATCCGCAGGATGGTCATCGAGCTCCTCTGGCCGGCGTGGGGAGAGCTGGGCAAGCAGTACGGCATCACGAAATCACGCTTCGTTCCCCAATTGACCGACTGCAGCCTCTGTGGGCTGTGCGTCCGCTACTGCGCCGAGGTCGCCAAGAAGAACGTGCTCTACTTCCAGGGCCGCGGCATCAACCGCCGGGTGGCATTCATCCCGGGCATAGCGGACTGCGACTCCTGCCGCGAGTGCTTCGGGCTGTGCACCGGAGGCTGGATCGTCGCAGAGCACAGCAAGGCCAGCGCGACCTTGAACGACTGAGCCGAAAGCGCACCCTGGTCGCACTGCAGCCCAGCTTCGGGGCGGTCAATCTTGGCTTCGTTCTTCTTCGAACAAGGACACGAGGCGAAATAGCTCCACGCGAAGGGCGTGGAGTGAATGGTCGAGAACTCACCTTTTCCTGAAGACACCGACCATCAAAGGCGCCTAATCCACCAATAAGCTGACCTTTGTCACGCCCGGGCCTGACGAGGCTCCTACGCAGTCTCCCTACCGAACGGTAGGAAGGTTGCGCGGCGCGTCTTGGCAAGGCCCACCGGACCAACGCCCACGGGCCCAAGGCCTGCCGGGAGGACGAGTATGGGCAGACAACTCGCAATGGTCTTCGACCTGAATAAGTGCATCGGCTGCCAGACCTGCTCGGTGGCCTGCAAGGTCTTGTGGACCAACGAGGGCGGCAGACAAGCCATGTGGTGGTGCTCGGTGAACACGCAACCGGGGCGCGGAACACCGCGAGACTACGAAAAAATGGGCGGTGGCTATGACGCCGCCGGGAAACTCGTCCTCGGCCAACTGCCGCGTCCGGAGGATTTCGGCGGCGCGACGGAGTTCAACTGGCAGGAGGTCCATCAGTCGGGCGGCAATGGAAAGCGGGTCGTCCTGCAGTCGAAGACCGGCAAACCTGAGTGGGCGATGAACTGGGACGAGGACGAGGGCGCCGGCCAGTATCCGAACGCGTACTTCTTCTACATGCCCCGCATCTGTAACTTCTGCTCCAAGCCGAGCTGTGTCGAAGCCTGCCCCCACGGCGCGATGTACAAGCGCGACGACTTCGGCGTGGTGTTGCGGGACGAGAATCTCTGCCGGGGCTCGCTGCGCTGCGCCCAGGCCTGCCCGTACAAGAAGATCTATTTCGACGCCGTGCGCAAGATCAGCGAGCACTGCATCGGCTGCTTCCCGCGGCTGGAGCAGGGCGTGGCGCCGGCCTGCGTGCGCCAGTGTCCGGGACGCGCCGTGTTCGTCGGCTTCCGCGATGAGACGAAGGGCGCCATCCACACGCTGGTCGACCGGTACAAGGTCGCCCTGCCGCTGCACGCGGAAAGGAACACCGAGCCCAACGTGTTTTACGTGCCACCGCTCTCGGCGTTCGTCGTGCGCCCCGACGGCACCATTGATGAGTCGCAGCGGCGCATCCCGCTTTCGTATCTCGAATCGCTCTTCGGCTCGGGCGTGGCCCCGGCGCTGTGGATGCTCGAAGAGCACATGGCCAAGCGCCAGCGCGGCGAGGCCTCAGAGCTAATGGAAACGCTGATCGCCTACAGGTGGCTGGAAGTCCTTGGTCCGTTCGACCGAGATCCTGCCGCGATCACCTGGTGAAAGGTGTGAAGAGATGCTTGATCCCCAGGGGGTTAGGTTTGAGTGCGAGCAGCCTCAAGAGAGGACAGTACGGCGGTCCGAAGGAGTGTTGCCATGACTGCCAAGAAGACCGATCACCACGCCTCTGAGCACGCGTACCGCGAGCTGTGGAAGTGGGACCGAGTGACGTGGGGCTGTCACGCCGTCGATTGTTACCCGGGCGGCTGCCCGTGGCGCGTGTACTCCAAGGACGGTAAGATCGCGCGCGAAGAGCAGGCTGGGATCTTCCCGACCATCGAGCCGGGCGTGCCCGACATGAACCCCATGGGCTGCCAGAAGGGCGCAGCCTGGAGTCAGCAGCACTACAATGAGGAGCGCGTGCTCTATCCGATGAAGCGCGCCGGCAAACGCGGCGAAGGCAAGTGGCAGCGCGTGTCGTGGCAGACCGCGTTCAACGACATCGCCGACGCCATCCTCGACGCCGTGCAGGAGCAAGGGCCGTGCTCGTGCTACCACATCGGCACGCCGGGTGAAGGCGGCACGCAGCAGATCCTGTGGGCCAACTTCTCCGCCCAGCTCGGCTTCCAGGTCACCGATTTGCAGGCGGAGATCAACGACTTCAGCCCCGGCATCTACACTACATTTGGAAAGTTCGATCCGGCCCCGGGCGCCGACGACTTTTTCAAAACCGAACTTGTGCTCATCTGGCACGCCAACCCGGTGTGCACCAACATCACCTGGTACCATTTCATGCAGGAGGCGCGCTACAACGGTGGCGAGGTGGTCACCATCGCCCCGGACTTCAGCCCTTCGGCCGTGCACGCCGACTACCACGTGCCCATCAACATCGGCACCGATGCTGCCTTTGCCAACGCCATGTCACAAGTGGTGATTGCCGAAGGCCTTGCCGATCTCGACTTCGTTAAGAAACAGACCGATCTGCCGCTGCTGGTGCGCGTCGACAACCGGCGCCTCCTGCGCGCCTCGGACCTCAACGGCGGCAACAGCGAGCAGTTCTACTGGCTTGACGCCAAAACGGGGAAGCTTGCCGAGGCCCCAAGAGTCACGCTCGATCCCGGCGCCGTGGATCCGGCGCTGGACGGCTCGGTGCGGGTGAAGCTAGCCAGCGGCGACGAGGTCGAAGTGCGCCCGGTGTTCTCGCTGCTCCGCGATATGCTGAACTCACAGTACACTCCGGAAAAGGCTCAGGCGATCACCGGCATTCATCCTGACACCACGCGCCTGATTGCCCGCAAGATCGCCAAACGCCGCACCCGCATCATGATGGGCTGGAACTCCGGAAAGTACTACCACGGCGACCTGATGGAGCGGGCGATGATGCTGATCCTCGGGCTCACCGGCAACTGGGGTAAACACGGCACCGGCGCGCGGAGTTGGGCCGTCGGGCTGAACGACGGCATGTTCACCGTGCTCCTCAAGTCGCAGTCAGGCCCCGAGACGACGCTGGCCACGCGCGCCATGCACGACGCCATGATCGCGTCACTGCTGGAGGCCGATCCCACCCTCACCGACGAGATCGCCAGCTACGACGTCGAGCGGACGATGATGGAGATGATCGGCTTCATGACCCCGCCGGCGTTCTTCTGGTACTACCACTGCGGCTACCGTGAGATCTGGAACCGCCGCGGCTACAACGACCCGGCGATGAAGCGCTCCTTCGACGAGTACTTTCAGGAAGCGCTCGACCAAGGCTGGTGGAGCGCGGCAAACCGGTACGCGACCCAGGCGGAGCCGCGCTTCCTCATCGAGGTCGGCGGCAACCTGCTGCGCCGACAGCGCGGCGGCGCCCGCATGCTGCTCGAGCATCTGTGGCCGAAGCTGAAGATGATCGTCTCGGTCGACTGGCGCATCAACACCACCGGCCTGTACGCCGATTACATCCTGCCGGCGGCGCAGCACTACGAAAAGATGAACCAGCCGTACTCCAGCCCGACTCACCTCCACGTGCTCCTCATTGAGAAAGCAGCGGAGCCGCCCGGCGAAGCGCTGAGCGAATGGCAGATGATCCAGGGCATCGCCAAGGCGCTGGAACAGCGCGCCAAGGCGCGCGGCGCCCAAACTTGGCCGCGCAAAAACGGCGAGCCGGTGCCTCTCGACAACCTGTGGAGTTGGACCACCAAAGGCGGCAACCTGGCGGACGACGAAAGACTCATCGACGAGGTCTTCCGAGACAGCGCCATCCTCGGCACCATACCGGCCGACACGACCCTCGAAAGCATGCGCAAGAAAGGCGCCGTGCGCGCCGTGGGCTGGGGCAACTCCTCCATGATGGTGTGTCAGCAGTCCCCCATCGAACCGAACAAGACACACACCCCATTCCGCAATCACGTCGAGCAACTCAAGCCCTACCCGACGCTGAATCGCCGGGCGTCGTTCTACATTGATCACCAGTGGTACCTGGAAGCCGGCGAAGAGATGCCGGTGCACAAGGACAACCCGCATCACGGCGGCGAGTTCCCACTGCGGCTCACCAGCGGCCATCCGCGCTGGAGCATCCACTCGATGAACCACACCAGCCGCATCATGCTCGGCACGCATCGCGGTTATCCGGTGATGTACATGAACCCAGACGATATGAGGACGCGCGGCCTCGCGGACGACGACGAGGCGCGCGTGTTCAACGATCTCTCGGAGCTGCGCATCCGCGTGCGGCGCTCGCCGGGGACCAAGCCTGGGCAGGTGGTAATCTACAACGGTTATGAGCCGTTCCAGTTCAAGGACTGGATAGGTCCGGAAAACGTCGAGCCCGGCATGGTGAAGTGGCTGCACTTCGCCGGCGGTTACGGTCATCTGCAGTACCGCGGCCTACACTGGCAGCCGATCCCCATCGACCGCGCGGTGCATGTCGACGTGGCCAAGAGCGGAGAATGATGTAGTTGAGGATTCCCAAGGATGTCACGACCGGCACAAATCCAGTTCCTCTCCCGCTTTGCGGCCGCGTACGACCCTGTCGTTCAGCTATGGAGACTCAGATGAACGGGCTTACACGGCGACAGTTGCTGGTTGGTGGCGCCGCCGGCACGCTAGCGTTGTCCCTGCGCGGTCTCATTCCCGATTTGACCGACAGACGCGTACCGGCTGCCGCGCTCGCGGCGACGCTCGCCGATGATCCTTCCTACACACAGTGGGAAGACGTGTATCGCGCCGCCTGGCGTTGGGACCGCGTCGTGCGCGGCACCCACCTGCGCGCGAACTGTTTCAGCGCCTGCGCCTTCGACCTGTACGTCAAGGACGGGGTAGTGTGGCGGGAAGAACAGGCGGACGTCTATGCGCGACAAGCCGCAGGCTTGCCCGATTACGCCCCACGTGGTTGCCAGAAGGGTAGTTGCTACAGCGCCCTGATGGTTGCACCGGGACGCATCACCTATCCGCTCGAGCGGGTGGGCGAGCGCGGCTCGGGGCAATGGCGTCGCATCTCATGGGAGGCCGCCCTCACCCGCGTGGCCGATGCCATCCTCGACGCTGTGCAGGAACACGGCATCGAAACGGTTGTGTACGACAACGGCACCTCGAACGTCGACTGGGGGCCGAGTACGGTCGGCGAGCTGCGGCTCTTCGCCTTGATGGGCGCCACCATGCTCGACGGTTTCGGCGGCACCGGCGACTTGGCGATGGGCGCCGTGCAGACATGGGGCACGTCGTTCGTCGACGGCAGCTCCGACGACTGGTACCGCGCCGAGACCCTCATCCTGTGGCACAGCAATCCGGTGACGACGCGCATCCCCGACGCGCACTTCATCACCGAGGCGCGTTACCACGGCGCCAACGTGGTGACCATCTGTCCCGATTACTCGGCCAGTGCAATTCATGCTTCGCTGTGGCTGAACCCTCACCCCGGCACCGACGCCGCGCTCGCGTTGGGCGTGGCCCGGGCGCTGCTCGAACGCAACGCGGTTGACGAAGCCTACGTGCGCGAACAGACGGATCTCCCGTTCCTCGTGCGCGAGGACAATCGGCGCTTTCTGCGCCAGTCCGATATGAAGGACGGTGGACGAGAAGACATTTTCTACCTCGCCGACACCACCTCGGGTCAAATCGTCGAGGCGCCCGGCACGCTCGGGTGCTGGAGCGATTCTCTGGCGCTGGGGAGCGTGGTGCCCGCGCTCAGAGGCACCTTCGAGGCGAAGGGCAAGAGCGGCGCCATCAAAGTGCGGCCGGTCATGGAGCGGCTGCGCGAGCGCCTCGCGAAGTACACGCCCGAGCACGTGGCGCAGGTCACGGGTATCGGCCCGGAGGCGCAGAACCGCCTAGCCGAGCTGTTTGCCCGGTCGCAGCGCACACTGATCTATGCCACGTGGGGGTCGTGCAAGTCGTATCACAGCGACCTCTTGCACCGCGCGTTGATTTTGCTGTCGGCCTTGCGCGGCCAGCATGGGCGAACCGGCTCCGGTCTCCGCTTCGCAGCGTGGATTCCGTTCGAGGGCGCCGATGAGTTCCTCGGCTCGCAACCATCGTGGGTGCAGCGGCAGGTGCTGCGCGTCTACAACCCGTCACCGCGCGCCATGGAGCAGGCCATCGCGGAGTTCTCCCGCACCAGGCTCACCTGGACGCCGTCGCATCTGTTCCTCGACGTCCATGGCGGTCTCGGCGACGCGCAGGAGCTGGATAGCGACCGCGATCCGACGCTGCCGCGCCCGCCGCGCGACTACATGCGCGAGGCGTTGGCGCGTGGCTGGATGCCCGTGCGCCCCGCCGCGGAGCATCCGCCGCGTGTCCTGGTCACCTCCGGCGTCAACCCGTTGCGCCGCTGGCCATTGCCGCAGGTCATCGAGCGCGTGCTCTGGCCTAAGCTCAAGCTGATTGTCGCCATCGACACCCGTCTCTCCACGACCGGCATGAAGGCGGACTTGCTGCTGCCGGCGGCCGGCTATTACGAGAAGCGCGGCATCAAATACGGCATCGCGCTCGTGCCCTACGTCGTCATCGGCGACCGCGCGGTGGCCCCGCTCGGCGAATCGAAGGCGGAATGGGAGATCATGGCGCTGCTCGCGCGCCGGGTGCAGGAGCGTGCACGTGAGCGCGGCGTGCAGGGAGAGATCGCCACCATCTACGATCGCTTTACGGAGAACGGGCAGTACGGCCCGGAGAATGACGAGGCCGTTCTCGATCGCATTCTGTTGAACTCGTTACCCACGCGCGGGACCAGCTGGCGCGAGGCGCAGAAGCTGGGCGCCATCCAGGCGCGCTCCATCGGTCGCTGGGGCACGACCAACGGCATCGGCAGCGAGGTCGAACCACAGGGCAGCATCACCCCATCGCGCATTCACGTAGAAGAGAAACATGCGTGGCCGACTTTGACGGGACGACAGCAGTTCTATCTCGATCATCCGTGGTTCTTCGAAGCCGATGAGGTGCTGCCGCGCTGGAAACCCTTGCCGGGCGTCGGCGGAAAATATCCGATCCTCCTGACCGGCGGGCACACGCGCTGGAGCATCCACGCCATCTGGCGCGCTGAGCCCAACCTCTTGCGTCTGCAGCGCGGTGAGCCATCGATGTGGATGTCGGTCCAGGACGCCCAAGCCCGCCGCATCGTGGATAACCAGCACGTGCGCGTGCGCAACGACCACGGCGCGTTTGTCGTCCGCGTGCGCCTCTCACCCTCAGTCGCTCCAGGTGAAGCGATTCTCAACCACGCGTGGGAGCCGTTACAGTTCGCGGGATGGCGCGGGAACATGGAGGTGGTGTCCTCACCCTACAAGCCGTCGCACTTGGTCGGCAACTACGGCCATTTGCGCTATCGTGTCTTCTTGACGGGGCCGGTGCACGTGCCGCGCGGCGTGCCGGTCGAAATCGAGCTTGCGGGCGACCTGATAACCCATTGAGACCGGCCCAGCAAAGATTTTCCGGGTACCAACAGATTGTGCTGGAAAAAATCAGCCGGTCGTGATCTGTGACTACTAGAGCCTGCGGCAGCGCGGGAGCAATTTTGAGTTTGGAGGAAAACGTGGCTGCAACAACATTAGCTTCTGTGATTCGCCAACGTCGGCGGCAACTCGAGATCACCCAGCAGGACGTGGCCAGTCGTGTGGGTGTGCGGGCTAACTATATAGGCTACCTCGAACGCGGCATGCGCCGGCCGAGCACCAACGTCCTCGTGAAGCTGGCCAAGGTGCTCGATCTCGATCGTGAGGAGCTGTTCTTCCTGGCCCACCCGCAGGTGCGGACGTTCATCCGCACCGAGGGTGCGGACCCGAACAAGCCGGCTTGGGATCGTTTCCGCGCCGACAAGCGCCTGCACACCCGGCAGGGCATCACACACCAGGAGCTGAGGGTCCTCCAGAACGTGTCGTCCCTGGGTAAGGTGCGCTCCCCCCGGGACTACTTGTTCATTCTGCAGGCGATCCGGCAAGCTCTGCAGGAGGGATAGCCAGAGGAACGGGAGAGCGCTCGGCTTTCCCGGGAGAGCGGCCCGACCTTCGGATCAGGCCGCAATTACGTTGTGAGCGGGCGGCCGGCCATAGCCGCGAATGCCGGACGGCCGGTCCTTACTCATCACAACGATGGAAGTGTGTAAGCTGTGCTTACGGCTCGCGCTTTGTGCGCGTGGAGCGGCGGATATCTTCCAGGCGGCGCTTAACGTCCCGTTCGGCACCGTTCTCGGACGGTTCGTAGTAACGCCGGCCCCTGAGCTTGTCAGGGAGATGCTGCTGTTCGACGACATGCCCGGCGTAGTCGTGGGCGTATCGGTAGCCGCGGCCATACCCTAGTGCTTTCATCAACGGTGTCGGTGCGTTGCGCAGATGCAAGGGCACCGGGAGCGCGCCGTGCTGCTTGACATCTTCTGCTGCGCCACACATCGCCAGGTAAGAGGCATTCGATTTCGGTGCCGAGGCGAGGTAAGTGACGGCTTGCGCCAGCGGAATCCGCCCCTCCGGCAGACCGATGAAATGGAAAGCGTCTTTCGCCGCGACCGCGACCTGCAGCGCCTGCGGATCGGCGTTGCCGATATCTTCCGCGGCGAAGATGATCATGCGTCGGGCGATGAACAGCGGGTCCTCTCCCGCTTCGATCATCCGCATCAGCCAGTACACGGCGGCATCGGGATCGCTGTCGCGCATGCTCTTGATGAAGGCCGAGACCACGTTGTAGTGCTCCTCGCCGGCCTTGTCGTACAGCAGGGCCCGGTGCTGCGCTGCCTCCTCCGCCAGCTTGAGGTCGATCGCGTCGTGGCCTTCCACGGTGGCGAGGTCGGCCGCCGCTGCCAAGGCGTTCAAGCCCAGACGCGCGTCACCGCGCGCATGATCGGCGAGAAACTCGAGGGCAGCCGGCTCGATACGGAGGGCGTGCTGTCCCAGACCGCGTTCTGAGTCGGCGAGGGCGCGCTCGAGCAGGCCCCGGATATCCTCTTGGGCCAGCGGCTCCAGCACGAGGACTGACGTGCGTGAGAGCAGAGGTGCGATGACCTCGAACGACGGGTTCTCCGTCGTCGCACCGATGAGCACTACGGTTCCGTCCTCGACATACGGCAAAAACGCATCCTGTTGCGCCTTGTTGAAGCGGTGGATCTCGTCGACGAAGAGAATGGTGCGGCGGCCGTGCAGTTGAAGTTGATCTTTGGCCTCCGCGATCACGTCGCGCAGCTCACGTACGCCTGACAGCACCGCCGAGAAGTGCACGAAGTAGGCCTGTGTAGAGCGCGCGATAAGCAGCGCCAGGGTGGTCTTGCCGCTCCCCGGCGGTCCCCAAAGGATCAACGAGTGCAGGCGCTGTCCATCGATCATCTCCCGCACTAGGCGTCCCGGCGTTACCAGATGGGCTTGGCCGACGAACTCTTCCACAGTGCGCGGCCGCATTCGGTCTGCCAATGGCGCCTCGCGCTGGCGGATGCGGTCAGCCTGCGCCGCGAAAAGGTCTGCGCCGCTGCGCGCGGGCGTCCGTTTTGCCATGCCGGCATGCTAGCACAGCGGGCGCCGGAACACCCTGGGGTCAGAGCCCTCCCGGCCCCAGTGCTCAGCGCTCTCCTAATCCGCGAGCACCGCGAGCAACGTCCGCCCCTGCAGCGCTCGCCGCCACGCCCCCTCGATCTCCTCTTGCGGCATCCGGCTGACGATGCGCTCCGCTTCTTCGGGCAATGGGAAGTCCAGCAGCGTGCCTTCCGCCAGCGCCAGGGCGCGATCGAATCGGCTTTCGGCCAGCGAAGCATAGCGGTACCGGAGCTTTTTGCGTCCCCGTGCCAGCTCGTCTGCGGTGAAGCCTTCGCGCGCCGCGCGCTCGCACGTTTCCTCGACGGCGCGCACCAGGCGGCTGGCGGCACCGCGCGACGCGCTGGCCGAGACCATGGCGACGGCCCAGCCGGCTCCCCAGTCGAGCGTCGCCGAGACGTCATATCCCAAACCGAGACGTTCACGCACTTCCTGAAACAGGCGGCTGTCGGGATCGGCGCCGAGCAGATCCAGCGCCAGCCCGACTGCGATCAGTCGTCGCGGCTCCGGCGGGATTGCGATCAATTTCATGACGTACGCCTGCCCGCCAGCCCCGCGCAGGCGGTGTTTGCCGCCGGGGCCGAACTGGACCGGCGGCGTTTGCCGCATGCCGGCAACGTACCCAGCGCAGAAATGTCGGCGCACTGCGGCGCGCGCGGCGGCCTCGGACATGCCACCGACGATCGCCAGTACCGTACGATCGTGGGTGAAATAGCGGCGTAGAAAGCCGCTGATCTGCCCCGCTTCCATGGCGCGCACGCTTTGAATGCTCCCCCACACCGGGTGTGACAGCGCGCCGCGAAAGAACAGCTCCCACGCCCGCCGATGGAGCCGGTCGGCCGGATCATCGATGCGCCCGCGGATTTCATCCAGCACCACACGGCGTTCTTTGCGTAGGCGCTCCTCACTGACACGGCTGCGATAGAACTGCTCCGCCAAGAGCGCCAGCGCATCCGACACATCTTCGTTGAACACCTCGAAGGTCAGCGAGATGGTCTCGTAACCGGTGTCGGCATTGTGTTCCCCGCCCAACTCGGCAGCACGGCGGTTCAGCGCCACCTGGTCGAGGGAGTCGGTTCCTTGGAAGAGCATGTGCTCCGCCATGTGGGCGATGCCCGGATGAGCGCCGTCGAAGCGCGCCCCGGCGCGCACGCTGAGCGCGATGCTGGTGAGCGGCCCGGCGATGTGCTGGTAGACGATGCGGAGTCCTTGCTGGCGGAACCGGCAAACGGTCGACATGCAACTTTGTAAGCACAACGTGAGGGCCGGCGGAAGAGCGCAACGAGCGCGCGCTCATGCTTCGACGAGCTCTCTCCTCCCCTCGCCTTGCGAACACCGCGATTTTTTCACGGCTCGGGCACGCCGCCGAGGACCAGCGGCTGCTGACGCCAGGCCCAACCGCTGCGGGCGCGGAGCACTGCCGTGTCGTCCGCGCGCGAGATCGTCTGCAAGAGTTGGGCGCACGTGGGTGGAGCATCATCGTTGCCGTCGAACGCGGCTCCATCAAGCCTCCAGGTGCGCGCCACCAAGTGCTCGCCGACGAGCGCATCAGTCAAGTATTCGCAGTCGAGCCGGCTGACGCGCAATGCACCGCCGGCCGCCAGCATGCGCGTCAGCGGCCACCCGCTCGCGGCGAACAGTGCGAAGGCACCGTCCTCGAGCCAGGCCGCGTACACGGCGTTGTTCACGTGTGCGACGTGATCGAGGTGCGACGGCTGTACGGTGAGCGCGAACTCTACCGCCGCGCCTGGTCCGATTGCCGGCAGCGGTTCGGCGCGGGGCAACGCCGGCGCGCCGGCGCCATCCGTCAACGCCTGCGCGAGCGCCGCCGGAATGCGCAGCGGCCGCCCCGTTCGTAGGTCG
>Ga0209777_10005385_pt1 | contig 14777 bp, 13 predicted proteins | sample FrelakmetHBP12HB_FD_187147 | JGI IMG/M metagenome (GOLD analysis project Ga0209777, IMG submission 187147) | Freshwater lake sediment microbial communities from the University of Notre Dame, USA, for methane emissions studies -HBP12 HB (SPAdes)... | ecosystem: Environmental > Aquatic >... | reverse complement strand
TTTTTTCCACTTCAATTTCGACAGGTAACCCATGGGTGTCCCATCCTGCTTTTCGAAGGATATAATGTCCATTCATGGTTTCGTACCGAAGAATTAAATCCTTCATGATTCGCGTCAGAATATGACCAGGATGGGGAAGCCCGTTTGCGGTGGGGGGTCCTTCCAAAAATACGTATGGTGGGTATCCTTTTCGCTGCTCAATTGATTTCTTGAAAATGTCGTTTTCTCGCCAGAATTTTTGTATTTTTTTTTCGACTTCCTTTGGGTTGTATTTCTGTTGTGGAGATTGAATCATTTTTATGCACCAAATTACGGTGGTTTCCGTTTAAGTCGTCAGGTAATGGCACAACGCCGTTAAAACCGTTTCCCTTCGAATACTCCTCTAATAATTCTTTGGGTCATTTGATTTCATGATCTCTCGTAAAAGAGAGGTTGCGTAACATCCTTTTTGCAACTCAAAACGAAGGGTAAGAGCCTGATTTTCTTCATGCAATTCATCGACATGCAACGTCCAATCAAGAGAAGGCACTAAAGCAAGCAATGCACGCCTCGATCCAGAGGAGGAAAGAAACGGGATCTCGGGGATGATAAAGTCGCGCATGTCAATTTTTTCTGACTCGATAACGGCATGTTCTATCTCGCCCATTTTGCCTTCTGCAAAAACCGTATCGCAGCCGATCAACAAGCCACTCACGACCGCTTTTTTTTTAGATATTTGTATGTTGACTTTGTCAAGATTTGTTTCTCTAACTGGAATGATATCATTGGTTACAACATTCTTTCTCACAGGACAGACGATATCACCAACAATGGCATGATGAATCGGAATTTTTCGTCGGATACGTTCACTGAGCATCTTATTGAACAGAAAAGATTCGTACGCATTCACAAACAGCATAAGAAGATTCTTTGGGAGCTCTTTGAACGCGCCAATAAAATCATTTGGATTCTGGATTAATTTATTCAGCATCGCTTTTTCAAAATTCAATGCATCAGGATACGAATGGAAAGCTTTCACGTAATCCCTTGTTTTTTCAAGTTCTTCCCGTAATGAATATGTCACCTCGTTTTCCCCAATCATCGGATGGGCGACATACATCATGGCTGCTTTTTCGAAATCCCCCTGGACAATATATTTTCCCATCAAATGGGTAATGGGTCGAATCACACCAAATCGTTGTATCCCATAAAAATTCGGGAATCCTCCCCAAATTTCAATAGGGGAAACCAGCTTCTTGATTTGTTCTGATACTATTGCTGCATCGATATTCCGTATTGTTATCTCAAATCGATTTCCCAGTAAATCTCCGATCCTCACAGGAACATCGGATTGATAGATATTTTCAAAAGAGACGTCTTTGATGTTTACCTGAGACAAATGCTCAGGAGAAACCCGCTCAAACGACATCAACTGGGTGCTCCATGCTCGCTTATCTTTATTTCCAGCAAAACTGATTCGTTTCTTGGAGAAATGTAACCTATCTGCAATTTCATGAACAAGGGTATTAGTCTCCCAATTCCGAGCGGAAACTTCAGCGATAGTAAAATACCCATTGTCTTTTTTCGGTGGATACAAAAACAGTTCAGTCACATGAAAATCATCGATACGCACACGAAGCTTCCCACCAACACCAGGTTTGTTTATGTTATACGTGTCGATACCAATCTGGTGTTCAAAGTCAGGGGTTTTCATCGGTGTGCTGCTCTTTGACTATTCAAAATTTTTACCGAATTGTTTAATCTCATCCTCGAGATATTTCACCGCTTTTTTCAGAACCTCTTCAGGGGATCCTTTTTTGACCCGGATGAACAATAGTTTCTTGGGAGCAAGTGGATTATCTGCCATACAGGCGGCATAGTCTACATCATTATTCTGAAGCAAGATATGGGTAATAGGATGAAGGATGGTTTCATCTTCCCCAACAATTTCTAGTTCGAGTTCCGTTTTTGTCTTTCGGATGGTTTTTAATTCCATATTCTCAAAGTTCCTCTTATTTGTATTTTTTCTTTATAATTTTTGCAGGTCGAGTGCTCCGTAGTCGTCTGCGATACGTCGATGTTCTTTGTTGCCGCAGTTCTCACATTCCAGGCCATGACTTTTTTTCACAAGGGGATGTCTGCATTTTGAACAGCAAGCTTTAATGGCTCCAAAGTCTCGTTCTTTCGTTTCAAGTTGTACACTGGGTTTAACCTGGATGACTTTTGCACGGATGTAATCCTCAGCTTTGTATTCCGTGGACGCATCTTTGATGAACCCTTGAGCGATTTCTTTGACATGGATGGTAGCATCGGTATCACCGGAAATAGATCTGCTTTTTCCAGCAACATGGACCACTTCAACGATTATCATAGTCGGTTTGGCCATAACCACTCTTGCGATAACAATATCTCCTCGGTTGAGAAGTACGGGTGTACTAGTCGCTGGTTTTACCTCCGCGGTACGATATTTTTCATTCACAACGTAGGTTCCTATTCGTGCTGCTCGGATGATTCCATTTTCTTCAAATGTTCCGTCACCGGGCAATAATTCCTCAGAAGTAGAGAGTTGATCACCAGGCATGACTAATTTATGTTTCATGTTTTCTCACAAATCCAAATAGGCAAGTCACTCCATGTTTTAAAGGTTATGGTTATGATGTTCCCCTGAAAAACAGTTGTTAGTTCTGGAGTAAAAAGTGTTATAAATGGCATGCTTATTTCGATTTTCCTAGCTAGGCTGTTTAACTCTAGGTGAAAATTATGTCACGTAAACCAGCGAGAATGATTCGATCTATAAGAAGCATGGCAACGACAAGGCGAGAGTACATGGGTGGTGTCCCACCGTCTCGTCTTACGCAGTTTGTCAGCGGTAATAAGACTATGAAGTTTCCTATTCAATTATCATTAACTGCGAATGAAAAATGTCAGTTGCGACACAACTCATTAGAATCAGCACGTATCGCTGCAAACAAAACACTTGAGAAATACATAGGATCAGCTAACTATTGTTTACACATTCAAGTCTACCCACATATCGTTATACGTGAAAATAAGCAAGCATCTGGAGCAGGGGCAGACCGTGTCTCTATGGGAATGCGACGAGCATATGGGAAACCGGTGGGGACTGCGGCTCGGGTGAAAATAAATCAGATCTTAATGACTCTTGATACAACAGAACAGTTCTTTACTCCCGCAAAAGAAGCCTTGCGAAAAGCAAGTAGTAAACTCACAACATCGTGTACTATTAATATCGTAAAAGGCGCGGAGCTTCTCCATTAAAAACCTTGTTACATATATTTAATAACAAACGGGAGAAGAATTAATCCCAGGATCATCAGTGAGATTGCAAGAGAAACGTTTTTTACAATTTTTTCTTTTGTTTCTTCCTTGATTCCTTTTTTTAGTCTGATAATGATCGCTCGTACGCCATCATTGAAAAGGAAGCCACCATCGAGTGGTACCATAGGAAGTACGTTAAATAAGGCGACTGCAAGGTTCAACCAGAAAATCCAGTAGATTGCATTGATGATTATCCAAAAAAGAGAGGGTGGAAGAATGCTAAGCGGGCCTGTAATAACGTACGAACTAGTAAATGGAGACACAATAGGGTTATATCCTGCGAAGTAGCCGAGTAGTGGAAGGCTATAGAATGTGAGTAAACCGTTAGGAAAATTATAGAACGGGTTTTTCAAGATAGTAAGGTAATCTTTGAAAACAGAGTCCCTTAGGAGTGACTGTACTCCTAGATACCCTTTTCCTTTATAAGATACATTATTGACATAAATAGTACTTCTTTTTTCGTACTCATTATATTTATCTAATAGCTGTACCTTTGTTGTGGTCGTGGCACCATTGTATATATAAGAGATGTTAATGGTTTGATTCGCTTTTGTGTCATTCCATGCAACAAAATAGTCACTGCCATTGGAGATCCATGTGTCATTGAAGCTTGTGATGATCACACCCGATTCAAGTCCTATTTGTTCCGCAGGGGAATTTGTATCAATCATGAACACAACTGCTCCTTTCTCTGCAGGTTGTACTGCGGGCATGAGCACTGCAGAGAACAACAAGATACATAAAAGGACAATAGCGAAATTGGCAGTTGGACCTGCTCCATAAATCCTCATTCGTGGAAGAATATGAGCTTTTTTTACTTCTTCATCATCCGGTTCACAAAACGCTCCAATAGGAACGATTAGATATAAAATCCCTAATGCTTTCACTTTGATTTTATCAACCAAAGTAAGAATCCCATGGGAGAACTCATGCACCACTATTGCGATCACCAGCCCAAGAAGAACATACCCGATGTATTCAAGAGGTAGGATCGGGTTGATACCAGGGATGACAAGGGCTACTTCCGGGCCGGGTAATACGCTCCTCTCTGCAGGAGTAAATTCCAATACTTTCTTAGCTGTCCAGATCATTAATCCAGTCATCAACACCATTGTTATGAAACAAAAGATGATACTTATATTCCCGTAGAACTTCCAGAATCGCTCATGTTTTGCACGGTTTTTCAGGAACTGTATCCCTTTTTCAGTTCGCCACATGAGTGCAGGTCCATAAAAAGAGATGTTGTGTTTTTTTAACACGCCTTTTTTATGAAGAAGAAATACGATTCCAGCGTAAACAAGGAGAATCACAATAAAAATCAAGATGTTTTCAATAATCGACATAGTTACTAGCGCAGAATACAACAAGAGTTCTTAAAGTAATTGAAAAAAAGTTCACTTCGTATGATTCTTTAGCATATTCTGTGTTTGTTTTTCAATATCAACTTCATATTTCTCGCTAATGAATTCCTCTTTGATATAGTGATAACTGATTGCTCCGATAAAAACAATTATGATGCCTACGGTAATGTAACCCCAGAACGATAGCGTGTAGAATGGGTCAATTAAAAAACCATTGCCTTTGGAATATTCCCAGATTACTTGGCCGAAAGTATCAAAAAGAATTGATCCGATGAACCCAAACCCAAACAATGAAAATGGAACAACCCAGTAAGACCAGAGAACCTTTTTTTCTCTAATGTAGATATCAGTGACTCTTCCAAACGCAGCGAGCAGCCCAGCTGCAACAATTCCCCAGGTGATTGCACCAAGGAACTTCGGTATCAGAACAACGAGGGGTATATCCTTATTAAACGTGTTATTATAGGCGTAAAACACACTTACTGTAATAATAACAATGGAAAGGATGAACGTGTAAAACGACGGTCGTCCGGTAAGTAAGCCTGATCTGAATTCTTGCCATACAACCGCGACTTTTTTCTCTGAGTTAAACGTTCGAATCAAAAGATAAATACCAAGGGTAAATAGGATTGCTCCAAACCCACTTGCGGCCATACCAAATATTGCAAAGATTGCCCAAACGATCAAAATCAGAGCGATAGGGAGGAAAAATTGTTTTTTTACTTTATCCTCATCAAGGAGTTTGATGATCCGATAATATGTGTCTTCTATTTGTTTACTCTGTTTTACGTTTACTCGTTGAACTGAGGTGATCTTCAACCGTGATTGGATAATCGGAAGTATATATTCATCCTCAGCACCATCACTGATAAGAATCGCGTCCTGTGCATTGGTGTCCTTGATGACAGAGTCAAGCTGGTCTGCGAGTTTCTGATCTGATTTTACTCCAACGTTGATATTCCCACATAAGGTTGCTATCTCAACATCTTTTTCTTCTTTTTTTAGGGACTCGTAAATGGAAATGGCAAAAAAAATTGCGTTCACATCTGAATCCTCAGCATCAGCAAGTCCAAGTTTATTCGCAGCATCTAAATTATTTTGGACTCCAATAATTGGGCTTTTCACCTGAGCTTTTCTACCAAAATCGTCGTCACGGTCAATATTAAGGATGAGAGTTTTTGCCATCGTTTTCAAAAATAATAACATTTACTGTATATAAACTTTTATAAGACTCAGATTGTGCTTTTACAGTTTCACCAAAATCAAATATACCTCCATTCTATTCACGTGTCTATATGCCGCTTGTCACCTTCAAATATAACGATTTCATCAACCTACTTGGCTATAAGATCCCAAAGGAAAAACTTATTGAAAAACTTCCGATGATCGGGGGTGATTTCAGCCATGTGACAGGTGACGAGATTAACATCGAGTTCTTCCCGAACAGACCAGACCTCACCTCGGTCGAAGGTATTGCACGTGCATCACGGGCATTCTTCGAATTTAAGACAGGATTAGAGACCTATGAGACGCTGACTTCAGATGTCTTATTAACCGTGGATCCGTCAGTAAAAAAAATCAGACCGTTTATCACCACAGCTTTAGTGAAAAACATTACCATGACAGATGAATTGATCACCTCACTTATGGGATTACAAGAGAAACTTCACGTCGGATTAGGACGCAATAGAAAGAAGGTCGCTATTGGTGTCCATAACGCAGAACCGGTCACACCACCTTTTTTCTATAAGGCAGTTGACCCGGATACCGTCTCGTTTGTCCCTCTTGCCAAAGATGAATCGATGACCCTGCGAGAGATTCTGAAAAAACATGAGAAAGGCGTTGATTATGCTCATCTCCTTGAGGGTTTTAACAAATACCCGTTAATTATCGATGTCCATAACAACGTGCTGTCATTCCCACCAATCATTAATAGTCTTTTAACTGAGGTTACCCCGTACACAAAAGAGGTCTTTATTGATGTGACCGGGAATGATAGAAAGGCGATTAATTACGCGCTCAATATCGTAACGACCGCGCTTGCAGAACGGGGGGGAAAAATCTATCAAACCACAGTATTGAAAGATGGAAAGAAAATTGTTTCTCCTGATTTTACTGCGGTGAAACATAGTATATCGATCGCTTTTGTCAATACAATTCTTGGGACAAGATTCAAGGAAAAAGACGTTGTGACCTGTTTGAAAAAAATGGGGCATAATGCGGTTGATTCTGGAGATGGTAGAATCGCAGTAGAAATAGCTGCGTGGCGGTCTGATATCCTTCACGAGGTTGATCTTGTTGAGGATGTTGCAATTGGGTTTGGGTTTGACCGATTTGAGATTGATTTCCCCAAAGCGTTGACGTTTGGGAGGACATTACCATGTCATAATCTCTTAGAAGGTTTACGGAATATTATGATTGGTGTTGGATTTAACGAAGTCACCACTTTCGTCATCTCAAACGAGAAGGATGAATTTCAGCGTATGGGACTTATAAAAGGGAAAATGGTCAAGATTGAAAATCCCATCGGAGAAGAGTATAGCGGGTTACGAATGAGTCTTTTGTCGTCGTTGTTGAAGCTTCTTCAGGAGAATAGGCATCATTCGCTGCCGCAACAGATTTTTGAAGTTGGGGTTGTGGTCGATGAGCAGGCAAAAAACCGGCATCATTTGGCCGGCATGAAAATTGATGCAAAAGCCAACTTCACAGAATGCAAATCACTTGTTGAAACAGTGCTTCGAGAGTGTGGATGCAAACCAGTAATTAAGGAGAACTGTCATGTTGCATTTATTGATGGACGGTGCGCCAGCGTGTTGAACAATGGTACGGAAATTGGGGTGTTTGGTGAGCTGCATCCAAAGACGATTCAAGCTTTTCATCTTGAACATCCGATAATCGCATTTGAACTCGCAGCAGATCTTCTGCAATGAAAAGGAACCTCGTAGGAGAACAATGCAGCCGGAGTATCGAGCCAGTGTGGAGAAAACTTGGGATGCGATAGCGGAAAGTTTTGATACAACGCGGCAAAAACCATGGAAATTCTGTCTTGATTTTATTCGTTCTCTGAAAAATTCCGATGTCGTGGCTGATATTGGATGTGGGAACGGACGTCATCTTTTACCTTGTGCGGAGAACTGTTCCCATGCTGTAGGAGTAGATATTTCGCAGAATTTGCTCAGAATAGTTCTAAATAAACTCCCTAACAAAAGCATCGTTAATGTATCGCTGATTCATGCTGATGTTGTTCAGCTGCCATTAGCAGATAATAGTCTTGATGCAGTCTTGTTTATCGCATCATTGCATAATATAAAGGGAAAAGAACACCGTCGTCGTGCATTACAAGAGGTCACCCGGGTGCTGAAACCAAGTGGTGTTGCATTGATCAGTGTCTGGTCTCGTTGGCAGGATATGTACTGGCAGTATTTCATGAAGCAATTCATTGTTCGTTCACGGGAATTTGGTGATATCGACGTGTTCTGGAGGCAGCATAACCTCAACGTCCCTCGGTTCTATCATCTATATAGCAAAGGAGAATTTCTGCGGGAATTACGTGGTGCGAGTTTTTATATCCAGAGCCTTCAAAGCGTGAAAATCCAATCGAAACACTTTCCTGATAATTATTTTGCAGTGGTGGAAAAAAGATAATTATTTAAAACGACCGGTATTGGGAACCGAGATTGGAAAAGAAATACTCATGGACATTATTGCGACGGAGAATCTTACGAAAACATTCAATGGGTTTATCGCAGTGGATCATATTTCATTTTCTGTTAGGAAAGGTGAGGTTTTTGGGTTTCTTGGCCCGAATGGCGCAGGCAAGACAACGACGATTAAAATGCTGACGACTCTGTTATTCCCAACGGAAGGTTCTGCAACCATTGCTGGGTTTGATATCTTAAAACAGCGGGCGGACGTACGAGAAAACATTGGTGTTGTCTTCCAAGAACCAGCATTAGACACAGAGCTTACTGGCAGAGAGAATCTTGATTTTCATGCACGGATGTATGGGCTGTCACAAGAGGTGAGGAAAAAACGGGTTTTTAAGCTACTCACCCTGGTTGACTTACTGGAAAAAAAAGATGTTTTGGTGAAACATTACTCAGGAGGAATGAAACGACGATTGGAGATCGCTCGGGGTCTGATGCATTCCCCGACGGTGTTGTTTTTAGATGAGCCAACCTTAGGGTTGGATGCACAGACCAGGCGAGCTATCTGGGAGTATATTAAACAGTTGAACAAGGATGAAAACACTACAATTTTTTTGACAACGCATTACATGGATGAAGCTGATTTTTTATGTGATCGTATTGGAATCATTGATCACGGGAAGATTCTGGTGATGAATACGGTTGATATTTTGAAAAAATCTGTTGGTAATGATGTTATTACGTTATCGTGTTCTGATATTCAGAAACTTCAAAAACGGTTAGAACAGGAATCATGGATTAGTAAGATAACACTGCATGCTTCTTTTTTAACACTTGGGGTTGAGCGTGGTGAAGAAAAAATCCCGGTGATCTTCGATATCGCACGGACCATAAATGTAACAATTTCTTCGGTGGATGTTCGCAGGCCAACCTTGGATGATGTGTTCCTCTACTATACCGGACGAAGTATACGTGAGCAAGATCTTGAGGCTTCTCATAATGGAACAAAGAAACCTGCTAGATTTCGTCTGAGGTGGCAGAAGTAATGAATCGAAAAAATCCCCAAGCCATCTATGTGTTATGGCTTCGACAAATGAAACGATTTCTCCGAGCAAAAAGTAGGGTTTTGACGACCATCGTTCAACCATTATTCTTCCTTTTCATCCTTGGTTTTGGATTTAACATCGCGGTGTTCCCGGGGATGCAAGGATCTTATATTAATTTTCTTGCACCAGGAATTATTGCGATGGCAATTTTGTTTTCCTCGATGTTTACTGGTGTATCTGTACTATGGGATAAACAGTCTGGCTTCTTACAGGAGGTTCTTGTTGCACCGGTAAGTCGACTGTCAATTGTGATCGGCAGAACCCTTGGGGGTGCCACGATCGCTTTGTTTCAAGGAATTATTATTATGATTATCGCGATTGCACTTGGTGTACCGATTGTCAGTAATGAAGGTTTGTTGCTGACATTAATCATTATGGTGTTGCTTTCTTTTACCGCTGTGGGATTTGGTTTAATTATCGCCTCAAAAATGCACGATTTCGAAGGATTCCAGTCGATTATGAGTCTAATCCTTATGCCATTGTTATTTCTTTCCTCTATGTTCTACCCGGTGACCGAATCTCTTCCGGGTTGGTTACAAATACTTTCCTATTGTAATCCGTTGTTTTATATGATTGATGGAATACGGGGAAGCCTGACAGGAATAAATAATATTCTGGATCCGCTGGTGGATCTTGGAATCATCTTAACTCTTTGTATCATCATCATGGGACTGGGGACTTACTTTTTCAACAAGTCCGAGGCTTAATTCCTGTTTTAGTGTATAGTTTTGGTGTAAATCTTTAAAAATCAAGAAAAAATGATATTTTTATATACTTGTATCGGACAAGCATTAACACGGCTTTAAGACTCAATGTTTTTTGTGCGAATCAATGATAAATATAAAAAGAAAAGAGATGGAGTTTTATGTAACATTGAAGACCATGATCAGGAGGACTGTCCCTGTTGCTGTTTTTTCTGCGTCTCCGACGGTTACTGTAATAGTTGTTTTACCGAAACCGAAGACAGGGTCCTTTATGGTTGCTGTGCCACCCGCTGCAATGTCAACCGTACCGGTTTTGGATTTTCCTACAAGGATGACACCACCGTCCAGTTGTATCTTCCATGAGACGTTCTTTGCATCAACCGCCCCTGTGTTTTTAATCACTGCATTGATACCAAGTCCGTTTGTAATTAATTCAATTGTAAGCGGTAATGAAGTCATGTTGTAGATAAGATTGAATTGGCTATTCGCATCGGTTTCATAGTGATTAAAGTACGGTGAGTAGGTTTTGACCTTAATCTGGTTTGTTGCAGGGCAGAACGTCATGATTCTAAGATATCCATTGCCACCGTTAAGGCGGTTTTGGTAATCGGCGAGCAATATGTTTATGGTATGACCATTATAGGTCTCTGTTCGTCTGTTTTCACCATGGTTATGACCGCATAACATGAGGAATAGATTCGGATTATCCTTCAGCGTATCGTAGATTGTTTGTCCGTTTCCGTCCCAACTTGCATCAACATTTAAAATGCAATGCTCTATGACAATCGCTCTTCGGTTGCTATACGTCTGTAATAAATCATCTGCCCAGTTCAGTACGGCCGTACTAGGATTGTAGTCTAAGCCGATGGCGATTAAGGACATGCCACTGGCGTTGAAGAGGATGTAGTGGTTGTTGTTTGTCGTTAAATAGTGGCCACCGTAGTAGTCTCTACCTGTGAAGCGTGAGACACCAAAGTATTGATTAAAGAGTGTGGTCGGTTGGTCGTGGTTCCCAGGTGGAATCGTGTACGGAATACCGTATGGGAGATGAGTAGTTACCGGGTCTTCAAGGAGACTATATGCTGCATCGGCGTGTCGCCATTGAATGTCTTGTGTCCCGACGTCGGTGATATCACCTTCACCGGTGACGTAGACGATATTTAACGCATCTTTATGACTCACTATCCATTGGGTCTGGCTCGTAAAGATCGCTGGGTAGTATGATGCGTAGTATTGTGTGTCAGGCAACGCGATGATGGTGAAATTTGGTGGTGGTGTTGCCATTGAGGCTTGAACATTAGTATCTGTTATATTAGTAAGGAAATGGCTTGCTTCCAATCCACAAAGGATTACCATCCCCAATATCAATATCGAAAAAATTTTTTTCATAAATTTTATTCCCTAATAAAATTCAATGGCATACCACATATTTATATATTTCCTTTGAAGAAAAAAATCAATAACGGTAATAAAAGATCACGAGACTGATTCCAATTCAACGTTACTATAACCCGAAGATTATTTCTTTAATACAATCTCTTTCGCTAGATTTTTTATTTCCATGAAATCTTTTATTCACAACAGATGGTATTACACATTTTCAACACAGTTTCTATATGTTGTTACCATGTTCTTCAGCGCGCACGCGATCGTGACCGGACCAACACCACCAGGTACTGGAGTGAGTACTGCTGCTTTTTCTTTGACAGATTCAAAATCAACATCACCACAGATGCCATCTTTGGTTTCAACGATTCCAACATCAAGAACAATTGCATTGTCTTTCACATAATCTCTTGTGATGAGCTTTGGAACGCCTGCCCCAGTAACCAGAATATCTGCTTTTAATGTGTATTGCTTGAGGTTTTTTGTGAAAACATTACAGATAGCAACTGTCGCATTTCTATTGAGAAGGAGCATGGCTAGTGGTTTTCCGACAACATTACTATGGTTTATGATGACGATGTCTTTTCCTTTCAGAACAACATGTTCATGTTCCAATATCTTGAGAACAGAAAGAGGTGTACAAGGGACAAGATATTCGTCAGCAATGAGGGTTCTGCCTAGGTTTATCGGATTGAACCCCTCAACATCTTTTCGTTGGTCAATCGCTGGTATCAATTTTTCTTGAGAAAGATGCTTCGGAACTGGATATTGGACTAAAATGCCATGCACTGAGTCATCAGCATTGAGTTTCTGAATAGTTTGAAGAATCTTCTGTTCAGATACCATCGCATCGAATTCAACGTGTTTTGAGATAATACCTACTTCGTTGCAGGCGTTATCTCGTAATTTAAGGTAAAGTTTTGACGATGAATCGTTTCCAACGATGACGGTCGTAATCACAGGATTACTGTTGTATTTTGTTTTTAATTGAACAATCTCTTCAGATATTTTTTTCCGAATTTCTTTTGCAATTTCGCTCCCGTTTACTATCGTTGCAGTCATATCAATCATCAATGAAATTTACTGATAATTCTTAATCTTTAGGTTTTATTCCAATCGCGTAGAACTGGGGGAAGAAGTTGAGTTGAACCCCTTCATCTAAAGACTTGAGAAATTCGTACTCCCATTGATCGATTTCTGTTTCTGTAAGTCCTGCTTCTTTTAATATCTTGATATAAAAATCTCGTGAATGAAGATAGTATTGTTTATCTTCTTCGCAGGACCAGATTCTATTGTTTCCGATTCCAATTGTTGTTTCAAGACCCGCGGTGACAAAAAGTGTTCGTAATTTTCGCCCGATATGCGGGTCACCACCTTTTTTTCGTATTGATTCACCAGCGAATAATACATCAATTTTTTGGTTTTCTGGCCAGTGTATCTTCCCGCCGTAATCTGGTTCGAGTGAGGCGAGTATTTTTCCTTTTGGTTTACAGACACGGGTCATTTCATTGATAACGGTTTGGGGGTCATCAGCCCACATGAGCAGCAAATTACAGGTAACAAGGTCAAAAGTATTATTCATAAATGGTAATTGTTGTGCATCTCCATTACAAATGTTGGTATTTGTGTAATTATAAAGTATATTTTTTGCGACCTCGAGGAGGTGAGCTGATCCATCAATCGCTACAACAATTCCTTTGGTGAGTCGTGCGATATCGCGGGTGACAAACCCGGAGCCACAGCCGACATCTAACACAAGGTGTGCATCCTTTAATCCAACTTTTAGGTACAGCGGTAATCGTTCTTCTGCGGTTTCTAATGCTTGCAGCTCGAGTTTTTTTATAAAAGCAGTTCGCCAACCTTCAGGTATTTCAGGCTTGTATCCCATTAATAATCTAAAACCAACATCTTTATATAATTGTATCGGACAAGCATTAACACGGTTTTAATATATGTTTTGTGCTAATCGATTATAAAAAAAGAAAAAAAGAGAGATTCCTCGATTATGAGGAGTATCCACCGAGTTTCAAACTTGGGTCGCCAAAGAGCTCCCAGTTCGTGATACAGAACGCGTCGGATTGATGTATGGTGTGTTCATTAATGTATTTTGTAATGGCTTGGCTGTGGGCTTTGGCAAGGTTTGTTACGCTGTTATTACCGATCTGCCAGAAGAAGTTCATCTCAAGTCCTGCGCTTAATGTATTCGGGTTGCTTGGATCACTTTGCCCGAACCCAGTATCTCCTGTAGAGGCAATCGCGCCACCGCGTGGTTTCACCACAAGACCCCAGCTGAAACACACCGGGCTTGGAACAGCACAAAAGTACTGGCCGTTACCTGGAGATTTATCCATCAAGGTCCCAAGGAATGTGATATTATAAATCCCATTATGACAACCACCAACAACAACGACAGGTAATTTGTCTTGGTTGGAGATAAACGGGAAGTAGTAGACGTTCACACCACCACACCAATCCGTAGGATAGGCCCCATCATACCATATGCAATTCCATGCGTAGGCAGCCCCGTGCCCTTCAAAATCCACATAACCAGCACCCTGTGTAATGGCTTTCGTGATATCCTTTGGTGTTGGAGTCAGACCACCTGTGTTTCTATTTGTTGAGTAGCATCTCACAAGCTGTAAATCAGGGATTGCGTTCTTTGTATAGTTATATGCAAGGTCACAGCAGTATTCACCATCAGGTTTCCCTGAGTAATTAGCAAATGTTTTCCCACCGATACCAATAAAGGTCTTGTACCAGGGTTTTGCAGCGGGGCCAGTACTTTCATAGGTGAGAATCTTGTTCACGACCACGTTGACTTCGCTTACAAGGGTGCAGGGGAGTCGTGAGACATAGACTTCTGGGTACATATCGAACTTATCTTTCGCAGCACCCGGTGCATTCCAAGCGGCATAGACACCATCATGGTTCGAATCCCAGCTGTCAAACCCACCAGTTGCATTGTACAGACATCCGTAATAGAGATCAGATAAACACCCTTCATCAGCAACCTTTCCATCAACCATTGGCATATTGACGTATCGGACGGGGACCCACCATGCTTTCCAACCAGCGGAACGGGTATCCTTATCGTTCGCATAGATATGAGATTTCAAACCACCGACCAGTAACACATAGGTAATACCCCACGTATCATACGCGTATTTAATGAAATATTTCACTTGTTCAGGCGGGTCATACCCAGTATATTCCTTGAGAATATCCTCGACGCTCTTAAAAATTGTTTTCACGCCT
>Ga0209777_10005384_pt1 | contig 14777 bp, 13 predicted proteins | sample FrelakmetHBP12HB_FD_187147 | JGI IMG/M metagenome (GOLD analysis project Ga0209777, IMG submission 187147) | Freshwater lake sediment microbial communities from the University of Notre Dame, USA, for methane emissions studies -HBP12 HB (SPAdes)... | ecosystem: Environmental > Aquatic >... | reverse complement strand
TCAGAAGCACCATTGCTGGCATCAATCTCAATTTTTAAGGGAGAGGCTAAATTGCTAGGATAAGCAAGAGATTTGTCTTCCCAGGGCAATTTATATCCGGGAATGTTTAAGTTGCCGACACAATATCCGGCTGTTCCGGCAACTACCAGAGCACCTCGGCCGGTAGCCTGGACATCTCTGATTCTTCCGCCGCCGCCGGTTTCTGCTCCTGGAAAAGGTGCGACGCCGCTGGGAAAATTATGCGTTTCTGCCGTAAAAATAGGGTGATACTTTTTTCGTGCTTCTTGAAAAGCGGAAGACTTGCCAGGCTGGCGAGGGATGATAGTTGTAATTTCATAACCGCGAATACCGCTGGAGTTATCTTCAAAAGCAATAATGCTATTATTAAGATTGGCTTCTAAAGTAGAACGTACAATTTCTAACAAATTTTCTTTCTTTTTTTCATCATCAATAACCAGAATTCCTTTGAAGAACCAATGTCGAGAATGTTCGCTGTTGGCCTGGCCAAGCTGGAAACATTCCACGTTAGTCGGATTTCTTTTGATGTCGTTAACAAATAAATTATAGTAAAAATTTTCGTCCCAATTATCCATTCCGAGGCCCATTTCCTTGTTTATTTTCTTCAAAGCTTCAATGCCTTTTTCAATCATAGGCACAATAAAAACTGGCTTGGGTTTCTGGCCGGTTTTAAAGCTATTTAAAGTCTTGGGATAAAAGCATTCTGTCATGCGGTCGTGATTTTTTTGGATAAATTCTGCATCATTGGCTTTTTTCGGCAATAAATACCGGCGCGATTGTTCAACGCGCAGAACTTTTTTAAGGCCGCAAGCATGGCAGATATTTACAGCATTAGTGGAAAAAGCGGTAGCAAAATTTAGGCGAGGTCCCATCTCAACAACTTTTCCCGCTTTTGCATCCAAGCCAGTTTTTTCACTAACAGTTCCAGAAACAAAGCCGTCGGCTAACAGTTGTCTAAGCGTTGCTAATTCTTTTTTAGTAAGCGGCTTCGACGATTCGACATTAAAACAAGACTCTTTTTTCTTGTCGTGTCCCATGTAGAAATGGTGCATATATATTTTTATAAATTTTTTAAGACAAATTCAGCACGCTCTATTTTCACTGCCATTCGCGGCACTTTTATTATTTCTGCGCCTATTTTTTTATAACTTTCTTCCAGATATTCATGCAATTTAAGCTGTTCTTCTTTTGTTTCTGTTCGGGCATAATCCAATTTATAATCGTAAGGTTCCAATAAAAAAACTTTCTTATAGTAGCAATTTTTCAGGGCTTCATTCATAAATTCATCATTTTCAATATTTTGCAATTTGTAATAAGCATCGCTGTCTGGAATGCCGCGATCAAAAAAATAAACTTCGTTTTTAGGCAAGTTTTTCTCGCGTTCAATCTTCAAGTTTAAAATTTTTCTTTGAAAAGCCAATTCATTGGCGCGTATTTCTTCCAGTGTTTTTCCAAGCGCTATTTCATCATCGATATATATCCTTGCTACTTCATTAAGTACAGAATAGCCTTTTTCAATCAAAAAATTTAAAAGCGTAGTTTTGCCGGAGCAAGGAGCGCCGGTAATGACATACCAATTATTCATAGAATTATAATCAATCAAATTACATTATCAATCTATCATTGTTTGGTTTCTTATTCAAGTACAAACAAAGACTATTTTCTTGACAGTTTATTTGATAAAGTTAAGCTTGATAGCAGAAGTTCTTTACTAGTTGCTTGCTTTAACTCCAAGGCCTGAGGGCGGAAAGGGACGAATCATGTCTATCATATTGGATTTTGACGGAAGTTTGTTCAATACGTTTCTTCCCAGTCCTAACGGAATTGGGGTAAAAGAAGCGTATGAGGTGGCAGTTTCTCAGTGTTTTGGCTCAAAAGCGCTGAGTATTTACCGGGAAAAGGGACTCCAGAATAGGGGGCCAAGCGAAGTCGTGAGGTGGCTCAACGGAGGCCAGCTTTCCGTTGAATTAACGAAAGAGCTCGTGCAGATCAAGCTGGACTGCATGATGAGCGAGATTGGGAAAATCGGTAAGGATGGAAGAATTTGGCCACCAATCTTTCCCGGCGTTGCTGAATTCCTGAATCGTTTAAACGAAGTTCAGGTGCCATGGGCGATTCTTTCGTCCGGGCACAGGGAGTTCATCTTGAAAACCTTCGCAGTCTGGGGCTTGCTGGAGCCAAAAGTTTTTTCGGACGACGAAGCTTCACGCCTACCTGAATATCCGGTCAAACCTAATCCAGTCCTGCTGGAAATGGCTTGCCAGGAATTGGGAATTCCTTTCGAACCGAACGAGCTGGTGTACATCGGCGATGACCTCGTGAAGGATGGGGGACTGGCCGGAAATGCTGGAGCACATTTTGGCTGGTTCTTGCCTAAAGGCGCGAAAGTACCGAAAGTTGAATTGCCCGCCAAAACTTTCATTTTCGAGGATTGGCGAATCCTTGCCGATCTTTTGAAAAGAAATAATGGCGAGCCATTTGAGAGCGCACACTTGGCAAGCCTGTTCAGGAAATAAGAGGGGGTCGTAAGATCACGACCCCCTCTAGTTGTTTCCTTGATTTCATTACACTTTTAGGTTATAATTCCAGTAGCGTAACAAAAAACATATGCATAAAATTCTTATTGTCGAGGACGATCCAATGATCGCCGAAATATACCAAAAAAAGTTTTCCGAGTCGGATTTTGACGTGCTGATGGCGGAAAATGGGGAAAAAGTACTAGATATTCTTAAAAAAGAAGCAGTAGAGCTAATTTTGCTCGATTTGGTAATGCCGGGGATGGACGGTTTTGAAGTCATCGCAAACTTGCGCAAAGGAAATTATGACCAGAATATCAAAATTATAGTTTTCAGCAATTTGAGCCAGAAAGAAGACAAGGAAAAGGCGATGGAATTAGGGGCTAATGGTTTTATTGTGAAATCGGATTATACACCCAATGATTTAGCGAAAGAAGTAGAAAGACTTTTAAATCAGTTCAAGGAACAGAAAGTCAATGAAAAAAAAGCAGTAGAAGAAAAAAAATCGGATGGAAAAATATTAAAAACGGGAGAGAAAAAGATTTTGATGATGGAAGACGAAGATGTTTTTGTGGATATGTTTGGCGGAAAATTAAAGCAAGAAGGATTTGAAGTGGAATGTGTGCAAAATGGCAGTTTGGGGATCAAGAAAGCGATGGAAAACAAATATGATTTATTTATTATTGACATGGCGATGCCAGTGATGAACGGTGATGAAGTAGCGGAACGGTTGAAAAGTGACGATGGCTTAAAGAACATTCCCATATTAATTCTGTCCGCTTCTGCTGCTGATGAAGATGCGAAAAGATTGCGAGAGCTGGGCGTGGATAAGTTTTTTATTAAAACGCAAGTCACTCCTTCGGAACTGGCCAAAGAAGTAAAAGAAATACTCAATAAATAAATTTATGAAAAGAACTCTCATCAGTGAAACTTCCCATTCGTTAGGGCAAACAATAAAATTGTCTGGCTGGGTAAATGTGCGGCGCGACCATGGTAAACTTATTTTTATCGATCTCCGCGACCGGACAGGCATAGTGCAAATGATTGTTATTCCCGATCAAGAAGAAGCTTATAAAATGGCCAAAGAAGTGCGATCAGAATATGTGATTGAAGTAGAAGGTTTAGCGAAAGAACGTCCGGGCGGCGCGAAAAATGAAAATGTTTCTACGGGCAGGGTGGAGATTGAAGTGAAAAATTTGAAAATTATTTCCAAGACGGAAGGCGAACTACCTATTGATATTTCCCAGAAAGATTTGGATTTGAATTTGGATACGCTTTTAAACTATCGTAACCTGACTTTGCGCAATGAAAAAGTGCGGGCCATTTTCAAAATTTATTCCAGGCTTCTGGAGGCTTATGGAAACCGCATGCGCGAGGAAGGATTCCAAGAAATAAAGACGCCGAAAATTTTGAGCGCGGCGACGGAAGGCGGAGCCAATTTTTTCAAAATAAAATATTTTGACAAGGAAGCATTCTTGGCGCAGAGCCCGCAATTCTACAAGCAAGCCGGCGTCGGTGCTTTTGAACGAGTTTTTGAAATCGGCACAGTTTTTCGCGCCGAACCGCACTACACTTCCCGCCATGTGAACGAATACACCGGATTTGATGCGGAAATGGGTTTTATTGAAAATTTTTCCGATATAATGGATGAACTGGAAAAATGCCTGGCTTTTATTATGGAATTTATTGCCAAAAATTGCGCAGAAGAAGTAAAATTATATGAAGCAGAAATTCCAGAAGTGAAAAATATTCCTCGTATCAAACTGGTTGAAGCGCTGGAAATTTTGGACAAGGAATACGGCAAAAAAATAGAAGGAATTGATATTGATCCGGAAGGGGAAAGAATGATTTGCGAATGGGCGAAAAAAGAGCATGGCAGCGATTTTATTTTTCTAACACACTACCCGGTTTCCATCCGTCCTTTTTATGCGATGCCCAGTGCGGACAATTCCCAGTTTACAGAAAGCTTCGACTTGTTATTCCGCGGAATTGAAATTGCGACTGGCGGACAAAGAATTCATAGTTATGAACAGCTGGTGGAAAGCATTAAAAAGCACAAGATGAATCCAGAAGACTTCAAAGATTATCTGGATATTTTCAAATATGCGATGCCTCCGCACGGCGGCTGGGGCTTAGGCTCGGAAAGAATTGTGCAGAAAATTTTGGGGCTCAAAAATATCAAAGAAGCGGTGCTTTTTCCAAGAGACGTGAAAAGATTAGCACCATAAATTAAAAAACAAAAATGCTTCAGCATGAAGAAAAATTAGACAGGGGCAAAATAAAGCTCATCAGCTTTATTTCTTTTTTAGTCGGTTTTTCGCAGGCCATCATAATTTATATCATGTCTTCTTATTTCAAGCTGATTTCTGGCACAGAAAATGTGGGTTTATTTTATTTAATTTCCTATTCCGTTGTTCTTTTGATTCTTATAAATCTTCATAAGGCGGTGCTATTTTTAGGAAAATCAAGAGTTTTTTGTTTTGCTATTTTGGCAAGCATCATTTCGGTTTTTCTGCTGGCTCGCTTTACGCCTTCGCCCGTTTGCATAATTTTTGCTGCGCTTTATTTGATTTCTTCTAGTATAGAATGGGTAGCGCTTGACGTGATTTTGGAATCATATTCTACGGACAAAATGTCCGGGCGGATTCGCGGTTTTCATCTGATGATCTTTAATTTGGGTTTTCTTTTCGGCCCGCTCCTTTCCGTTAAAATTCTGGAGAAATTCAATTTTTACGGTATATTCTTGGCGCTGTTTTTTATAAATACGATAATTTTAATAATCTCCCTTACCGGTCTTAGTCATGTAAATCACCGCTTTAAGCAGGAGCTTAGCGCTTGGGGCGTAATAAAAAAAATGGTTCAAAGAACAGAAATCGCGCGCATTTACTACATCTCATTTGTTTTGGAACTCTTTTATGCTTTAATGATAATCTATGTTCCTATTTATCTTTTGGATCTAAAATTATCATGGAATGACATCGGGTGGATATTTACAGTAATGCTTCTGCCTTTTGTGCTTTTGCAATATCCGGCCGGTTTTTTGGCGGACAAAAAATGGGGCGAGAAAAAATTCATTATTTTTTCGCTGATCATTATGCTTTTTTCCACTCTGGCAGTTTTCTTTGCCACTTCCAAAAATGTGGCCATTTGGGCAGCCATACTTTTTGCCACGAGAATTGGTGCAGCGCTCATTGAAGTTTTGCGTGATTCTTATTTTTATAAGGAAATTGATGCTCGCGATGTGGATCTTATCCATTTTTTCCGAACGGCGATGCCGATGGGCTACATTGTAGCCACAGCGCTTTCTTCAATTGTTTTGTTTTTCCTTCCAACCAAGTATTCTTTTATTATCATCGCAGTTATTGTCTTGTCGGCGCTCTATCCGGCGTTTCGATTAAAAGATATTAAACTTAAAGATTAAAAATATGGCTATATCAAAAACAATTCTGAATTATCTGGAAAAAAATAAATACGAATACGAAATTGTGGAGCACAAGACCACTTATACTGCTTGGGACAAGGCGCAAACAGAAAAAGTGAAACCGCAGGAAATTGCCAAAACGTTGGTGCTGAAAATTGACAATGGTTATGCTTTGGCGCTGGTGCCTTCTAATCGCAATTTGGACAAAGCGAAACTTTTGAAAATTATCAATGCCGGAAGAAAGAAAAATGGAGAAAAAGTGGCCAAGAAAATTGATTTTGCCAAAGAAGTCTGGATGAAAAAAAATATTCCAGGAAAAGTCGGTGCTGTGCCGCCTTTCCAAGGACTAATAAAGCTGGAAATTTATCTGGATAATTTGCTGGCGAAAAACAAAAAAATACAGGTGGGTTCAGGAGAATACACGAGCTCTATAAAATTAAGTACGAATGATTATTTAAAGAAAGAGGGAGTGGTCAAGGGAATTTTTAGCAAGAGCAAAAAATAAATGTATCAAGTGAAATTGGAAAAATTCGAAGGGCCGATGGAGCTTCTCTTGGAGCTCATTGAAAAAGAAGAACTCAATATCACCGAGCTTAGTTTGGCGCATGTGGCGGATCAATATCTGGACTATATAAAAAATAATGAGAATATAAATTTGGGAAATTTGGCAGATTTTCTGACAGTTGCTTCCAGATTGATTCTTATCAAATCGCGCACCCTTTTGCCGATGCTGAAATTTACGGACGACGAAGAAGCGGAAATCAAAGATCTCACCAAACAACTGGAGGAATATAAGAAATTCAAAGAAGCATCAGCCCGAATCGGCAAGATGGCCGAGATGAAAAAAATCTGCTATTCTCGCGAAAGTTATGCGGGCGTGAAAGCGCTTTTCTATCCGCCGGAAAATTTCAATGTTTTTGATTTCAAAAAATATTTCCTGTCTGTTTTGGCGGAGATTCCTATAATTGAAAAACTAAAAGAGGAATATGTTGGTGAAGTAATAACACTAGAGCAGAAGATAAATGAATTGCAAAACTCGCTCCGACAAAGGATAGAAATGTCTTTTTCGGAAATCACTTCCGGAGCGGTAGACAAGGTGGATGTGATCGTGTCATTCTTAGCGATGCTAGAAATGATCAAGCAGAGAATAGTGGAAGCGGAGCAAATGGAATTATTTCAAGATATAAAAATGAAAACCTATGGAACAGGACAAGCTTAAATCCATCATCGAAAGCGTGCTTTTTGTAAGCGGCGGACCGGTGAAAATCGCGCGCTTGGTGAAAATAACCGGCACTTCCAAACCGGAAGTGGAAAATGCTATAATGATGATGCAAAATGAATATACCGGAAGAGGTTTTGCGCTTCTCCAAAAAGAAGACGAGGTGCAGCTAGCAACCAATTCAGAAAATGCAACATACGTTGATGATTTGGTGAAAAGTGAGATTCAGGAGAATTTGAGCAAAGCGGCGCTGGAAGTTCTGTCTATTATTGCTTATCGCGGACCAATAACACGTCTGGAAGTGGAAGCTATTCGTGGAGTGAATTGCACTTTTACACTCCGGTCTCTTTTGATGCGCGGGCTTCTAGAAAGAATAGAAAATCCCAAAGACAATCGCGGATATCTATACAAAGTTTCATTTGAATTTTTAAAAAAACTTGGTCTGGACAGTATTAATAAATTGCCGGATTATGAAACGCTTTCCAAAGATGAAAGAATCGATAGCATTATAAAATAGTATGATAAAAATTATTTTTGCATGGCTGGCAGTTCCTTTTGTCCCTTTTTTATTTTGGGGAGATTTAGCCAACACAGTTCCTAAGAATGAAATATATGGAATGATTTCTCCGGAAAAAAGAACGCAGATAGAAAGAGTCCTCGGGCAAGAAGATAAAAGCAAGCAACCTTTCACCGGAGACCCGGATTGTCCTGCGGGCAATTCTCTATTATCCGAAAATGTTTATGCTTCAGGTTTTTTGCCGGTAAAAAAAGATGATTACCAGGACTTAAAACTTTGGGCGGGATCGTCAGTGGCAATTGATGTGGATAGCGGAACAGTTCTTCATTTTGATAATGCCAAAAAAAGAACGCAGATTGCTTCGCTCACCAAAATGATGACGGCCATTCTGGCTATAGAAAATATAAAAGATTTAAATAAAGAGATAGTGACTATCCCAAGTGAAGCAATGCTTATTCAGGGAACGATAGTGGGCTGTCCAAGAACCGGATTTTGCCCGAGCAATCGTCTTTATGCCGGAGAAAAAGTATATGCCATAGATTTGTTGAAGGCGATGCTAATGAACAGTGCTAACAACGCCGCTTATTCTTTGGCGGTGCACATTGCTGGATCGGAGGATAAATTTGTGGACATGATGAATGAAAAGGCCAAAGAACTGGGGCTCACTGATACGCATTTTTGCACCGCTTCTGGATTAGAAATAGATGGGCAGGAGAATGAGTGTTATTCCTCAGCTTATGATGTGGCCAAAATTGGCGCAGCATCGCTCGGCTATGATTTAATCTGGGATATCATGAAAATTCCGGAAGGGCAGTTTTATTCCACAGATGGAAAATATATGCATGTTTTGAAAAATACCGACTTGCTCTTGGGCACAACGCCGAATTGTCTGGGCGGAAAAACCGGCTTTACACCAATGGCGGGGAAATCATTGCTTTTGGGACTCACTGATGCCGGCCAAAAACACCGCGTCATTTCTGTCTTGCTTAATGACGAAAATCGCTGGGAAGATATGAAAACATTGAATAGTTGGATTTTTAATAATTATGTTTGGAAATAGTATGGAGATTTCACAGATTCAAACAATTCCAGAGGTAGTGAATATTTTGAAAATTTTAGCAACAGGCTTTCTGGCTTTTCTAGCGGCTTTCATTTTCACGCCTTTTTTTGCTAGAATTCTTTATAAATATAAAATCGGCATAAAGATCAAGGAAAATTCTGTGCTGGGTGACAAACTTAATTTTGTGAGCGAGATGCACAAAGAGAAAGCAGGAACGCCGACAATGGGAGGCGTCTTGGTTTGGCTTACCGTTCTTGTTTTGATTCTTGCTTCGCATTATGTTTTTCCTTTCATTGCTAAATTGTCAGGAATAAATTTTATTGCTCGCTTGGATTTTTGGAGCCGAGCGCAAACTTGGTTACCGCTTTTTGCCCTAGTGGCGGCCGGTGTTCTTGGTCTTTTTGATGATTGGATGAGCATTAGAGGAATTGGCAAAAACAAAGGCGGGGGAATGCGTTTTTTGGCGCGCTTTGGCTGGCTAATCCTTATTGCTGTAGCCGGTGCTCTCTGGTTTTATTATAAACTTGGCTGGGACATTCTTCATATTCCGGCAATGGGAGATTTCAGTATCGGACTTTGGTATATTCCGCTTTTTATCTTTGTTATTCTTTTTGCGGCTGTTTCTTCCAATGAAACCGATGGCTTGGACGGGCTCAATGGCGGAGTGCTTCTTATTGCTTATGGAGCTTTTACGTTCATTTGCGCTTTCCAAAACAAAATGAATTTAGCGGCTTTTTGCGCAGCGGTAGCCGGAGCGTTGTTAGCTTTTTTGTGGTTCAATATTTATCCGGCGCGATTTTTTATGGGCGACACGGGCGCGGTATCGCTTGGTGCAACTTTAGGAGTGATTGCTATGCTCACGAATTCAGCTCTGGTCTTATTTATTATAGTTTTTATCTATATTGTTGAATCTGGTTCCGTTGCTATTCAGCTTGTTTCCAAACGATTATTCAGGCGCAAAGTTTTTTTAGCAGCACCGATTCATCATCATTTTGAAGCCAAGGGCTGGCCGGAAACAAAAGTGACAATGAGGTTTTGGATTATCTCAATTGTCTTTGCCATTCTTGGAATGATTATTGGGATATTGGGAATGGGAAAAATTCACTAGGTATTACGAAATTACCTGCCCGCAATGCTACATAAAGCGTTGTAGGTGGGCAAAAATTTACAAAAGTACAAATATATGAATATAAAAAAAATACAAGATGCGGACGTGGAAAATAAAAAAGTTTTATTGAGAGTGGATTTTAATGTGTCGCTGGAAAATGAGGATGCAAAAGAAAATTTTAAAATTGAAGCGGTTAAGGAAACATTGGAGTATCTTTTGCAAAAAAAGGCTAAAGTAGCGATGGTTTGCCATCTGGGCCGTCCTGATGGAAAAGTTGTTCTGGAATTTTCTTTATCACAGCTTAGAGATGATGCAGAAAGAATCTTGGGATCGAAAATTATTTTTATTGATGATTGTGTGGGGAAAAAAGTGAGAAGTGGTCTAGAAAACCTTAAGGATGGTGAGAAATTGCTTTTGGAAAACGTGCGATTTTATCCAGGCGAAGAATCTAATGATGCGGAATTTGCCAAACAACTGGCGGAGAATTTTGATATTTTTATCAATGATGCTTTTAGTGTTTGCCATCGCGACCAGGCTTCAGTAACAGGCGTGACGAAATTTTTGCCGAGTTTCGCCGGCTTTCGCTTGCAAAAAGAAATTGAGAATATGGAAAAACTGGAAAACAATCCTGTTTGTCCGATCGTGGCGATTATTGGCGGAGCGAAAATTGAAACGAAATTGCCGATAATAAAGTTTTTTGAAAAGAAATGCGGAAATGTTTTGGTGGGCGGGAAAGTGGCCAATGAAGCGTTGGACGAGAAAATAGTTTTTGGTTCGCATGTTATTTTCCCAGAAGATTATGTGGATGACCGAATGGACATCGGACCGAAAACGCGGGAAAAATTCCGTGCTATAATCAAAAGAGCCGGAATGATTGTTTGGAATGGGCCGATGGGAAAATTTGAAGAAGAAAAATATGCCGGCGGGACGCAAGCTATACTAGACGCAATTTTGGCCAGCCGCGCTTATTCTTTTGTCGGCGGCGGAGAAACGCTAGAAATTTTGGAAAAAAACAATGCCATGGACAAAATCAGTTTTGTTTCCACTGGCGGCGGTGCGATGCTGGAATATCTCGGCGGAGGAAAAATGCCGGGGATAGATGCTCTGCGCTAAATTTCCAATAAAATTTCAAAAATAAAAATATGAAAAAAGTTCTAATAGTGGTTGGCGTATTAATTGCTCTGGCAATAATTCTTGTTGTTGGATTTTTAATTTATGCCAAATTGAACAGTGGCGATATAGCAGCTCCGGATGACAGCGATTTGGCGTTGGTGATTAAAGATATTCCCAAGGAAGAAAATTCTTATTATGATTTACTTTCTGCTTCCCAGAAATTATATTGGCCGGAAGATAAAAAAGATACCTTGGATAAAATAAGCAACGGCGAAGAGTGGGACGAAGCGCTAGTGGCGGATATTTTGGCCAAAAATAAAGAAACATTGAATCTTTTTGATAAAACTTCCCAGCTTTCCCAATTCCAAGATCCGGATTTCGTAAATGTGATAAAAAATTCCTATTATGATCCTAATGCTCCCGCGGGGAATTTCTATTCTTCTTTGCGCAATTTAGCAAAATTAGAATCAATAGAAGCTAATAGTTTTTTCAGGAAGAAGGATTTCAAGGGGGCGATTTCTGGCGCAATAGAAAATATGAGAATCGGAAATATTTTGGAGAATTCCCAAGATGGATCGCCAATATCATATTTAATAGGTATGTCAATAAAAAAGATAGGAATAGCTAATTTTGGAGGAATTATAGAAGAAGCGAAATCATCAAAATTTAATCTGGCGCCGTTTTCAGGTGATTTAGAAAATTTAAAAGTTGACGAGAAAAGTGTGGCGAAAAATATTTTAAAGACGAGCTATCAATATGACAAGGTGAACTTGGACGCTACAACCAGAGAGATAAAAGCGGTGTCATTGGCGGGTATTTATCAGGAGGTTTTATTTTCTAGCAAGATATCAGACGATTCTTCGAAGAGTGTTTTCTATGATTTTTTAACCAGTCCTGATTTGTTAGGAAAGTCGTCTTTTTATTACAAACCGAATGAAACGAAAAAACTTGTTGCAGACAATTACAGGAGGGATATAAGAAACATTGAAAGTGGCTGTATAAATATTGTTTCAGAGCAGGGAAATTCCAAAGGTTATAATTTCCCAGTCAAGTCTATCTTTATAAAGAATTCCGTAGGGAAAATGTTGGCAGATATGACAGATATTTTGCATCCTACGATTTTCAAGAAATTATGCGAGGAAAATGCCGAAATTGATAATTTAATTTATAGTATAAAATAACAAAAATTTATGTCAGCTATCAAAAAAATCTTTGCGCGGGAGATTCTGGATTCACGAGGCAATCCGACAGTGGAAGTGGAAATTGAATTAGAGTCGGGAATAAAAACGCTGGCAGATGTGCCATCGGGTGCGTCTATGGGAACCTATGAAGCTTTGGAATTGCGCGATGGCGATAAATCCCGCTATGAAGGGCTGGGCGTCCAAAAAGCGGTAGCCAATGTTATTGAAAAAATCGCGCCGGAAATTATTGGCATGGAAGTTTCCGCTCAACAAGAAATTGATAAAAAAATGATTGCGCTGGACGGCACGGAAAACAAATCCAATCTGGGCGCCAATGCGATTCTCGGAGTTTCTCTGGCGGTTTGCCGGGCGGCGGCCATGGATCAGAAAGTGCCATTGTATATGTATATAGCGGAGACTTTTAAATTCTCTAAAAAATTTAAAATGCCGATCCCCATGTTCAATGTTATCAATGGCGGACAACACAGCGATTCCGGCCTTTCCATTCAAGAATATAAAATAATTCCCAATGGCATTGAAACTTTTAAAGAACAGTTGCGCGCCGGTAGTGAAATTTTTCACAAACTCAAGAAGATTCTTTCTGAAAAGGGCTATAGCACATCAGTCGGGGATGAGGGCGGTTTTGCCCCAAGACTTTCCAATAATTCCGAGCCGCTGGAAATTATAAATTTAGCTATTGAACAAGCGGGTTATAAAAAAGGAATAGAAGTAAATACGGGCGTGGACGCGGCGGCTAACTCATTTTTTAACAAGCAGGAAAATCAATATGTTTTCAAGCCGGAAAACGCTATTCTTTCCCGCGAAATGCTGGTGAATATTTACAATGAATGGATCCAAAAATACAATGTTATTTCTGTGGAAGATGGTCTTTATGAAAATGATTGGGAAGGCTGGCGAATGATGAATGAAAAAATGGGAAATAGCATAATGCTAATTGGCGACGATCTTTTAGTAACAAATGCTAAAAGGCTGAAGCAAGCAATACAAGAAAAAGCTTGCAATGCGGTTCTTGTCAAAGTCAATCAAATCGGCACACTTACGGAAACTATAGATTGTATAAAACTGGCCAAGAAAAATAATTTGAAAACCGTAATATCCCATCGCTCCGGCGAAACCACGGATGATTTTATTGCTGACTTGGCTGTCGGCACCAATGCTGATTATAAGAAATCCGGTTCGCTTTCTCGTGGAGAAAGAATCTGCAAATACAATAGACTTTTGAGGATTGAGGAGGAGATAAATAAAATGTAGAAAACGAAAAAACTGATGAAAAAAAACACGCCATTTCTTCTTGCTATCCTGGATGGCTGGGGTGTTGCGCCGCCATCTCGGGCGAACGCTATTACGGTAGCCAAAACGCCTTTTTTCGATCGTTTGCACGATATTTATCCTTCCACTACTTTGGGCGCAACCGGAAAAAATGTCGGATTGGAAGACAATAAAATGAGCGGATCAGAAGCCGGGCATATGAACATCGGCGCAGGAAGAATTGTTTTGCAGGACTCCTATTTTATTACCAAGGCAATCAAGGAAGGAAGTTTCTTTATTAATCCGGCGCTGGCGGGAGCAGCTAATCATGTCAAAAAGAACAAGAGCCGATTACATCTCTTGGGACTGATGGGCGATGCGGACAGCCCGCATAGCGATCCGGAACATTTTCGGGCGCTCTTGAAGCTAGCTAGAAAACACAAGATTGCAGAAGTTTATTGCCACTTTTTTACTGACGGGAGAGATTCCTATCCGCGAAGCGCGCTGGAACATCTGAAACATTTCCGCAAAATTATAGCGGAGGAAGGCGTAGGAAAAATTGCTACCATGTCCGGAAGATTTTATGCGATGGACAGGGTGAAGAATTGGAAACGGCTCACGCTAGCCTATGACGCGATGGTTTTTGGGAGAGGCGAAAAGGCGAAAAGCGCGGAGGAAGCGATAGAAAGTGCTTACAAAGAAGGGCTTACAGATGAATATGTTCTTCCGACAGTGATTGTGAAGAACGGAAAACCGGTGGCAGAAATTGATAACAATGACAGTGCTATTTTTTTCAATCTGCGGTCTGACCGGGCGCGGCAATTTACAAAGCTTTTCCAGGCTAATAATGAAGATGCAATTATCAGGGATGATATGCCGGTGATTGATAAAAAGAAAAATTTATACTTTGTAGCCATGACAGATTTTGGTCCCGATTTGGATATTCATACAGCTTTTTCTAGCCATGTTATAGATGCTACTCTCCCAATGGCTTTGAATAATTTAAGACAGCTTTATATCGCCGAGTCAGAAAAATTTGCTCATGTTACATATTTTTTTAATGGCGGCTATGCTGATCCGGTTAATGGTGAAGAAAGAATAATGATCAAATCTCCCGAAACGGATTCTTATGATGAAGTTCCGGAAATGTCTGCAGGAGCAATTACGGAAAAAGTATCAGAAATGCTTAAGAAAAACGCCTTTGATTTCATTACGCTTAACTTTGCCAATGCAGACATGGTCGGGCATACGGGAAATTTTGGAGCAACAGTAGAAGCGATAGAATTTCTGGATAAACAGTTGAAAATTTTAACAAGTGAAATTTTGAAAAAAAATGGAACAATAATGATAACAGC
>Ga0209777_10005383_pt1 | contig 14778 bp, 19 predicted proteins | sample FrelakmetHBP12HB_FD_187147 | JGI IMG/M metagenome (GOLD analysis project Ga0209777, IMG submission 187147) | Freshwater lake sediment microbial communities from the University of Notre Dame, USA, for methane emissions studies -HBP12 HB (SPAdes)... | ecosystem: Environmental > Aquatic >... | reverse complement strand
CATGGTAAATCGTTTACCATAAATACATAAAAAAAGCGGAGATTTCTCTCCGCTTCTTTAATTTACTTTTTGTTCAAAGTAATCCGAATCAGTAATTTCGTGACCATCCTTGAATGGCTTACTGAATGTTGGCTTGATCATTTTCCAAATTATATCGTTGTACGATCTCTTATCATACATTTTGAATAGTATTGCACGATATGGCGATTTTCCTGCTTCCGCAGCAAATTCTTTACGTCCAATAATTTCATTAATATGTGAAATTCTCGTAAATTCTTTTAACGCTTCTCTTTCGATATCATTAAAACCAGATTGTAACTTGGTAACTACTCTTTGTAACCAATCGTAGAATTCGTCTGGAACTCTGTCAAGTAAAGCATCAAAATCATAGCCATTTAATAAGTGCTCCCAAACAGTTAAGTTTGAGACATTTGTTAAGATACCATGCAATCTGATGTATTCGCTGAACTTAACTTTCACTCTTTTGTCTGGAAATTTTACAACGAAACCTTCACGATTGTCTTCTTCAAGTTTCTTCAAGTCGTTAAGGTCTTTGATATTCTTGATTTTGTATTGCTTAACGACAGTGAAATATTTTGAATAAACTTTGTAAACGTCATCGTATGGTATTTCATATCCACTTGCAGTTTCGATTACAGTAAGTAATACAAGTTCTTTTCTCTTACCGTAATCTACCACAATCCGGTTTTCAGGATATATGATTTCAAACAGGTAAGTTAAATGTACACTTAATGCATCATATACTGAAGCATTGATCATTTTTTGTGCTTCAAGCATTTGTTCTGAAATGAATGAACCTCTTGATGCAACAATCCATTCCATACGTGGTTCGTAATAGAACAATATGATTAAAGAACCATCCATTTTTTCGTAGATTTCGAATGGCTGTGACATATCGATTTCTGAAGGATCATATTCTTCGTAGTTCTTAAACTTCTGAAATGGACGTGCAAGAATGTTGCCTTCCGCATCAATAACCAATCCACGACATGAAAGGGTATAGATATCCCAAAACTTCTTCGCCTGTGTTTTTGGCGAATAGTTAAGTATCCAAATATCATACTCTGGATGCTTGTTTGCTACGATAAGGCTGTTGTCGATGTAATCCTTTAAAACTTTCCAATCGACTTTCAATAATAATTCCATGATTACCCTTTCTTTACATAAATAATACCAAATTTCAATTCTGCTTTCGGAAATATCTTTTTTACTATTTCCAAGTATTCTTTTTGTGTTTTATAGTGTTGAAACGTCCCCGATTTAGTCACTCCCGATTGTTTTGCGGGGTTCATATATGTTGACCGAACGAATACATATCCACCAACCTTAAGTGAAGATTTCGCCAAATATAACACTTCTAATTGGATTAATCTCTCTTTGATGACATTTAATACATTAAAAATTGTAACAGTATCAACACCTTCAATTCTTATAACAGTGTTTACAACATCACAATTATGTTGCATACTTCTATTATACGGATCAAATACCAGATTTGTTACATTTTTCTCCAATAATTTTTCAGTCATCATGTCATATTTCCCACCACCAATATCTAAATTGATCGTATTTGGTTGCCATCCAAAGTGTTTATCTACTATTCTAAATCCTGCTGGAACTTGTTTTATTGATGTCCTTGCACTCGTGTATTCTTGTATCATGCAATTTTATTAAAGTACAAATGTATTAAAATTTTAAAGGATAACAAAGTATTTATAAAAAATTGCTATCTTAATGAAAATTTCAATGAATGACATAATTAAAGAAGAAGTCCAAAAATTTGCTGAAGAGAAACCACGTGTCGCAACAACAAATAATGATTTTCGTTTCGTACAACAAGTACCAAAAGTATTTTTTTATAACTACAGTAGTTTTTCGACTGATTATGATGTAGATGTAAAAGAAAGCAATATTGTTGTTACCTGGCAGGTTTCATTTTGGGTGAATAGTAGTGGAATTCAAAAATTTATCATAGAAGGTCAAAAGGTTGAAGGTCCATATAATATAGAATTATATGATCAGCATTCATATGAATTAAAGCAACAAACACAAAAAAACATTCAGGACGATCAATGGAAATTTATTGTTGAAGATGATGTGATGCTTACATTGGATCGACCTTTAAATGTAAAAGATTTAGAATTTAATTTTAAAAATAAAACATGTAAACTTAGTTTTATGTAAGCCATGATTAGTAAAAGTCTAAAATCTTTAATTCAAGAAGAAGTTCAAAAATTTATTAATGAAGCACCAGATCACACTGATGAAGAAATGGTTCATAAAGGTAATATTGATTTGCAATATGAATATGATAAATTAAATCAAGAACTTTTTGATGGCTCATTACCAAGAGTTCCATTAAAATGGGATAATAGCAAAAGAAAATTAGGTGTTGTAAATAGTCGTTATAATAGATTTACTGGAGAAAAAAGGGTAAATTTTCTTGGAATGTCGGCATTTTATAAAATAACATATCGTAAATTTAAAGATACTCTTGCACACGAAATGATTCATGTTAAACAAGTACTTTTTGGTACTGGTGGTGATCATGGTCAAAGTTTTCATATTGAAATGAGAAGAATAAATGGATTAGGTCTTGGATATACTATTGATGTAAGAAGTTCTGAACCATTAGAAGTATCTGATCAGATAAAAGGAAAATCATTAATCGCATTAATTTTCAGTATCGATGGTAGTTATTTTGTTTGTGCTACTACTCCAAGCGTATATGCTGCTGAAGGAGATTTCTTTTTTAATTATTATGAAAAAATTATAAATCGTGGACAAGCGAATGATGTTGAAATAACTGTAGTGGAATCGCAAAATCCACAATTAATGAAACTAAGAGTAGTAAGAACATTTAGAAGAGGTTTTTCATATGGAAAATTATCTGATAAATTGCTTGAAGAACTTCTTAATGATAAAATAATTAAATCGGTAAGATTTAGAAAAGGTGTTCCTGCACAAGTAAGTGAAGATGAACATTCTGGAAATTCTGGAGATTGGGTAGAAGTAGAAATAAGTTAAATTAAATAAATAAAATTATGGGAAAAATAAAAGAATTATGGTTAAAATTTAAAACTTGGGTACTGCAGAAAGCATTACCTTGGTTAAAAGCATGGGCAATTAAAAATTGGTTTATGATTATAAACTATTTTGTAATAGTTATGGCATACAATATCATATATGGTAAACCGGATGTTATATGGGCAGAACTATTATTAGGACTTTGGATATTTGCGTCCATAGGCTATGCTGGATACAAATGGTTCATGGGAAAGAAATAACATGCTGGAAATATAAACCTGTCGAATTCGACAGGTTTTTTTGTAGCGACACAGGGAATCGAACCCTGATTCCTTCCTTATGAGAGAAGTGTCTTAACCATTAGAGCGATGTCGCTATATTATGTCGAAAATTTAATCTCGACATATGTTCTTTGATACCCACCATAATATTTAATGACTTTTTTGATGGGTTTTTTCATCCATTGTTTTGGCTGTTTTGAAACAAGTTTCCAATTAGGATGCCTGATTCCTTTTTCACTGTAACCGCCATAACATTTTTTACCACCAAGGTTTTCACCACGATGATAACCGCAGTATGAGCAATGTATTCTGCTTTTTTGTTCAAGATAGAACTTATAAGCACGATTGAATTCACCACGATTAGTGGTTGTCTTACTAATTGTTTTACTTTTCATAATCTTGTATACGCTTTAGTGCGTTACAAGACATCTGACCAAAATAATCTTTTCATAATTACTAATTTTTATCCATTAAATTTATTTCATTTACAATTTCGTGAAATTCTTTATTCAATTGTTCGTATTTGAAAGCAGTTTCTTCATCAGGTATAGATACTTCTTCGAAACCATTATCGTGAACAATTGTATATGGCTTAAGCAAAGCATCTATTTCATCCATTTTAGCACCGAGGACTTTACCTTTTTGCTCATTTAATTTCTCGAATATTTTGGTGTATTTCATACATATAAATACTATCCAATTGTCCTCAAGGTCGGACTCGAACCGACATGCCTTTCGGCACACGCTTTTGAGGCGTGCGTGCCTACCTATTCCACCACATGAGGTTATTTTTTCTTCGGAATTTTCCGAATAATTCTCCTTTTAGGATCATTGATTTTTAGTGGCTTACCACAACAACCACAATCGTTTTCATCACGTATTTGCTTACTGCCTTTTATTACATTTGTCATTTAAATCAAGTTTTGCATCGTCAGGCACTTTTGTTGTAGCCATGCCATCATTCTCATATAATGTACCTGCTTTCTTTGCTCTATGGATATCTGTAGGGTCTTCAAGTCGTGTTAAATCACCCCAAGAATCTTCTTCATAATATCCTTTATCCAGCCAATTTCTAAAAAGTAAACCCATAACTTGGTTTGTAATAAACTAAAAAACCGCCACTACACATTTCCATATTCGGAAAATTGAATTGACAACCAATTGGTACTATAATTGGTATGTAGTTTATTGGTATTGATTGATAGTAATTTATCATAGCATAAATGGTTTACCGAATGCATCTTCATCTTTTGCTGTCAATATTCCTTTCGTAATCAAATCACGTTTAATCCTGTCGAGAACCAAACAGCAAATATTGCCTTTATCTTCTTCGTAATACTTAAGAAATTCTCTGCGGTCAGCTTCACTGCCCAACCTAATGATTTCTTTTGCTTCTGCATGATGTTCTTTTGCAACTTCATGAATAACTCCTTTAATACAGTTTTCCAATAATACATCAATCGGAATATTTGGAGTAACTTTCAGTGCCTTTGGTGCTTCTTTAATTTTCTTTTTCATACTAATATTTTTATATAAATACTTTGGTAGCGAAGATGGGACTCGAACCCACACGGGCGCACTGCCCACAGGATTTGATTTGCTCTGTTTGAAGCACTAAGTCCTGCGTGTCTACCAATTCCACCACTTCGCCAATTGTGGAGCAGATGGGAGTCGAACCCATGTGTTGAATGTGATTAATACGTTTTCTACAAGTTTATCTGATTTTCCTAAATCAACAAAATGTCAGATGATTTCAATGGTTCATTTGCAAACCGTCTTGAATTTATCCCTATCAAGTGCGGGGTTCTTTGCTGTGTTTTTTGTTCCTTACGCTACTAATGCAAGTTCAGCATTCTTTACAAAGTAACTTCTTCCCTCTGTGAGTGAAGTACGGATAGACATTATGTCTTCTGCGTTTGTTGTTTTGAACCTTTTTTACTTAGTCTGATTCAACTAAGACTTGCTTACTATACCAAGTCTGACATTCAGTCAAAACCAGGCTGCCCCAATTATTTTAAAGAACGTTTAACCGTGCGTACCATTTGCTAAAGATACTCCGTGTCTTAAACCACAGATAAAATCTTCAATTGTATCATCTTTATCAAACTTATCGCCAATTGCAATTCCAATTTCATTTCCAATATCTGACATATCACCACAATATTCAATAGTTGCTAATTGTGATATTATTTCTCCTACTACTTTGTCAAAATCTTCCATATTAATAATCAATTAATTCTTTCCATTTCTTTTTAAATGTTTTTTCCAGATCATTTGCATCAACAAAGGTAATCTGAGAAAAACCAACTCCTGTCATTATGCCTATCAGTAAATACTTCGGATTTACTATGCCTTCAAGTGAAAATGAATCAAATATCATATTTTCAATACGATCATCATCAATCAGAATACCTACAACATACCTACCATCAGGTCTTTTTTCAACGAACTTAGCGGGAAGTATTTGTATTTTATGTAGTTCCTGCTTCATTTTTTATCTTCTGGCATTTTTCTGAAACTCCATTTCTTATCAAATCCGTGTTGTTCGATTTTATATTTATCGGCAATTTCAACAGTTTCTTTTTCTTTATTTCCAAGTACTCCACTCATAAACATCGAGATTTCCTGAAATGCTTGAACGGTATCAAATACTTTATAAAATTCGTAGTCCTTCAATAGTGGATTTATAATGAATTTAGGATTATGATTCCATCTATTGCGTTTTAAATCAATATGATCCACACCTGTATCTTGGTCGTATGCGAAGCAGGGTGTATTCATTTTTCTAAACCAATCCATTGGATCAAATTGAAGTACATGATTTAAATTATCCTGAAAATATCCATGAAATGTTTTACTTTCGAAAAGTTCTATCATATATTTCTGATCATATGTGATTGTGGTAATGACATTATTATATTCATCGGTGTTTTTGTCAATACTATATAATTTAAAACCAACATATAGTTTTCCACAGAATCCAATTATAAAATATGAATGATATGGATATTTTTTCCAATATTCATTTTTTATGTGAGAATTGCTTAATTTCTGAAAAGGATTATTTTCTCTTTCTCTGAAATTATTAAAAAATGTTTTTTTCTGAAAGAACATTGGCATTTCCTTATCCTCTACTTCGATAATATCACGTTCATAGACAATGGTTTTGTCAATGCCAGTTGTGCCAGCAACGCCATCATAATAATCTTTTTTGTTGTGACTAATTATAAGCATAATTCTGCAAATTTAAAATATTATACGTAATTAAACAAGTAATGTTGCAAATAAATACTGAAATTAAGGTTCTAATCTCCAAATAAATTCCCGTAGCCAATCTACTTTTCTCAAAGTCAGTAGATCATCGAGTTTTTTATAGCGTTCATACTTCCGAATTTCTTTGTCACTAAATGGTTTTCTTCTCCATTGAATATAATATTCTTTGAAGAGTTGCTTGTGGAAGTAATTATAATGTATGAATTTCCACCACAATGTTCTGCGATACTTGAATTTGATTTTGAAGGCTTGCTCCTTTCTTATTAATTATTACTACTGTTCTGAAGTGGTAGTGCACTGCTAACTGATATTGCTCTTGGGTACATTTCTGCCCTCAGTGGTGATTATACTCTTAGTTCGTTTGGACTGAACGCTAATCTGCTACGCATACCTGCGATTTTTACTATCACTTCATTTGTTTTTCATAAATTTTAAGCCAATTACGTATTGCATTATCGGATACTCCATATTTTTTTCCAGTTCCTCTATATCCAAATTTGTTAATTTCCTCTAATAATATTTCATACAATGGTCGAATTTTTATTTTACGATTTTTTATTGCAATAAATTTATTTCGACATTTTACACACATATTACTTGTCTTATAAATTTTAGTACCACATTTGCAAAATTTTATATTATTGTTTTTTATTGAACAACGATTGTTTCTTCCTGCAAATGTTTTCGATTGAGAATGACAATTAGGACACAAAAATTCTATATTTTCAAATCTATTATCATTATTAACGCCATTTTTATGTTCCAATTGTAATGATAATGGTTTTCCTTCCCAAATACCAATGTTACCGCATTTGCATTTATATTCCAACAGACCTTCTTTTACTAAACGTTTTTTTATGCTTGTTCTGGAAGTATAATTAGAATTTTCCACTAATATTTCACTTAGTTTATACTTTGGATTGCTTTTACCCTCACCATAATAATGATATTGTGGTATTATAATGTTACGTTTTTTTATAATTCTTTTGGCTGATACATATCCAGCACTTCCATTACTACAATAGCCAAATTTATTTAATGCTTCTCTAAATGATTTACTGTTATTTAATATTTTAACAATTTCATCATTATTATAATTTTCAAGTTTATTATTCATAATTTATATGTTTTCATATAAATACTATCTCGAACAGCAAAAGTGCTAACAATAATGAAATGTTGTTTTCGCACACCGAGAGTGATTCGAACACTCAAAACCATTACTGGTCGCATTTTTGGAGAATGTTTGGCTTACCAATGCCTACCGATGTATTTTGTCTGGAATCTCCAGACGATTTTGTGCCCCATCTGAGATTCGAACTCAGAGAAAACTCCTTTTAAGAGAGGTACGGTTACCAATTACGTCAATGGGGCAAAATGATAGTTATTTACATAACTATCTGATTATCAATGTGGAGCAGGGGGTAATCGAAACCCCATCTATGCGGTGCAAGCGCATCGTGTTAGCCGTTGTCACCACTGCCCCATTGTATTTTATTTGTCTGGAATCTCCAGACGATTTGTGGGGATGAAGGGAGTCGAACCCTCAAGGTTTTTACATCCTAAGTGTAAATGCTCTGCCAATTCGCAATTAGCCACATCCCCAATTGTCCTGCTGGTCGGACTCAAACCGACACGTTTTTCAACACATGGTTCTTAGCCATGCGTGTATATCAATTCCACCACAGCAGGTTATTTATAGGTCGTAGAGCCGATGTCGGTGTTTCATAGGCGGATTCACCTATTTGGCAATTAACCAACTCAATCTACGACCTGTTGTGGGGTGACAGGGACTCGAACCCTGATTTACTTCTCGTCTCCACTTTGTAGGAGTGGGATGTTTATCCAGTTACACTATCTCCCCATTTTTGTACTCGGTAACGAAATCGAATCGTTATTAGCAGGTTGAGAGCCTGCTTTCCTTACCATTAGAAGAACCGAGCATGGCGAGATTTTTGGTCTGTGTTTGGCGACCTTGGTATCACTAAACCTCGACATAGACAAATCTCTGAAACCTTTTTATTCTATGCCGAACCTCGTACAGCGTGTGGAATTCGAATCCACGTAATCTTACGATATGAGTTTGAAGGACTCACTACTTTAGCCACTTGTATAACGCTGCGTTTATATGCAAAAGTATCATATAATGCACTTTTTACTGCTATAACAGTAGATTTTTTAACTATTTCATTGACAGTCTATCATTTATGTCGTTTTTAGACGTTAAGAAACTGATAACCATATAAATGCATTGAGAAATAACATAAATAATGTCATATATGATACTTTTCATTACATTTTACTGTTACAGCAGTAAATTTTGCACCCCCGGACGGTTACAATCCGTCAATTTTAATTGAGTGACAGTCAATTTCTTCATCAAGAAGCCTACGAGGGTATATTTCCAGCATGTCAAAGAACCTCAACTCCATTAAAAACAAAAAACCCGACTAATTTTCATCAGTCGGGTTTCTTTTTATAAGAAAGGAGTTGTAATATCAAAAGTATTACCCGACTGTGCATAACTTATCCTCTTCGGCTGCCCATAATAGGACATCCACCATGAGGACTGCTACCAATATGTCGAATAACCTTTTCATTGTTTTGTTTTTTAAATTTGTTGTTTCTTTCATTTAAATACTTGGCAAAGATAGTAAAGTTTTGACAATTCCAAATATTTTTGCAATTATTTTTTAAAAAAATTAAATTATTTCTTATTTTTTTCAGTAGACTTTCTAAATGTTACCGCTTTTTTACCGTTAATTGTTGGCATGCCATGTTCGTCTTTTCCTATTGACTTTACTACTGTTGGCGAATTTTTAAATTTGCCCATCATAACAGTATCACCCACTTCTACATCAATATTTATATCTTCCGATATTGGCTTTGCTTCACTAAGTCCACCATTTTCATTTAATTTTAAATCAGGGTTTAATTTCACTATATTTTCAAATAATAATGTTTTCTTATCCTTTTTAATGCGTCTGTTTTCAGCCAATTTATTAACACTTTCATCACCAAATGGAGTATACCCGTCACTATGAGGATTATATTCTTCAGGGTCTCTTAATTGTTGACCACTTCTATTATACCAAGTTTCCCCATCAGTATATTCGCTACTTCCTGAAGGTCCATAATGTTCCAACCAAACATCACCATTTGCGATTTTTTGCTGAAAATCAGAATCTTCATTTATTGGTTCACTGCCAACGATTGTATCAAATTGTACTGGTGTCCACATAATATCAAAATATCCGTTTTTGTAATATTTTTTTGTTTCTTCATCTGCAGGAATTACTCGTACTTTTATATAACCAGTGGCTTGATCAATACCCATAACCTTTACAACATCACCATCTTTTAACTGAATGCTTTCGCCACCCTTTACAGGATGTTTCATTTGATAACCTTCAGGTGTTTTAAATGCATCACCCATTGCTTTTTCCATTGTGGATTTATCATATTGAAGTTCATCGTATTGATCTTGAGATACTTTTTGTCCACCAAACATCGGAGATTCATTCATTTTTCTCATGTTTTGATATATAACATCATTTTGCATATCGATTGGTTGATTTCTTGGTGTTGTTGACGGAACTACACGACTCATATCAAATCCAAACCAACGGCTTGCTAAATTATCCAATGCCGCCTTTGCTTCTTCTTCGGTATCATATTCTTTTGCATTTGTTGACCAAGTGTTTTCACGTACACCTGCTACGTCTGCACGATATTTAACGCTTTGAACCTCTTCACCAAGTCCACCCATTGCTGCTCTTTCCTGTCTTTCGTAATTTCTATCGGCAGAAGCCTGTTGTGATCGACTATTCATTTCCTTTGCTGCATCTTGACCAATTATAATATATTGACGATATGGTTCAAAGAATTGAATGAGATCGTTTATATCTAATTCTTCAACGTGTTGTTCAGGAAATTTTTTATCATCAGGTCCAATTGCACCAACATGGTTATTATCAATCCATACCATCATATCACCGGGTACTTCACGTGTTGTAAGGAAAGTATATTCACTATCACCATAATGATCCAATATTGTATTAAAATGTTTTTCAAGTGCTTTAACAACATCATTAAATGTTGGTTCTCTTTCATAATCGTCTCTATCATCAAATTCTGGTTCAGATGGTTCACTGTAAGCATTATATTGTTGATGTGTCATCAGAGGTTCACCTGCATCATTGAATGCATCACTCTCATTTAATCTTGGTTTAGCAAGAAGGCGACCCTTTGGAGTTAATTTTAAACCTGGATTTAATTTAACCATATTTTCAAACAATAATTGTTTGGTATCTTTTTTTGCTTTCATAATTTGAATTTCTTATAAATACATAATGTACAATTAAAAGTATGTTGTTAATGCTGGGTTAATGTCTATTAAATTCAAACCTTTGGCATAGTACTTGCTTATTTATATGAAACACATTATTATGAAAAAACTATTATTAACCACACTCGCAGTTCTTTTATCACTTTCATTATTTGGAAGACCAAGAGAATTAAACCCAAAAATTATTGATAAAGAAGTTACTGATTGGATATTGGATCAACTCAGGGATGCAGGATATACAGTACTTCCTGAAGTAATTGTACAGGATACATTAAATCATAAGAAACAATCAAAAAAAGAATTTGATGATTTATATTATCAGCCAAGTAAAGATGGTAAGATTGCAAAACATCATAAAAGACCTGATGTATATGCAATTGTCGATACACTTGTGAAAGAAAATCCAGATATTCAAGTTAATACCCATTATAATGATGATCCATTCTTTTATTCAAATCGTATAGGAATGTTTTATCATGGTGGATTTAATTATTGGCACTACAATCCATTCTTTTATGATCCTTGGTATGATTTTGACTTTGGTTGGGGTTGGAATCCTTACTATGGCTACAATTATCCTTATTGGAGTTATCCATATCATAATAACTTCTATTTTGGATGGAACAATTATTATGGTTGGAATTTCGGTTGGAATATGTATCGTCCATTTTACGGACATAATAATTGGTATGGTCAACACAACAATTTTTATAGTCATAATAATTGGAATGGTGACAATTTTCAGAGACCTGAATATGGTCGTAGAGAAAGACCTTCAAACTTAACTAATAATCAAATAGATAATAGAAGAGTTCAGCCACAGCAAAGACGTGAAGTTACTTCACAACAAAGGATAAATCCACAAGATAAACCAATGTATCAACAAAACCGTAGATCATATACTCCTTCATATGAAAATCCACGTTTAAGCACAAGACCTGCATTTAATAATTCCAAAACAATGGATATGAACAGAGGTAGAAATATGGGCAACATGGATATGAATAAAAATATGGGTAATATGAGCAACATGGGTAATAGACGTACAGAAACGAGTACTCAATCACGTACTTATCAACCACAACCTAATAAAAATTATAACACACCTTCAAGAAATTATTCACCGCCAGTACAGAATAGAAACTCAGAACCACAAGGTTTTGGCAGAACATTCAATTTTAATTCAGGTGGCTCAGATAGAAGAAGTTCAGGTTCTAATGTTTCAAGTGGTTCGAATAGTTCAAGTAGTTCAGGATCAAGTGGTGGTAGGAGTTCAGGTGGTTCAGTCTCTACTGGGAGAAGATAATGACTTCCAATAACTACTGAACAAAGACCAAATGTTTTGACTTCCTGCAGGATTCATTGAATGTACAAGGATGATTGCAGGAAGTTCTATTTTGTTATCAATGCAATAATAGATCAGCCATTTGGCACAATGATATCCTGTCTTTTCCAAGTTTTCGTCATCATAATTGAATGATGTCTTTTCATAATGCACATCTGCCAGATCGTGATCAAAACTTACTGCTTCGGGCATTCCAAACTCTAAGATTAGATTGACGAATTCATTGTAATTACGCACGGTGATCCAGTCTTCATTATAAATTGGAAGTCCTTTATAAAAGAATGAATCACGTGGATCACGGAAGTCGTCAAGATATAGTCTGTATCCCATTTTGTTAATTATTGTTTTGCAATTATACGAAAATAAATACAATATGTTACAACAATAAGTATTTATTTACATGAATATCGCTAATATTGTAAACGAAGTAATAAATGAAGTGCTTGCGTGGGGTGAAATTACCTTGGAGGAAGCGCAACATTTTTATGGAAGTCTTGTTCCTTGGGTACTTAGCAAAGACGATTTAAAAATAATTAACAGAGAGAGAAGTGAATATTTTCGTAAAAGAGAAGAATTATATAGTAAATATCGTAGAGATCAAATTGAAGACCCTCTTTCAAGCCTATGGGATGAACATAAAAGACTAATTCATGATGCATTGTGGAAAAAAGCACAACTTGGAGAAGTAAAAAATGTGATAAATGACGAAATAAAACAATGGTATCATGGCACACCTGATGTGAGAGATATTCAAAAAGTCGGTGCATTTACTCCGAGAACTGATACAACCACATATGTTACTGATCCACCAAAATGGAATGAAATGCAGGCAGCAATGCAGAAAGCGAGAAGTGAGGGTAATGAAAAATTATATTTTGAATTGCTACACGATGCTGGCGATTTAGTTAAAAATATAACATATAAAAAACCAATTTATTTTACCGGAAACAGAGGCGTTGCAAGAACATATAGTGATCCACGTAGATCATTTGATTATGCTAATGCAGAACCATCAGTTGTAAATGTAAAAATTGATGATTCAGGAAAAATTCTAACAATACCTGCTTATGGTGAGAGTTTTAGAGGAATAAATCAAGATGTTGTAAAAAAGGCATTAATGTCTGATGGTGTATCTGAAGATGTAATAGATAAATATTACGCCATGTTTCCTTTTTGGATTACTGATGGTAGAATGACTGCTGAAACGCTTGGCATAATTGCTCAATTATTACATTATGATATTGTTGATGTGCTTGGTGTTAAAGATAGTTATCATGTTGGAAGCACCAATGCGACAGTTAGAATGGTTTTTGATCCACAGAGAATTAAAATAATTTAGTTGACCCTTTTAAATTTTAACCGTATTTATATTAAATAATCTACGTGGTTAAAAAATAAATAATGAAAGTAAAATATTTAAAAGAAAACCTTGAACCAATTGTCAAGGTTTCAAAGAATTATACTGAAATTCTTCAAAAAATGGGTTTAGGTATTAAAGGTAATTCAAGACCAATATTAAAAAAATATGTAAAATTATATAATATTGATATTTCTCATTTTGAAACGACAGAAGAAAGATATTTAAGAACAAATAGTAAATTAAATAATAGTCGAAGATTTCCAACAAGTAAAATATTAGTATCGGGATCAACATATACTAATGTTGGCGCAATAAAAATTCGTCTATATGAGGAAGGTATAAAACAAAGAATATGTGAAAAGTGTGGACAAGACGAAAATTGGCACGGTGAACACATAAGTCTAATACTTGACCACATAAATGGTCATAATTCAGACCATCGTTTAGAGAATTTACAAATTTTATGTCCTAATTGCAATGCAACACTTTTAACACATTGTAGAGGTAGTAGAGGATTAACAAAGAATATTTGAAAGAAATAAATTGTTGTCACGCACAGACTCGAACTGTAACTAAAACCTTCAAAGGGTCTTGTGCTAACCATTACACTACATGACAATATTTTGCAAAGATAATAATAAATACTACAATTCAAAGAACTATTTTGCTTCCCCCGCAGGGGTCGAACCTGCAGTCATCGGGGTCAAAGTCCGATATGTTACCATTACACCAGAAGGAAATATTTTGCGCAAAGTACCGAAATTCGGACCTTTATGCACATTTTTGTTGTTCCGGAGGGTCTCGAACCCCCACTTTTCAGATTCAGAGTCTGACGTGTTACCAGTTACACCACGGAACAATATCACTTAAATCGGTGATAATTCAATTTATCACCTAAATGCGTGATAACTTAAAGTATTGGTTTAAATTATCATGCAATTTTGGGGTGAAATATCGGGATTGAACCGATGCTAATACTTTCACAGAGTATCGTGCTAACCACTACACTAAAATCACCATATTTCTTTCATATAATTTTTGCCATTTTTTTATACTAACATCACTTACTCCATATTTTCTTCCTGTTGCAGAATATCCATAATTTTTAATTTCAATCATTAGG